>Ga0315279_10000892_pt1 | contig 53485 bp, 48 predicted proteins | sample YL17G06_20_MG_FD_203694 | JGI IMG/M metagenome (GOLD analysis project Ga0315279, IMG submission 203694) | Sediment microbial communities from Yellowstone Lake, YNP, Wyoming, USA - YL17G06_20 | ecosystem: Environmental > Aquatic > Freshwater > Lake > Sediment | place: USA: Wyoming | collected... | reverse complement strand
GAGGAGTCAGTAGTTTGGGGAGCGACATTTACAATAGCTTTACTCAGAGTACAGGACCAGCCAGCCGGACAAACAGGTGGCGTAAGATAGAAGTTAAAGTTACGAGGAGCACAAGCTGCAGCGTCATTGTTTGTTACACTGACCGTGTAGATCTTAGAGTCTCCGGGATTTCCAGGCTGGGCAAGAGGGTCAAGAAGTACTGATGGATTGTTAGCAGTACAGCCAGCATTTTGTACTGTAACAGAACCACCAGCACTACCGACACTACCTGCACAACAATTGGATCCTGAGCCAGCCCTCAGTTGACAAAAGGCAGGATAGATTCCAGGAGCCGCCGGGACTGTACAGGAAAATTTAGCTTGGAATCCATTCCAGCCATTGAATGTATTACACTTATTTGGGCCAATATAGGAATCAATACAATCTATGCCCAGAACCCCATAATTACACGTTGTGTCAACAGTACCACCGGGACTAACTATATTAGGAGAGACACTTCCATTAAGGAATGAATAGGAATTACAGCCGGCAACACAAGTGTTTCCAACGCAATTTTGGCCTGCAGGGCAACTGGTTCCTGACGGGCAGGTCGCAAAACATCCTGGTTTTGGCGAGATTGGGGCGCCGCAAGGCTTAGTTGTCGGATCATCGCAGGGAAGGTTACAGGAAGGCGCTGCGCAGTCGCTGTCACTACTGGAATCACACTCAACTCCGCAACAACTATTGCCTGTTGTACATCCGCAGTCAGGATCTTGAGCCACAGAGCAACCAAGAGGACAAACGCCATCACATGTGCCATTAGTTACGCAAGCAACTGCTCCTCCTTCCGGCACGTCGCAGCTGATAGTATTCCAGGCTTTTAAAGGACTGGCAGCTGGAACCAGTACGTTAATTATTTCGTTAATAATCAGCCAGCTAGTGAAACATATCAAAACTCCAATTGCCGTTGCGGTTAAGATTTTTTTTACCATAGAAATCCTGTCCGAGCTCCCGCCGGCAGTTAAAAACATTACTCCTCCGATCACAAACATTAAGACCGCTAAAGGGAAAATTATATCAATCGCCAAAAAATCAATAATCCTCTTAATCAGGACAAAAAGATGGCAGAGGGTGCAAGGAGCACACTCGCACGTTAAAGTACAAGGGTCATCGTAAGTTCTGCCGCAAGGGACGAGGCCACCTTCACACTGCTTCCCGGTTGGGTCTGGACAGGGGGAGCAGAGAATACTAGCCGGACAGCCACAGCTACAAGGTACAGTTTTCTCACAGCCAGGACCTGGAGGAGGTGGTGGTGGCACCCCGCCTGTCAACAACACATAGTGTCCTATTGTTTGACTCCAGGTACTATTAGCACCACTAACTCCTACTCCGAAATTGTAGTTTCCTGAGGACCAACTGCCGGGGGTAGGGTCTGAGGTGATTGTGACAGTGATTCCAGAATCAGCCTCTCCAGGAAATATGCTCCCTGAAGTGTTGCTGCTATACGTCTCAGTCCAAGCACAGCCAGGCAGACCAGTACAAGGGGTAAAGCTCAAGACACCGAGAGTAAACGTGTGAGGAGCGCAAGATGGAGTGTCCACGTTTACTATTTTAAGCGTGTAAGTTAAAGCATCTCCGGCATTTCCAGACTGGCTATCAGGGGAAAGACTAGTTTTTGGATTGTTATTGGTACATGGTCCGCTACCTGTCAACACATAGTGTCCTTGTGCGCCAATCCAAGTACCAACGCCACTAACTCCGACCTGGAAGTTATAGTTTCCTGGGGTAAAATCGCCGGGGTTAGGGTCTGAGGTGACTTTGACAGTTATTCCAGAATCAGTATCTCCGGGAGAGATGTTCCCTGAAGTCATACTGCTAAACGTCGAAGTCCAGGCAGTAGGGGTTCCTTGACCAGGGAAAAAGTTCAAAACACCGAGAGTAAACGTTTGAGCAGGACAACCTGCGGGGTCATTGTTTGTTATATTAAGCCTGTAGGTTCTAGCATCTCCGTAATTTCCAGCCTGGGTAGGAGGGGTAAAGGTAACTGTCGGTTTGTTATTGTTACAGCCAGCTTGAGCTAAAGAAATGTCTACTTTTTGTTTTTGGAAAAAAAATACAATCGAGATTAGAAAAACAAAGGATATTATTAAAAAACGGAATATCTTATTCATATTTGGTGTATTTAATTTATTTTAATAAAAATTATTATATTATAAAATAATTTCCAGTTTGAGTAAAAATTATTTCTGATCAATTTTGATTACGTCCTCGGCAGAAGTTGTTGCTTAATTTATATTGGGTGTGCCCCTGGAAGGACTCGAACCCTCATCACTGGGTCCGAAGCCCAGCACTCTGTCCATTGAGCTACAGGGGCAAAAGTCAACTGCTTGACTTTTGCGGGTGATTTAGCCGAGCGTCCTCGCGAGGCGTTAAAAATCACCCAGGGAATAACTTCTTTATCTTAATTTATCAGAAAAAATTGAAAAAAACAAGATTTGAGGTTAGAATCAAAGTATGGATATACCCCGGGAAGTGAGATTCATTACTCAGAAGCTAAAAGAAAATAATTTTCAGGCCTATATCGTCGGAGGCTGCGTCAGGGATTTGTTAAGAGAAGTTGAACCCGAAGATTGGGATGTGGCTACGGATGCTAAGCCGGAAGAAATTGGTAAGATTTTTTTGCGGAGTTTTTCTGAGAATAAATTTGGAACAGTGACGGTTTTAACTAGCAGCGAAAACCTAAAACTAAAGGAAATTGAAATCACGCCTTTTAGAATTGATGAGAAATACACTGATAAAAGACATCCTGATAAAATAAGTTGGGCTAAAAATATAGAAGAGGATTTGGCTAGGCGAGATTTTACTGTCAACGCTATTGCCATAGAACCAGAAAGCTTAAAAGTCATTGACCCCTTTTTAGGCCAGAAGGATTTAAAAGGTAAAATACTTAAAGCAGTCGGCGATCCTAAAGATAGATTTAATGAGGACGCCCTGCGCCTGATGCGGGCGATAAGGTTTGCTGCCACCCTGGAATTTAAAATTGAGAAAAATACAGAAAAAGCCATCAAGCAAAATTCTAATTTATTAAAGATGATCTCGAAAGAAAGAATAAGGGACGAATTTTTGAAAATAATTATGTCAGAAAGAGCTGATGAGGGCGTCGAACTTTTGAGAAAAAATCTGCTTTTGAGATACATTATTCCGGAGCTGGAAGAAGGATATGGAGTTTCTCAGAACAAGCACCATATATATGAATGCTACGAGCACTCACTTCTCTCTTTAAAATACACAGCTAAAAAAGGTTTCAACAAATACGTTAGGTTAGCCGCTCTTTTTCACGATATTGCTAAACCCAGGGTGAAACAAGGAAGAGGTTTAAACGCTACCTTTTATAATCATGAGATAGTAGGAGCTAAAATGACAGTTCAGATTTTGAGCAAGTTAAGATTTCCTAAAAAAGACATTGAAAAAATTACAAAGCTTGTCAGATACCATCTTTTTTACTATAACGTTGATGAGGTCTCCGATGCTTCGGTCAGAAGATTAGTTAGGAAAGTGGGACCCGAGAATATGGAAGAGTTGTTGCAGGTAAGAATGGCAGACAGAATTGGTTCCGGGGTTCCCAAAGCCGAACCTTATAAACTCAGGCACTTAAAGTATATAATTGAAAAAGTTTCCCAAGACCCGATTTCAGTAAAAACGATAAAGATCAATGGAGAAGATGTGATGCGAAATTTAAACATTAAACCCGGACCAAAGGTTGGAAAGGTTTTGGATATTCTATTAGGTTGTGTCTTAGAAAACCCAAAAAATAATGAAAAAATATTTTTAGAAAAGGAAATTAAAAAATTAGAGAAATTATCAGAAGAGAAATTAGAGAAGCTGGCCCAAAAAGCCAGAAAAGCTCGGGAAATTATTGAAACAAAAAGAGACGAGATGACAAAGAAAAAATATTGGGTGACATAATAACGGGGGCTGGTTTAGCGGTAAAATACGCGGTTCGGGACCGCGTGATGAGGGTTCGACTCCCTCGCCCCCGAAAAATTAGGCGGGCCTGTGGTCCAGCGGCAAGACACCACATTCGCATTGTGGGAACGGCGGTTCAAATCCGCCCAGGTCCACACTGAAAACAAAAACTAAAATTCTCACTTTCGCAATTTTTTATTCCTTGTCGCCGTTTTTTTTAAATGGTATATTTCAAAGAACTGATGTGGAAAACAGCTGAAAATTCAAAAGAAGTAGGAAGTTTAGGAGAAAAGATAGCTTCTGAATACCTTAAGGAAAAAGGTTATAAAATTTTAGATAGAAATTATTCGCCCAGATTTGTTTCCGGGCCCTTGCGAGGGGAAATCGATATTGTAGCAGAAAAGGAAGATATAATTTCTTTTATTGAGGTAAAAACTTTAAAAGATAATTTGGTTCAAGGATTTTCCCCAGAGCAAAAAGTCGACTTTGAAAAACAAAAGAAAATAATAAAAACAGCCGAGAGTTGGCTGATGGAGAAAAAAATTCCCTTAGATTCAAAGCAGCAAATAGATATTATTTCAGTTGAAATTAATTCCGGGTCGAAAAAAGCAAAAATTAGGCATTTTCAGAATGCCGTTTTTTTATAGTATATGATAACCGAAAGGTCCTGGATAATAATCAGCTATCTTTTAGGCTCCATTCCTTCTGGTTTTTTGGTTGCCAAGGCTTATGGAAAAAATGTCCTGGAAATAGGATGGAAGAAGACCTCAGGATCTAATGTCTTTAAAAATGTCGGTAAATTAGCCGGGATTTTAACTGCAGTTCTTGATGTTTTGAAAGGCTATATTGCTGTTTTTGTTGCCCGAAAATTAGGTTTTTCTCCTTCAGCTCAGGTTTTCTCAGGGTTAGCTACAGTAGTCGGTCATAACTGGAGTATCTTTATTAAATTTGCTGGGGGCCGGGGAATTGGAACTCTGGCCGGATGTCTTTTAGCTTTTTCGCCAAAGATAACCGGCCTGGCCTTAATTTTCTTTGCAATTCCGGCAATTGTCTGGAATACTTCCATAGGAACGCTCACCTTTTTAGCTACGGCGATCATTCTCTCCTTTAGTTTTAAGCAATTTGGTACCATTGGTCTTTTTACCACTCTTTCACTCGCCCCTATTTTAATTAAAAGATTAAGTCCGATTAAAGAAATATTTCAGACCAAAGAAAAATTCATTTTATTCAGAAACCGGATTTTATTTGATAATGATGAAGCTTTATTTAGTCTTAGAATTAATCGGTTGCTCAAAAAAATAGATGATAATAAGATTTTGAAATTCCTAGAAAACGCTATTTTATTGCCACCAAAAATCGGTTGGAGGGTGGCGAAGTTCGGAGTAAAAGTTGGAGTGAATGTGGTTAAAAAACCAATTGAGTTTATTTTCGGATCGCCTGAAAAAGTTGTTACCGAGATAAAGCCCGAAGATTTAAAGGAAATGATGAGAGTTGCAGCTCAGAAAGTTGTTCAACACCAAGAAGAAATTAATAAAATAAACGTCTTTCCGGTGGCTGACAAAGACACAGGATATAATATGGCAGCAACTTTATTAGGGATCGAAGGTGCGATTGCCCCAAAACATTATCCTTCTTTTTTGGAACTAGCCAAAGATATTAGAGAAGGAGCGATGATAAACGCCAGAGGAAATGCCGGCATGATTTATACAGGTTATTTAATTGGATTTTTGAATAAAATTAAAGATTTAAAAACAATCGACAGTCTAAGTCTTTCTTCAGCCATGAGAAAAGGAACAGATTCGGCCTACCGCGCCATTTTGAATCCAGTTGAGGGGACAATTTTGGATGTTATCGGGGTGGCAGGGAAAAAGGTACGCGAAATGGCAAAATATAAGAAAGAGAAGAACATTATTAAAATTTTGGCAGAAGCCTTGGTCTCTAGTCACGTCGCTTTAGACGAGACAAAAAATAAACTTGAGGTTTTAAAACAAAACAATGTTGTTGATGCGGGCGGTTTGGGATTCGTTAAAATTTTAGAAGCCTGGGTTGAAAGCTTAAAAGGCGAAGCTGTTGGTCCGAAAGAGGATTTGGAAACTTCAGCCGCGTCTCTCTATCAAAACGCTGCAAATAACGAAAAATCAGATTATAAAAAAGAAGTAATTTTTATAATTGATAGAGAGGAATCTCGGCTGGAAAAATTAAAAGCAGACTTAGCGCTTTTGGGCGGGAGTATTGATATTCTTGAATCAGGAGATAAAGTTAAGATTCATATCCACACTGATTCTCCAGAGGGAGTTAGGGCATTAATAAAAGATTTTAAAACTTTGGACTGGCGAGAAGAAGATTTGGAAATTAACCGCAAACAAGGGACTGGAAAAAAGCCTCTAGGTTTGGTAGTTGGGGAAACGGCTAACTTACCAAGAGATTTTTTAGAGAAAAACAATATCGAATGTGTGCTTTTTAGGATTACCTTTCTTGATGGCGAACTTGTAAGTCCTGAAAACTTCTATGAAAAGATTAGGAAAGCTAAAGAATTGCCGACTTCTTCTGCAGCTAGCTTTAGTGACTACTTTGATCGCTATAAAAGAGCTTTGGAAAAGTTTGAGAATATTTTAGTCATTACTCTGCCCTCTCGATTGTCGGGGGCTTATAGTCAAGCCAGAATCGCCAGGTCCATTTTTAAAAAACCAGAAAAGCTACATATATTTGTTTTCGATTGTTTCACGGCTGAGGTAGCCGAAGGATTAATCGCGATGAGGGCTCAGGAGTTAATTTCAGAGGGTAAAAAAATAGAAGAAGTTCTTGAGGATTTAAAGACATTCTGCCCGAAAGTAAAACTCCTGGGTTTTCTTTCTGATATCAAATACATAGTTCGTGGTGGAAGGTTTAAAATACCTCGGATTTTCACTCCCTTGGTTTCTCTAATCCAGAAAACTGGAATTTCTCTTCTGTTTAGTTTAGAAAATGGAAAAATAAAACTCTTAGGAGTGAGATTTGGTAAAAATTTAGCTAAATTTTTATCTGAAGAAGTAGAAAAAAGAAGCGAAAATAAAAAAATAAGAGCCGCTATCTCCCATACCAATAACCCAAAAGCTGCAAAAGAATTAAAAGAACTTTTGGAAGCTAATCCTAAAACTAAAGTTTTATTTACTTCAGTTGTAACGTCGGTAATAGGAATTCACACGGGTCCCGACGCTTTGATTGCAGGTTTTTATCCAGTTATTGAGGATTGACACCTTGTATTTTTTTGCTAAACTTAAATTAGAAACAGTCCGTGAAAACGGACTTTTATTAAGTAAACAAAAAAATGGATATAAAATCTTTTACATCAGCCATAGCTCAAATCGCCGAGGAAAAAGGGATACCTTACGAAAAAGTCATTGAAAGCATTGAGCAAGCCATAGCAGCGGCTTACAAAAAAGATTATGGCGAAAAAGGCCAGGTCATAAAAGCCAAGCTAGATTCCGAAACAGGCAGCGTTAAATTTTGGCAAGTTAAGCTTGTAGTTGATAAGTCAATGATTTTGTCTGAGGAAGAACTTGAAGAAGTGAAAGAAAAAAAGATCGATCTTCAGGAAGATAAAGAAGAAGAAAAGAAAGTTCGTTTTAATCCCGAAAGGCACATGATGACTCAGGATGCCAGAAAAATGAAACCAAAAATCAAGGCCGGCGAAGAATTGGAAATAGCTCTTGAAACCAGATCTGATTATGGCCGAATTGCGGCCCAGACTGCCAAACAGGTTGTTTTGCAGAAGCTAAGAGAAGCAGAGAAAGAAGCAGTGCTTTCGGAATATCATTCAAAAGAAGGAGAAATAATTTCCGGTATCGTCCAAAGAGTTGAAGGAAGGAATATTTTTCTTGATATCGGGAAAACTTTTGGCATCCTGACAAGAGAAGAACAGGTGCCAGGAGAATTCTACAGGCCAGGCCAGAGACTAAAGGTCTATATTCTGAAAGTTGAAAAAACTCCCAAAGGACCGGTTGTCTTTTTATCTAGAGCTTATCCTAAATTAATATCTAAGTTGTTTGAACTTGAGGTTCCTGAAATTTCTGCTGGTCAGGTTCAGATAAAATCTATTGCTAGGGAAGCGGGGTCTAGGTCTAAAGTTGCTGTCGCTTCAAATGCTGAAGGAATCGATCCTATCGGTAGCGCTGTTGGCCAGAGAGGGACAAGGGTTATGGCGGTAATCAATGAGTTGGGCGGAGAAAAGATTGATATTATTGAATACTCCGATGATCCGGCAAACTATATCAGTAACTCTCTAAGTCCTGCTAAAGTTTTAGAAGTTAAGATAATGCCTAAAAACAAAGCTCTGGCTATAGTTCCAGAAGATCAGTTGTCTTTGGCTATTGGAAAAGACGGCCAAAATGTGAGATTGGCAGCTAAACTCACTGGCTGGAAGATTGACGTTAGGGCCCCAGAACCAGAGGAAGTAGCAGCAGAAGGAGAGGATAAAAAAGGAGAAGAGGCAGAGGAAGAAGCAAAAAAAGGAACAGAGAAAAAAGAGAAAGCGGAAAAGGCGAAAAATAAAGCCGTAGATAAAGAAAAGAAAAAGAAAAAATGAGCTCTCTTTTTCAAAGAAGCTATTTTTTAATGGCTTTTATTAATCTAAAACTCCCATAAATGTCAATACTATTTTTTCCCATTCTGGTTTCTTTGTTTTCTTTAGTTTTTACTTATTTTCTCGTCAGAAAAATAAACCGAGCACCTTCAGATCTAGGGAAGGAAGCGGAAATATCTCAGGCGATTAAAGAGGGAGCAGTGGCCTACTTAAAAAGAGAATACAAGATACTGGTCTGGGTAGCTTTGTTTTTATCTCTAATTCTTGGGGTTTTAATGAAAAGTTTTTCCATTGTCTTTGGTTTTTTATTAGGCGCTATTTTCTCGGCGGCCGTGGGCTATATGGGGATGATGGTTTCTACTAAGACTAATTTGAAAGTTATAAATGCGGCCAAAAAGGGACTAGGAGAGAGTTTAGATTTATCTTTTAAAGGTGGCTCAGTTACAGGATTTTTGGTGGCAGGTTTGGGATTATTTTTGGTTTCTGTTTTTTATAGTCTGACCAGAAATTTAGAAGCTTTAGTCGCTTTGGGCTTCGGTGCTTCTTTAATTTCTATTTTTGCCAGGCTAGGAGGAGGAATATATACAAAAGCAGCTGATGTCGGTGCTGACATAGTCGGAAAAATTGAAAAAGGTATTCCGGAAGATGATCCTAGAAATCCAGCGGTTATAGCCGATCAAGTTGGTGACAATGTTGGAGATTGTGCTGGTATGGCAGCTGATCTTTTTGAAACCTATGTTGTGACCCTGGTGGCAGCTATGGTTTTAGGTTCTTTTCTTTTCCCGAAATTAGCTGAAGCAGTTTTTTTACCCCTGTTATTAGCATCAGTGGCAATCACATCGTCAATTATTTCTACTTTTTTTGTCAAGATAGGGAAGGGGCAGAGCATAATCGTCGCTTTTTACAAAGGCCTACTTGCAGCCAGCATTTTGTCGGCCATAGGTTTTTTCTTAATAATTTCTCAATTTTCCCGGAGTTTCAAGTTCCCAGTTTTTAATTTATACATTCCGGCATTACTAGGTCTTTTATTAGCTCTTGGTATTTTTTTAGCCACCGAATTTTACACCTCAAAAAAGTTTCGGCCGGTAAGATCTATTGCCAGCGCTTCCCAATCAGGCCACGCCTCTAATATTATTGCCGGTCTTTCGGTGGGGATGAGATCTACTTTTTTGCCCATGGCTTTAATTTCTGTCGCCATTTTAATCAGCTTTAAGCTGTCGGGAATTTACGGTTTGGCTATAGTCACAGTTTCTATGCTTTCTTTAGTTGGTCTAATTGTGGCTTTAGATTCTTATGGTCCCATCATTGATAATGCAGCTGGTATTTCTGAAATGGCAGGCTTGCCTAAAGAAATCAGGGAAAAGCTGGATGCCTTAGATTCGGTTGGCAACACGACAAAAGAAATAACCAAAGCCTACACTATTACTTCCGCCGGCTTGGCTGCCTTGATTCTGTTTTCAGCTTATAGCCAGAAGCTGACTGATTTGGGAGTTAGAATTCAATTCTCTCTGGAAGAGCCGAGGGTTTTAGTCGGGCTGTTTATAGGCGGAATAATAGTCTATTATTTTTCTGCTTTAGCCATGGAGGCAGTTGGAAAGACTGCTTTAAAAGTAGTGGAAGAAGTAAGAAGGCAATTCCGAGAAATAAAAGGAATTATGGAAGGGGAGACCAGGCCTGAATATGGAAAATGCGTTGACATCGTGACAAAAGCAGCTTTAAAAGAAATGACTCTTCCTGCTGTTTTGCCAGTGATTTTTCCAATCCTGGTCGGATTTTTTCTGGGACCCGAGGCCTTAGGTGGGTGCCTAATAGGAAGTATTGTCGTCGGAATATTTATGGCCATTTTTACCACTGTTGCCGGCGCAGCTTGGGACAATGCTAAAAAGTATATAGAAGAGGGAAACTTTGGCGGCAAGGGCTCTCTTGCTAATCAGGCAGCAATCACCGGAGATACGGTCGGCGACCCTTATAAAGATACAGTGGGACCAGCCATCAACCCAATGATTAAAATTTTAAACATAGTCGCTTTGCTAATAGTTAGATTTCTGATTTAAAAATTAATGGAAACCACATTTAAAAAAACAGGGAATAGGGCCGAAATTTTATTTAGGGTCAAAAAAGAAGAATTTGAAAAACTGAAAGAGAAAGCAATTTTGCGGATTGGTCAGGAATTTCAAAAAGAAGGATTCCGTCCCGGCAAAGCTCCCAAAGAAGTAATTGAGAAAGAAATCGGAGAAACCCGGATTTTGGAAGAAACGGTAAAGCAAATAGTAGAAGAAAATTACTCAAAAATAATTTCGGAAAACAAAGTTCAACCCTTGAGCCAACCCGAAGTCGAGGTTTTAAAACCATCTGATAGCCGAAGTGATTTTTTTGAGTTTAAAGCCAGCTTTTTTATTTTTCCTGAAGTCAAGTTGCCGGATTATAAAAAAATTGCCTCGCAGATAAAAAAGAATAAAGTCTCAGTAGGAGAAACAGAAATTGAGGATGCTCTCCACTGGATTCAAAAATCCCGAGCCAAGTTGACTCTCAAGAATCAACCGGCAGAAAAAGGAGACTTTATTGAAATTGATTTTTCTTCACCTCAAATTGAATCAGGCATTAAAAGAAAAGACGGTTTTATCCTTGGAGAAGGGCAGTTCGTTCCGGGCTTTGAGGAAAACTTAGTTGGCCTGGTAAGCGGGCAGGAAAAAGAATTTTCCCTGGCCTTTCCTCTTAACCATCCCAAAAAAGACATGGCTGGGAAAAAGTTTAATTTCAAAGTCAAGGTTAATTCCGTTCAGAGAGCGGAATTACCGGAAATAACTGACGAATGGGTAAAGAACTTAGGAAGGTTTGATAATTTATCTTCTTTAAAAAACAGCCTAAAAGAAGGAATTCTGGAAGAAAAAGAAATGGAAGAAAGTCAAAGAGTCAGGCAAGAGATTTTAAGCAAATTAGATGTGGGGTTAAGGGTGGAGATTCCTGAATTATTAATAGAGAAGGAAAAAAATATAATGCTTGACGGATTTAAAGCAAGAGTTACTGAAGTTTTAAAAATTCCCTTTGAAGAATATCTGACCAAAATAAAAAAGAGCGAGAAAGAAATCAAGGATTCTTTCTCTGCAGAAGCTCAGAAAAAAGCAAAATATGAATTGATTCTGAGAGAAGTCTCAATTAGAGAAAAAATCAGCGTTTCCGAAGAGGAAACGAAAGAAGAGCTCAGCGATGTTTTAAAAAATTTCCCGCTCAATAAATCTAAACAACTTGACCTTGAGAGACTAAAATTATATATTGAAGATGAAATTAAAAAAAACAAAACCCTCAAGTTTTTAGAAAACTTATCAAAACCACTATGAACCTTATACCCACTGTAATAGAGAAGACACAATATGGTGAACGTGCCTACGATATTTACTCCCGGCTTTTAAAAGAAAGAATTGTTTTTCTAGCTGGGCCAATCAACGATCCAGTGGCCAATTCTATAATTGCCCAGCTTTTATTTTTGGCCAGTAAAGATCCTAAAAGAGATATCCAGATTTATATCAACAGCCCCGGTGGCTCGGTGACAGCCGGTTTAGCAATTTACGACACCATGCAGTATGTTAAGTGCCCTATTTCAACAGTTTGCGTGGGATTAGCCGCTTCCATGGCCGCCACTTTATTAGCTGCCGGTTCTCATGGCAAAAGATTTGCTTTGCCGAACTCTGAAATCCTGCTCCATCAGGTGATGGGCGGAGTAACCGGAGAGGCAATTGAAATTGAAATCACGGCCAAACAAATTGTAAAGATAAAAGACAAGCTAAACAAAATTCTGGCCAAACACACTGGTCAGCCCTTAGAGAGAGTAGAAAAGGACACTGACCGGGATTTTTATCTCTCGGTCGAGGAGGCAAAACAATACGGACTTATTGATGAGGTCATCAAAACTAAAGAATAGCCCGGGGAAGGCTATTTTATTTTAGGGATACCCTTGGTATAATAAGCTAAGAAATTTAAAATAATAATTTAACATGTGTAAATCCTTTAAACAAAAATTTCAGTTCTTGAATAGAAATACCAAACAACTCTTAACCATTATTCTGACTATTCTTATAGTCTTTTTTATTGGTTTTGTTTCTCTCTTTATTAAATACAAAAAGCAAACTTCATCTAAGGCGATTACTTCCCAGCCTAGAAAGGAAACAGGAATACCCAAAGGAACACCCGAAAATTTAAAACCGGGACAAATCGGTGAGCCCAAAGCAGGGGAAGAGCCAAAAGTTAACTTGCCAAATTTTATTTTTACCACTGAGGGGGTGATAAAAAATATTCAGCAAGACAGAATAACTGTTTTGGGTAAAGGCTCTAATTTTTCGGATCAGACACCCCGGGAATTAACAATAATTTTTAACAATTCAACTATTACCTTTGAGCCGGGTCAGAAAATTCGCTATGAAGGTCTTGAAGGTTTAAAATATCTCAAAATCAATGATTCTATTTCTGTTTCCTCAATGGATAATATCCGAGGAATTACGGAATTTATTGCTCATTCCATTAACAAAATTTAATTTAAATTAGCGAGGCTTCTAGCCTGAATAAGACAGGATTAGGGTTCTCGTTATTAAAAAAAACATGTCTAAAACAAAATCGTTAACTCTAGCAACAGGAATCTTAATAATAGCTTTACTCATGGGTCGTTTGGTTTTTGCCTGGGTAGAACCAACTGCAGCCCCTCCGTCAGGAAATGTTGAGGCTCCTGTGAATGAGGGAGATTTACCGCAGACGAAGACTGGTGCGTTTGGAGCCTCTACTATTGGAGCCTCTACTTATTATGATAAAGAAAATGGCAGCTTTTATGTGGATCCTGATACAAATACCTATCTGACTAATCTATCAATAGGAGAAGCTTTAACCCACTACGGTCACTTCAAAGTTGATGACACTGGCAACCTTGTCATGATTAATGGCCAGACTTATTCCTGGCCTTCTGGCCAAGGAACCAATGGGTATTGTTTACACACTTCTGGATCACCTCTCGGAAATTTGACCTGGAGCGCTTGTGGCGGCGCTGGAGGAACGCCAGGTGGGGCTGATACCCAAGTCCAATTTAATGATAGTATGGCTTTTCAGGGCGATGCAGGGTTTGTTTATAATAAAACTACAGATACTGCCACATTAGGAACGCTCAATCTTACCAACGCTCTTACTGCTCCTTATGGAGGAACGGGTTGGACTACTTATACTCCCGGAGATATTCTTTATGCTTCTAATGCCACCACTTTATCAAAATTAGGCGCCGGTGCTGCAAATAATGGTAAAGTATTAACAGTTTCTGGAGGAGTACCGAGTTGGGCAGCTGTTGGAGGCACAGGAACAGTGACAAGCATAGGTGCAGGAACTGGTCTCACTTCTTCAACAATTGATCCTATAACCGCTAGCGGCATCTTAAACGTCGGCGCAGGGGCTGGAATTACTGTTAATGCCAACGACGTTGCCTTAAATACATTAGGGAATATTACCACTTGTACCAATGGTACTACAAATAAGATTATTTGGGATGCGACTAATAACCGATTACTTTGCGCTACTGATCAGGCAGGCGGCGGCGGAGGTTCCTGGACACCTAGTGGTAATGATATCTATAACTCAAATATTGGAAATGTTTACATTGGGGCGGCGGGGCAAGGCAAATTTGCGGTCACTCTGGATACCACTGGTGCTACCGTATCTCAAGTTGGTATAAACGCTAGCTTAGGAGGAGCAATGAACTTGACATCTGCTTACACAACTTACGCTCTTAATTTTACTAATAATGCCAGTAATCCTGGAGCTCCTAACTTATTAATAAATAATGGTGTTTATGGTGGCGCCGGTTTTGGTATTAAGAATTTTGGTGCTTATCTTGATGCTGGCCAGATGCAAGTTGTTGCCAACCAAAATAATTATGGCCTCTGGGCTCAGGGCCATAATAACGACTCAGCAAGTAATAATTATGGTGTTTACGGTAGGGCTTATGGCTCCTCTTTAGCGAATTATGGTCTTTATGGTACGGCTAGTGGGGGTACTACTAACTGGGGATTATATATTAATGCCGGCAATGCTTATATTTCTGGCAATACTGGTATCGGAACCACGGCCGGGGTTGTCCCTGCCTACAAATTGGATGTTAACGGTAACTTAAAAATAGGGAATACTACTGCCTTTCCAGGAACCAATCAAGTGCTTTGTTGGATGAGTGATAGAACTATAGGATATTGCGCGGGCAGCGTTAGTGGAACCGGCGCCTGTACCTGTACTCCAATAAACTAATAGGTAGGAGAAAAGGTATAATTAGGGTAAAATTTGTAGGATTCTTTTTTGAAACTATTTTTATATGTCTAAAAACCCTCTCGCTTTTTTAAGAAAAAATATTATTCCCGGCCTTGTTTTTTTGGCTGTTTTTACCCTCTTCTTTTTTAATTTCGGGAAAATAAAAAAGGTTGAGGCTGCTACGACTTGCGGCACTACGATCTTTAGCATCCCTTATTGTGATGCGCAGATTCAGCAAACAGAAGATGACGCCGAACAGATTCCTTATCCAGTACCACCAGGAGTATTTAATTATACAGGCGATCATATTTCAATAATAAGGAGCCCTACCTCTTTCTATGCGGTAGGAGGGTTCAGATTCCAAGATATCCAAATTCCACCAGGATCCATAATCACCAAGGCCGTTTTTTCCGGGGTTACCAAATACGCTAGCGATATGAACACCAAGATTTATGGTGAAAGACATGATTATACTTCAGGCGATGCTCAAAACTTTGCGGATAACCAGAGCATTTTAGCCAGGCCATTGACCTCAAAAAATGTAGGATGGCAATTTACTGCGTGGTTGGATGAGACTGTTTCGTCACCAGACTTAAGCGGTATAATTCAGGAAATTATTGACCAATCCGGTTGGGGGGTAAATGGACATTCAATTGCCCTGCTATTTATTGGTGAATATAATGTGCCTGCTGCGACAGCTTACTTGGTTGCCTATGATTCGAATCCCACCAAGTCCGCTAAACTCTACATTGAATATAGCAGCCCGCCTTCAATGAGTAGCATTAGTAATCAGGACGGGAGCTATGATACTGGGGGACGTACTCTCTTTTGGACCGACGATGCTAGTGACCCTTATGGACAGAATCTGAGATTATATATTTGTCAATATGCTGATTGCCATAACTGCGGGCCGAGCGATACTAGTAATTGCTACGCATCTTCAATCCCAGCAGAACAACATCCTAAAGCTAATTATCCTTGCACCCCACGCTGTGAGTTCAAGGGTAGTGACCCTTATTACCCTTATGGTTACCCTTATTGGGCGAAAGTTTGCAATCCTCAAGGTCTTTGTTCTCCGCCACCGCCAATAGCCGGCGGCGAATTTTCCTGTAAAAAAGATGATGGTTGTGATGAGCCGAATCATATTGGTGCACATTGTTACTCTAGTTTTGCTAGCAGCGATGGTTTTTGTTGCTCCAGTGAGTGTAGCGGGACTTGCCAGTTCTGCGGAGGATCTGCAGGACATCTACCAGGAACATACTGTGATATAAGAGACCCGGGCCCCGGCCCTTGGTGTCCAGCTAATCCTGATTGCTGGCTGAATTCTTATACATGCAATGGGTGGGATAAAAATTGCGTTTGGACAAGAAAGGCTAATCTTTATGGTTTCGCCTGGTCAGAGAATGTCGGCTGGATTAGTTTTAACAGCCGAAATTGCGATACTAATGGAGACTTTCATGTAGATAACCCTGATTGTCCTAATCAAGGCTCAAACGTCCCAACTTATGGAGTTTACTTGCCGCCAGTAGGCGAGAGCTATTCAATGGCTGACCGTCGTTTCTTTTGCGGGTTCGCTTGGGCGGGTGGGATTGATCTGCCTCTTAATATTATAGGCGGCAGTATTGGCTGGATAAATTTCCACCCGCCAGGAATAGTAGGCAGTCAGTGTGCTGGACCAATCCGACTTTTTGGGGATGTTCTTGTACAAGGATGCACGCAGGCTCTAAACAGAGGATCATCCGACAGCGGTTTTACTGGCTATATTAATCATGAGAGTTATACCCTAGTTCATTCTGTTTGGCTCGACCACAGCACTCAAGTTTGTAGTAATAATACTAGTCAAAAATGTATTTATACTTTTAATGGCACGCATTATGGCGCGAATTGTTGTATTGTGGATCAGGATTGTCCTGGTTACCCAACCGAAAAATGTCTTCCTGCTGAATTCCGGGGTTGGGCTTGGGGAGGAGGAGGCGATGGCAAATGTAGTATCACTACTAGCCAAAGCTGCGTCTTTACTGAAGATTGTCCTACAGGTTGTTGCCCTCCAGGAGAAAAATGTATAAGCAAAGATGCAGTTATTGGTTGGATTAGTTATAACTGTAAGAATGAATTTTGTATAGATAAAAACACCCACGAGTTATTAGATTATAGTTGTGATTTGCCACTCGCTGATTTCGAGCACTGTGTAAATAAAAGCGGAGGGACTGGCGAATGCCATAATTCTTGTATTACTTGTAGTAATAACGGGAAAATATTGTGTGACGCTACAGGAGCTCAACCCTATTGCCCGGCAGGATGTATAGAAAATAATTACAAAGTAACCTATCAGCCAGAAGATGTGGAGCCAGAGAAACCAATTGTTACTGATGATATTAATTCTTGTGCTTACAGCACCAGCCCTTTAGTTGCTCAAGGTACTAATCTTAAAATTAGCTGGAGTTACAGCGATTCTGTTGAAAAATATCCTCAAGAAAGCTATGAAGTCCAAATTAGCAACAATTCTGCTTTCTCTGGTCAAATATTTGATTACAAACATGTTACTCATTCAACTACTTATACTACCAATTATTCTTACTCTGTTGACCTTACAAATGATCTAAGTGACCCAGATGCCTTTACCCAGCTTGACTGGAGCGCGACCTATTATTATCGAGTAAAAGTAAGAGATTATGGCGGTGCTTACTCGGATTGGTCAGAGGTAGATTGTCTAAATGGAAAAGGATGCTTCAAGATGCCTGCTCATGCTTTTCCTGATGTAAAGTTTAAATCCTGCCCTTATTTTTTAGAGGCTTTTGACAACGTCCAATACTGCTCAGTTTCTAAAGAAGGGAAATGTAATCCAGACATTTCTCCTCCTCCTGATACTCCGGAACCTCCTGATAATGAATCTTGTTCTGTGCCCTACGATGGGGAGACACCTTTACCGACAAAGTGTTACCGTAGTGACGACATCTCTTACGACTGCCCTGAGAGTAATTTTTCCTGGACATTTCAAGAAGGTATCCCAGAAACCTCTACTGAGCAAGATCCTATAGTTCAGTTCACAAGTGATGGTGATAAAAATGTTGTATTAACTGTAAAAGACGAGGACGGTAAAGAATGTTCCGTTGCCCAAAAACCAAAGATAATTATAGGGTTGCCCTTGCCAGAGTGGAGAGAAATCCCTCCTTTTTAGCCCAGAGCATTACCCTGTTAGATTCAGACCTTAGAGTTTGCTATCTGACAGGGTTTTTATATTTTATTGTGCTGTGACCGCGGGCTCAGGCCCGCGGTCACAGCACAAGCCCGTAGCCTAGCGGAGGAAAATACTTAAATCCAAAAATTTTGCTTTGCAAAATTTTTCGGTACGCAAGGACCATGGGCGTTAGCCCATGGATTTCTATTTTTGACAAAGAACAATTAATTTGTTAGAATCACCTTACGGAATAATTTTGTAATGTTGAATTTTTGGACATTCAGCATAAGTAAAATAATTTTAAATTAAAAATAGTTATTGTTAAAAATAACATGTTGAGTACCCAAATTTTTATCTTAGAATATGACACCCTTAAATTTAATTTTGGTGGGCTTTTTCGGCCTAGGAATAGGATCATTTTTAGGTTATCTCGCCCGCCGATCGATTGCCAAAAGAGACTACGCAACGCTAGAAGCAAAAATCCAGAAGAAGATTTCTCAGGCTAAGGAAGAAACGGAAAATATAATATCTCAGGCCAAGGAAAAGGCTTCAAAGATAATTGAAAGATCCCAAAAGGAGGTGGATCAGAGGCGGCAAGAAATTTTTAGGACAGAAAAATTACTACTTAAAAGAGAGAACGCCCTTGAGGAAAGAATTTCAGACTATGAAGTAAAACAAAAAGAGTTTCTTCAAAAAGTAGAAAAACTAAAAGAAATAAAACAAAATTTAGAAAATCTCCAAAAAGAAGCCGAGCAGAAGCTGGAGCAGATTTCTGGTTTGTCTAAAGAAGAAGCGAAAAAAGAATATCTTGAAACTCTGGAAAAGGAATATCAAAAAGACTTTCTGGAAAAGACGAGAAAACTAGAGCAAGAGGGCCAGGAAAGATTCCAGAGTAGGGCAAAAGAAATTTTAACTCTGGCCGTTCAAAAATGCGCTGTGCCCCAGGTCCAAGAAACTACCACCACGATTGTCAGTCTGCCTTCAGAAGAAATTAAAGGCAGAATCATTGGTAAAGAAGGAAGGAACATAAGAACTCTTGAGCAATTAACAGGAGTAGAAATAGTGGTAGACGAGACTCCGGAAATAGTGGTCATCACTGCTTTTGATCCCATCAGGAGGCAAATTGCCAAGGTGGCTCTTGATAAACTAATCCAGGACGGCAGAATTCAGCCCGCTCGGATTGAGGAAGCAGTTCAGAAAGCAGAAACAGAAATAAATGCCAAAATAAAAGAAGCCGGGGAGCACGCCACTTACGACGTCGGAATTTTTGATCTGAATCCAAAACTTATTCAACTTTTAGGGAGACTGAAGTTCAGAACAAGTTACGGTCAGAACGTCTTGTTGCATTCAATAGAAGTTGCTCACCTGGCCCAGGCCTTAGCCTATGAAATTGGCGGCAACCCGAAAGTGTCTTTGAAAGCCGGGTTATTACATGATATAGGAAAAGCAGTAGACCATCAGATTCAGGGCTCCCATACTAATATAGGTATTAAAATTCTGGAAAAGTTTGAGGTAGAAAAAGAAGTAATAACTGCTATCAAGTCGCATCACGAAGAGTACCCGTATGAAAGTTTAGAGGCAATTTTAGTCCAAACGGCTGACGCTATTTCTGGTAGCAGACCCGGCGCTAGAAAAGATACTTTAGAGAATTATTTAAAAAGATTGGAAGAATTGGAAAAAATTGCCCTTGCTTTTCCGGGAATTAAAAAGGCTTGGGCTTTGCAGGCGGGAAGGGAAATCAGAGTTTTTGTCAAGCCTGAGGAAGTTGACGATTTCCAGGCTAAGAAACTGGCCAGGGAAATTGCCAACAGAATTGAGGAAGAGCTGAAGTATCCGGGGGAAATAAAAGTTAATGTGATAAGAGAAAGCCGGATGATTGAATACGCAAAATAGCTAAAATAGGAAGTAAAATTTAAAAAGCCCAACCAGAATATATTCTGGTTGGGCTTTTTTGGAGCGGGATACGGGAATCGAACCCGCCTTTTCACCTTGGAAGGGTGACGTTGAACCGCTCAACTAATCCCGCTTTTTGTCGGGGCGCTGGGACTTGCACCCAGAATCGTCCGCTCCCAAAGCGGATATGTTTCTATTACACCACGCCCCGCTGGTTTCTCTATCATTGGATATAGCACTTTATTCTTTAAAAATCAAACCTGCTTTTTCGATCGTTCTATTTAAAATTTGATTTGTGTTATAATTAAATAATTAATTGTCCTTAGAGGCATAATTGTTTTAAGAATGTTGAAAACCACTCTTCAAGACCTGAATATTTCTGCTCAATGTAAAAAGTACGACCTTTCTTTGTGGCAATGTCCTCATTTCTTTTTTGTTTTAATGGGCGTTGTCATGGCTGGCGTAATTTCTGCTGTCTATGGCATCGGCCTTCACTTTTTAAACGATCCCCAAGTAATAGCTTTGATTGTGCTTTTTTTAACCGGCGCCTTGTTTATTATTACCTTTGTTATTACTCAGGCATTTGAAAAGACAGCCGAAGCCAATAGATTAAAAAGCGAGTTTGTCAGTATAGTCACTCATCAGCTCAGGTCTCCCCTTACTAGCTTAAGTTGGGCCATTGAGGCTTTAATATCTGGAGAATTCGGGAAAGTTGAGGAAAAACAACTTGAATATTTAAAAATATTAAAGGAGAATAATAGCAGAATGGGAGAACTGATACAAGATTTGATTACGGTTACGAAAGTTGAAGATAGCTCCCAATTCAAAAATAAAGAAAGTGTTTCTTCGGAAGGCATAACAAAAGATTTAGTTTTTAAATTCCAGCCCTTTATTCAGGGTTCAAATATAGATTTAAAGATCAAAGCCGATGAGAAGCTGCCGCAGGTATTAACCGTTGCTAGTCAAATTAAAGTGGTGATAGAAAACCTTATTGATAATGCTATTCGATATGCCAAACCAAAAGATGGGGTAAAGGGACTGATTGAGATATTCATTTTTAAAAAAGAAAAAAATATCCAATTTGAAATAAAAGATAATGGAGTTGGAATCCCAAAAGAAGACCAGAAATACATTTTCCAGAAATTCTTTCGCTCCAGGAACGTAAAAGAAATGCAGCCTTATGGAAGCGGTTTGGGCTTATTTATTACCAAATCAATCATAACGAAACTGGGAGGTAAAATAGGATTCAAATCAGAAGAAAGAAAAGGAACTACTTTTTGGTTTACTTTACCAATAAAATAACACTACGAAATACAAAAGAATACGAAATCACGAAAGGTAGCTCGAAAATTTTCGTATTTTCGTAAGAATTTCGTACTTTCGTAGTAAAATTAAATGAAAAAAATTCTTTTTATTGAAGACGAAACATCTCTCCAAAAAGCATTTGGAACAATTCTTAAAGATAAAGGCTATGAAGTAGTTTCAGCTTTGGATGGTGAAACCGGATTAAAACTAGCTAAAGAAGAAAATCCAGACTTGATTTTACTAGATGTTATCTTGCCAAAAATTCATGGCTTTGAAGTTTTGAAAAAATTAAAAGAAGAAAAAGAAACCCAACAAATCCCAGTTATTATTTTAACTAATCTGGAAGATATGGAAAATGTGGGCAAGGCCCTGGAGCTTGGAGCAATGAGTTATCTAGTTAAGGCTCAATATAGTTTAGAGGAGGTCTTGGAGAAAATAAAAAAGGCGCTCGGCGAACTCTGAGATACTTAAATATTTTGAAATATTATGAGGGTTGAACCTCAACAATTAAAAGCCTTTCTTTTAGATACTGGATTGGTAAATGAACAGCAGTTTGATGCGGCTCAAAAAAAAGCAGAAAAAACTAACCAAAAAGTTGGCGACGTTTTAGTTTCAGAAGGATTAATAACTCAGGAAGAGTTGATAAAACTTGAGGCTTATATTTTAGGTATTCCTTTTGTAAATTTGGAAAAAGAAATGATTTCCATTGACGTTCTAAGAATAATTCCCGAACCAGTTGCTAGATCTAACAATATCGTTGCTTTTAGAAAAAAAGGCGAAAGTTTGGAAGTAGCAATGCTGGACCCCGAGGATTTAAGAACCATTGAATTTTTAAAAAAGACCTCAAATTTAAGAATTTTGCCAAGACTGACAACGCCAGAATCAATAAAAAATGTTTTGCGCCAGTATCAAAAAACCCTTGAGGCAGAATTCGGGGATATTATCAAAAAAGAAGCCGGTATTATTACGCCAGTTAAGGAAGAAATCTTTGAAGAAAAAGAAGATTTAAAAAAAGCAGCTGAGGAATTGCCGATTATAAGAATAGTGGATACTTTAATGAAACACGCAATTTTGGAAAGATCTTCTGATATCCACATAGAGCCACTCGAAAAAGAAGTGATTGTCCGTTACAGGATTGACGGCATCTTAAGAGACGCCATGACTCTGCCGCGGCAGGTCAGCTCGGGCATTGTTGCTAGAATTAAAGTTTTGTCAGACCTAAAGCTCGATGAACACAGGCTTCCTCAAGATGGAAGATTCAAAGTTGAAACAGAAGACTACCGTTATTCAATCAGGGTTTCTATTTTGCCGGTTTTTGATGGGGAAAAAATTGTGATGAGGTTATTACCAGAGACTGCCAAAGCTATTACCCTAGAGGATCTGGGCCTAACCGGGGATAATCTAGAGAAGGTTCAAGAAAATCTGAGAAAACCAGTAGGTATGATTTTAGTTTGTGGCCCGACAGGTTCCGGCAAAACTAGTTCTTTGTATTCCATGATGGAGATTCTAAATACGTCTGATGTGAACATCTCAACCATCGAAGACCCTATTGAGTATAGAATGAGAAGGATAAATCAAACTCAGGTTAACCCGAAAATCGGGCTAACTTTCGCCTCTGGTTTAAGATCTTTAGTTAGGCAGGACCCTGATGTTATTATGGTAGGTGAAATCAGAGATGATGAGACTGCTGCTTTGGCTGTTAACGCCGCCCTAACCGGGCATCAGGTTCTTTCTACTTTACACACCACTGATGCCGCAGGAGCTAATCCGAGATTAATTGATATGAAAGTAGAACCATTTTTAATTTCTTCTACTTTGAATCTAATTATGGCTCAAAGATTGGTGAGAAAATTATGTTTAGAAAAAGAGGAATATCATTTATCAGATTCGGAAATTAGAAACTTCGAGAAGTACTGCGACTTTAAAAAAATATTAAAGATTTTAAAGGATGAAAAGATCGCCAAACCTAATGACACCATAAAAAACATTAAATTTTATAGGCCGAAACCCTCAAAAGAATCAGAAGATGGTTATAAAGGGAGAATCGGAATTTTTGAAGTTTTGTCCGTAACTGAATCAATAAAAGAATTAATCGTTAAACAAGCGACTTCTAGCCAGATTCAGGCCCAGGCTCAAAGAGAGGGCATGAGAACAATGGTCGAAGATGGTTTTATCAAAGCTGCCCAGGGTATAACTTCAATAGAAGAAGTGCTGAGGGTGATTACTGAGTAAATCAACAAATAGCGAACTTACTTCGAATATACGAATATTTGTAAATTCGTAACTGATTCGATATTCGTTGATAAATTATGCCAAAATATCTATATATAGCAAAATCTCTAAAAGGTGAAGCAAAATCGGGAATCATGGAGGCGCCGGATGAGCATTATTTAGCTAAGATTCTCCGCCAGGAGGGCTATCTTTTAATTTCAGCCTCAACAGAAGAGCTGGAAAAGAAAAAATTCTCCTTCTCTTTTTCATTTTCAAGAGGTGTATCTTTGACTGAAAAGATGCTCTTTACCAGAAATCTTCAGATAATGATTGCCGCTGGTATTACCTTGCCTAAGGCTTTGACCATTTTATCTAACCAAATGAAGAGTAAAAAAATGAAGAACGCTCTGCTAGAAGTTGAAAATGAGATTACAAAAGGCAAAAGCTTCTCTGATTCCTTAGCAAAACATCCTGATATTTTTAACAAATTCTTCACGAGTATAATAAAAGTCGGCGAAGAGTCGGGGACTTTAGAAGAAGGATTGAAAGTCCTGACCCGCCAAATGGAAAGAGAGCATGATTTAAGATCAAAAGTGACAGGAGCGATGGTTTACCCTGCTGTGATTATTTGCGCGATGATGGGCGTCGGTGTTTTAATGTTGACAATGGTCGTTCCCAAGCTGGCTGAAACCTTTAAAGATTTAAATACTGAGCTTCCTGCTACCACTAAATTTATTATTTCTTTAGGTACTTTTTTGGCTACCAAGTGGTACGTTCTTGTTTTAATAATTATCGGCTTGGTATTTCTAATGAGGCTGATTTCTAAAACAAAGAGTGGGAAAAAGTTATTTGATTTAATTTCTTTGAAAATCCCAATTATTTCGCCGATAATTAAAAAAACAAATGCTGCTCATACCGTTAGAACCTTAAGTTCTCTTATTGTTTCCGGCGTTCCAATTATAGAGGCTCTTGATATTGTTTCTGGTACCTTGGGTAATGTTTATTTCAAAAATGCAATTGTTGATGCAACCGAAAAAGTAAAAAAAGGAATAAAATTATCTGAAGCGCTAAAGCCGTATGAAAAACTCTACTCTTCGCTAGTTATCCAAATGATTCAAGTAGGGGAGGAGACAGGGGAAACATCAGGGATTCTATTAAAATTGGCAGATTTCTTTGAAGAAGAAATTACCGAAGTAACAAAAAATTTATCATCAGTTATTGAGCCACTTTTAATGCTCTTAATCGGAGGAGTGGTCGGCTTTTTTGCTATCTCGATGTTTCAGCCCATCTATTCAATGCTAGGCTCGATTCAATAGGATGAAAAATAATAAAGGCGTTACTTTATTAGAATTACTAATAGTTTTGGCAATTATTTTAATAATATACGCAGTGTCTGCCCAAGCCTTTCCCCTTTTTCAGAGGGCGGGTGAATTGTCTAATACGACTGAAGAAATTATAAGTATTCTCAGGCTTGCTCAAAGCAAGACCCTAGCCTCAGAAGGAGCAGGTCAATATGGAAGTCAATATGGCGTTTATTTTGACACCACGACCACTCCCCAGCAATATACGCTTTTTAAAGGATCAAATTATACCAGCCGGGATCCAGCGTCTGACGAAATTAACCACATACCAAACTCAACTGAGATATATGATATAAGCCTAGGCGGCTCCAAGGAAGTGGTTTTTAGCCGTTTAATTGGAGATACAAATAATTCCGGGAAAATTTCTCTGAGACTAAGAAGCGATAATTCAAAAACAAAAACTATCGGCATCCAGTCTTCGGGAAAAATAACATTAGGGGAGGAAGTCCCGCCAGCTGATATTGATACTAATAGATTAAAAGATTCAAGACACGTTTATTTTAATTACAGTCGGTTTATTGATACGACAACTGAGGTTATCACTTTAACTTTTCCTAATAATCCTTTGACCCCACCCTATCCTATTCCCATCGGTAGTAATATGAGCGCCGGACAAATCTACTGGGAAGGAGAAGTTACCGTTGATGGCCAAAATCAGAAAATAAAAATACACACCATTTATTTAAACAATCCTGGTTTCGATACGCTTTTCTCGATTTACAGAGACATGAAATTTAACTCCGTAGCCTTAAACATATCAATCAGTGGAGACGGCTTTGGAAATTTGGTAGAATATTCGGCTGATGGCCGAACCATAATTCATCCCTCAAGTTATGTCAATAACTTTCAATGGTAATAAATAAAAAAGGAATTTCAATAATAGAGCTTTTAGTAGTTGCAGCTATTATAACTATTGGTTTAGTGGGTCTCTTGAACGTGACCGCTTCTTCTCTTAAATTTTCTAGCCAAATAAGGGAGAATGACCAAGCTAAGGCATTGGCTGAGGAAGCGTTGGAAGCGGTTAGAAATTTTCGTGATGGAACAACCTGGAATACTGGTTTGGGAATTCTAACTCTAGACGTTGCTTATCACCCTGAAAAAATAGGTACTCCGTCTAGATGGAACTTAGTCTTAGGCCAGGAAACTATCAATGGTTTTACTCGGAAAGTTATAATAAAAAAAGTTTTCCGAGATACTAACAGTAATATTGCGCCAACCGGCACAGAGGATGTTAATACGAAAATGATTGTGGCAACTGTTTCTTGGGGAAATAGAGTAGTAGAAATTTCAACTTATTTAACTAATTGGAGATGAAGAAAAGTAGTTTTACTTTAATAGAAATGTTAGTTTATATAGCGATACTGGGGATTTTAATAATAATTCTCTCTTCTTTTTTGATTTGGTCTAATAATTCCAATGTTAAAGCCAAAGTCATGAGAGAAACATTAGAGGATGCCAGTCGGACTATGGAGTTTATGACCCGCGAGATAAGGGCCGCAAAAGGAGTATATACGCCTACGACAAATTCCAGCCAGCTTTCTTTGGAAACAACTAAATATCTGCCACAAGATGAGGATACAACCTACATTGATTTTTTCCTGTGCGGATCCCAAGTTTGTTTTAAAAAAGAATCACAGGCTCCGGTTGCCTTGACCAAGGAAAATGTAGAAGTGAGCAGTCTAGTTTTTACCGAAGTTGTTTCAGGAGGTGTGCCTTCAATTCAAATCGATTTAGCCGTGCATTATAAAAACCCACAGAACAAGCCAGAATATCAAGCAGTAGTTAGCTTAACGTCAACTGCTTCATTAAGAGCATATTAGATTATGACCAACATTAATAAAAATAATAAAAAATTGCCGCCAGCGAAGCACGGGGGTTTTGCTGCCTTATATGTCGCTATTATAGTTCTAGCTATAATGACAGGTCTCGCGCTTTTGTTAACTTTTTTAACTGTGAATCAAACAAAGATTTTGGGGAATTATATTAAGTCTTACCAGTCTTATTCTTTAGCTGAGGGAGGAGTTGAAGATGCCTTGTTAAGATTGTCTAAAAATATGAACTGGTCCAGCCCTTACAATCTGACTTTGGGGAGTGGTTCCTCTAATGTTGAAATATCAAATATTATCGGAGGGGCAAGAACAATTACCTCAACTGGAAATGTTAATGACCGAATAAGAAAAGTTCAGGTTGTTTATCAAATTTCTACTCAAAACGCCTCTTTCTATTATGGGATTCAAGTGGGAGATTTGGGGCTTCTAATGACTGGTAATGCTGTAGTTCATGGAAATATTTTCTCAAACGGAACTATTACCGGTGCTTCCAATACTAAAATATATGGCGACGCTATTTCGGCAGGGCCAACCGGTAGTATAAATACAATGCAAATAAAAAAAGATTCCGGGAAAGGTGGTAATGCCTGGGCCACGAATTTACAAAATTGTACAATTGAGGGTGATGCTCATTATACAAATATTAGTGGTTGTTCAGTAGATGGTGCTCCTTATCCGGGAGAAGAAGGTCCTGCGTCGCAAGACATGCCAATAACTCAAGATCAAATAACTGCCTGGAAAAATCAGGCAGCTAGTGGCGGTACCATTGCAGGATATTCTTTGGGTGGAAATAATAAGGATTCCCTCGGTCCTATAAAAGTTGATGGCAATATGACCCTCAGTAGTAATGCCCAATTAACGATTACAGGAACAATTTGGGTGACAGGAGATCTAAGTTTGAATTCAAATGTGATAATTCAGCTTGGCTCCGGTTACGGTTCTTTCAGCGGAGTTATCGTAGTTGTTGGCCAGATTTCTGTTGACAGTAATGTTGTATTTTGCGGTTCCGAAGGATATAAAAGCGGAGGTAAATGCAACCCTTCTGTTGGAAGTTACATAATGCTTCTTTCTACCAACAACTCTGCTGATCCGGATAGCCCTGCTATATATGCTACTAGCAATACAGAAACAGCTATTCTTTATGCTTCTAATGGATTTATTGCCTTAGGATCTAATGCCAAATTAAAAGAGGCCACTGGCTACGGGATTTACATGTCCTCAAATTCTGAGGTTACCTATGAAACTGGGCTAGCTGATATACATTTTAGTAGCGGGCCCGGAGGTTCCTGGGAAGTGACTAGCTGGAAAGAGATTGAATAATTTGTTAGAAAATTATTAAAAAATAGAATAGAATAAAAAGACAATCCTTAAAAAAGGAAGACAAAGATGTTTGAATCGCTTAAATTAAAAACAGAAGCATTTGGATTAGATATTTCTGACAGATCAATAAAGATAATAAAGCTTAAAAAAAAGCAAAGAGTTTTAAGTTTGGCTTCTTTTTGCGAAACAGATATAAAACCAGGCATAATCGAAAATGGAGAAATAAAAGACCAAAAATCCCTAACTGAATCAATAAGGCTATCTGTCAAAAAAGTAAAAGGAGAAAAATTAAAAACAAATTATGTAGTCGTTTCTTTGCCAGAAGAAAAAGCTTTTTTGCAAGTAATTCAGCTTCCGATAGTGGAAGAGCAAGAACTAAAAGAGGCAGCATATTATGAGGCTGAAAATCACATTCCCCTGCCGGTTGGGGATGTATATTTGGATTCCCAGATAGTAAAGCCAGTTATTGATCATTTAAACCACTCTGATGTTTTAATTGCAGCCATGCCCAAAAAAATAGTTGATCCCTATCTTTCTTCTATAAAAAATTCCGGACTTACTCCCAAAGTTTTAGAGACTGAATCTCAAGCCATCTCCAGGGCTTTGGTAAAAAACGGAATCTCTCCTTTTCCGATTCTAATAATTGATATCGGCTTAACTAAAACTTGCTTCATTATCTTTTCTGGTTATTCTTTAAGATTTACTTCTTCAATCCCCATTTCTTCCTCAAGGATTACTGAAATTATTTCAACGGGATTAGGAATAAGCCTAAATGACAGTCAGGAATTAAAAATAACAACTGGATTAAATCAAAATTTCGTCAAAAAAAGAGAAGATGGAAGCGAAATAATCATTGAAACAAAAAGGATTATTGAGATAATCGATCCTGTTCTGACTGATTTAGTCAACCAGGTTAAGTCTCATCTGGGTTATTACCTGTCTTATGCTTCCCACGAACATTTAGCTAATGATATTAAAGGGGTTAAGAAAATCCTTCTTTGTGGAGAGGGGGCTAGGTTCAAGGGGTTTAATGATTTCCTTGCGATTAAGCTAAAGATTCCAGTTGAGATTGCTAATCCTTGGATAAATATTCTGCCCGAGTTTCCAAAAGAAATGCCGGCTATAAATTTTGACGAATCATTAGCTTTTGTCACTGCTTTGGGTTTGGGCCTACGAGCTTTGGGAAATAATGAAGAATAAAAACTTTGTTAATTTTTAAAAAATGATCAATCTTTTACCGCTTGAAGACAAAAAGATTCTTAAAATGGAGGAGAAATGGAGGCTAGTTTTGCTTCTGGGGGGTTTAATATTAAGTTTCTTCTTTTGTCTAATCTTAATTTTGTATTCTATAAAAATTTATGTTGCGAGCGAGGCTGAATCGCAGAAGCTCGTTATTGAGACGACAGGAAAGGAATTTGAAAAGCCGGAAACCAAAGAGCTTATGGACAAAATTTCCAGCGCTAATAAAAATTTCCTAAAATTAAACAGTTTTTATCAAGAACCATTATACTTAACAGATGTGCTCGAAAAGGTTTCGAATACGCTTTCTCCAGGCATGTACCTTAATAATTTTTCGTATCAGAAACAAACCTCTGAGCAGGAAGAAAAATTTGAAGTTGTTCTTTCTGGTTTTGCTCCTAACACCGATGTTCTGTTCGATTTCAGAAAAAATCTTGAGAAGGTTTTCTCAACAAAAGTCGACGTTGGAGATAGCTGGATCAAACCAGCCGACTTTCGCTTTGTTTTTTCAGTAAAAGTTAATAAATAAGTAAAATGAATCCAAGGAAAAAAATTTATATCTCATTGATATTTTTTGTAGCAACGATTATCGTACTGATTATTTTTATTTTAGTACCTCTTTTAACCAGCATTAAAAAAAATTCCGATAACTTGTTGTCGCAAAAAGAAAACTTAGCTTTGCTCCAGAAGGAAATTGAAACTCTCAATGAAACAAAGTTACTTTATGAAGATTCAATAGGAAACATTGATAAAGTCGATAAGCTCTTTTATGATCCCGATAACCCTCTTGATTTTTTGAACTTTTTGACAAAAAATCCCGAGAGCTACAGCGTTAGAAATGAGATTATAAAAATGGCGCTCAATGCCAGTATTCCCTCCGATCCTTGGCCAAGTATTTCCTTTCAGGTTCAAAGCACAGGCTCTTTTACAAATTTGATGAGATTTTTAAAAAACTTGGAAGCGGGACCATACTTAATCGAGATTTCCAACATAAGTATAAAAAGACTGACAGAAGACGAGCTTCGCGGAGAGAAGCTAAAACCTTTTTCTTTAGGTGATGTGAGTGCGACGTTATTAATAAAAGTTTATTCAAAATGACCCTTCGGTACACTCAGGGTCATACTGGGTCCATTGAAGTATGAAATTCGGTTTCAAAATAGAAACTAAAAAGACTATAAATTATTTTAAAAAAATCCCTAGAAACATAGGAGAACATTTCTTTTTGAGTTTTTTGATTGTAACTTTTGTTGCTTTTATTATTGGCGGATTGATTTTTTACAGATATATTTTTGTGGCTAAAAATGCTGAGGTTAATGTTTTGGAAAGGCCCGTTTTCTTTAACGTGGATATTTACAAAAAGGTTTTAGAAGAACTGCAAAATAGAGAACAAACAATTCAAGAACTTAATTCTAAACAGCATTCTAATCCTTTTCAAATGCCAGCCATACCAGCCCCAGTCCCTAATGAAACGATCCCCAGCTAATTTATTATTGACCAATTAATTTATTTTAGATATAATAACAGGGCTAAATGCCCCTGTAGCTCAACGGATAGAGCACTGGCCCTCTAAGCCGGTGATAGAGGTTCGATTCCTCTTAGGGGCACATTTTAGAGAAAGTCAATCTTTCCGCCTCGCCGCTTCGCGGCTCGGCGGCCAAATTGAACGGAAATTTCCAGCAAAAACTTAATTTTTGGTTTTGTAAAATGTGGTTCGAGCCGATATTTTTCAAAAATGTCTTAATTTCTGCATAATTTTCCGAGACAAGTAATTTTTCAGCACAATTTAGCCCCAAAACAAATTCTCTGGCCGGTTCGAGCCAAGACAACCCTTTTTGTTCAAAATCTCTGATTTTCTCTTGCAATTCTAGCTTTTGGGTTAGGATTTTTTGTTTTCTGTTAGTATATTCTTCGGTAGAAATTACTTCGTTCAAATAAACATCGAGAAGTTTTTCTAATTGCTTTTCCACTTTTACTAATTCTTCTTTGAGATTTTGAGAAATGAATTTAGCTTGTTCTTCAGCTTGCTGTTCCTCTTTTTCTAATTCTGTTAGAACTTTCTTTGTGATTTGGTTAGATAAAGAAACTTTTTGAAGAAAAGATTTAATTTGTTTAACCAAACTCTCTTCTCTCAAAAAGTGTTTTTCTTGGCAAGAACCTTTCTTTTTGGTGCACCGATAATAAATGTGTCCTTTTTGCGTTTCGGCAGTAATTGAAGCATCGCAAGAGGCGCATTTCATTAAACCAAGGAAAACAAAATTATGCTTTTTGATTTTCCGGGGTTTTCCTCGTTGCTTCAAAATTTCCTGAACTTTATCAAAAAGTTTCTTTGAAATTAAAGGCGCATGCTTTCCTTCAAAAATTTCTCCTTTGTATTTCATCAAGCCAAGATAGAAAACATTTTGAAGAATTTTCTGGATATTACTGGTTGAAATTTCTTTACCGAAATTTCCCTTGAGATTGTTTTCTTTACACCAATTGGCCAGAGAGCTTAAATTGTGTTCACCAATAGCATAAAGTTCAAAAAATTTTCTGATTTTCGGCGCTTTTTCTAAATCAATATCAATCATTCTTGTTTTTGGATTGTTTAAATATCCGATCGGTGCCCAAACCGGCCAAATGCCATTTCTGATTTTTTGTCTCATTCCTCTTTTTACATTTTCAGAAAGATTATCAACATAATATTTTGACTGGCCAAAAGCGATACTTAACATAAATAAACCTTGAGGCGTTGGTTCAAACCAAAACGTGGGAAATTTCAAAGATTTGATAATTCCTTTATCAATCAGATGAATAATTTTACCGCCATCAATTGAATTTCTGGCCAATCTGTCTGGGTGCCAACTTAAAATTCCTTCGGCTTTACTTTTTTCAATCAAGGACAACATTTCGGCGAACTTTGTTCGCCCAGGTTCTTTGGCAGTTTTGGTCTCGACGAAAGTCGGACCGACAATTTCAAGTTTTTCTTTGGCGGCAAATTCCCGCAACTCGGCGAGTTGCGATTCAATAGATAAAATTTGATGGTCTTCGTCTTCCGTAGATTTTCGGGTATAAATTATGTATCTCATAGTTTTAATTTAAAATTTTCTTTTACCTGTCCCGCCAAAAGCGGAACACAAAACCAAAAATTAAGTTTTTGCTGGAAATTTCCGTTCAATTTGGCCGCCGAGCCGCGAAGCGGCGAGGCGGAAAGATTGACTTTCTCTAAAATGTGCTCTATATTGAAAATAGTTCGAACGAATTTCGCCGCCTTCGGCGGCGAAAAAGAGCCAGCCTGATTTTGCGGCTCGCCTTCGTAAAACTCGGGCTCGCCGCGTTCTTTATTAAAAACTGCCAAAGAATCTTGAAAAATATCGGCTCGAACCATATTTTAGTAAAAGAAAATTTTTCATTATTAATTATATAAGGTCGAATAAAATTTAAAATTAAAAGCGATTAAATAACTTATGTCTATTTTCTCATTTAAAAAATGCGAGTCAAAATCTGAGGCGAGAAAAGTGAAAATAATTTATTCGATTCTTTTTATTGTTTTATTTGTTGTATCTAATTCTATCGCAACAGGAATTGTCCCTTCGCTGATATTGAAGTACTGTTCTCCTTTCGGAGTTGATTTTAAGGGCGGTTGGGAGAGAATAGAAGCATGTGAAAAATTTACTAGAGTAATTGCAATAATCAACTATCCTAGTGGGTTATTGCTCCTTCTTTTAACAATTTGGGCTGCTCTTAAAGTTGGCATAAAAAGAGGTTCCAGTCTTTTCTTTGGATTTTTGGCGCTTTTGCCAGTTGTTTCTCTAACCCCGTTTATCATTATCCTGACCCGGAAGTTTTCACCCAAACAGTTTGAGGATAAGGTTAAATTACCTTAACATTTGAATTATACAGGTGATGGATGACAGTCACCTTGTTGTCCCCGAATAAAAATGAACGTAAATTTGAAGAATGGCATAAATTTGATACAGTGCTTGATCAAAATCGTGCCAAAATTGAAATTTGAACTCAATTTTGTTCGGACCCAGAGAGGTGACCGTCACCACATATCTAATAATTTTCATTTCAATTAAATTCTACTTTTAGGTTTTTTAGAATAAATTACCGCCAAAGAAAAACTTGAAATTGTTAAAGAACGCGGCGAGCCCGAGTTTTACGAAGGCGAGCCGCAAAATCAGGCTGGCTCTTTTTCGCCGCCGAAGGCGGCGAAATTCGTTCGAACTATTTTCAATATAGAGCACACGCACATGCTAATTCAGGTGACTGACTGGCATGGCCTAAAAACGCAAATAGAAAAATCACCGAAGTACTCGGTGATTTTTCATTCGTTCAGCTATTCCAGCACTATCTTTTTGTCCTTGAGCAACAGTTTACTTTTTAGGAAAGAAAGTAATTCTCTTTTCTCGGTAATCGTTCCCTCTTTCAGAAGGTATTTTGCATAATTCCGTACATCAATCTCGGTAGCATGAAGTTTGTTTTTATGTCCCAGCACTCCGATTCTGAATTTATTGAATCTGGAAATTTCCTGCTCAAGCTTCGTCTTTACTCCGAGATCGTCTAAGTCTATTTTATCCACTAGTTCTATTAGTTCTTCAATTAAAGAGGGCTCATTAATCATAGGATTCTTGCAGTCAATGTTTTTTGCTTTGGTACAGAAATAATATACGTGACGGTTAGTACCTCCGTCTTTCAGTTTCTTGAATTTCTCGTCAGCTGTAATCCCCGAACCGCAGTAGCCGCACTTAATCAGTTTGGTAAATGCGAATTCCTTTGATTCAGTCTTGGGTATTATTTTGTTTCCGAGAGTAGTTTGGACTTTATCGAATAATTCTTTAGTAATTATCGGAGCATGTTTCCCTTGATACCAATTCCCGCTTCCGACGGGATACTCAAACTCCCCGTAATAGAAGGTATTCCTTAGAAGTTGGTAGATGTTGCCCAGCACTAATAGTTTTCCATTCCTTGTTTTAAAACCCATGCTTTTCAACCACTTAAATACTTTTCTTCCCGACCATTGCTCATTGCCTACTTTCTCAAACATCTGTCTAATAATAGGAGCTCTTTTCGGGTCCAATCTTACCTGGCATTTCTTATCCCTATCCTTTTCATTCAAGTAACCAGTCGGTGCCACGCTGGGGCGATAGCCCATTTCGCATCTGGCCTTCAACCCTCTCTTTACATTAACTACCTTATTGTCGTTTTCTAATTTGGCTTGACTGCCCAATATCATTAACAGAAATTTCTCGTTCGGGTTATCTGTGAATCTTTGGCTGAATGTTCTTATCTCAAGAATCAGCTTTTTATCCATTAGGTCCACTACCGAGCCTAAGTCTCCGGCGTTTCTTGATAATCTATCGGGTGCCCAGGTCAGAATGCCGTTATATTTCTTTTCTCTTATTTCAGATAGCATCTGATTGAATACCTCTCTTTTTCCTACTTCTTTGGATGAATGGGCTTCTCTTTTTATATCCACTACCCTAAGTTTTTCTCTTTCGGCCAGCGCCAGCATTTCCTTTACCTGGGATTCAATAGATAAAGCTTGCTGATCTTCTGCCTCCATACTCTTTCTGGCGTACAGGCAGTACTTAATAGGAGGAGCAACCACTGGTATTTGGCTATGAGCCTGCGTCATTGTTTGTTCCATGGTTTTGTATTGTTAGGTTTGTAATTCGACCTTTCAATACAAGGAATGACGCAACCCCGCCTAGGAGTCCAGACCCCCCCTAGTTGCAAGCAGTTGGTAACCCTAAAACCTTGACTTTTTCTGGTGGTTTGGTATAATAGGATTATTAAAATAGCTCTTTGAAATTATGGTTCAGAATAATGAGACGAGCGTTTTGCCCCGCTAAAACGAGGTAAACCGCTCGTCTCATTCCGAGATAAGCCGTAAATCCGAACGAATCGGAAATAAAAGATAGGAGGTATGCCAAATGGAAACTATGGTGAGCCGCACCCTATCGGTGCACAAGGAGCACGAGGTGCTCCTCAAACTGGAGACAGCAGGTCTCAACGATGAACTTGCCCAGAGAGTCATTGACTCAAAAGGCAACGACCTTGCCACGAAAGTGGTCAGGTTGATTCAGAACGGCGGATTCGAAGCCACAACCAGCCAGAAGCGTGCCCGTGAAATCATGGGCAAGAACTTCTTCGGAGTCGAAGAAGCCATCAAACACTTCGGGGTCAATCCGACCCGCCAGCAACTCGCCGCCCTTTCGGAGATTCCGTTCTCCGAAGCAGTGCTCGATCAATCGAAGGACACCTATGTCCTCGTAGCGGTATTTCCGCTCTCGATTCTCGAGATTCGTGGCAAAGTCGAGCATCAGCTCTTCTACAGCCACGAGGATGCTTGGTATAACAAGCAATCCTTTGCCAAAGAGCGTGGCGAAGTCACCTGGCAACTGGTTCGCAAAACCCCAGTGGACAACTCCACTTCGAAGAACTGGCAAGAGCAGCAAGCATTGCTCGGCAAGGACGACGAAGTGCCCAGTGCCCAAGTGATGGTCTACACCATCATCGGTCACTACCTGGCTACTGGCGAACGGCTATTCGAACACATCTACGTCCGCACATCCTCTGTGGATTCGGACGGCTACCGTGTCGACGTCGGCCGCTTCGATTCGGGGGGTCTCAGCGTCTACTACCGCTGGGATGGCGGCCGCGACGGCTACTTGGGCGTCTCGTCCGCTCGGAAGTTCTGAACCTTGAAGTCTTGAGAACTTGTCTCTCTTGACACCTTGAGCCTTCGGCGAAATTTTTTCACTGAAGGCTCTTTTCTTTTCTCTAATTATCTTATAAAATATAATTGTCTGCTAATGCAGGTGCGGTTACGGCTTCACCTCGCAGGCGTCTCATCTTTGAGGCATCACCAGAGTATCGTTGTCTACGGATAACGGTAGCGTGTGATAAAAGATAGAGATAGAACTTCTTGCTTATCCTTAGGGGAGATGATAACGAAAGTTATCTGCTCCCAAATAAAATACAGGAAAGAGAGGATATAATTCCGCTTTAAGCGAAAAGTAAACCTCAATTTCCAGTGACATGGACGAGGGTAAGCAAATAATGTGGATTCGGACGGCAACCGTGTCAACGTCGGCAACTTCGATTCGAAGGGTCTCAACGTCAACAACAACTGGGATGACAACCGCAACGACAACTTGGGCGTCTCGTCCGCTCGGAACTTCTATCTTCCATCTGAACTAAAAACGCTCTCCTTTTCGGAGAGCGTTTCGCTTAACGGTCTTTGGTAGATTTAATCCAGCCGCCGAGCATCCTACCTATCTCATCCACGTCTTCTTCGAACAGGATATACTTTCTGCTATCCAACACCTTTATTTCTTTACACAACCTGAGAAACACACGCAAAAAATTTAATCGAAGGCTGCTTTTTTCTAATACAGGAAGTTTTTCCATCTTTGATAACTGGCTTGCCCAGAGGATATTCTCTAAGATATCCAAAATAAGATTTTCGCATCGTTGCCAAATAGTGTAGCGGTCTGGTCTGGGAACAGAATTACGCAAACCATAGAACTCTTTATAGAGTTCGTAGGTCTTCTTAAAAATTGGTATATCAAATTCATCCATAGTTATGAAAATTTACAAAGACATTTTTAATAAAATCATCTCATTGGAGAATCTCTTTTCGGCGTGGGATAAATTCAAAAGCGACAAGCAGAAAAAACGAGACGTGCAAAGATTCGAATGGCGGCTCGAAGAAAATATATTTCAACTTCATAGAGACTTAAAGTATAAAAGATACAAACACGGGGCTTATTCTTCTTTTTATATCCACGACCCGAAACAAAGGCATATCCATAAAGCTATTGTCCGAGACCGCATTCTTCACCATGCTGTATTTGCTGTGCTTAATCCAATTTTTGAACCAACGTTCATCTCCAACTCGCTCTCCTGCCGTATTGATAAGGGAACACATAAAGGATTAGATGTTCTGGAGAAAACAATGAGACAGATAAGCAGTAATAATTTCAAGACATGCTTCGCCCTCAAGTGCGACATCAAGAAATTCTTTGAAACGGTCGACCACTCTATTCTTCTAAGTATTATCCGAAAGAGGATAAAAGACAGCGACGCTATGTGGCTTCTGGAAGAAATCGTTGAGAGTTTTATATCCCAATACTCCACTCTCTTTGAACGAAAAGGTTTACCAATAGGTAACCTAACCTCCCAACTATTTGCTAACCTTTATCTCAATGAGTTCGACCAGTTTGTTAAACATAAATTACAAGTAAAAAATTACATCCGTTACACCGACGATTTCGTTGTTGTGGCGAAAAATAAACTATATTTGGAAAATCTTATTACACCCATTCGTTCTTTCCTATCGGAAAAACTCGCCCTCGAATTACATCCAAAGAAGGTTACAATCCGCAAGTTCCATCAAGGCATAGACTTTCTCGGCTATATCGTCCTGCCACACCATAGGCTTTTGCGGACAAAAACAAAGCAACGCATATTCAGAAAATTAAAGAAACGAATTGAAGAATATGAAAAAGGTGCGGTAAGTAAACAGACATTGGAACAATCATTGCAATCCTATCTTGGCGTCCTTTCACATGCGAATACTTATAAACTTAGCAATGAGCTTAAAAATCAATTTTGGTTTTGGTTGACTGAATAAGTCCAAAGAATTATTTTTTCGTTTATACTTTATAACTAAAGAGGATTCGACTTTAGTCGGGGTTTCCACCTGAAAAATAATTCCTACTTGATCTAATATTTTATTATTTCTGTTTCGGCAGTGTGCTCTCCGTAATATACGGCACATTCGTGATAACCCGTGTTGGCGTTTTTTCCAAAGTTTAAAATAAATCCTTCATTATCTTCAAGTGAGCCGCTTTTTTCTAATTGAAGCGATGCCATATCTTTAAAGCCATAAACGAAAGCATTCCTATCGTTTTTAACGTCATTTTCAATCTTATTGCAGATTAACATTAAATTAGCTTTGTCTTGGAATCCGGCGGGGATGATAATCCGTTTTCCCTCTCCGCCATTAGGAATTTCCCATCTTTCAACTATCTGATAATTAACCGTATTAGATGTTTGACTGTTCAGAGTTTCGGTCGTGGTTTTTTTATCTCCTCCGGATGCGGCAACAAACATTATTATGAATATAAAGATGACAACTATACCTACTATTTTTTCCTTTTTGCCCCATTTGTATTTTTTCTTTTCTTCTATTGGAACATTAATTTTTTCTGAAGAAGTTGTGTTAATCATATTAGTTTGATTCTCCCTCCCTTTTAAAGATTAAGAGACATTTTTTCATATTGAGAAGGTCTTGCCCAAGGCCTTCTTTTTGCTGGGAAGTCGACACGACTCCCGTAAGTTCCCAGCCCTCCGAACCTATTTGCGAGAGAAAATCCTTTAACTCCTTTACTGATTTTTCGTCGTTGAAATTTTTTGTATTAACGCTTTCTACTCGATATTCCCATTTTTTCATATTTTTTTATTTTAGTTATTTTTATAATTACAATTTGTTATTTTTTATTTCGGGAGACTCTCACACGCTATTCCATCCTTGTCGCTATCGAGTTTGTGTATATCATTATTTATCCCGCCACACTGCTCAAAAACCTTTTGGGCTTCGTTATGAGTAGGAAAATCAGAGCAATTATAAACATTATAAGAACATATTATTCCTTCAGTAGTAGTCGGTGTTTGGGCGGGGGTAGGTGTAGAGATAGGTTCCTGTGGAGACTGGCAACTCATCCACAATCCTCGGTTATTATCTTTTGCTTCTTGCTGGGCTTTAACAAATTGATCTGAATATTTTACATCGGGAGGATAAGTATAAGCATAAGCATAACCCTGCTTAACTAGATAATCATTTACAAAAATATCGCCAATCCACACATATCTTAGGAGTCGTCCATATTTATCTGTTTCTGAAATATCTTTTTCAAGTTTTACCTTTTTGCCCTCCACCAATTCTTTATTTTTATTAGAAGCTTCTTTGCCGAAGCATTCTACTGGTTTTGAAGGATGGACGGTTTCTGGAGTATCAATTCCGATATAACGAATTATTTGACCTCCCTCTATAGTAATTGTGTCTCCATCAATTACTTTTGTTACTAAATAGGTATTTTCTTCAGATAGTAGTTGTTCTTGTGTTTTTTGTCCTTCTTCAGATTTTACTTCTTCTCCCTGGGTTGATGGTGACTGAGTTTGTAAAGATTGTTCTTCTTGTGTCAGCGATTTAGTTTCTGTCTCAGTCTTTGGAGGAGTTGTAACGGCAAATAAGATAAAGAAAATAAGAGTAGCTATACCATAGGTTAAAACCACCCGCTTGCGGGTTTTACTCTTTCCCCATCTGATTACCTTTTTTGGCTTAATTAAACCCACTACAAATCCTATAAAAGCCAAAAATGTAAGTAAGAAAAATATTGTATCCATAATAATTATTTCTTCTTTTCCCCGACCTTTTTTGGCGGTATAACATAAAGCTCGCCGCCAGCGATAACTTTCGTTACCCATGCCCCTTTCGAGACATGACCTTGTAGGCGCTCTGACGACGAGCTTAATACCTACAAGGTTTTGGTGCCATGCTCTGCAAAAGCAGAGTTTAGGCGGATATTCAATTGTTAATTTATTCTATCCGATTTTCCCTTATTTTTCCAGATGATAAATCTGGCGACCTTTCAATGATAAGGATGTCGCAACCCTTCTAGGGAGTCCAGACCCCATCAGTTAATAACTAAATCCAGGTTATACTTACGGGAACGTGTTTATCGCTTATGACTTCCAAAACTAAGAGGGTAAAAGCATCAACCAAATCATCATGTCTTTCCACTCCGAACCCCACCAGTTGCTCGATTAATCTTTCCGCACCACGTCTTGGAAAGAGTATCTTGCCCGATTTAATTAAATTGGCGGTTAATGATAATCGGGCTCTTTTATCCTGACCGTGTATTTTTACTCCCCTTGCCGGAATTCCCTCGTTGGCTAGGGAATCCGTTAATGCTTTTTGGCAAGCAACTTCTTCTATTAAAAACTCCGGATAGTCTCCTTCTTCAAAACTCATTTGTATTAATTTGCATCTTTCTATGGTTTCGGAGAAATCAAAACGTTCGTTTACAGAATTCGGAAGAATATAAATATGGGCATTCTCGTTATAGCCGTATACTTTTCCCGAAACCATAGCGGTATAATCCGATGAATCATTTTTGGTAATTGCCAGATCAACCCCTATTTTAAGATAGCGATAATCTTTTTTCGGTAACTCATCGTAATAATGGATCCATTCAGGATAAATCACCTGATAGTCATCGGGAATAGCACGCAACAGGAAGTCTCTTTGCCAGGTTATTTCGTTGCCAACACTTTGCCTTAATTCTTCTACCGCTTCCAGAGAAGGGAACTTTCCCGGCCAGGCAATCTTGTTATTTTCATCAACAAGCGGAACGTGAAGAAAAACTCCTTTCATTTTTCCTTCTTTAATCATTTCTCCAAGTCTGAAAAGGACCGAATCCTGATAAAGGAAATTACCGAGTACAATTACTTTGGCGTCGGTTTCTCCCAGAGGTATAAGTTCTCCGGTAAACCAATTAAACGTTTTATCTCTCATTTCTTTTGTTTTTACGGAATTTGAGTCTTCAATATCGTCGGCGATAATCAAATCCGGTCGGTTGGGACCTTCTTTAAGACCGCGGATGCCTTCTTCTACCGAGATGGCACTAATTCTCGCCCCGTAGGCGGGAATTATCAGGGTGGTCGCACCCCATCGATCTTCTCCAATATTGAACGGACCGAGATTTTCGCTTACAAGCTGATTAGTTTCTATTTCCTTCCTTACATTCATTAAATGGTCTTTTGATCGCTGTTGGGTTTGGCTGGCTATGACAACGTGTTTCTTTTGAGGGGCGCCCATGATGGCCCACAAGCTGTAAGCTGTGTTTAGAATTGTCGACTTTGCAGAATTACGGAAGGTCATTACCCCGACTCTTTTTATTCCTTCGTCTTGAGCAATTCTGAACATCTCAAAGTGGAAAGGAGCAATCGGACATTTAATGTAGCGACCGAAATAAATGTAGAAGAAGTAAAAAAAGCTTTGCCGGGTAACGGCTATCATTACTTTTCTATCCTTGAGAATTTGTTTTAAAATCTCAGGATTTATTTTCTCCGGTAGGTTCTGAGGTATTTTCTTCATGATTTTGCTGAGTTTGTTCAGTTTCTAGTAATCCGGCCAGCCCGAGCGCTTTTTCGACCAATTCTTCCTGCTCGGGAGTTAAAGGTTCTTCCTTTATATTAAGGTTGCCGGTTACCTCAACCTTTGGAGAGTATTTTTTATGATGTGTCCTTAACCACAGTTGTATTGATGGGAAATTTTGATTCCTAATCAAATTAATTAGTTGTGTTTCACTGAGATCATTAATCAGCATTTCTCCTTCCAAAATTGCCTCATCGACGGCCTTAGTAAATTCTTTATCTTGCCATTTCCATCTATAAAATGATGCTCTAGCAATACCAATTTTCTCACAAGCTATTTGAACGAGCGGAACTTTTCGTAGTTGCTCTAGTATTAACTCTTTTGTTTTATTTTTTTTCATATATTTTTTCTGCTTTGATGTTGAAGAGCCGCTCGAATCTATTAATGATAGTTCGGCAGTATTCTTCATCACGCTCGATTAAGATAGTTGATCTTTTTGTTTGTTCTGCTGCAATACCGGTAGAACCGGATCCGGCGAAACAGTCATAGATTACGTCCCTGATATTAGTGCTGTTCAGAATCAATCTTCTAAGTAACCCAACCGGTTTCTGGGTGGGATGAAGAAAGCTTTTAACCGGTTTTGGATAATAAAGAAGCGATTTGTCTTTTGATTTCAAGAATTCGTGCCTGCCATACCATCCATAGGCCAGCAGTTCATGTTGAAGAAGATAATCTTTCCTGTTGATTACGGCTTGATTTTTAATCCAGATTAAAAGTTGGGAAAATTTCACGCCGGTCTGCTTCATGCCTTCTCTTAATGCGAAAATCATTGGATCTGCATTAAAGATATAAAAGGAATTTTTAGAAGCGAGATGGGGAAGTATCGGAGATATCCAGTTTTTAGTAAATTGGATATATTCGCTTTCTGAAGAAATGTCGTCATTCAAAATTTTCTTCGGGATTTTTATTTTGCTGAAGCCGACTTTGCTTTCCACCGTTTGAGTCGCATAGGGGGGATCTACAATTACTGCTCTTATTTTTATTTTTCCAACCAGTTTACTTATTAATTTTTGGTCTCTGGCATCGCCGCAGGCAACAATGTGATTGCCAATACGGAATACATTTCCATATTTAATTAATTTTCTTTGGTTTTGTACCTCCGAGTTTTTCATATCTTTTTAGGATTAATGTTGCGAATAGCGGATCGACCTCGGAAAGAAAAGCTCTCCGTTTAAGTTGCTCGCAGGCCACCATTAGGCTTCCGGATCCCGCGCAAACGTCTAAAACTGCATCGCCTGGCTTGCTGCATCTTTTTAAAGCTTTCTCGTGCAAGCTAGAGGGTTTCTGAGTGGGATGTTCATAACTTGAGGTAGGTAGCCGCCGCACTAACCAAATTTCAAAAAGGTCCACAATGTCGTTAATTGTTCTAGTTCCCGAACCCACCTCTTTATTGGCTATCTCGTTTAGATTTAAAAGGCGTGGCGATAGATACGGTTTACCTCTTGTTCCGTAAATACAGCTCTCGGTTGATTTATTGAAGGCGACTTTAGGCACGGGGTTTTGATTATTTTTTATCCAGCTGCAAACTCTCTTTTTTTCTATTCCTAGCTCATCGTATAAACCCTGCAGGAGTCCAATATAATTTTGATCGCACCAGGTGAAGATATGAACGTTGTCGTTTGAAACGGCCAACGAATTTTGGAGCAGCGATTTCAAGAATAGCCTATATTCCACGTCTGTCTTACGGTCGTTTGCCTTGCCGCCATAATTTTTCTTTCCGCCGATTCCAAATTCATAAGAAAGCCCGATGTTGAAGGGCGGATCAAAATCAATAACATCAATACGTGTATTTCCGACCAGTCTGCGGATGGTATTAATGTCTTGCGAATCTGAACAAATTAATCTATGCGGTCCTAAGGCGTATAGCTCTCCCATTTTTACAGTCGGTTTTTTAAGCTTCTTTATTTCTGATTCCTCATCCCAATTATCATCTTCAGTTTCAAGTACATCATCCCAGACATGCGATAATTCCTCGTCATTAAATCCTACTCCAAGCAACAATTCTGTATCGAAAGACCTCAAGAGCTCATAATCCCAATCAGCACGGAGGGCATTACTTGTCAGTAAATAGCCTTTATATTCTTTCGGGGTAAGCTTTCTGTTCGGGATTCTTACATCTATTTCTTCTTGCCCGTGGCCCAAAAGCTGAAGAACCTTTAATCTTTGATGCCCGGCAATTATTCGATTATCTAAATCGATCGCCGGTATCTCGACGAGACCGAATTTTTTAAGGCTACGTTTCAAATCTTTTAATTGTTTGTCGCTTATTTTGCGAGGATTTTTATCGTATGGGACCAGATCGTTTACCTTCCTTTTCTCATTGTGCCATTTAAGTTTTTCCATATAAGTTGATTGTTTATTAATTTTTATTTTTATTCGCTTTACGACTATTAACGAATTTTTGATAATGGAGTGTCGACCATTACTCTTCGGCAAATAAAAATGCCCACTTACAAAGAGAGCTTAACTTAAAGAATTAAGCTACCTTTATAAGTGGGCACGACCGAGGCAAAGCCTCTCTGGTGCAGACTTTTTAGTTTCTACACCTTCTATTGGTTTTTACCAAAATAAGTGATACTCCACCGTAAAATATTTTATTGTCAATCTTGTTTTATATTATCGTTTCGCCAGAACCTTGTCAATGGTCGGCGTCTTTTTCTGTCAGTTTTTATTTTTTCAACCAAGTCTTTTCCTGCGAAAATAGGAATGCCTTCTTCCGGTATTACAAAACGAATCTTTTTCCCAGAGTTTTTAGCTTTTTTAATTTCTTCTTGTATTGTTGGTGATAAAGGAATCGTCGTTTCAAAGGTTCCATCTTTGTTAATATTAATTTTGGCATTTTTTGTATAAAACCTTCCCGGTTTTTTATTTCTGAAAGATTTTAATATGGCCCTGTACCAGGGAAGCGGTTTTCTGGGTTCGGTAACGTGCATCTGAAAGTCGGTTAGAAATACATCGTAATATTCACTTTTTTTCTCTTGATTTTCCATATCTCTTACTTTTATTTTTATTATTTTGAGCGTTTGTATTTTTGGCATTTACTAAAAATTGCCAAAAAACTTAGAAAATGGCAGAATTAAAGTAGTTTTTATGACTCCGAAATTTATAAAAAGTGCAATGGATTTACAAACGGAACATCGTGCTATTTGCGATGGTTTTTTGGCACAAGCGTTACAAAAGACAAAAAAGGCGAAACCATTTGTAAAAAATGCTGAAGCTTTTTACCGGTGGCTCAAAAATGTAAAATCCGTTGAGGAACTTTTAGTTTCTTCTAAATATGGGAATGATCTTGTCTCTGCTTGTGGTTTTTCCGATAAAGCACGCTCACAATTAACTAGAGAGGAATTGAATATTGCGACTAGAAAAGTTTTAAATAGTATATATAAAGAAGCGAGGTCAGAATTTCGAGAAAATATTTTATATCGCTATCTTCTCACAAAGGGAGACACGCTGGGTGGTAGTATGCGTAATTTGACCGGAGCTTCAGCTGGAACAAAGCTAACCCAAAAAATAATTAAAAGACTTACTGGCAAGAAAAAGAAAGTCCACGTCTTGAGAAGTAAATCGGGAAAGGTTCAAAGGGTTATTTGGGGTAACCGAACCCTGCTCCTTGATGTAAAACCGCAGTTGATTGGTAAAAATATTGATGTAATTTTATTAAATAGAGGAGATATGAATGCTCCAGAAGAAGAATTACTTGCCGATAAGGGCAGATATATTGCTTGCGGCGAGTTAAAGGGCGGCATAGATCCGGCTGGAGCAGATGAGCATTGGAAAACCGCTAATAGCGCTCTTGGACGTATACGGACAGCATTTGGGAGAAAGGCACCTGCCTTATTTTTTATCGGTGCCGCGATTGAAGCTTCCATGGCTAAAGAAATTTTTAAGCAGTTAAAAAGTGGTAGATTATCTTACGTAGCTAATTTAAATAAGGGGAAACAAGTAGACGATCTAGTTGATTGGTTATTGTCTCTATGATTTTCTCCAAATATAGACGCACTTTCGTAATTCTTCTCTGCCGTGTACTCCCATTTGTTGGCTACTATTTCCTTTCCCTGTCGGTAAAACCCAAACTCTCTCAATATTAAAACCAGCATTTTGAGCGATATCAGACAGTATTAGATCAACCGGGATATGAACACCAGCATAGCGGACGTTGTCATTTACCATAATAAATGGCGCATTTTTTTTAATTACACGAGCACACTCGAAAATAATTAAAGACATTTCGTAGAAATAGTTTTTTACCATCCTAACAATCCCAGGATTGTTAAGCTCTTTGTTGTTTTTCTTTTCTTCTAAATATTTAAGAATCTCTTGTAATTCTTTTTGCCCGTTGAAGGCTTTCGTGGCGGCCCGGAATATTTTGTTTGAAAAAAGTGAATCAAGATTTTCTTTGGCGCGATTCTCAACCGTGCACGACACCATAGTTTGACGCAAGTCCCTAATTTTTTCCTCATCAACATCGAGTAAGGCAAGTTCTAAAGCGTAAGTCCGAGTATAATCATAACGATTACAATAAGGAGGGGAAGTCATCAAAAAATCGAATGAATTACTTTTTAGGTGTGGCAAAATAGATAAACACGACCCATTTATAATTTTGATTTTTCCGGTTTTACCATTTGGTTTTTTGAGAAGGTTAAAAAGCGTGTTGTCACCTCGCAGGTCATGAATAATATCTCTGATCTTTTGAATAATGGATTGATTGAAATCTTTGATTTCTCCTTTATTAAATTTTTTATCACCATTACTGCGTCCGGAACGATAATCCCAACGTAAATACTGGCCGTCTTTTCTCGTAAAACTTATTTCCTCAAGTACGCAAAGGAGTACAAAGCGGAGTATTCTTCGATAATTTTTATCCCTTACTTTATCAATTGCGTTAAGAAATTTTCCTAAAAGACCTTCAGTTGTTTTAGGAAATGCACCATCGGTAATTTTAAGATGATTAATTTTTCGACCACCAATTTCTTTTAACCAGGGTTTTTTATCTATCCATTTTTCTAGGAATTTGATGAGTTTTTTTTGATTCTCACCATTAGAGATAATTTTTCTGACTTCCACAACTTCTGAACCTATGGGGAGAAGTTCTATCCCAACGGCATCAATCCCTCGTTCTGCCGAGGCGAATAGTGTCGTTCCGCTTCCCGCAAAAGGATCAATGACCTTCCCGGCCTTAATATCAAGTTTGTCTAAGATATAGTTAACGAGTGCGGAGGAATATCCTTCTTTGAATTTGTACCAACGATAAACAGGAGTTTTTTTGTTTGCTTGGAAACTGACAAGCGTTCTGTTCAGGTCGTGGTTTACGACTAGTGTATCTCGAAAACGTTTTTCAAGTTTTGTATTAAGATCTCTAATTTTATTCAAAGTTATTGGCATAAATTTATTTAATCTCACTTCTTAAGACCCCAATAACTTTACCTTGCACTTCGACATTTTTTTCATAAAACGGTTTCATTGTTTTGTTCGCCGGAACAAGTTTTATCTTATTTTTTTCGTGGTAAATTTTTTTGAGAGTAACAACGTCTTTATCTGGTAGGTATGCCACCGCTTTTTCGCCCTCTTCGACCGTCGGTTGCTCACGGATGATTACTATATCGCCATCAGAGATTCCTTCCTCAATCATACTTGTTCCCGATACTTTTAGAGCATAGTGATTAGCACCCCTTGAGAGCATGCTGCGAGGGACTTCAATTGGCTCAGGATCTTTAACTGCTTCAATCGGGCCACCGGCAGCAATAAGTCCAAGTAGTGGTATTTCTACCAAATCGTTTCTTCGATTATTAAATGGTTGTACCGAACGCTTTTTCCATTTATGAGTAATAAGTAGTTTCTTTTTTCTTAGATAAGAAATATGCTGATGTACGGTCGGTATTGAAATGTCAAAATAGCCAGCTATTTCAGATAGGGAAGGAGAATAACCTTTTTCTTTTTGGAATTTTACAATAAATTCCAAAATTTCTGCTTGTCGTTTTGAGGGCTTGTTTGCCCAAACACTTGACTTGCTTTTCATACTTATATTATAATACCTTAAGATAACCTAAACAATAGCAAAGTTATCCACAGGCTTGTAATTTACATAAGGTCGCCTCCCTCCGCTTGTTGCACGTAGTTGTGGACTTGCTGCCTCTGCAGCAGGCGAGAGTTAGTCGACTCGCGAAATTAAAGATTGAAACACCCATGGGGAAAGTTTTCAGTCCTGGTCAAATAGCCGAAAAATCAGGCCAATATGAAATTATTGGCCCGAGAGGCGGAGAAACCGGAAAGGAGCGCACCGTAACAAAGGGCGAACCGCTTCCACCTACGCCTGAGGCAGGCCAGCACTACAAATTAGTGGATCCAACGAAAAACTAATCTGTAGCTGAGTGAGCGCGGAGGCGATCTTATATAGATTATAAGATATCAACATAAAATTAAAAGTTCAAAAATATGAGTTGGGAAGACACATTTCGGTTTTGGGGTTCTCCCCCGGGGCAAACAGAAAAAGAGAAAATGGAAAATACAGAAAATGCCATAAAGAATGCGATTCAAAAAGATACAAAATTATCACAAATGGATATTTCTGTATTTACACAAGGATCCTATAAATCGCGAACAAGCATTCGACAAGACAGTGATGTTGATGTTTGTGTTTGTCTCAATTCTACATTTTTTGAACACTATCCAGAAGGTAAAACCAGAGAAGACTATGGGAATATTGAAGGAAGTATATCATTTGTCGAATTTAAAAATTTGGTCGAAGCCGCTTTAAAAAATTACTTTGGCAGTAATGGGATATCGAGAGGCAACAAAGCATTTGACGTTCACTCTAATTCCTATAGGGTAGATGCTGACGTGCTTCCAGCATTTGCTTATCGCTATTATTGTGGCGATGGTGAAAATGATTATATAAAACCTGAGGGAGTAGGGTTTCTTACAGACGATGGCATAAGAATTAATAATTGGCCGAAACAAGTTTACGAAAATGGTGTGTCTAAACAGGATAATACTGGCGAAAGATACAAGAAAATGGTAAGAATTATAAAGAAAATGAGAAACAAAATGCAGGAAGACAGTGTTGATGCCGCTACGGACGTGCATTCATTCTTGATTGAAAGTCTTGTTTGGAATGTTCCCGTTCAGGGTTTTAATCACGAAGATTATTACGATGATGTTAGATATGTAATTGCCGATTGTTTTAATAAAACGCTTAAAGACGATGATTGTAAAAGTTTGTGTGAAGTCAATGATATTAAATATCTCTTTCACTTGTCTCAGCGTTGGACAAGACTCCAAGCCCATAATTTTTTTGATGCGGCTTGGAATTATGTAGGTTTTAAATAAAAATATGGAAAAAATAAATTCTAAAATTAAATTACATATTCAATTCGGTATATTCGCAGTTATTTGGATTTTTTTATTACTAACGGGAGGAGTAACTTCTCTTTTAGATTTAGTTAAGGTAGCGGAAAAATTTCCGCAAGCAGTAACCATATACGCAATTCTAGCCTTACTATTTACAAAATGGATTTGGCGCTGGAAAATTTTCCAAGGATGGTTGGTTCAAATTCCCGATATCCAGGGAACTTGGCGAGGATCAATAATTAGTACTTGGGTGGATCCTAGCACAAATCAGAAAAAAGATTTGATACCAGCCATTTTAGCAATTAAACAAAATTTTAATAAAATCGATTGTTTTCTATTTACTAAAGAATCTTCGAGTTATAGCACGGCAGCAGAAATAAATACAGATCAGGGAGGGAATCTTTATTTAAATTATAATTATACAAATCGTCCAAAAGCTTCTTTCAGGGAGAAGAGTGAGATTCATGACGGGGCTGCAATTCTACAAATAATTAAAAACCCAAATCGTTCGCTCGAGGGAGAATATTGGACAAGTAGAAAATCTACTGGCGAAATGAAGTTTCAATTTGAGACGAAGGTAATAGCAGAAAAATTTATTGAATCATAATCTTATAAAAATATATTTAGAAGAAAAGATAAAATTATGAATGCTTCATTAAATAAAATAATTGAAAAACTGCTAAAAAAGAAGGATATTATCCCACTAATTATTTCTATTGGTATTACCGCAATTTTCTTTATTAGTTATCACTATTGGGGGAGTCATGTCGTTGAAGCTATGGGAGCAGTGGCTTTAACCGCTTTCACCGCTCTGATCATTTTAATTATGCTAATAGCGGGATTTGCGGTGTTAAAATCCCTCTTTTTACTTGCAGCAGAATTATCTTTGGTGATTTTTTTGGCACAATCTTTCTGTGCCACCCCTCATCGTTCAGAAATGAGTAATGAGGCGATGCAGAGCTTACTGGTCCTTAGTATATTGTACATAATCTTTCTTTTCGCCCGTTCTTTATGGAAAACCCTAAAAGAATATTACAAAAAGGTTGAAAAGGAAAAGTGGTCGTATGAAAAAATATTTACTGTCTCACTCTTTCTTATTTTTATTGTCTGGTTTTTGCGTGTCGTATATCTGGTTGTAGAGCCTATTATTCGTAATTTATGTATATTTAATAGTTAAAATAAAGTCTCCCAAAAATGGAAATAGTTAATTTTTATAACAATTTATTTACGATTGAAATAGCTGTTTTTGGTATTATTGCCGCTACCATCTTTGTATTCCTACAAATTATTTATAGCCAGTTTTCATATAGGGAAGTATCCGTAATTTTTAAGAATACATATCTCATTTTATATTTTTTATTAAGCACCCTTGTATTAATTTTAACGAGCGTTGGGAGCTTATTGCTTTCTTTTCCGTATTATGATTTTGTCCCCAATATTAACTTTGGAATACGACATCTATTCGAGGAGGGGTCTATGGCTGCGGGCCTCTTGGTTTTGTTTTTCATGTCCTTGATGTTCTTTGTTATTTTCACCATTACAAATCTTGCATATATAAGACCGTCAAATATTGCCCTCTTAATGGGTAAAAAAATAAGAGTGGCGAAAATCAGAGACTTTCTTCTTAAGAAATACGGTGTTTTTGAGCCGGGCGGATGGATGTTTGCCGCTAACTTCTTTTTGCCCTTAAGGCTTGGAGATAAGGGGCAAGAACCAATTCCCGAAGAAGAAATAGAGAAAGAAAAGAAAAATGCAGAAAAACAACTTACTATTTATCGGGCAGAATACGAAAAAATAAAACAAGAAGTTCGGAATTCTCAAAATCCACTCGAACCATTAGATGCCTTAATTTTAAAAGCGATTGGATCTGTTGATTTGAAAACTATTGATGAGGCGTTTTCGGTGTTGTCTGATGTTTTAGATCGCTTTATTGAGGTATATTCAATAAAGAAAAAAGATGAACTATGGAGCCCCGATCATGGCATAATGGAGAAGTACTTAAAAAATATTACGGAGAATTTGTATGTTTATACTGACATGTGTGATAGGCAGAAAATAGAAATAGTGAAAATAAAGATACTTGAGGTAAGCAAAAAAATCGTCGATAAAATTTTTACCAGAAACTACCAGTTAGAGATCAAGATTATTTTTGACTTTTGGAAAAAAATAGGAGATTCTGCGATCAATAAATCTCCCATCGTTTTTAATAAAGTCATTCAATTATATCGTGAGGCCGCAGATTACGCTTTTAAAAATGGGATAGACGATAATGAAAGGTGGTTAGAAGATGTTTTTCGTGGGTTGGGGTGGCTGGGCGAAAGATTACTCGCAAAACAGGGGATAGAAGAGAAGCCTATAATTTATGATGACTCCTATTCTAACGAATATGATGAGCTCTTAAACGCTATTTTTTCTTTTGAATATGAATACAATCATAAATATCCTAAATCGTACCCATTGATTTACTTCGATGCAGTCCATGTAATATTTTTGCAGCTTATTACTTCATATAAAAAAACAAAAATCCCTGATGTAAAAAATCATATTTTTAGTTGCATATATATTTATTCATCATTTTCCAAGGCAGCCATAGAAAAAGAAAATAGTAAGGGAGCGGGGCTGGCTGTAATGAACTTGAAGGATAGTTACGATGAATTAATTAAGAACGGACTAGAAGAAAGCGCCAAGGAAGCCCTTAAATTGCTCGTAGATGTGGGCGGAGAAGCGGCGGGCCATAAGGATAAGCTCCAAAAAGTTGAGTTTTTACCCAAACCGATTGAGGAATATATAATTGATATAATTGAATCAAGTCCATTTAGGAGTGATATCAGGGGGGAAATTATGGAAATTTATATAAAAGCAGGGGGTAATCGTGATTATATTTGGAAGTTTATTAAAGATTTGGGTAAAAGAATGGGAACGAATTTTGGTTTTATGTTTGACTGGGAAACGGGGGAAACCTATGCAGAAGATGATCCGAGGAGGTGTTAAGGTTAACGGTATTTGGATTTTTTCTTTTCCCGAATCCTTGCGTCTATCACCTTATTATAATTCCTGTCGTATGATTTTCTTGCGGGAGATTTCCTGTCCGGATCTATAAGATTCGGATTTTCTTTTTTCAGAAAAACATATTCGTAGGGATTTCCGTTCTCGTAGGGGACTATCCTTGCTTTAAGTTCTCCCTATCTGACCATTTTCTTTGCGGTCTGGTGCTTGATTCCGAATTTTCTTTCCAGCTCCCATATTGCATACCAGCTGTCCCTGTCTTTACATACAAAAGAAGGAACAAGACCTTCTTTTATTGCCTTCTGACAGAGCAGGCATTTGATACTCCATTTGTCATACCAGCTCGTTTCCCCGGAGACTTGCGCGTGGCAGACGGAGCAATTATATATGCCGTCGGTCAGATGGAATCCTTCAGGTTCTTTTTTGAGCTGCCGTTTTCTTTGATTATCCTTTACGGCGCATTGATATAAAACCTCAACAAAACCCATTAAGTTGGTAGCCGATTCATAAGCTTCCTGATCGTTTAATTCCTTGCCGTATTCCTTTTTATATATCTCTTTGAATTCATCGATTGATTTTTTAGATAAAGACATAGTTTTTTAATGTTTAATGATTAATAAGAATGAGACACTTCGACATTTTTTATACTGCCTCTTTTTGTGCTAAAATCAAGAAAAACAGATTAATTTTTTCATGAGCAGAAATAAAATAATTGTAATCATCGCTGTAATTATAATCGCGCTGACAGCCGGTGTCGCTTTTTTTGTTTATCAACGCCAATTTGGAGCACCGCAAAAGACAATCGAGGAAGAGAGAATCGTCATCAATCTGACCACCAACGAATCAGAACTTATTCCAAAGCTAAAAGAACAGGGATATATTAGAAACGAATGGGCATTTAACTACGTTTTAAAAAATAAAGGCTGGCAGGATAAAATAGAGCCCGGCGGATATATGGTTTCAAAAGGAATGAATGCCTGGCAGTTGGCAGATGTATTAGTTAATCATCCCTATCAGAAATGGGTGGTAATACCCGAAGGATTGCGGGCTACGGAAATCGCAGAAAAACTGCAAAAAGAATTAAGCTGGAGCAATCTGGCAAAAGGAGAATTTCTTATTGAGGCCAACGAAGGTTATCTTTTTCCCGACACTTATCTTCTGGATTTGGATTTTTCGGGTACGGACGTTGCAAAAAGAATGAGAAACCAATTCAATGAAAAAACCGCAGATCTTTTCAAGGAAGCTACGGAGAAAAATATCAGGAACGATACACTTATAGTTTTGGCATCTTTGGTTCAAAGGGAGGCGGCAAATGAGGAAGAAATGCCAATAATTGCCGGTGTAATCTGGAATAGATGGTTAAAAGATATGCCTTTTCAAATAGATGCAACCATACAATATGAGCTGGGGGGACCCGGAAACTGGTGGCCGGTTGTAAAACCGGATGATTATAAAATTGATTCGCCTTATAATACCTATATCCACAAGGGCCGCCCGCCGACGCCCATCTGTAACCCCGGACTGGCCGCGATTGATGCGGTAATAAATTCACAAGACAGCGAATACCTTTACTATCTGCACGACAGCCAGGGACAGATTCATCTTGCCAAGACTTATGAGGAACACTTGGCGAACATTGAACAGTACCTAAAATGAGACACTCTGCTGTCTCAAATGAGACAGTTCTTGATCTGTACCCCAAAAAGTAGACACAAAGTGTCTCTTTTTTGTAATACTGATAAGATATAGAAAAATAAATAAAATTGTAAAAATATGAACAGAAGAACTTTCACACAAGAGCAGATAAAAAGA
>Ga0315279_10000891_pt1 | contig 53546 bp, 56 predicted proteins | sample YL17G06_20_MG_FD_203694 | JGI IMG/M metagenome (GOLD analysis project Ga0315279, IMG submission 203694) | Sediment microbial communities from Yellowstone Lake, YNP, Wyoming, USA - YL17G06_20 | ecosystem: Environmental > Aquatic > Freshwater > Lake > Sediment | place: USA: Wyoming | collected... | reverse complement strand
GAATAAACGTCAAACCACCTAGCGAGAGCTGTAACGACAGAAATTGCCCATTTCATGGTAGTTTATCTGTGAGGGGGCAGATAATAACAGGAGTAGTATACTCCACTAAAATGCGAAATTCCATATTGGTAAAAAAAGACTATTTACGTTTTATTCCCAAGTATGAAAGATATGAAAAAAGAACGTCCAAGTATTCTGCACATTGCTCTCCATGCATGAAAGTAGAAGTGGGAGATGAAGTGCGCATAGCAGAATGCAGGCCGATTAGTAAAACAATATCGTTTGTAACCATAGAAAAATTATGATGGAGAATGACATATGAAAGGCATTGCTGGTAGAACAATGAGAGGGTTACCCGTTGGAGCTCGTCTTGAGTGTATAGACAACACGGGTGCAAAGATAGTTCAGATTATTATGACCCCAAAACTAAAAGGAACGCATCGTCGGTTACCAACAGCAGGGATAGGTGACTTGGTGATAATAAGTGTTAAAAAAGGTGCAGTGGACATGAGACGACAGTTGATGAAAGCAGTTATTGTACGCCAGAGACGGCCTTTTAGAAGATCAGATGGCACCATGGTTCAATTTGAGGATAATGCTGCAGTTATCATTACAGATACGGGAGAAACAAAAGGAACTATGATAAAAGGTCCCGTCGCGCTAGAAGCCGCAGAGCGTTGGCCCAAGATAGCTGCAAATGCATCAATAATAGTATGAGTGGATTAAAAATGAAATCAATAAGACCCGGGAAACAGAGAAAAGAGTTGTTCAACGCCCCTCTTCATAAAAAGAGGAAGTGGATAGCTTCACATCTGGAAGAGAATCTACTATTGAAATACGACCGAAGAAGCATACCCGTAGTTAAAGGTGACACGGTAAAAGTCATGAGAGGCAGCTTTAAGGGGCATGAAGACAAAATCGCACATGTCAATATAAAGAAAAGATACGTAGAAATTGAAGGTCTAACAACAACCAAGGCAGATGGAAAAAAGATTGCAAGACCTCTGCATGCTAGCAATTTATTGATTACAAAATTAAATTTAACAGATAAATGGAGAAGGAAAAAACTAGAAAAGGGGCTTTCTGAAGAGGCGGGGAAAGAAATTGAAAAGGAAGCAGAACAACAACTAAAGCAAGCGGAAGAAGAACAAAAGAGAAAGGTAGAAGAAGAAAAAGAGAAGGCAAAAGAAGAGGCCGCAGCAGATGAAACAGTAGAACCAGTAGTAGAAAAAACAGAAGAGGCTACAGAGCCGAAGCCTGAAAAAAAATCTGCAACAGAAACAAAAAAACCAAAAGTCAAAGCTGAAAAGAAAGCAGTTGAAGAGAAAGAAACTCCTGCAAAAAAGACTCCCACAAAAACTAAGAAAAAGAAAGAGGAGGAAAAATAATGAGTAAACATCTTAAGAGACTTGCAGCACCTAGAACCTTGAAACTGCATAGAAAAGAGGAAAAGTGGACAATAAGATCGTCACCAGGCCCACATGCCCTTGAAAAATCGATACCGCTAGGGCTTATAGTTAGAGACTACTTGGGTTTATGTGACACCTATAAAGAAACAAGAAAAATCATTTCCAACGGAGAACTTTCAGTAGATGGCATTGCAAGAAAAAATTACAAATTCCCCTGCGGTTTTATGGATGTAGTATCAATTCCAAAATTGAAAAAAGATTACAGAGTTCTATTTGACCGAAGAGGTATGCTAACTCTTGTAGACGTTCCATCTGAAAATGCCGAATGGAAACTATGCCGGATTCAGAATAAAAAAATAGTGAAGGGAAACAAAATACAACTTAATCTTCACGATGGAAGAAACATCATAGTGAAAAAAGATGAGTACAATACTGGAGATGTATTGAAATTTTCTTTTTCAGATAAAAAAATCACCGAGGTTTACCCATTTTCCAAAGGAACAATTGCAATGATTATCGGCGGAAGTCATTATGGTCAAACAGCAAATATAGTGGATGTTGAAGTTGTTGCCTCATCAAAGCCAAATCTAGCAAAAATGAAAGGTGAGACGGAATTTTCAACTATTACAGATTATGTATTTCCCATCGGAAAAACCAAGCCAGTAATAGTACTGCCCGAGGTGAAAATACAATGAGCACAGAAAAAAAGACTACTAAAAAGATTGCTAAAAAAACTGTAAAAAAAGAACCGAAGACAAAAAAAGAACAAATCAAAGAACAGCCTAAAGAAAAACAAAAATTTGTTTTTAAACCAAAGATTGAAAAAATCACGGTTAACATCGGGGTAGGCGAAGCAGGCGAACGACTTGGCAAAGCCGAGACCGTATTGAAAAACATAACCAATCACAAACCAGTGAAAACAATTTCAAGAACCACAAACAAAGACTGGAGTATCAGGGAAGGCATGCCACTTGGATGTAAAGTCACGTTACGTGGAGAAGAGGCAAGAAATTTTTTAATAAATGCATTAAAAACGCGTGGAAATAAAATGTCAGATTATTCTTTTGATGGCGAAGGAAACCTATCATTTGGAGTACCAGATCACACATTATTTAAGGATCAAAAATACGATCCGAGCATCGGGATATTTGGAATGGACATATGTATAACAATTGAAAAAGCAGGATACAGAATAAAACGCAGACGTATCGATCGTAGAAAAATACCGCATAAACACAGAGTAAAAAAGGAAGAAACCATGAAATATTTCGCTGAAGCATTTAATGTGGAGGTCGTGTAAACATGAAGATAAAAGAGAGAAAAAAATTCTACGGTAGAACGATAGGATGCGAGAGATGTGGAAGAAAAAGAGGCCTAATCAGGCGATACGGACTTCATCTGTGCAGACAATGTTTTCGAGATAAAGCCGAAGAACTGGGTTTTAAAAAATATTCATAGGAGGCTAAAATTACATGTTAAATGATCCACTTGCAGATGCATTATCCCTTATGAGAAATGCTGAAATAAAAGGAAAAGGCACATGTACCGTTCAGCCTTCATCCAAACTAATCGGAGGAGTTCTGAACCTTCTAAAGGAAAAGGGATACATCGGCGAATTTGAGCGTATTGACGATGGAAAAGCAGGAGTATTCCAAGTTAAACTACTAGGAAATATCAACAACTGTGGTGTTATAAAACCGAGATATCCTGTAAAAAGAGAAAATCTGGAAAAATGGGAATCAAGGTATCTTCCAGCCAGAGATTTTGGCATATTGATACTAACGACGACTCAAGGCATAGTTACACACGCAGAGGCGAAAAAAATTGGCATCGGTGGAAAATTACTGGCCTATGTATACTGAGTTTGAAAAGTGATGAGCTATGAAAAAGAAAAAAGAGTTAAGAGAAAAAATCACGATTCCTGACAACGTAGAAATTACTCTAGAAAACAACAACGTAACGGTAAAGGGGGAGAAAGGAACTGTATCAAGAGCTTTTTCTCACCCAGAAATACATCTAAAGATTGATGGCAAGATTATGGATGTAAGTTGCAAATCTCTCCGGCGAAAAGACAAGGCCTTGGTTAATACCTTTGTTGCACACATTAAGAACATGATAAAAGGCGTTACCGTAGGATTTGAATATAAAATGAAGACGGTATTCTCTCATTTTCCCATTAAAACATCTGTCGAGGGAAATGTAGTTCTCATCCAAAATTTTCTTGGTGAACGTTCACCACGCCGAGCAGAAATTATTAGTGGTGTAACTGTAGAGCCGAAAGGTGATGATATAACCGTTAGCGGTATTGACAAAGAAAAGGTAGGACAAACTGTTGCAAATATTGAAAGGGCGACAAAGGTTAAAAATCGAGATGTTCGTGTGTTCCAGGACGGAGTCTACAAGATCGCCAAATGGAGGAAGTAAAGATGACTAAAGAAGACGTTATAAAACAATTTACATCATTGAAGGGCATTGGCAAGGCAAAAGCCGAGCTACTCTACAACAATGGTTTAGATTCATTAGATAAGCTTAAAAAAGCATCAATTGAAGAATTGACAAAGATTAAAGGCATTAATGAAAAGTTTGCAAAGGATATCAAAGATCAATTAAAAGCAGAGGCAGAACCAAAAGAAACAGCAAAACCGGAGAAAAGGGTCAAAGCCAAAACTGAAGCAAAACCAAAAAAGGAAAAAACAACAAAAGAAGAATCGAAAACGGAAGAAAAAACAAAGGCTGAAAAAAAGGAGAAAGAAGAGGTTGAAATCGTCGAAGAAGAGGAAGAAAAGGAGTATACAGCGAAGAAAAAACCGGAGCTCAACAAAGAACAGAAAGAAAATCTCTTGCTCAGAAGAAATATAAATAATAGAAGACCTGCGTTTTTAAGGCAAGAATGGTTCCGTTATAAAAAGATTCCAAGGAACTGGCACAAGCCAGATGGCATATCATCTAAGATGCGGCGTAATTTTAACAAAAGACCCACAGTTGTAAGTATTGGTTTCAGAGGGCCGAGAGCAGTACGTGGATTGCATCCTTCTGGTTTTGAAGAGATTATTGTACACAACGTAAAAGATCTTGAGCAACTTAATCCGAAGACGCAGGCTGCACGAATAGGCGGTTCAGTGGGAACAAAGAAACGTATCGAAATTGGAAAAAAGGCCGAAGAACTCGATTTAAGAATACTTAATATGTGAGGGTAAAACATGACTGATTTAAAGAATCAACGGAGAATGGCAGCATCGTTACTTAAGTGCGGTGTAAACAGAGTCTGGATGGATCATGACAGGGCAGACGAGATAGCCAAAGCCGTTACTAAGAACGATATAAGAATTCTCATTGGTGGAAAAGCTATAACAAGCAGACAGGCCAAAGGTATTTCCAGTGGTCGTAAAAAGTATAATATAAAACAGAAAGAAAAAGGGCGACGACGTGGGCACGGATCACGTAAAGGGAAAAAATATGCGAGATTGCCCAAAAAAGAGCGGTGGATACGTACGATAAGACCAATTAGGTCATATCTAAGACAACTTAAAGAAGAGAAAAAAATCGACAAGACCACATACAGAAAATATTACCGGAAGGCAAAAGGCGGTGAATTTAGAAGTAAACATCATCTTGAATCGCATTTAATATCTGACGGTTTTATGAGTAAGACGGAGAAAAAGAAGGAGGCCAAGAAATGAAGCAAGGACCAAGATACCGAGTTAAATCGAGAAGGCGACGCGAAGGAAGAACTGACTATAGGAAAAGACTTGCACTTCTTAAATCAAGAAAACCCAGGATAGTTGTAAGAAAGACTTTGAAAAATACCATAGTTCAATTCGTTAAATACAACGAGCGTGGCGATGAAATTCTCGTAACAGCCATATCAAATGAGCTTGTTAAAAAATACAATTGGAAATATTCTACTTCTGCAACTCCCGCAGCATATCTAACAGGTTTACTTGCTGGAAAGAAGGCAGTTGATAAGGGTATAAAAGAGGGTGTTTTGGACATGGGACGCTATGTGCCATCAACGGGTTCTAAGATTTTTGCTGCACTCAAAGGAGTACTGGATGCTGGAGTCGAATGCCCCTCCAACAAGGAAAAAATGCCCAAAGAAGATAGGATTCTTGGCAAACATATCAACAAAGATATAATGCCAGTTGTAAATGATATTAAAAGCAAAATTATTGGAGGCAAATAATGGCATCAGGCGGACGAGGTAGAGGTAGATCATCAAGACCTAGGCCAGCAGAAAAGGGAAGAACAGTATCCGTTGACTGGGCGCCAAAAACCAGGCTAGGCAGAATGGTCAAAAATGGAGAAATCTCAAGCATGAGTGATGCATTGAAATCAGGTTTGCCAGTCAGAGAACCTGAGATCATAGATTTACTATTACCAGATGTAGATGATGAAGTAATAGATGTCAACATGGTTCAACGTATGACTGACTCAGGTAGAAGAGTAAAATTCCTTATAACCGTAGCCGTTGGAAATAAGGACGGCTTCGTAGGACTAGGACAGGCTAAAGGAAAAGAAGTAGGATCGAGCATAAGAAAAGCGATTGAAAATGCAAAATTAAACACCATAGAAATAAAGAGAGGATGCGGCTCTTGGGAATGTGGCTGCGGAAAAGCCCATACCGTTCCATTCACAGTAACCGGAAAGAGCGGAAGCGTCGAAATAACACTAAAACCAGCCCCTCAAGGAATAGGGTTGGCAACTGGTAATGTGGCGAAGAAAATTCTCAAGCTCGCAGGAGTAAAAGACTGCTGGACATTTACAAAAGGAAAAACAAAAACCACGGTTAATTACGCAAAGGCCGTATTTAACGCTCTTAGAGAAAATACGCAGATACGGGTTACGGAAAGTGCAACTAAACACATAAATATTGTATCGGGAGGTATTAGTCTTTCCCCACCAGCTGAAAAACCACCGATAATCGGAGAAGAGGCGACATAAGATGGTATATGCAGTAGTTAGAGTTAGAGGAACAATTAACACAAATCCGGATATAAAACGCACTTTAAGACTACTTAGTCTTACGAGAATCAACCATTGCGTACTTTTAGAAGAAAATCCCAGTGCAAAAGGTATGCTTCAAACTACCAAGGATTACGTGACATGGGGCGAAATAGACAAGGATGCCCTATCAAAACTCATAAAAACTAGAGGAAAGCTGGAAGGAGACAAAGAATTAACTGATGATTACATCAAATCTTCCACATCCTACGACAGCATAGAAAAGCTATCAAAAGCAATCATTGATAACAAATTCAAATACAAAGAAATCCCCAGCATTAAACCGATTTTTAGGCTTAGTCCGCCTAAGAAAGGATACGAAGGCATCAAGAGATCTTTTGTAAACGACGGAGCTTTAGGATACCGCGGCAAAGAAATAAACAAACTAATCGAAAAAATGCTGTAAAACTGTTGAATTTACCAAAAGATTTTTATATATCACGTATTTTATTAAACCCGAGAGGAGGTTTAGCATGGAAGAAACCTTATACAATATCGAAATACACAAAGATGATGAGGGGTTCCTCGGGAGATTATATTCGGATATTGACGGTGTAAAAGAGTTTAAAAATGATCATTTAGATGATTTACTAAGAGACATAACCATTGATATGCAACTAGCACTTGAAGGGTTTTCCAGCCGCATTGAACAGATCTGAATTTACCCAAAACGTCATATATTGTGCTTGTCAAGGCACAGGATAGGGGCTAAGGAAGGGCAACCTTTTTAAATGTTACTCATATTTGGTGGTTTTACTTATCTATCACGGAAGGATTAAATTGATATACACTAGATACGAAAAGGCACGGATTATAGGGGCAAGGGCACTGCAGATATCCATGGGTGCGCCCTCATTAATTAAAGTACCGGTGGAGCTTATAGAGCCTATTGACATAGCCATGCTAGAGTTTAAAGAAGATGCAATTCCCATTACAGTCAAGAGGGCAGTTAAAGACACGGATAACAATTAGAAGAGGAAGCAGCTATGACTGAAGAAGAAAAGCAAGACACGGAAACCCGAAAAGACGATAAAGACATGATGGTCTCAGAAGAGACCTACATGACCTCAGGTGCTCATATCGGAACAAGGCAAAAGACAGCAGATATCCGAAATTTTATATATAAAGTTAGAAACGATGGGTTGTATATTATTGATGTTAAGAAGACCGATGAGCGAATAAAGACTGCTGCGAAGCTTCTTTCCAAATATGATCCTTCCAAGGTTTTGGTTGTATCTGTACGTCAGTATGGACAAAAGCCCATACGAAAGATGGCAGAACTTACCGGCATGGCTGTTTTAGATGGACGTTTTAGACCAGGAACCTTGACAAATCCAAACGCCCAAGGTTTTTTTGAACCAGACCTTATCTTTTTAACCGATCCTCTTGTTGACGCGCAGGCCTTACATGAGGCAAAAAACATCAGCATTCCCGTCATAGGGCTTTGTGATACAAATAATGAAACCAAGTATATCGACTTAGTGATACCAACCAATAACAAAGGAAGACGCGCACTAGCTCTTATCTATTGGCTTCTGACGAGAGCCATACTCAAGGCGCAAGGCAAGATAAAATCCTACGATGAGTTTACTTCTACAGTGGAAGATTTTGAAGCCGAGATCTAAAAATAGCTTTTTTAAGCAAGTGCACATTACAGGCTGAGAAGGAGACATCAGTTGCAGGTTGAAGTAAATGATAATATTGTACTAATTGGCACTGCACATATTTCTAAAGACAGCGTTGATGAAGTTAGAGACGCTATCGAGAAATACAAGCCCGATATAGTGGCGGTTGAGCTCTGTCAAAAGCGCTACGAGGCCTTAACCGAGAAGGATAAGTGGGAAAATACACCAATTACCTCACTTCTTAAATCAAATAAGGCTTATCTTGTTCTAGCACAAACGTTTTTGTCTTCTATTCAGCGTAGACTGGGAAAGGAGTATGGCGTTGAGCCTGGTTCTGAGATGATTGCAGCGCTAGAAGAGGCTAAAAAACACAATCTCCAGGTGGCACTTGTAGACAGAGATATAGCAGTTACTCTGAAGAGAGCATGGCGAAAGATGGGCATTAGGGAGAAATTCAGACTATCTTGGGAATTCATGAAGGCAATGGTAGGTTATGATGAAGAAGAAATGGAAGAGCTAGATCTTAAAGAACTGATGAAAGAGGATGTAATATCAGCATTGATGAAAGAATTTAGCGAGATTGCTCCTAGCATTTCTACTGTTTTGATTCGCGAGCGAGATGAATACATATCTAAAAAGATCTTTGATGAAAGTAAAAAGGGCAAAGTTTTAGCTGTGGTGGGCGCAGGCCATATAAATGGTATAAAGGAGAATTTGAAGAAAGAAGAATTAAAAATTGATTTAAAAGAGCTGGAAACGGTCCCTAGGAAGCGTTTTAGCCTTATGAAGGTCTTCGCCTATAGCATTCCTGTTCTCGTTGTCCTAGTGATTGTTTATTTGATCCTTACGGGAAGCTGGGAGCGTGCGACACATGCGCTTCTCTGGTGGGCTCTAATTACAGGCTCCCTTTCGGCTATTGGCACTTTGATTGCTCGTGGTCATCCTCTTTCCATTTTAACAGCTTTTGTCGCTGCACCTTTTACTACTTTGCATCCTACTCTAGCAGCAGGATGGTTTGCAGGTTTGGTTGAAGCAAAGATGAGGGTTCCAAGGGTTAAAGACTTTCAAGGTTTAAGTAAATTAGATTCTATTAAGGATTTTTTAAATAACAGGGTCATCCGTGTTCTAATGGTTGTAGCCCTTGCCAACGTTGGCAGCATGATTGGTACATTTGTTGCGCTATGGTATATCTCAACTCTTGCCTTATGATAGTTTTTATTTCTCAAAACATTCATAAACACAGTGATAATTAATCTGAGAGTTCTTATGGTTGAAGAGAAAGAAAGAAAGATCTACACGTCGTTCCATGATATATCGCCTAGAGAGTACATGTACTTCCCGAAAGGAACTCTTGAACCGGGCAAACCAGGAAAATTCAGCAGGATAGAAATTGCTCATCTTCTCATGGCAATGGGTGTTTTGACATTGGTATTTTCTTTTGTTTTAACAAAAAATAATATTTTTACCGGGTTTAACAATATAGATTCTCCCCTGTCTTTTATTCCTATTTCGTTTCTTGGTATTGTAATAGCTTTTTTTGTTCACGAGATTTCACATAAATTTATGGCGCAAAAATATGGGCTTTGGTCTGAATTTAGAATGTACCCGATGGGTTTACTACTGGCGTTGGTTTTCGGGATTTTCATTGGTATCCCATTTGCAGCTCCAGGAGCAGTAATGTTTAGAGGAGATGCAAGAAACTTTGAAACAGGCCGAATAGCAGTCGCAGGGCCTTTGTCAAACATAGTAATTTCTTTTGCAGCGTTTCTACTTTATCTTTTCGTCTTTCTTGAAACATCTGCAATTAAAGATATTGTTGGATTTGTTTGTTTAATAAATGCTGTGCTGGCGACATTCAATTTGCTTCCACTTGGCCCTCTAGATGGTGTAAAAGTAATACGGTGGAATGCAACCGTTTGGATAATATTGTTTAGTATATCTGTAGCCATGATGGTATATATCCTACGTTTCTCCCCGATTGCAACTTTTTGATAAAAAAACGTTTTTATTCTGAATAAAATTAAAAAATTAGAAAAATTTTCAATTAAACCTATGGTTTAAATTTTTTCTTCTGTTTTTCCTGTTCACGCTTTATTTTAAGAATTGCTTCTTGTTTTTTACGTTCTTCTGCAGATTCGAATTCGATTTTTGCAGCAGGTTTTTCTAAGGTTTTCTCAATCTCTTCTTCCCTTGTTTCTATCGATTTCTTCGCTTCAATTTTTTTAGTTTTTGGTTTTTCTGTTACTTTTTTCTCTTTTTCAGCAACTTTAGCTTTTTGTTTCTCTTGTCTCTCTTTTTCCATCATCGCCTTAACATAACTCGCATACCACAACAACGAAGATTCATACTCTTCTTTCATCATCTCTAAGACTTTCTTGTATTCTTCTTTGTTCTTTTCTTTTAGCTTTTCCAAGTATTCCTTTTCTTCAGGTATCTTCCATGGTTTTTCTGGTTTTTCACATATTTTAGCTCTGCGTTTTCTTAAGAAAAATAGTATAAATGTTGCAATTATTACTAAAATTAGTAAAATTAATACACCGTAGTAGATATTTTCTCCTGAGACATGTATTCCTTCCATTGACAATATTATGGTGTTGCGGAATACTTTTTCTGGTTCTTCTATAGAATATGCTTCTAAGTTTATGCTACTGACAGAACCTACAGATCTAAATATTTTTGGTGCCGCTACTCCAATTAAGGCTTGACCTTCTTCACCGGGGTTTAATGTTATTGCTGGTGGTGGCGAAACAAACATATCTTTATCTGTAGTATTGATTCTAAAGTTGAAAGTATCTGTATGACTTCCTAGGTTTCTTATAGTAACTGGGATAGACAATACTTGGTAAGGTTGTATTTCCATGGGTGGTGGAGCTATTATTTGTGCTTGGTGATCTTTTTCCACTTTAACTAGAATACTTACTACGTTCTCGATACGTCTATCGTATGCAGGATTTTGTAAATTCATAATTATGAGAGAAGGCCCAGTAACAAGCCAAATAAGATACTTTGATGTTGGGTAAAAATAACGTCTTCGCCCCTCTGTTTTTTGCAGATATTCCTCTGTGTGAGTTAGCGGATATGCCGGAGGGAATAAATATGTCAAACGGCCAGGAGAAACCTCCTCTTTTATAACATTTACTTTTATATTTACGTCCTGAGTAGGATAATATGGATCCGCAGATGGATTAAGTGTTAGAGTTAGATTTGTCTTAAAAGGAGTATTCGCCCCTGGCCAATCCATGTTTTTCTTATTTGGGCTCGCAGTTATTCTTGGTGGGTCGAAATTTGCTATCCATACGTCTTTGGGTGCATCCTCAGGTGGTACAAATTCAAAAGTATAACTTATCGACTGATCCATCCATCCCCAGTCCCAACCTCCAGAAATATTTATTAAAGTATTCCATTCATCTAATGCATCAGGATTTTTTCCGCCTATAATTATTGTGGTTTCGTTGAGATATTTTAAATTTACAGTTTCAGGATAAGCTTGTATTGGAGTGGGGGGTTTTAGTTGCATAACTTTCCATCTAGATATCCCTGCAATGGCCGTTCCTATTTTAAAACGTAATTCAAGAAGTTTATCAATAATTGTTTTAGGGGAATTATTATCATTCTCCTCTGCTTGAGATAAAGCATTTAATGAAATTGATGGGAGTATTAGAATGAAAAGTATTATTAGTGCTAAAGATTTTTTCAGGTTCATTCTTTTCCACCCCTTGATTGTTTTTTTTCAATCTTACTATTCTTTCGTTTCCAGATGGGGAATAATACAAAAATGAAGGCAAATAATAGAGTGATTATTTCAAAACCTGGTGTGGAAAAACCCCTACTTTGAACAATAAAATAAAGATCGAGAGGTTCTCCTTTAAATTTAGGGTTATTATAATATGAAGGAGTTAAAGAAACTCTAATTATTCCTCGATCCTCATGATAGCCAAAATCCATCGGTGGTTTAATTTTTAAATATATAGTTTTATTAGAATTACCACCAAGAACATCTGTTCCCAATGTAGTACTAGTAATTATTTCAGCAATCCATCCTTTAGGCATATCTGTTACTTCAAAAGTTACTTCTGTATTTCCGTTTGCTAAATTATGAATTTTTACAGGAAAACTGACTGTTTCATCAGGGCGGATATCTTTCACGTTTCCATCTGGATAAGTAACATCTAGTTGAGGATAATAACCAATAGTAAAAGGAACGATTTGAGTAATATTTGCAGCTTTTACTACCGTTGCTGAAGCTCCCAATCTATCAGATTTTAATCTAATTATTATATGTTCTTCTGTTAAAGCTGGTAACTTTTGATCTACAACAATCGAAACGGTTGCATTAAAAGATACAAATTCAGTAGACAATTCAGTAGACAAAGGTACCTTTAACAAAGGTGGATTAACCGATGCGTGGCATCCTTCAGGTACCTCCTCAATAGAAGGTCTAAGATATATATCTGCATTAGTATATTTAACCACAATATCAACAGCAGGACCAGCAATCCTAACTTTTATCTGTATAGGGATTACTCTTGCCTCAGCTAATGGGGTGATTGGCTCCTGTAAAAGCGTCTTGTTATAGTCTACTACGAAAATTGGTTCACATTCGTAAATTGGATCAAGTGGAAGTGAACTGGCAATTGGACAAAAAACAAATAACGGAGATAAAAGCATTATAGTGAATATTATGAATATCTTTATTCTCTGAAATTTTTTATTCATATTTTTATCGCCATTGGTTTTTATCTCATATATTATTTAATTTGCTATATATTTAAATATTATGGTATAGTTATATATAGCTTTGCTATTGAGTAATAAAATATATTAGAATTGTAATATAAAAAGTTACTCATATCTCAATTAAAGTCTTTTAATAGTGAATTTTAAAAAAAGAAAAAAATAATTATTTTTTTCTTTTTACCTTCTTGTATGTCATTATTATAATATATAGCAATACAACGCCGATTATGATGGCAATCAAGAGAACTTCGAATCCGTATGTAGAAAACCCTCTACTTTGAATATTGAAAGTAAGTATATACTCTTTTCCTACAAAAGAAGGATTTTTGTAATAGTAAGGAGTTAGTTTCACCTGGAAGGATTGTACTTCACTATGATAACCAAAGCCATATGGTGGTTTAACTTTGAAATAAACAGTTTTTGTAGTGCCCTCTTCGCCTTTAACACTAGAACCAAGTAAAACAGCAGCAACAATATTAGGACTCCAATCCTTTGGTGCATTTAATATCTCACATGCCACCTCTGTTTCTGCGTTACCTAAGTTTTCAATTTGAATTTCGAAATTAGCGGTATCCATTGGTCCTATTTCCATGAAATTACCTTTGGGTGTGGTAAAACTAATGGCTGGAGAATATCCTACGTCAAAAGGAATTTCAATTTCTGTGGTGGTCTCTCTTATATTAAAAGCTACACCATTAATTTTAGAATTATGGGCAGATATTTTAATCTTGCCTTGTTCAAATGCTGGGGCAAGTTCATTGACAGATATTGAAAGCTCCGATATAAATGGATCTGAAAGGCTTGTTTTTACATTTAAGAAGAAATTTGAAGGTGATAGGGTGGCAGTACACCATGGCGGTTCCTCCACTACTTGTAAATCTATTTGTGCCTCTGAATTTTTTAAAAGACTTTGTTCAACTAAACCTGAAAGTGCGCCATAAATCTCAAATTGTGTAAGAATTTTTATAGTAATAGCTCCAGAAGCTGGAATAACAATTTTCTGACTAGGATCTTTTTCAAATGTTAATTGTAATGCGCTATCAACTGTAATCAATCCAGCTGAAGCATTTGGAATAAAAACAGCAAACATACTGATAAGTACTAATCCAAATATGATTCCTGTTTTAACTGTTTTCAAATTCTTCTTCATTTTTTATCACCATTTATTATATTTTCACTATATTATTTACTTATCCCCCTATTTAAATATTGTTGTACACTTCTTTCTTTATATCTTCTACACTTGGATATATAATATCTATATTCCAATAATATATATAATCTTCATTATATAAAAGTATTTCCTTTTTTACCTTTTACACTTTAAGTAGTTAAATGAAATAAGATAGTTGCTATCTAGTGATAATGCTAGTATTCTCTACTGTATTACGTCAATATCTTGATTCTCTTTTTTCCCTTCGGTTTTTTCTGTTTTTTCCTCTTTCTTCTTCTTAGGAGCTACAACCTTCTCCGGAAAGTAGGAAAGAATAACTATATCACCAACAGCATTAACCCACCTGTATGGCACAGCTACATCAATGGTACCCTCAACCAGCGAAGGATTAGTATTAGTTACCAACAGGCTGCTAACACGCTTCTCATCCATATCAAGGAAAACATTTCTAACATGCCCAACGTATATTCCCTCGCGAGTATATACAGGTAGCTTCAAAAAAGATGTAACCTCTTCCGCCTTAGTGTTGTTGTTAGTTTGTTTTTCAATCATGAAATCAAAATACATTATCTAATATTAAAATGTGATGGTAAATCGAAATCTTTTTTGGGTTATTATGATATTATATGTATTAAATGGAAAACAAAAACTTGCTTAAAAAAAGACGGGAATGCATTTTGAAAGAACTTGATACATTTAGAGAGCGAGATTTTACTTTCGCCAGCGGACACATACTAGGTTCAATGTGCACGCAACCTCATCCTATCGCGAAGAAAGCATATATGAAATTTCTGGAGACCAACCTCGGTGATCCTGAATTATTTCCTGGAACAAAAGAAATCGAATCCAAACTCATCTCATTTATTTCAAACTTGTTGAATGCAACGAAAAACTCTGGCGGACAAATTGTAAGTGGCGGAACAGAGGGAAATATAACGGCCATTTGGATCGCAAAACAGCTGACTGGAAAAAAGGAAATCATCGTTCCGGAAAGTGCCCATTTTTCCTTCCAAAAAATTGCATCACTGATGGACATGAAACTTATCGCAATTCCACTAACAAAGGATTATCACATGGATGTTACTAAAGTAGAAAAAAAGATCAGTAAAAACACCGCCGCCATTGTTGGAGTAGCGGGTTCGACAGAGCTTGGAACAATAGATCCAATTCCAGAAATAAGTGAGATATGCATTGACAAAAACATATTTTTACACGTTGACGCGGCTTTTGGGGGTTTTGTAATACCTTTCTTAAAGAATTTGAATTATGATGTTACAGATTTTGATTTTAGATTAAAAGGCGTAAGTACCATTTCGATAGATTCACATAAAATGGGTTATTCAGCTGTACCACTTGGCACACTCATTGTCAGAGACAAAAAATGGATTAATAAGGTAAGTGTAGACTCCCATTGTATCAGCAGCAAAAAACAGGCGGGTGTTTTGGGAACGAGATCAGGTGGTCCAGTTGCCGCCGCTTATGCAGTCTCAAAATACCTGGAGGTAGATGGTTATAAAAATTTGATTCGAAGATGCATGGATACAACGCATTATACGGAAAAAAGAATAAATGAAATAGGACTGTCTTTGGCTGTTAAACCTACCATGAACGTCTTGGGCGTGAAGTTAAAACATCTTTCTAAAGTTGTGAATAAACTGGCAGAATGTAGTTGGAAGGTAAATAAATTAGAAAGGATATCTTGCATTCGCATTGTTTTAATGCCGCATGTGACAAAAAAGATAATAGATGAGTTTATTCCATGTCTGGAGAAAACATGTAAGGAAGTTGGAGAGTTATGAGCACGAGATTATTAGAGAAATCGTTAAAAGAATCGCCTATTGTAAAGAAGGGTGATTATGATTATGTTATTCATCCAATAACTGACGGCGTGCCTAAAATAACACCAGAACTTTTGGAAGAAGTTACAAACGAAATGCAAAAACTTATAGAACGTTGTGGTAAAATAGATAGAATCGTAACGATGGAGGCGATGGGAATACCAATTGCTACTGCGCTATCATTGAAGATGAATATTCCTTTTACAATCATTAGAAAAAGAGAATATGGACTACCTGGCGAGGTCAGTGTCGAACAGGTAACTGGTTATTCTAAATCAAAACTCTATATAAATGGTCTCAAAAAAGGGGATAGAATCGTCATTGTAGACGATGTATTAAGCACTGGCGGAACGCTCAAAGCGGTGCTTACGGTTCTTAAAAAAATCGGCGTAACTGTTAAAGGCGTTTTTATAGCAATAGATAAGGGAAAAAACGTGGCTGAAAAAATAAAAGATGAATACGGCGTTACCATAAATTCCCTTGTAAATATAGATGTTATTGATGGCGAGGTCGTTATAAAGACCTCTTAGGAAAAGTATTTCATAATGTAATTATATCTAGCGCTGATAAACATGGTTGAGAAAATAGGACAACATACACATTGTCACATATGTGGAAAAGCTATACCATTTAGTAATAGTGAAACACTTTGTTCAGATGAATGTAAACAAAAATATCAGGGCATGCTGAAAAAAAGAAAATGGCTTGTCTATATCATGTATGCAGCGGTTATTTTCATGGTAGTGATGCTAGTATATACGTCGTTCCAACGACCTGCTTAATATAAAATATATAGTGCAATATATGGTGCAATACATTATTTGTAAAAAAAATTGATTTATTTTTAATGAGAGGTTTATGACTCTGAAAGTTCCTCTTGAAGATCTATTACCATCTCAGTAAGAACGTCTTCAAAAACTTGATGGCGATACTCTTTGATTGAACCGTTGGCCAGATGAGCTCTTGCAACAAAGTCACGCCCATCTTTTATTATTTCAATATGACAAACCGTCTCCATAGATTCCCCTAGTTAGCTGTAACTCGAATTAATCAAGTGTATTTATATTTTTTGTGGGTAAGTTTAATGTGCCCATTGAACAATACAATGATGGGGTGAGTAAATTGAGTATGATAAGAAGAGCTTCTGTAGCTGGTCAGTTCTACGAGAAGGACAAAAGAGATCTGGAACAAAGCCTAAGAGGATGTTTTTTAGATGAGAGAGGACCGGGAGTATTACCAAAGGTCAATCAGGTAAAAAATGGCATTAGGGGAGTGGTTGTGCCACATGCAGGATATGTTTATTCTGGAGCCATAGCGGCTCATTCCTATTACTATCTTTCAAACAGCGGCTTTGCTGACACTTTTATCATTCTTGGTCCGAATCACACAGGTTATGGATCTGGAGTGTCTATGATGACTGAAGGAGCATGGGAGACGCCACTGGGCACGGTTCCAATAGATGACTCTCTAGCAAAACAATTTTTGAATGGCATAATAGATAAGGATGAAAGTGCGCACAAATATGAACACAGCATAGAGGTGCAGTTGCCGTTTTTACAGTTTTCTGCCGGAGATAAAAAATTTGATTTTGTACCAATCTGTATGGCCATGCAAGATTTTCAAACTTCTGATGAAGTTGGAAAGATCCTAGCGGATGTACTTAAAAAATCAAATAAGAATATTGCTATCATTGCTAGTAGTGATTTTTCTCATGCTGGTTTTAACTATATGAGTATGCCGCCAGCAGGTATGAGGGTTGACAAATATGCAGAAAAGCAGGATAAACTTGCCATAAGTCAGATTCTCAAAATGAATCCGAAAGGGTTAATCGAGACGGTTGAAAAAAACAGCATTACCATGTGTGGCTACGGACCTGTTGCGGCGATGCTTACAGCATCTAAAATACTTGGTGCAAAACAAGTGGAATTACTTAAATACGGGACTTCCTATGAGGTGCAACCAAGCAGTTCCTGTGTAGGATACGGCGCATTGGCTGTGTATTAAGGTGAAAATCTTATGAAAGAGAAACCGGTCAGAGACATTCAATTAAAAAAAGGTATGAATTCAAACGAGCTAATAAAAGAGCTTTATGATTCTGGTGGGTTTTCTGCAAAAAAAGTAGCTGTTGGCGTTGACATAATTGAAAAAATGGTCAAAGAGAAAGATTGCATAAAATTTCTATCATTTCCAGCCTGCATTTGTTCCACAGGTACAAGAGGAGTTATTAAAGAGTTGTTGAAAAGGAAAATTTTTGACGTTGTTATCACGACCACTGGTACATTAGATCATGATCTGGCACGAGTTTGGAAGGACTATTACCATGGTTCTTTTATGGCGGATGATGGAGAACTACGTAAAAAGGGAATTAATAGACTTGGAAACATTTTCATTCCAAACGAATGCTACGGAAAAATACTTGAAGAAAAAATGCAGCCCATTTTAAGTGAACTCTACAAAATAAAACCAAAATGGTCAACAAAAGAGCTTGTTTGGGAGTTTGGGAAACGCCTTGAAAAAGAAAAAAATGGTAAAGATTCTATAATCTATTGGGCATGGAAAAATAAGATACCAGTTTTTGTACCTGGCATCACCGATGGTGCTTTTGGTTCTCATCTATGGATGTATTATCAGGAACATAGAGATTTTACAATCGATCTATTAAAAGACGAGCAGGAAATATCAGATATTATATTTGATGCAAAAAAGAGTGGGGCTCTTATCATAGGTGGAGGTATTTCAAAGCATCATGTCATATGGTGGAATCAGTACAAAGATGGATTAGATCACGTTGTTTACATAACAACCGCTGTGGAATATGATGGAAGTCTTTCCGGTGCACAAACAAGAGAAGCCATATCCTGGGGAAAACTCAAAGAAAAAGCAGATAATGTGACCATAGAGGGAGATGCTACGGTTCTTTTACCATTGATGGTTGGTGCATTGTTTGAAAGACTATTGCCAAAATAGTGATCTCATCAACAGCTTCACAGACTTAGGCAGATCGGGCAGTTCTTTTCCTTCATACAAATCAATCGCTGACCTAGCATAAACTTCTACAGTTTCATTGAAATACCATCTACCATAGTCTGCATCAGCTCTGGCGGGACTACCAACATAACCATCTTTTAATCCCAGCTGTTTGAACGTTTTTCCAAGAACACGCGGAGAATTAAGGTTACAGTATGTGCTCTGCAGTTGTTTATAGGATTCATCAACTAGATATGGATACTGATATTTCATTAAAGATGTCTCTCTAAAACATGCATGTACTTCTTTACTCGTATCAAAACCAAGCTTCGGCTCACGTTTCTCTACTTCATTGCTATAAAAATACGGCCCCCATGGCTCACATATCTTCATATCATACTTGGCCTTTAATTTATTCATAGCAGAGTAAATGCCCTTAAGATGGCCTATGGCCATATGATAGCTGCATATTATCATATGTTTGAATCCATGTGCTGCAAGGGATGACCCAAAACTGTAAACGACATCTCTAACCACTTTACTGCTAACTGACACAGTACCTGGGAAATCAATTGCAAATTTACAATACCCTAGCGGAATTGTTGGCAGAAGAACATAGGTTAACTCAGGGTTTTTTTTATTTAAAATCTTAATTGCCTCAATCGCTGCATCTCGTGCAGTTAAAAAATCTGTACCAACTGGCAGATGAGGGCCATGTTCCTCCATTGGATTAATCGGTAAAAAGAAAATTGTTTTGTTTCTATCAAGTCCATCTATTTGTTTCCAATTAAGCTCTTCGAATTTAATGATCTTTGCATCTTTTTCATCATTTGTTTTCTTCTTCAAGTTGTTACCTCGCATCCATCCTCATGTATTATTACAGTATGTTCTGCTTGAGTTACAATTCCTTTATTTGCATCGATAAGCTGAGGATATTGTTTTATGCATCCTGTCAATAAAAGTTTCCTAAGTGAAATTGAAACATCGGTGTTTGGAAGGACGTTTATACACCACCGTTCTGCAAAGGGCAACGCATTGAAGTTTTTATTTATTTTCATAGCTAAAAACCTTGTCTTTGGATCTCTGATGAGTCTAGATTTAACAGATCCTGTGTACCTGTAGATATTACTATTAGCTCCAGATATCACATGTCCTGCGCCATCGGTTGCAAATGGTTCAACTGCAAAAACATCTCCAGATTTGAGTTTATCACGATTCAATTTTTCTGAAACATTAGGAACAGATAAACCTGAGTGCAGATTATATCTCTTCAAACTATGTCCTGTGAGATTATCTATGGATTTGTAACCATAGGACACAATAGTTTCTTCTATAGTTTCACCTACATCTGAAAGACCAACATTGGCTTTCATCAAACCAACTGCATTTTCCAACGCTTTTCGTGAAGCTTTAATCATCTCTGCATGATTATTTGTTTCAATTTCGACAGTCAACGCTGTATCAGCGATATAGCCTTCAATATGTGCCCCCACATCCAGTTTGACAACATCTCCTTTTTTAAAAAACAAAGTTGTGTCATCATGTCGTGGGCTGAAATGAGCGGCAACCTCATTTATGGAAATATTAACAGGAAACGCAAGACCACCGCCACTCTCAATAATTTTTGATTCAATTTTAGTTACCACGTCTAGATAGCTTGCCCCTTTTTTCACTAGTTTTGCTCCGTAATCTCTGACATTGGCTGCAATCTTTCCTGCACGTCGATAACTTTCGTAGATCGTGTCATCCATGCCTGATCGCATCCAATATGTTTTTCTTGGTTATTATGCCTTCACGTATTATCTTTGGCGTCTTAGTAGTAATATCAACAATTGTAGATGGCAAAGCATTCAATTTACCACAATCCAGATAAACAGCCACATCACCGTCTTTAAACTGCTTCTTAATGCCTTCTATGTCTCGAGGTGTTTCCATGTCATGAACATTTGCACTTGTTGCAGTAAGTGGACCGAATTTGGACAACAATTCTAAAGCAACCTCGTTATCAGGTATTCTTACAGCAAGCTTATCAAGACCTCCAGTAATATTACTGGAAATAGTACTTTTTTTATTCAAAACCAACGTCAAAGAACCAGGTAAAAACTGCTCCGCCAAGCGTCTGGCATTATAATTAACAAAAGCAATACTTTCGATACTATCAAAACTTGCTACAGCAACGGACAAAGGAATGTCAAATGGCCTATGTTTGGTCTCAAAAATCCGTCTCACAGCATCTGCATTATAAACATCAGCACCAAGAGCATATAACGTATCAGTAGGATATACTACCAACTCCCCACATTTTAACGCTGTGATAGCCCGAGACAAATCGATTTTACTCATAACTATTTATCTTCATCTTCTGTCTTTAAAAAATCACCAAGAGTGAGACCTTGAGAGCGAGAACCACTTGAAGCAGCACCAATAGCTCTAACCTCTTCAACTAGAGAAATTCCGAGCTCCTTTTCCAATTTCTTAACAACTTCATCAGAAGGGCGCAAATCACCATTCTCAATCTTAGAAATTGTAACTGTTCGCTCACCTATCTTAAAACCCAATTCCTCTCGGCTCAATCCTTTCTTAGTCCTCGCACTTTTTATCAGCTCATTCCAACCGGAAACAAGCTCTTTGTTCATGCCTTCGTAAACGTCTTTAACCTTGGGTTTTCTAATCCTATATAAAGGCGGTTTATGCAAGATAGTCGAAGGCCCGACAGTCTCTTTTACACTCTCACCATATTTCATACAGCCAGGACATAACATCATACGAACGCCATCAACAGCAGCAGGTTTACAATCAAAACAGTCTTTACCACAAAGTTCGCATTGCATGCCTATCATCCCTACAAATAAAGCTTATATCAAACCGGCTTTCTGTAAAGCCATTAAATCTTCAGTACTTAGTTTTTCTCCGCGCTTGAATCTCTCAAATATTTCGGTCGCTTCTTTTTGAGCAATTGTAGCATCTGCATCTTTCTTCTTTTTCCTTTTCGTCTCATGAACAGATGATATCTGTCTTTCCATATCGTGGATTTTATCGACATGTTCTATAAACTCCCGGTGAACATTATCTGCCTCAATCTTAGTCAACACTATTGTCTCTTGAATCTCGTTAACCTTTTTTACCAGGTTGTCCAACTGTTTAATCAAGGTTATCATGCTCTCGTGTTCTTCTTGAGCCCGCTCGGCCAATTTCTCCACTTGATCGTGCTGCTTTTCTGCTTTCTGTTTTACAATCTTTTCCTCTTCAACAGCCTTCTTAAGCCGTGGATCCTTGTTCAAAATCTCTTCTTGCTCTTTAATTTTTGAATGCAGTCCTGATATGGTCTCAATCAATTTTTTCTCCTTTTGCGGAGACATGGGTTGTGTCATATGCTCGTCTTCTAGATTTCTCAGTTGTCTCTTGAGTTCGTTTAAATTTGCACCAGTGGCAGAATATCGAGTTTTTTCGAGTTCATCAATTTGTTTTTTGATCTCACTATAGCTCTTGTTTAATTTGTTTCTCTGCTCTTTAGCATGTTTAACTCTTTCGTTTAATTCGTCTCTCTTCGCCTTGTGTTCAGATATTTTATTTCTTATATCACGTATGGTAGAATTCAACAAATCTCGCTCGTCAGCTAATTTTTTTGATTTCGAATGTAATTGGTTTCTCTTTTCCTTTAACTCATTAGCTTTTTTTTGGAATTCATCCTTTTTCTGTGCCATCTCGTCCGTTGATTCGCCCATTTATAGCCTCATTAATTATATATATTAACCCTCTAGGGTAAATATAATGTGTTTATTAAGTTTAAGTATTTCGAAAGATGATTTAAAAATCAATCAGGAGTGCTTCTCCTTTGATTTCTTATGGTGCACAAGTATCCCGTCAGCAATAACCGCAAGTAATCCTGTGATAAAAATCATATCAAAAACATCTGCACTACCCATTACCGCAGGTGTCATTTCTTTTATAGGATGGCTTAGTAGCTCCGGAAGATGCAAAAAATCAGCACCTATCAAAACCCCGATAACTCCAGAAATGTAAGCCAAGGGAGCTGCCTGTCGGAAATTTTTCCATGATAAAAATATTGAAGCAAAACTTGCAAAAATAGCAGGGAGAAGCCAATACGGAAAAACCGATACAATTCCTTTTTCAGGAATGGGCGTAGTAACAAAAAAAGCAATTATCGCAACAATTATTACGCCAAGAAAAACCATAGATAACTTTATTTTATTTTTTATTATGAGATATACGCTAAGAATAATTGGAATTACGGCACCACCTAAATTTATTCCTACCGCCCAGTATCCGTGCGAGAAAAGGTGTATACTATTAATCCCTTTCCAAGTATATACGACACGAAAACAATAATAATTGCTTCTATTGACGAGAAACCCATATCTTCAAATGCTTTTGTAATGATTAAATACACAATGTACAGAGCCAGGACAGGCAGCATAATATAGAATAGATATAAGCCGATCTGAGTCAAATCAAACATACCAGACACGATTAAATCATAAGATAGGGATACCTTTTATAAAGCTTGTTTATATTTCGGTAGAAGAATGTGATACAATATGGATTCGTTTCTCCAAAGGGAATGTGATCTACAATTCTTCCGCGATAATGGATTCATACGCAAAAAATGTCAATCATGCGGAGACTATTTTTGGACTTTGGACGGTAATGCAAAACTTTGCGGCGATAGATCTTGCGTAGATTTTGGGTTTATTGGCAATCCGCTTGGCAAGAAACGGTTTTCTATATCTGAGGTGCGCAAGAGTTTTTTAGATTTTTTTGAAAAAAAAGGCCATTCAAGGCTTCATTATCCTGAAACAGGAGAACGTTGCCCGGTTGTTGCAAGGTGGCGTTCAGATATTTATCTTACAATAGCATCCATTGCTGACTTCCAACCACATGTAACATCTGGCGAAGTACCTCCACCGGCAAATCCGCTGGTTATTTCACAGCCGTGCATACGGCTCAATGATCTTGAAGAAATAGGCATTAGCGGCCGACATCTAAGCATGTTTGAGATGATGGGACACCATGCCTTTAATAAAAACATAGATGAAATCTACTGGAAAGATCAAACCGTTGCATATTGTGATGAATTTTTTGCAAATCGCATAGGAATTCCTAGAGAGGGCATTAACTATAAAGAGCAACTATGGGACGGTGGTGGAAATGCGGGTCCATGTCTTGAAGTACTTGCCAGCGGACTGGAAATTGCAACTCTTGTTTTTATGAATATGAAAGAGGATGAAAACGGAAAGTTCACTATCAAAGGAAAAAAATATACACAGAATCCATTAAACATAGTTGATACAGGATATGGTTTGGAACGAATAGCATGGTTTACTCATGGCACTCCTACCGTATACGAAACCGTTTTTCCTGAAGTTATAGACTGGTTGAAAGACAATGTAAAGAACTCTTCCGACATGGTCAGTATTTATTCGCTAGCTGACCATTCAAAATGTCTTGCTTTCATGCTTGGTGATTGCATTGTACCATCGAATGTCAAGGCAGGTTATCTTGCTCGGCTTATCATCAGACGATCTTTGCGATTCATTGAGAGATTAAGATTAAATGCACCTTTAAGAGAACTTGTAGACATGCAATTGGATTTACTTGAGAAAGATTTTCCGTCGCTGAAAAAACGGAAAAATCAGGTCGATGAAATCCTTGATATTGAAACCAAAAAATTCTCAGATACACTTTCTAAAGGGGGAAATCTTATAAAACGCATACTTAAAGAGGAGGGCAACATCGACAATAGTGCACTTATACATTTGTATGATACCCATGGCATGCCTCCTGATGTTGTAAAGAAAATTGCTGAAAACGAGAGAGTAAACATTGTCGTTCCTGAGAACTTTGACTCCATGATTGCAGAATTGCATTCGCATGAGGAAAAGAAGGAGGACAGCGAAGAAATTAGACCAAATCTACCAACTACCGAACAGTTGTACTACAAGGATCACTATACAAAAGAGTTTGATGCAAAGGTCACATGGAAAAATAAAATCAATGATGGAACTGAGATTATAATTGATAAAACCGCATTTTATCCAGAGGGTGGTGGACAACCTAGCGACATTGGATACTTTTTAAGAGATGGAAAAAAAATCCATGTGAAACATGTTAGAAAAGAAGGAGAGGCCGTCATACATATCGTAGATGGAAATCTAGATGTTGGAGATAGAATTCATGGAGAATTAGATTGGGACCATCGCTATACTCTGATGAAACACCACACAGGGACGCATCTAGTGAACGGTGCTCTCAGGAAGTTACTTGGTGAACACATTTGGCAGGCAGGTTCACAGCTTGGACTTAACGAAGCACGTTTTGATTTCGCACATTACAAAGCAATATCTGCAAAGGAAAAAAAAGAAATCGAAGATATGGCAAATCAATTCATAAAAAAGGCAGTTGTCGTTGAAAAAAAGGCGATGGATCGCAATAGCGCCGAGAAAACATTTGGTTTTAGACTTTACCAGGGTGGTGTTCCACCCGGCAACATCATTAGAGTTCTTAACATTCCTGGCATCGATGTCGAAGCATGCGGCGGTACACATCTAAACAGTACAAAAGAAGTGGAAAAAATCAGAATAATCAAAACAGAAAGAATACAAGACGGTGTAAATAGAATTATTTTTGCAGCTGGGAAAAAAGCCGATGCCCATGCAAAAGAAGAAGAGCAATTGCACGAAAGAATCACTAACACACTTAGTTCCGCATATAAGATTAGAGAAAATGAAGATATTTCCAAACAATTACAAGAATCGGCCAAGATTTTTTCAGTATCTATTCAACAGCTTGAGAAGACGATACACCGCTTTTTGGAAGAGATAGAGACAAAGAAAGAAAAAACAACTGTCTCAGATCTAAGAGAAGCATGTGACCATCTCTTCGATGAATGGAAAAAAACAAGGAAATTGATCAAACAAAAATCATCTGAATTAAGTGCAAATGCAGAATCATACAGAGAAATACAAATAACAATAGCGGGCAAACCTGCAAAAATTAGATTTGAAGATATTTCTCAATCATTTGACCCCATTGCTTATGCGGGCAAAATTGTTGAACAAAGTGGGTACGTAGCATATGTCAGCTGCGGAAATAAAGTAACGCTAGCCGCATCAGAAGATTTAAACATAGATCTAGGGCCGATAGCAAGAGAGGTGGGAAAAGTACTTAGCGGAAGCGGTGGCGGAAAAACACACATGGCACAGTGTGGTGGAGTTAAAAGAGGAAATATTAAAGAAGCGCAGAAAAAAGCAGAGGAATTAATAAAAGGAAAGAATTAAGCTATTTTTGATGATAATTTTAGAGTGGCTTTTCGGGTTCTTAGGTAGGCTCCCCCTGGTGGATCACGGTATCGTTTATCTCTTTATTGCGGTAATGGCATAATATCCGATTTTCTTGGTTGCACCTAGAAGCATCTCAATAAAATCAGAACCTAACATTATTTTGTCAGCGTCTTCATCAGATTTTGTTTTCCATCGATACGTAAGTCGTTTGATTTCTAAAGAAAATAGGTCTCTAAAACCGAAGAAGAAACCACCAAAAAAATAATACCACATAATATTTTTGGAAAGATCATGCATTACAATGTCGGAAAAACCAGCTGATCCCAGATGCATTCGTATTTCTTGTAATGAGATAAAGCCAGGGATGGATCGTTTTTGTAAATCTAACATATACGCATTTTGCAGAAATGAATTCGAAGGAAGGTCTTTAGTTAAAAAAGCGTCGATAATTACAAACTTCCCACCGGGTTTGAGAACTCGTGAGATTTCGTTGACAACGTCTTTTTTATTTGGTGCGTAGACGACTGACTCAATAGCAAATGCATCATCGAAAGAGTTACCAGGGAATGCTGTTTTTGTATAATTCCCTGAAAGAAATATCATATTCTTCAAATTCTGCTCTTTTTGTAATTTTTTTGCTAGTTCAATTTCTTCAGTTCCAAGAGATAATCCAGTAAAATGACACTCAGGATATTTTTTTCCTAAATATCGAGAGGTTGCACCAATGCCGCATCCTGCATCGAAAATTTTTAGTGATTGTCCGTTTTCTAAACCGAAAAGTCTTCCGATATAATCGTTCATATTCTGAACTGCTTCTTTATATTTTATAATACCTTTTTCATAGTACCCAAAATGAAAACCAACTTGTAGATATCGATGGCTCATTTCTTTTCCAACAGACCAGAGGTTATCATAGTAGTTTCGTACTCTTTCTTCCGATGATGTCGGTGAATTCATACGCCCCCCCCTCCAACAAGACTTTACTTCTTTTATAGATTTGCTCAATAGAATATTTTTCAGAGCGGTTTTATTAAATGAACGACGGTCACTAATACTATCGTACCTATGCTCATCGCTATAACAAGCCAGGGCGGTATTTTAAGTGATGTTTTTTCCTCTGCATCAAAGTACCTAATAAGTCCTGCTGCAGAGTGGAATCCTTCTCCTTTCTTTTCCTTTGGCATATTTGTCCTTATTTACCATTAAGTAGGTTGTACTATTTTAGTTTTACCATGAAATTTAATTGCATGATATAAAGTTGATTTTTACAGATATTTTTTGTAGGAGCAAACATCTAAATATTGAATATATATACCTATTTTTAAGGGTGTAGATAAATGAAAGAGATAGATTCTCTCGTAAAAAGGGCGTTTAAATATAAAGAGAGTGGACTGACCACCTATGAAATTGCTGAAGAACTAAACGTCTCTAAAGAGACAGCAGCGTGGCTTTTGAATAAAGGAAAAGAGAAAAAACCAGAGGGAGACTTAAAGGTTGGTTGGCGCTCCATTGGTGTTTATCCTTCAAGAATAGGATTCATCTCAGATGCTTTATGCGACATGTTGCTGGAGGAATGTGAGAAGAAAAATCTTGACGTTGACACCATCGTTGGCATTGCAATAAACGGTGTTCCCTATGCAACCTTTGTGGCAGATAAATTGGGCTTAGAGCTGTCAGTTTTCCGACAACATCATGAGAAATCAGGTGCCTTTTCTTCAAATTATGCAGTTGTAAATGGGAAAAATGTTGTTCTTGTAGATGACGTAGTGGGAACTGGTGACACCTTTAGAAGTGCTATAAAAGCTATAAAGGCTGAAAAAGGTAAACCTGTGTTGTGTTTGGCTGTTCTAAATAAAAGATCCCAAAACGATATCCAAGGCGTACCACTTCGTACACTCATAAGAGCAAGAGTAATCTAACCCAAAACAATTATTGGTGAAATTAGTCATGCACTGGGCGGATGTTTTAGCTGATGAATTACTCAAAGAAGAAAAGAAAAAGTATGTTCTAGCTACAGGCATAACCCCATCAGGTCCCATTCACATAGGAAACATGCGTGAGGTTTTGACTACCGAAGCAGTATACCGTTCGCTACTTGATAAAGGAGTAAAAGCTGATTTTATCTATGTTGCTGATGACTTTGATCACCTAAGAAAGGTCTATCCATTTTTACCAAAATCCTACGAAAAATATGTTGGTGTTCCCATATACGAGATCCCATGTCCCTGTGGGAAACACAAAAGCTATGCCGATCACTATCTAAGTTTCTTTTTAAATTCTCTAAAAGAACTTGGAATAAGCCCAAAAGTTTATCGTGCAAGCGAGATGTACGCGAAGGGCATGTATTCCGAGGCTATACAGATAGCTTTGGAAAACATGGACAAAATAAAAGAGATACTTGAAACCATATCAAAGAGGAAACTTCCAAAAGAATGGATACCGTTTAACATAAGATGTAAAAAATGCGGGAGACTAACTTCCACTAAAGCAATTTTGTATGAATTTCCTAACATAGAATACAAATGCGACTGTGGATATGAAGGCACCGTAGACGTAAGAGAAGGAGGCGTTGGTAAACTTCCATGGCGCATTGATTGGCCTGCACGTTGGAAGATGCTAGGTGTTACTTTTGAGCCTTTTGGAAAGGATCTTGGTACTACCGGTGGAGCACGCGATACCGGAGAAAAAATCTCACAAGAGATATACGGGTATCCTCCACCAAAATATGCAATGTATGAGTTTATTCTTTTGAAGGGAGAGGGAGCGATGCATAGCTCCACGGGAACAGCACTAAGTGCTGAAGAAATGCTAAAAATGACGCCGCCCGAAGTTTTACGTTTTTTAATACTTAAAAATCAACCAAATAAACACATTGTATTTGACTCTGGCCTTGGGTTAATTGATTTAGTAGATGAGTACGATAAGGAAGAAAGAGTATATTTTGGACTAGAAGAAGAATCAAAAGGAATGAAAGATCTCAAGAAGACTTACGAGCTTTCTCAACCATATCATATCCCAAAAACAGTTCCCCATCAAATTCCTTATAGACACCTGGTCACAATCATTCAGATAGGACAAAAATGGGACGGTGTAAAAAATATTCTCCTAAGGACCAAACAAATACCAAAAGATTTGAAAAAGGAAGACGAAGAACGGCTAAAGCAGAGAGTGGAACATGTACGATATTGGCTTGACAATTTTGCACCAGAGCAAGTTAAATTCGAGGTGCAAAAGAACATACCGAACATAACGCTTACAAAGGAACAGAAAGCATTTCTCTCATCCATGCATGAAAAAATTCCAAACACCAAATGGGAATCCGAAGACATACACAATCTAATATATTCGGTATCCGAAGAGAAAAAATTTCAAATAAAAATTGCTTTTCAAACAATATATCAGGTGATTCTTGGGAAAGATAAAGGACCACGCGCAGGTTATTTCCTGTCAAATTTGGATAAAGATTTTGTTTTGAAACGATTCAAAGAAGCAGTTAAATAGAATATCTACTTCTAACAATCAGATTTATGAACGTTTATCTAGAGGTCTACGGTTGTACTGCAAATAAGAGCGATGCTAGTTTAATCTTAGGTCTTTTAAAAGAAAAGCGTCATGAAATAGTTAAAAAAATTGATGACGCTGACGTTTTAATTATTCTTACGTGTACAGTTATTGGAACTACAGAACAGCGGATGTTATCACGACTAAGAGCGTTTAAAAAAACAGGTAAGAAAGTCGTAGTTGCAGGATGTATGACTTCTGTGCAATCTGAGTTGGTTAAATCTATAGTACCAGATGCGAAACTTTTACCACCGCAATACTCTCACCACATAATTGATCTTTTAGAAGGCAAACGAATATCTTTTATCGCAAAGAAAACACGCTTTTCAAAATATTTTGATGAATTGGCCGCTCCAATTGGTATTGCTGAAGGATGCATGTTCTCTTGCTCATACTGCATTACTTCCCTTGCGAGAGGCAAATTAAAAAGTTATCCAATAAATGAAATCATGGAGGATGTATGTTCTGCATTGAAACAAGGTTGCAAAGAAATACAACTTACTGCTCAAGACACAGGTTCATATGGTTTAGATTCGGGTCATAATTTAGGTGAGCTTCTATCAAGCATTTGTAAAATTAAAGGCGAATATCGAATTCGTGTTGGAATGATGAATCCCTACACTGTAATGAAAAATATTGATTCTATTATTCGGGCCTATGACGATCCTAAAATCTATAAATTTGCACATCTGCCTGTGCAATCAGGAGATAATGATATACTGCAAAAGATGAATAGAAAATATACCGTCGATGATTTTTTAGAAATAACCAAGAGATTTAGAAAGAAATATCCAGATATCACAATTTCAACTGACGTAATCGTTGGTTTTCCAACAGAAACAGATGAGCAATTTAATCGTACAATTGATTTAATTAAAGATGTAAATCCAGATATTGTAAATATTACACGATATTCTGCTAGACCAGGCACAAAGGCAAAAGCTTTGAAAGGGCGTATAAAAACTGATGTTGCTAAAGAACGGTCAAAAATATTAGCGGAGCTATGTGGCCATATTTCAAAAGAAAATAATCAGATACTTATCGGAAGAAAGTATAACGTGCTTATCGCAGAAAAGGGCAAGAGAAATACTTTTGTAGGTATAACAGAAAACTACAAACATGTTGTGATCAAAGAAAATGTAAATATCGGAGAAAAGAAAAGAGTAGAGATAACAGATGCAATGGTCACACATCTCGTAGGAAATCTTATATAGAAAGTATTTATTTAAAGCCGTACAAGTTGGTGAGGAAGACATGATTCGAGTAGGAATAAACGGTTTTGGGAGAATAGGAAGAAATACCCTACGAGCAGCATTGGAGCATATTCAATACGGAAAAAAATTTGAAATCGTAGTTATAAACGATCTTGGAAATACCGCCACACTTGCCCATCTTCTCAAATATGACTCCATATATGGAAAATTTGATGGAGAAATAAATGTTAGAGATGATGGGATAGAGGTTAACGGAAGATTCATTAACTTTTTTTCACAGGTAAATCCATCAAATATACCATGGGGTAAACATGACATCGATGTGGTTGTGGAATCCACTGGCGTATTTCGTTCTAGAGATGGCGTTACAAAGCATTTAGATGCGGGTGCAAAAAAAGTTATCATATCCGCACCAGCCAAAGATCCCGACATAACGATTGTGTTAGGCGTAAATGAAAATATGTATGATGCAAATAAACATAGGATTATATCAAATGCATCTTGTACAACCAACAGCTTGGCACCACCCGTCAAAATTTTACATGACGCTTTTGGTATTGAGAAGGGGTTTATGACCACGATACATTCATACACTGGTGATCAACGTATCTTAGATTTTCCTCATAAAGATTTGCGCAGAGCAAGAGCAGCTGCAGTTTCAATCATTCCAACTACCACTGGGGCTGCAAAAGCAGTGGCACTTGTTATTCCTGAACTCAAAGGCAAACTCGACGGCATGGCAATACGTGTTCCAACACCAGATGGTTCGGTGACGGATCTTACCTGCCAGTTGAAAAAAGATGTAACCCGAGACGAGATCAACGCCGAATTAAAAGGAGCATCTGAAACAAAGCTTATGGGAATAATGCAGTATACTGAGGAGCCCATTGTATCTGTTGATATAATAGGTAATCCCAGTTCGGCTATAATAGATGGGTTAAGCACACGAGTTATCGGGGAGCGTGGGAATTTTGTTAAAGTACTATCATGGTATGATAATGAGTGGGGATATTCTTGCAGACTTATTGATCTCATAAACTATATGTTTAGTGAACGTTCGGTAACAATGAAGACTATGGAACACGTGTGATGTCTGCTAATTTTTTTTAAAAAACTTATCAAAAAGCTATAAATTTAAATAAATACGAACGATGTGGATCTAAGGAGGTTTTTCATGAAAGAATACAACACAATAGATGATTTTGATGTAGAAAATAAAAAAGTCTTACTGCGAGTAGATTTTAACATGCCGCTTGATAAAAAAACATTAGATATAATCGATGACACAAGAATTAGGCTCGCACTTCCAACAATAGAAGAACTCATCAGAAAAAAAGCAAAAATTGTGATTTTGGCCCACCAAGGAAAACAAGGAAGTTGGGATTTCACCTCAATGGAAAAACATGCGAAAACGTTACAAAAACTACTCAGTAAAAACGTGACATTCGTCGATGATATTTTTGGTGTAAAAGCAAGAGACGCAATAAAAAATCTGAAATCTGGAGAAATCGTATTTTTAGACAATGTTAGAAAATTTGCTGGTGAAACGGAGAAAAAAACACCAGAGGAACATGCAAAATCAGAACTCGTGAGAACCCTCGCACCGCTTGTGGATCTCTACGTCAACGATGCATTTGCAGCTGCGCATCGGGCACAATGCTCGCTTACAGGATTCACGGCAGTACTCCCTTCGTGCGCTGGACGGCTCATGGAAAAAGAGCTTACTACACTTGAGAAAGCAGTACGCAACCCTGAAAAACCGTCCGTATTCCTATTTGGTGGAGCAAAATTTGCCGATGTCGTGGTCACAATTGACCGCGTCCTTTCCAACAAAATCGCAGACAAAGTCATCCTCACTGGTCTTACCGCAAATGCATTCCTCAAAGCACAAGGTGTAGCTCTCGGTGAAAAAAACGAAGCCGCGTTCGCCGAAGAAGGAACTCCAGAAGTATTCCAAGGAATACAGAAAGTTTTTTCCAAATTTAAAAATGACATATATCTCCCTGTCGATTTTGCCATAGAGGAGATCGGAAAACGAAAAGAAATCTCCCTAAAAGATTTACCGGCCGATAGCAATCTTTTTGATATCGGTAAAAAAACTATCAAAAATTATGAAAAAGTGTTAAAGAATGCAAAAACTGTGTTTTTATCAGGTCCTTGTGGGGTGTTCGAAAACCCATTATTTAGAAGAGGGACCGAGGAGATATTCGCTTTCATTGCTCAATCAAAGGCGTTTTCTATTGCAGGTGGAGGGCACACGGTAGCAGCAATAGAGCAGCTCAAACTCAAAGACGACATCTCGCACGTTAGCACCGGTGGTGGTGCACTTGAAAAGTTCATGATGGGAGAAAAACTTGCAGTTGTTGAAGCATTAAAAAAAGCGAAAAGTAGAACACTAATAGCGTGCAAGTAAAAGAGAAACAGTCAAATATCATCTGTTCTTTCCTTCTTTTTACGGGCTGATAGATCAGCGGAAGATCGCCGCCTTCGCAAGGCGGAGGCCGTGGGTTCAAATCCCACTCAGTCCATATTAATCTAAGGCAAACTCAAACAAATCCATTTTTAAGTAAGATGATGTGGACTAAAACATTTATATTAGTTAAATGGTATCCAGGATGGAATCCAATAATAGGATGAAAATGATACATATGATCACTATCTTTGTCATGGCTAGCGAACGTTCTGGCACCAAATATCTCGCTGAATTGTTTAAGTACAACATTAAAAAATGCGTGAGTAAACATGAACAGAGAAAAATATGTATAAAAAATTAATTGAAAGCCATATATTTAAACGAAAATATATACCAATTCATCTTTTTTTACTAATAGTAATATTTTTATAAGGAGATTCTTATGAAATTTTTATTTTTTTATCCAGCCTCTGGAAAATGGGCTCTTGCTATTGATAGGTCTATTTCAACGGGTGCAAATCTACCTCCACTTGGAATATTATATCTAGCAAAGATATTAGAAAATAATGGGCATGATGTTGATGTTATAGACCTTAATGCAGAGACTTTAACTGAAAATCAAATAAAAAATAAAATACTTTCATCTGATGCTGTTGGAATAACAGTATATACAGAAGATACTGCTCTTAAAAACTCAATTAAAATATCAAAATTTATTAAAAATTGTGATCCAAACATTCCTATTTTAATAGGTGGCCCACATTGTACTAAATATCCTGAAAAAGCTCTTCTTGATCTCAATGCAGATATATGTGTAAGAGGGGAAGGAGAATTCATAATAAAACAACTTGCAGAGGTTATTCAAGGAAAAAAAAATTTATCATCAATCCCTGGCATATGTTATAAAGAAAAAAATGAAATAAAGAAGAATATATCTGCTGAGCAAATAAAAATTTTAGATGATCTACCATTTCCATCTCGCCACCTCGTTGAAAAATATGAATATGGTTATATGTTTGGAGTAAAAATCGCAAAAGGAAGACTTACTTCTTTTCTTTCCTCACGCGGGTGCCCATTTAGATGTAGGTTTTGCTCTATGTGCTATCTTTTACCTAAGTACACAAGGAGATCTATTAATAATATCACAAAAGAAATTGATGAAGTCATAGATGCAGGATATAAAACTATTTCTTTTGTTGATGATAACTTTTTGCAAAAAAAGGAAGAAGCAGAAAAAATAATGGATTTCATTATAAAAAAAGGCGAAGATATTCATATATGGATTGAAGAAGCTAGAGTCGATTCGGTTGATAAAAAATTATATCTTAAAATGCGAGAGGCAGGTGTTGAAATTATTAATTTTGGAATTGAATCAGGGAACCAAGATGTATTAGATTTTTATAACAAAAGAATTACTCTTGACCAAATAAGAAAAGCTGTCAAATTATGTAAAGAAATGGGATTTTTTATAAATGCGAGTTTTATTTTGGGGGCACCTATCGAAACAAAAAAACATATTGAAAATACAATAAAATTTGCAAAATCTCTACCCATAGATAGCATAGCTTTTTATAATTTAAAATATGCATATGGCTCTCCATTATGGAATGAAGCAGTAAAAAAAGGTAAAATAAAACCAGATGAATATTCAGTAAAGGCTGATTCAACAAGAGGATTAGGTTATCTAACAGAAGACGAATTAACCAATTACAATATAAAAGCCTATAAAAGTTATTACTTCAATCCTCGACTTTGGGGAAGAGAATTATTTTATGCTTTTTCTAAAAAAGATTTTCGTTATTTAAAATTGGGTTTAAAAATAATTTTTTTGCCTCATGTCGCACCTTCATAGGGCAGACCAATGGTCTGCCGCTTGCGACAAAAAAGAGACATGGTTTAAATGCAGAAAAAAGAGATGCGGCTTCTCATCTGCGGGTCTTCCGCTTATGCTTCAGACCACGCAGTATTCTAAGTCGCAACTATAATAATAAAGCCTGAAGGCGACAAAAATGTGGCTAAAAGGATATATCAGATTGCCTCAAAATTGCATAATTTCTTAAAACAGAAGTTAGTAATAGTATATACAATTTATCAAACCCTCTAAACAACGAGCTAGTGTGGATGAATCCTGTGACAAAACAACAAGATACAATCAATGACTCGCTTCAAAAAATAGCAGAGGGTTCAAGTATTACATTTATAGGACTTATTCTTAGTTTGTTGCCTCTTTTAATTATAAGATTAATAATTGTTAGAAAGTGGACAGAAAACGATTACGGAGTATTTTCTTTAGCTTTTTCCATCTTAACCATTTGTTGGGTAGTAAGCACGTTGGGACTACAACAGGGTTTAATTAGAAATATTGCTTATGCTCGTGGAAGAGAGGATTATGAGAAAATACCAGTTTATATTTCTGCCTCAATCTGGTTTAGTTTTATAACAAGTACAATTATTGGTTTATTAGTATTCCTTTTTTCTGAAAATATTTCAAAATATATTTTCCATGAATCTGCTCTTGTGACCCCATTGCAAATACTAGCGTTTATTATTCCTTTTACAACCTTGATTAATGTTATAGTTATAGTATATAGAGGATTTGATCAGGTTAAACCAACTGTTTATTTCCAGCAAATTCTAATTAATACACTTTTCCCAGCGTTTCTGATAATTATGATTATTTTTGATCAATCATTTATTAATGTTTTTTATGCCTTGGCCATTTCAACAGTTATAACCTTTATATTACTTGTTTATTATAGCATAAAAAAAATTCAAACTTTAGAAATATTTTCAATAAAATCATTAAAAAGTCCCTTTTCAAAAGAATTAATTTTATTTTCTTTTCCTCTATTCATTACTTCAATTTTTGCCATAATAATTGGTTGGGCAGATACAATTTTGCTCGGTATTTTAAGAAACGCCACGGATGTTGGTTTATACAATGCAGCTCTTCCGCTTGCACAAATTGTTACATTTCCATTAACTGCTCTTTTACTTATTTATCTGCCTATTTTTTCAGGATTATTTGCAAAAAATAAATCTGAAGAAATTAAAAGAAGTTATTCAATTTTAACAAAATGGCTTTGTTATATAACTTTGCCATTTTTCTTTCTTTTATTTCTATATCCAGAACCTATAATAACACTTTCATTTGGGCCAAGTTATACATCTGCATCGTTTGCGCTAAGAATATTATCATTAGGATATATTGTTAGCAGTTTAACTGGACCTTGTGGAATGACGTTAATTGTAATTGGTAAATCTCGTTTTGTAATGTTTTCATGGATATTTGCAGCAATAATAAGTGTTGGATTAAATGTTACATTAATTCCCATATATGGAATTGACGGTGCAGCATTTGCAACAGGAATTTCAATAATTATAGTAGAGATTGTAAAAAGTTTGAAACTATATTCAATTAGTGGGGTTCAGCCCTTGAGTAAAAATTTACTCAAACCAACTTTACTTTTTGTGATAATAATAATTCCAATATATCTTATCTCAAAATTTTACCTCACAATTGATTGGTGGATGGTTCCTTTAATATTTATTCTCTTTTATGTGATTTATCTCTTAACAATTTTGACTACAAAAAGTTTAGATGAAGAAGATCTAAGTATGATACAATTATTTGAAAAGAAAGCAAAGATTAAACTAAACATTATCAAATGGGTTTTATCAAAAGTTAAATGATTTAAAATACAATTTATTTTCTCATTACCTTGACTTTGTCAGATTTGCAAAAGTCAAGATAATATAAGTATAAAAAGTTTAAAAAATAATTTTGACGATGAATCGATAGATATTATTTATAAAAAAATTAATTTGATTCAATTATGTCTATAAAGAAACATTAAATATAAGTAGTATATCTTGTTTTACAGGAGAACATGAAGATTTTACTGGTTTTCCCACGAATTGAACATGGAGCAATTATTCATTCTGATAAAGGATCATGGAGTTCGGTTCTGTTTGGGTATCCCATTATCACGTTACCGCATTTAGCTGCGATTACACCGCGACATCATGAAGTAAAAATCATCAATGAGAACTATGAAGATCTTGATTTTAATGAACCAGCTGACCTGGTAGGAATCACGAGTTATACGATGACCGCACCTCGGGTCTACGAGCTTGCTGATGAGTTCCGCCGACGAGGCCGAAAAGTTGTCCTTGGTGGATATCATCCGACCGCGATGCCTGAGGAAGCAAAACCACACGCAGATAGCATTGTTCTTGGCGAAGCAGAAGCAGTCTGGCAAGAGCTTTTACAAGATGCAGAAAAAGGAAGGCTAAAACAATTCTACGGGCCAAACCCGGATTTTGATATGGCAGATATCCCTCCGATTCGGCGTGACCTGATCCGACAGAACCCCATCGCTGGCGCAGTGCAATCCACCAGGGGATGCCCTAATCAGTGCGAGTTTTGCGCAATCGCTAGTTTCTGTAAACATGGGGTAAAACAACGACCCATTAAAAACGTCGTTGAAGAAATTCAACAGATGCCAAACCGGGTTTTCGCCATCCATGACCCGAGCATTACAGTCAACCCATCGTACGCACGGGAACTTTTTAAGGAACTTATAAAACAGAAGGTTCACAAAGGATGGGTCGCTAATGGAAACGCAAATGTACTAGGAAAAATCGATGATGAATTCCTTGAGCTTGCCTACAAAGCAGGATGTGTGGAATGGTTCATCGGCTTTGAGTCCGTCAGCCAGGAATCACTGAATGGGATTAAAAAAACGGTCAACAAAGTCGAGGATTTCAAACGGATGATTAAACGAGTCCATAAACATGGGATGGCAATTCAGGGCGGCATCATCTTTGGTTTTGACCAAGACACGCCCGATATATTTGATGCGACCCTAGAGAAGATGTATGAATGGGAGTTGGATGCAGTTGAAGTCAATATTCTTACCCCGTACCCAGGGACACCATTATTTGATCGACTGGAGCGCGAGGGAAGACTGCTTACGAGAGACTGGAAAAGGTATAACCAAGTTGAGGTTGTCTTCAAACCAAAAAACATGACAGAAAAAGAACTGTTTGAGGGCACCAGGAAGGTTGCAAAAGAGTTTTACACCATGCCAAATGTAATTGTTCGTGCGCTTCGGACGTTTGTCATTGTAAAAAGAGTATCAGCGGTCCTCCCCGCAGGGACAAATTACTCGTTCCGACTCTACTATAAAAGAGATTTCAAATTCTAAACCCAATTATTTATTGTCGCCCATCGGTTTTTTTCACATTCTAAAAACTATTTAAGAGCGGAATCAAATCACTGGTGAGACAATGACACAGAAAAACAACGCTGAGAATCCATGGACACCTCAAGACGAAGGGGATCATTATCCAGTTATGAAAGAGTGGTGGTGCATAGAAACACTCTTTAAAACCTTAGATGACAATAGAAAATGGAATATTAAAGCAGCAATTGCTTATGAGTTAGAAACGCCTTCATGTTGGTTTACTTCTTTCATTTAAAAAAGAATTTCGACTGGATAAAGTTTTTATTTGAGCGTAAGATTAGGGCCCCGATGAATTTTTATAAATAAATTTTAGATACGAGCTTATAATGAAAGAAGAATCAGAGTTTCAAAAAATTACAAAACATGATCATCTAATCCATTTAAGAGAATATTTTTTGGTATTAGGAACTGGTCTTATTGGTTGGGCTTATGAAGCACCATTTATTATTAAAATTTTAAAAAATAATTATAAAAAATATAATAAGAACCTTTTTTCATTACTTTGGAATGCTTTTATAAAATACCAGTTACTCGGTTTTACTCTATCAGAATATTTTGAGTACCAACTTTATAAAAATGATTATAAAAATTATGTACCCGCGATTGATTTGATTAATGATTCTAAAATTAACAGAATGAGCGTTGATTTACTAATTAGTAAATATAAGTTTAAAAAAAGATTAATTGAAAACAATATCTCTACTCCAAAATTAATAGCCTATTATAATCATAAAGAAAAAAAAATATACTATTATGAAAAACTAAATACGGAGAAAGTAATAATTAAACCAAATAGGGGTGGAGGGGGTCGTGGTATAAAAATATTGAAATATGATAACTATGAAAATTTTGTTAAAAAAATGAAAAAAGACTACTTAGTTGAAGAATATATAAAACAGCATAGTTTTTTAAATAAAATATTCGATGGTTCTGTAAACTCAATACGAATATTAACTATTAAAAAAAATGATGACTTTGTTATTTTAAAAACAATTTTAAGAACCGGTAGAAAAACAACAAAAGGTGTTGATAATTTTTCAAAAGGTGGACTTAGTATAGATATTGACTTAGAAACAGGTATTCTGAAAAAAGGTAAAACCCATTTTAAACATGGAGAAGATGAATATGAACGTCATCCTGACACTGGTTTTAAATTCTACGGGGAAAAATTACCATTTTATAATGAACTTAAGAAACTTGCATTAACGGCTCATAAGTGTTTCCCAATGTTTAACATGATAGGATGGGATATAGCGCTTACTGAAAAAGGACCAGTAATTATTGAAGGAAATAGAACACCAGGGTTTTTTGTTTTCCAAATACATGAAGGATTTAAATCTAAACTAATTGATACTATATTTTATGAATCTAAAAGAAATTAGTAATCATACGGAAAGTTTACAGTAACATGCTCATTTATACCCATCTTCAATAGTATTTAAAGGCCATGAGGTGCGCACTCCAGAACAATCTTTAAAAACTTTCGAAAGATAGCTATATGGAGACAGACAAATATTATCCCATGATAAATTGGATGTTTATAGTATGAAAAATCCTTTTTTCAATCCTGTATTCGCGTTCAAATCGATAAAAAGTTACTTGTTTGACGTAGATAAAATATGGCAGATGTCACCGCAGAGATTGAAACGATTTCAGGATAGGGCATTTAGACGGGCAGTGAAATTTGCTTATACGGTACCCCTCTATAATAAAAAATATAAAGAGTCAAATATACATCCAAATGACATCAAAGGTATAGAGGATATTCGAAAGCTCCCGACGGTTTCAAAAAATGATATAAGAAACGCGTTTCCTGACAGCATCATACCAAAAAATGCGAAGAAGGATCGCTTGTGGAGTATAAGCACATCAGGTGCAACAGGTAAACCTTTTTCTTTTTATAGAGATACATTTAGTTTATTTACGGATTTAATTTATAGTACAAGAACGCATAAGTTTGCTGGTATTAATATAAGAAAAAATAAAATAATTTACATGGGTCCCTTTAACTCTCCAGGCCGATATGATTATGTGGTTGAAAATGCTATTATAAAAAATCTAAAGCCTTTTTTTCCGTCGGTAGTTAATTTTCAAAGTGTACCTTACATTTATAAAGATTTAAATGAAAAATTTGAGAAAATAAACGAATTTAGACCAGATTATCTCATAGGTACCCCAGGAGATCTTCAAGCGATGGCAACTTTGAAGAAAAATGGTTACGGGAAAAATATTCAACCTAAAGCGTTATCAACATCTGGAGGCGTTTTAGACGATTATATTAGGTCATATGTAGAAGACGCATTTCAGTGCAAAATAATGGACATATATAGTTCTGTAGAGATGGCTACCTCAGCGGTTCAATGTAAAGAAGGAAATTATCATGTTTTTTCCGACTATATATTCTTTGAGTTTCTTGACGAGAAAGGTGAACCTGTATCTTCTGGTGAACCTGGCCATATTGTTATAACGCGTTTGTTTGATAGAGGAACACCATTTATACGTTATACTGGAGTGGATGACATCGTCACACCACTTTATGAAAAATGTCCTTGTGGTCTTCATTCTACACAACTTATCAAACATATTGACGGGAGGAGAAGCCAACGCATCTATTCACCTGATGGAAAATATATTACCCCTGTTTTTTTTACCAGAGGTGTAGATGCTGCAATGAAGAAATTAAAAACTGATAAAATATTACAGTATCAAGTAGTCCAAAAGAGTATTGATAGCATAGAGATACTCTGTGTAGTGAATGAGAATCAGAAAGATAGCCCTCCTTCCTTAGAGATACTTTTTTCAGAAATAAAAAAGGAATACTATAAGGTATTTGGTGATGCTTTTCATTTCGAAATAAAGGAAGTTAAAAAAGTTATCGGAAATGATAATTCAGCTAAACCGCCACCCCTCATTATATCCAAATTAAATAAACAACCTTAGAGTCCGTTGGATAACCGGCTAATAATTGATAAAAAAAAATTATTTAGTTCGTAGTTTTTAATATCTGTATGATTTTAGCGATATTTTTTCTCCTTTTGGTTGTTGAAGAGATGTATTCCGCATTCCAATTTCTGCATATCAGGCCATCTTCCATCTCTTTCATCTCCACCTGCTTCAACCGGTTTCGTACATGGTTTACAGCCGATACTTTGGTAACCCTTGTCATGTAAGGGATGATGCGGAAGATTGTGTTTCTTTATATAATCCCAGGTTTGCTCTCGTGTCCATTTTGCCATAGGACAGATTTTAAGTATACCTCTGCCATCTATGTCAATTACTTCAATTCCTCCACGAGTTATTGATTGATCTCTTCTGATTCCACTAAGCCAAGCCGAATGGTTATGCAAAACCCTCAGTAAAGGTTCAACTTTGCAGTAGTGACAACATAAATCAGCATTTTTTTTGTACGGTTCTTTTCCCATCTTTGTTTCTAGTTCTTTCTTTGTGATGTCTGGTTTAATGATCTCGAGATTGAGATTCCATTTTTCAGTCATATATTTGCAAAATTCAAGGCTTTCCTTGAAATGATAACCAGTATCAATGAAATATATCTTTATATCTGGCATTATCTTCAAAGCATGATGCAGGATCGCTATCCCACTATATCCAAACGCGGTGGTAAACGCAAATGTATCGCCAAAGTTTTTTTTCGTCCACCGGAGAATAGTATCTACATCTGCGTTAGAGTATTTTCTATTTGCCTCTGCGAGAAATTTATAATCTACTACCATGTCTAAAACCATCCTTTTATCATTTTTTGTACATTTTCTATCTCTTTTATTGGATCATTAACCACTATTGAAGACGGCATTTCATAAATCTTCATGGAATTTTTCAAACGTTTAAACCCAGCCCCACTTATGTTAATGAGTATGCAATCATCTTTTTTAACTTTCTTTTGCTTAATGGCCTGGATAAGACCCGCTAGTGCAACCCCCGCAGGTTGTTCGATATCTATTCCCTCTGTTTTCTCAAATAGGCGACATGCATTTAATAGCTCTTCATTTCTCACACTATAAAACTCGCCATTTGTATCAGATAATACATTATACATACCACCCTTTATTGAGTAGGCTGGATATCTATTAGATAATGCGGTACAGAGAGCTTGATCAATTAGTTTCTTAGCAGATTTTTGTTGATATTTCGGATCAATTTTTCTTGATTTTTTCCTCCATGATTCATACATAGGTACAAAAGGATAGTTTTGACAGCCGTGAACCTTCGGAAGTGTGTCTCCAAATCTACCATCCCCTAACAGCCTTAAAGATGCTTCATAGGCAGCAATTGCTCCAGGTCCCGAACCTAGCGCCTGAAAGTAATGATCAGGGATTCGTCCTTCTAAAAAAGTAGCATCTAGCATAATTGTCCCCATGCCATCTCTTCGGGCTATATTTCTTGTACCGCCCTCTGGAACGAAACCCGGTTGTTGCGATATTTTATCGGCTAAAGAAATCACATCGTAATAATCATTTCCCTCTGATAAAGAAATCACTTTAGTTGATTCCTTTGGGGGATTTACGGTCCAAAGCTTTTCCTTTCTTCTTTTTTCTTTTGCAAGAACTAATAAAGGGTAATCTAAAAAATGAGAAAAATGTATAAATGATTTACCAGTATTTCCATCTGTTGCTACCACCAACGTTTTTCCATTTGCTTTTGTTTCTGTTATTCTTTGTAGAACAGTTTGTGCCTCAAGATCCTTAAAAGAACACGTTATCTGTTGTGCTCCTTTTTCAGGCCAATATCCATTAAAACTTATGATAAGATTGTTTAATTTAAGTTTTTTAGCAAGTTTTTCACTCTTATATGTAACAGAGCCGGCCTGCATCAACAATTTTTTATTAACATCTTGTACCGGCAGCCAATCTATATATTTCCACATACCGGGGAGATTTCTCTTTGATATTCGTTTATTTGTATATTCTGTTCTTAAAAGTGAATTGCAATCATTTGGACACTTCAGTATATATTCATCTGAAGGAAACACTGTTTCGCACTCTAAACATTTTATAACATATTTCATCATCAGATCCCCTGGAGATTTAATTTAATTAGTGAATCATGTCAGATATTCTTATCCATAGTTATTAGAAGCATATTTGTAAAGCTTTTCATTTATAAAAATAATATCATCATACCCACATTCCACTTATAGTCTTATAATTTCCCTAATTATCTCTATCCTTAAAGATATAAGGGTCAACAACAGATAGAGCAAGGATTCCAATTTCTGAAAGACGTTGTTCTTTGCCCATGCGGTTTTCCTGAAAACTGAACGGCAGATACAGACGATGCTGATGATTATGGGGGAGATAACACAGAAATTACTTGGTTGTTTGATGTAGAGTATGAACGGATGTACTGTGTTGCAAATATCGGAAAACGTAGGGAAAAACAAATGTACGAGGTGTTACATGTCCCAAGCGGGGTAGAAAACGACTCCGAAAAGGACGACGTGTACAATGAATTGATATTTGGGACCATTCATGATCTTAGTGCGGAATGTGGGTTATATGGTCAAAAAAAATATAGCCGAAAACAAAGAAAAAAATCCCTGGACACCTCAAGACGAAGGGGATCATTATCCAGTTATGAAAGAGTGGTGGTGCATAGAAACACTCTTTAAAACCTTAGATGACAATAGAAAATGGAATATTAAAGCAGCAATTGCTTATGAGTTAGAAACGCCTTCATGTTGGTTTACTTATTACCTCTTTGATATAACTTCTAACAAGTGTTTGGCACATACTGCAATAAATGATGATATCAATAAATTATCTCATAAAAAAAATACGGTTGATTTGAAATATAAAAAATCCTCTATAGTTGGTCTTTATCCGAATTATCATATTCATCTCGAAGATGATACACAGGAATTTACGGCAGACATGAAATACAAAGCAAAAATCTTACCACATTGGACCGCACAGGATTCAACAAATGGATATCTAGCATTTGGATTTGATTATTTTAGATATGGATGGTTAATAAATTGTGATCTATCTGGATTTATAAAAATTAATGATGAGTTACATAAAATAAAAGGAAAGGGTTATTTAGAAAAAGCTTGGGGTAACTGGTCATATACAAATCCCTTCCAAAAATTATCTGGTTTTAAAAAAACAGTTTCAACCTATGGCCATCTTTTTAATTGGTGGTTTTTAAACCGTAAAATAAAAATTCCAAATCGCATTGCCTTTACGACAGAAAATAATCCCTTTGGATACGATTGGTTTTGGGGCGTCTTTGATAATGACTGGAGTGTTGCTTATGGTAATTCATTATTCTGGTTAAGCGATGGACCAGCATTTGGAGTATTAACTTTATTTACAGAAGGGAATAATTACATAGATTTTAGTGATATTAATTTTCATTATAATAAAGTAAAATACATTAAGGAATATGATTTAGTATATCCTTGTGATTTAACAATAAACGCTAGATCAAATGATAAAAAAATAAAATTACATGTTTGGTCAGTTTGTGATGGTTATGAGTATATTGAAAAATTTAAAGGAGATACTTTCTATAAAGCGTTTATATTACCTGAACTTCCGGCAAGAATGAATTGTATTTTTGAGGACAATGAAAAAAAATTAGAACTCGAAGGTGACTGTAAGATAGCACCACAAAGACAACCATCAAAGCTTGGTCATAATTCATTAGAAATTGAATTCATAAAACCGCCCAAGGGTGCTGGAATCTCTATTGAAGTAGATTCCCATTATCTAGGGAAAAAGATGGTCACACAATTACAATTATTACCAAAACCAATATTACGATTTAGGTGTAGTAAAACGAAAAAGTCAAACCAACAGAAACAAATAAAACCGTAATGATACAAAATGGTTTAGTCGTAGAGATTTCTCTTATCGATGAGTCGCCTTGCTTTTAATGAATTCCGATCGAGTGTATTGGGTTTCACGAGTTGAACGAGAGGTGGTGCGACCGTATTTGAGATATGTACACCATTGTTGATTTCAGGTAGTTCCATAAGTTCGGCAAAGATTTTTTTTCGAAGAGTATCAGTAATCGTAGTGGTTTCAGCGATGATGGTGATATGGTCTTTCCCTTCTTTTCGTTCAAAGATAGCCTGATATTCAATGATTTCAGGTTGACCGAAAAGGATATCGTCGAACATCCTGGTGAAGAGATTATCGCCTGCACCGATCGGCAGCATATCATCAGTCCTACCTTTTATCTCTATTTTTTTGAGTGGTAACCCGCATGGACACCGTCCAGGGATGATACGACCAAGGTCATGCGATCGATATCGTATGAACGGCATTCCCTCTCGGTTAAAGGTGGTGAATACGAGTTCTCCGATTTCACCATCCTCAAGGTGTTCCCCTGTTTTTGGATCAATTACTTCGGTGAGGAAATTAGTTTCAGTAAGATGCATTCCATGTTTTTCTTCGCATTCTCCAGCCAGATTAAGTCCGAGTTCCGTGGTCCCGTAACCCATGTAGACATCAGTATTCCAGATTTTTTCAATGTTTTTTCGCATTGCTTTTGGAGTGGGTTCTGCACCGAGGAGAATACGGGTAATCCCGAGTATATCAAGGTCATGAATTTTTTTAAGTTCGTTGGTGAGATAATTGATGCGTGAGGAGACGTCCATAAAGATAGTTGGTTTATATTCAAGGAGGATCTTCAGTTCATCTTCGATTTTTAATCTTCCAGTCACAATGGTGAGAGCACCGATTTCTCCAAATGTGCGTTCAAGACAATAACGGTTTCCCCATATCTCCGTGCCGTACCCTTCCTCAAAGGTGAGTCTAACGCAGTCGTTTGGAGTTACATGATAAAAAAGGCGCATACCGATTGTTGAGGAAGAGATAATCGAATCAAGATCATGTGGGGTGAAATAGGTTTTCTTTGGCTTACTTGTTGTCCCTGATGTAGTAAACACTTTGACGAATTTCTGTTCAGGAACACAAAAAAATGAACGGGTGTCTGCTTGAAGGTCACCTGGAGTAGTCATCGGGAGTTTCGTCATATCAGCAAATGAAGTTATATCACGGGGTTTCACATGATATTTATTAAAGAGTCGATGGTAGAATGGCGATGCATCATACGCATAGAGAAGTGTCTGTTTTAATTCCAGCAATTCATAACGTTCAAGGATAGATCTAACAATTCGATAAAGAGCTGGTTTGAGGGTGTTCTGTGACGGCGTGTCGGTCTTACGTAACACGGAATTTACATATGGAGCAAATCGTTCAATAATGGGAGATCCCTCACTTCAGTTTTTGGTTTCCTTAATAATTTGTATGTACCCCCCATTTAATAAATATTTATAACAACCTTGCTTTTCTGAAAAACAGAAAAAACATTCTCTACATGTATTTTTTACATACCTGATTTTTTGTTCAGGAGGACCGAGATGAAAATGCCATGCGCAGGATGTGAAACTATGTTCCCAACAGTAAAGAGAGTGCTTAGGGCCGCGTCCTGCGTGGTAATACCTCCAGCCTCAGAGGAGAACGTACGAAAGATTACTCGAGTATCCGATCCCATGGTGTTTGCGATATGGGCCAATACCTCATATCGTGGTTCAATGCCTTGAGAGACAATAATAACGTGAGAGGATTGCATTGCATATGTCAGTGCGTTTGCATGATGTATCTGAATCTGATTATCCTTGTGTACTGCATGAACACAATACTGTGCGTCTTTAACAGAAAGAATATTTTTATCAATCCCGATTGTGTGAGCTCCTGTTCTCTGGGAAACAAGCAAAGAGGTTGAGGGAAGTGGCCCACAGCCGATATGGAGAACGGTATCCTGCTTGGTAATTTTAGCAAGATTTATTTCGTTATCGACAATATCCTCATAATAGGTGATGTACGGTGGAAGAAGCGGGGGGAGTTTTACAATGATTTTTTCAACGATAATAAACAGATAATCGCTAATGAATTTTAGTGCAAATGCGTTCATGTTTCTGCTAAAAGTTTTTAAAAAAAAGGAGACAATGGTGACCACTATTGATTCGTGTTTTCGTCCTTGAATGTTCATTATCTATCTCCTATTCGTAACCACTCAATTCTCCCAATCAAAAAAGGAAAACTCATGCGATGTATCCTTTTGCTTTTAGCCATCGTTCAACATGTTCTAATCCATTAGTGAAATCAACCATAGGTTCATATCTTAAAAGAGCTTTTGCTTTTTCTATGGATGCCATATTTTGATTGGCAAATATTTCAACAGCTACAGGTGTCACCCATGGTTCGATTTTAAAAAGAGTATATCCTACCATCATGAGTTTGCCTACAACCAATGCGGTTCGTTTTGACATGTTTTTCTTAATAGGAGGTTTACCAGTCATTTTTGCTAGGGCATTTAAATAATCACCCCACGTGGTCGTATTATCTCCATCAGTGATATCAATAATCTCACCGACCACACGGGGTTCCCGTAATGCGACAACTAAGGCATCGAGGAGATTCTCAATATAGGTATGCAGAAAGATACCTGATCCTTTATCAATAAGTGCAATTCGGTTTTTTTGAATTGCTTGAAGAGGTCTCAATACCCAGGTTGTTGCACCAGGTCCATAAACATTTCCAGGACGAATGATGACAACGGGAAACTGATCATGCGTATATTTCTCTATGAGACTTTGTTCTGCTATCGCCTTGGTTTCATGATAGTACCCTATGTTTTTTCCAGACTCATATCTGATGTGGGAGAGAAAGATGAACTTCTTCACCGAGGATGCTTCACTGGCTGCAATAAGGTTTTTTGTTCCCTCGACGTTTATTTGATTGAACACACTCTTAGGCCCATAATCTTTTACAAAAGCGGCACAGTGAAATACGACATCGACCTGGTCCATAACAGGTTTGAGAAATTCAGGGTCAGTGATATTACCAGAAATATATTCTACTCGTTTGTCAAAATATGTCGGTTGAGTATGATGGATAACGCCACGGACATCATGACCCTCGGAAACGAGTCGTCGTACTAACGAACTTCCGATGAATCCTGCAGCTCCCGTGACGAGACATTTCATATGCTTTTCACCTGGAACTCATATCGTTTTCTTAGAAGATATTGAGAGCCGCTGGTGATAACGAGTGCAACGAGGCACACCAGGATTGCTGTGGAAATATTCGCCATTCCAAATATGAACGCGGAAGCAAGGATTACACGTTCGACTACAAAAAACTCATGAAATCTCAGTGCTTTTTCTCTTGAGTAATTTGTTATTGATCTGAATAGATAAACATAGAGAGAGATTAAAATTAAAATATCAATTATCATGATCAGATAAAATTCGATTTTTAAAAATTTAAAATGATAAGGTAAGAAAAGTGTTAGTGATAGCCAGATGATAGTCAACATTAGCGAGATATATACAGATTTTTTAATTCCATATTTCACTGGTATCGTCATATACCCCCCATTTTTGTCTCCCTCCATATCTCTTATTGCTCCGACAAGGTTACTGTTTGTATCATGAACTAAGAATACGAGTGAAAGCAACCAGACATATATGGGTATCGACTGCAAGGGTTGATTCGCAGAAAACACCCCGAAAAAATATGCAACAACTGTAACAAATCCTCTGTTTAAATTTCCTACTATGCCACGTGATTTTGAGAATTTCGCATAGACCAATACGAGTGAGGCTACCACAAATACAAGCAAAATGTTATTTAGACCCAATAAAAAAGATAGAACAAATCCCGTTATCGCAAATATGGCGCCGATTACGAGTGCTTCTTTTGGTTTAATTCTACCTGATGGGATTGGTCTATGAGGTTTTTGTATGGCATCTAGTTTCCTATCCAAATAATCGGCTAAGTATAGTCCTGCAGTCCAGCCTAGCAAAGGTATAAAAAATGCCAGTGCTGCAATTTTTAGTGGTGGGAAATTACTGAAAGCAATACATGACCCAGCTAAACTGACAAGCCCACACCATATTACTGTATAAGGTCTCCATGTTTCAAGATGCGCGAAGAGTTTTGTTTTCAACAAGGATGATGACGTCACCTATACAGCCTCGCAATGGACAAGGAATGATAATCATTACATTTAAACCTTTAACATTAAGCGATTCATCATATCCTAAATTTGATTCAACGATACATTAAAAAACACAGGGAGATGGTTGATGAAAACAGCGAAGTTATTTAAAAAGCATATCCTTTCCAAGTAGCAGGATAGAAAATGACTCGCACCTCGTTTGATAAAACTGCAATGTTATACAATTTTGTTGAGAAACATATCTGGGAGGACTACTCGAGTGCATGTGATATCATAAATGAGTATTTAACTCTTGAACCGGAGGAAAAAATAATAGACGTTGGCGGGGGAACCGGATTAATTGCCAAGGTACTTCGGAGCAAGAAACAGAACGATGATATCATGGTTATTGATCTCTCTCATAGTATGCTTCAAAAAGTAAAGGATCCAACATTGTCTGTAGCCCAAGGGGATGTGACAGCATTTCCTCTGAAAGATGAGACTTTTACCCTTGCGATTCTCGTAAATACGTTACACCACATTTATGAAACCAAACAACAGGTCGCATTGCAGGAGGTTTTTCGAATTTTAAAAAAACAAGGGAAAATATTCGTTATTGAAATATGGCATTTATCAAATCTATTCATAAAAATCGAAAAAATATTTGTTGGAAAAACACATCATCTTACTCCAGATAAAATGCAACTTGCGATACAGGATGCGGGTTTCCATGAGATAAAGGTTTTTTTCCCAAAGAAATATCCATATCGATATGTCACCATCGCAATAAAATAACCAATTGGGAATGAAAACATTTTAAAATCTTTGATAAATGCATTGATTTAAAAACATATTATTGATAACAATTATTAACATTATCTAGAAAACAGGTGGATGAGAAGATGAAGAAGATAATGGTCGTAGATAATGAACCAGATATTGTTGATCTTACTAGAACGGTTCTTGAGATAGGCGGTTATAGTGTTGTACCAGCATATAGTGGTGAAGAGTGCCTTAGAAAACTCGATAAAGAACATGCAGACTTAGTTCTATTGGATATTATGATGCCTGGGATGAGTGGCTGGGATGTATTTAATCGAATTAAAAAGAAATCGCCTAAGATAAAGGTGGCCTTTATGAGTGTACTAGAAATTTCAGATAAAAGAAAACAGGTACTTTTAGATGAGGGTTTAGCTGACTACATTATGAAACCTTTTGACAAAGATACTCTATTGAGTAGAGTCGATAACATCCTAAAAGATTAGGGGAAACATGGCTGCGGAGGACTATATTACAAAGCCCTTCGACATAAAGGACCTTAAAAACGGAGTGGACAAAATATTGAACAAACTTTAGAAAAACGAACTTAAGGATATATTTTCTTATTTTTTGGTAATGGCTGTACAACAAGTTCTTTATAACAAAAACAGCAAATTTTAAATTAGAAACGATAAAACTGAGGGAGAATAAAATGATATGTAAGAAATGTAAGAAAAGGTTTGGCATCAAAGACATTGATTACTGGAGTATTGAACTCAGTTTATGTTCGCTATGCAATCACGATGAAAATAAATTATAACTAATTTTTATATCAAGCCGCCGAGGGGTTATAGAAGAAAAGTACAGGTTACTACCATTTTTTATTGTAAATGAAATCAGTGAAAAAACTGGATTTGAAAAGGATATGTGACAGAGTAATGTTAAATTGTTAAGATTCCTGAATAAAATTATTCTTGAAATTGGCTGTACTCATAATACGAGGTAACACCTGTTTTTTTGCTATTGTAGAATGCATTATTATCAGTTAATTTTAATATTAGATCATATGGGCCATTCATTTTATCACGATAAATTTCTTCACCGTAAAAGGTCAATTGTACAATATGCTGGCCAATTTCAAGATTATAAGTGGTATTATATGTATTAGTTATATGATCTCCAGAACTATTATAAAGATACCCTGCAAGACTATAGACATCAGAAATTGTGTAATTGATTTCAACTTCAACAGTTAAGTAATTAAATAAGCCATCACCATCAGTGTCAGTTCCGTAATCTGATACAATACCAACTATTTCAGCACCTGGTTTTTCAAAATCTGTATAATTATAGTTATGCGTAGTGATATTTTCAAACCAGGGTAAAGAATAACATGTTACAGTATAGGGTCCATTAATATTATTCATGCGAATCTCTATACCTGAAAAATTAAATTTGTATATACTTACACCTTTTTTTATCCAAATTGGTGGCCACATCTCGTATTTAATAGATGGCTGTGGGTCAGAGGTTATGAAAGTATTGTTAGAATAAAGACCTCCTGAAAACATACCCCAATACGTAGATTCTGTGGCGTTCAACTCAACTTCTACTATTAAAAAATCATATAATCCATTATTATTTGTATCAATCCCGTAATCAGAGTAATTACCTGTAAATATAACATCAGGTCTTTGAAACTCAGTATAATTATAATAAGAAGTCACGTAGACATTATATTTATCTTCAATATTTGTTAGATTCCCCGCTTCATCCGGCGGATAAAATAATGATACTGATAAATTATATCGGCCATTAATCTTATTTGTGGAAATCTCTTTTCCATCAAAATACAAACTAGCAGTATTAGTGCCCTTTTTTAAATTAAGTTCAGAAGAATTGAATATCGGCTTATCATTGTTAGAAATCCAGCCATACAGAACATAATTCCCAGAATTATTTGCATTGAGTTCAACATCCACTTTGAGATATTCTGCATGCCCATCACTGTCTTCATCTATTTTACTATCAAAGTAATTTCCAGTAAAATATATTCCATTTTCCTTATCTTCAGATATGCATCCGCTGAAAACTGTTAAAACAGATAGAAGAATTCCTATTATCAAAATTACCGTCATTCTTTTCATTTTATCCTCACAACAATGCTGAATCATTTTTTAGAACTTATACTTTAGGGTTATAGTAATTTTAAGATGAAATCAGTCTGTTTTTCTTCTGTTTAACAACGATGCTAATAATTGGCAAGCCGCCGAGGGGATTTGAACCCTTGACCTGCTGATTACGAATCAGCCGCTCCACCAGCTAAGCTACGGCGGCAACTAGGGTTTGAATAGGGTTTGATATTAAAAAATTGCCTATTGTTTTTCCGCAACATCTTTTTACTTATATATGTTACAAGACTTGTATGATTTGCGGTGCAGACGAAGCCGGTCGTGGCCCTGTATTTGGTCCTCTTGTAATTGCTGGCGTGACAATTCAAGATGATTCTGAATTAAAAGAAATTGGAGTTCGCGACTCAAAAAAATTAACTCCAAATAGGCGAGAAATACTTGCAAAAAAAATTAGAGAAATTGCAGAAAAATATGAGATTATAATCATTTCAGCTTCCGATATCGATGACATGCGAAAGGTAATGACATTAAACGAACTAGAGGTTTCTGCATTTAGTAAAATCATCGAAAAGCTACGTCCAGATGTATGTTATGTTGATTCTGCAGATGTTAATCAAGAACGTTTTGGCATGGATATCCTATCCAAATTGTCTTTTAAAACAAAGATTATTTCTAAACATAAGGCAGATGACATATATCCTATAGTTGGAGCAGCTTCCATTATTGCAAAAACTACTAGAGATGAAAATGTACGAAAAATTGCACAAGAATTGGAAAAAAAATTAAACCTCCCGCTTGGGAGTGGATACCCTGCAGATCCTATCACTAAAAAATTTCTAAAAGCCTGGATTGAAACATACGGAGAGTTACCACCACATACAAGACGCTCATGGGAAACAGCCCAAAGACTTATGAAAGAAAACAAAACTAGAAAATTGGATGATTATTAATATTGACAGAAATGCCAGCTACGAGCTGGCATGTCCTCCGTATTTAAGGTCTATCTAATTTCATAAATGTTTGTTTTGGTTTATATAACTAATAAGGAGGTGGTTGAAACTATTCGACGGCTTTGTCTCAAAAGTATTCCTCCTCGACAATCTTTTTAGCCAAAATCATCAGATTATACACGATGATTTTCAACGCAACTTCAGTGTGTTGAATACGTCTTTTTATAGAGGTTACATAACCTCCA
>Ga0315279_10000890_pt1 | contig 53575 bp, 37 predicted proteins | sample YL17G06_20_MG_FD_203694 | JGI IMG/M metagenome (GOLD analysis project Ga0315279, IMG submission 203694) | Sediment microbial communities from Yellowstone Lake, YNP, Wyoming, USA - YL17G06_20 | ecosystem: Environmental > Aquatic > Freshwater > Lake > Sediment | place: USA: Wyoming | collected... | reverse complement strand
CTGTTTTTGGGGCTGATTGATTCTCCACGATATGCATAACTACACAATAATTCATTCAATCCATATTGTCAAGCATTATTTTAGTAATTTATTGATATTATTAGTGACTACATGTTAAACAAAAAAAATTCACAATTCCAATGATTTTAACAAGTTATAAAAAAGATAGGGGTGAACATCCGTTATAACGGATTTCTTCGACCCAAAAAAGAAAAAAATGATATCCTAAAATCTAAATCTTTCAAATTTTGTGTTAATTTGATAACATCTTTCAGCCGAAAGAGATCTATCATGGGCAGCCGCAACAGAATTCTATTCGCCATTTCCTTTCTGATTATGTTTTCACTCTTGCTCCATGGAGTTGCATTTTCTCAATCAATTCCATTTGAAACTATAGACCGGGGAGAAATCTCCTATTTCAATTATGACGATCCCAATTTTCTTGGAGCCGACATGGTCATTAAGGATCATAAAACATGGGTTTGGTTCTGGGTGAGACATACCCAAGGAATGCAACCCGAACCTCCTATCCCCAGAGTTGATTTCCGGAGAGAGATGGTCCTTGCGGTCATGCTCGGATTTCAGACATCTGGCGGAGGGCCGTCTATTGGAATAGACTCTCTTGAGGAGATTTGGAGTATCGATCTTGAAAACACCATGATAATCCCTAGAAGGTTCTCAAGGGGGATAAGGGTATTAGTAAAGGATCACAAAGAACCAGGCCCACTGGATGTCATCACGAATCCATATCACATCGTAAAGATAAGAAGCAGGTATGCCTCTGCTATTTTTCAGCATCAACCTAAGGATAAAACTTGTAGGGAAAATACTCAATGTAGTGAAAATGAATACTGCGAAAAACCACTTGGAAGTTGCCATGGAACGGGCATCTGTAAGGCCAAGCCTCAGGCTTGTATTGAGTTATACGACCCTATCTGTGGGTGTGATGCTAAGACTTATGGCAATGGGTGCATGGCTGCTTCGGAAGGAGTTTCCATTCTCCATCGAGGCTCGTGTGAAGTGACGATCCCCTGCATGAAAAATGAAGATTGCGACTCGAATCTGTTCTGCCTCTTTCCAGAAGGTGTTTGCTCTGGTCCTGGCACCTGTACCCCAAGGCCCACCGTATGCCTCCTTATGCCTTGCATGCTTGAGTACGGAGTCTGTGGTTGTGATGGAAGGTCGTACTGTAATCTCTGCGAGGCCTACGCGAATGGGACATCCATCTTCAAGATAGGGGAATGTCCGACAGAGCAGGAATGCCTAAGCTCAGGGGGAACAGTCACGACTACACCCTGTTGCCAGAGCGTGGGCGATTTCCCGAACACTTGCGGGATCGGTCCTTGTGGTTGTGCACCAGAACATAGTCATCAAGTGAAAATTTGTGATTGTGGGGTTGGTAAATGTTTTAATGGAAGTAGGTGTGTGCCTTTGCATGCCCCTTGAACTTTTGGCTTAACACCGCGACGCGGCCTTTGACACGCTATTCCGCGTGATGTATAATATGATGTAGCCAAGGTACCGAAGGAGGGTTGAAGATGCCTCGAATGATCCGTAAACAAATATACATTGAATCTCGACAGGATACCACTCTGAAACAGCAGGCAAAGGCTTTAGGTATTACAGAGGCGGAAGTCATACGACGGGCGATTGATCGTCAGATGGCCCTTGTTCGACTCAATGTCCGGGACCTCAAAGCATGGGAACGAGAAAAAACATTTATCGCCAAACGCATGGCCAAAGGTCGTGCTCCAGGAGGCCGTCTATGGAAACGGGAAGATGCCTATGAAGAAAGGTTGATGCGTTATGGCCGATAGGATCCTGGTGGATACGAACATACTGCTTTACGCTTATGACCGTGGCGAGTCAGCCAAACAGCCTCTATCTTTAGCCATCCTTGACCGTTTGGTAGCACATGATCGAGGGGCTTTGACACCACAGGTTTTGGGCGAGTTTTTCGTGAATGCCACAAAGAAACTCCAACCCCCATTAACCGTTGAAGAAGCTCACGGTCGAATTCAGAACTACCTCTTGTCGTGGGAGATATTAGATATAACAGGAGCGGTCGTTCTGGAGGCTGTACGTGGGGTCCGTACCTACCAGATGTCTTACTGGGACGCACAGATATGGGCATCGGCTCGGATGAACCAGATTCCGGTGGTCTTAAGCGAAGATTTTGGAGAAGGAACCACTATTGAAGGAGTACACTTCGTCAATCCATTCGGGAGCGATTTCAATATTGATGCATGGCTATCCCTGTCAAGATCGACATAATAGCTGTTTCTGTATCCGTTCATCTCCCTTTCTTGCATTTTCCCATCCGCTCTCTGAACCTCAAAAAACAAAACATGGTCTCATATTGTTGTTAGAAAACTTCCAAAACAATTTCTCTGAAAATACTTGACAAAATTTTTCATTTGTGTATTATAAATCCAATTCTGGTGTTCTTTTTGGAGAGAAAGGACAATGTGATTCCAAACTTCATAGGCATCTTGTAATTCAAGGTTTAGCCACCCTTGCAACACGGAGGGGGGGAGAGGTGGTAAGAGAATCAATAAAGCCTGGCATTCGGAATATCGGAGCCAGGCTTTATTTTTATTAGGTGGCGAAATGGAAGGCGGTAGAAAATTTGTAGGAATGCAAGACCTAACCTTCAACGTCGATCTGAGGCAAGTATGAGAATCGTCCACAAATACTTTGGGATATTTGTCAAATGTCAAGGGCAACCCCCAACTGGACTTAAGTTGCATTTGAACCAACGTCCCCGCTTTTTTTTGTGGGGAAGATTTAGATGAGAGAGATGAGATCACGGGGTACGCGGGGAGCCGGGCTTGGAATTTATCAATACCTAATTACCGTTGCCTGGCACCAATTCCTATTAAGTTCTTATCATCAAGATCCTACTAGCTTTTATCCTTTCGCTGGTAGAACACTATCACGTAACTTTGGAACAAACTTCATATTTTTATAATACTAGAGGGGCATTTTGAGATGAAAAATAGATTTAGATTTACCATATTTGCCGTCATTGGCATCTTATTTTCTTCTCATTCAGCACTTCATTCTATTGATACCATCAGTGACCAAACCAACCAGTCTTATCAAAGCATAATCGCCGAGCCCTCCATAAGTAAAATCGGTCACAAAGACCCTAAAGGGGTAATTCTCGAAAAGGAAGAACCCCTCAGACATGAACTGTTATTAGGCATAGGGGGCTCATCGAGACAACCCAATCCAACCGCTCCGAATGAGCAAACAAAATTTTTATCGGGTGATTTTACAGATACCGATGGCGACGGCATGACGGATGCCGCTGAATTAAAATATGGCTTTGATCCCAAAGACCCACAGAGTTTTCCGGTCGAGCCGCCTATTGTTGCTGATATTATTATTCCCATTACTGAATCTGGAATCGGTGCGTGGTACGAGCCTGGATCCCATCAAATAACGATCAAATGGAAGAATCCAGACGACGGAAGTTATTCCTTGGACTTGTATAATGGATCGACAACACTCTATTACGGAGGCCATTATAGTGAATCGGCGCCGGTCAATTACTTCGCTTTTAATTTAACAGGGACTGAGATCCTTACGGGCCATTTTACCAAATATGCTTCAAACGGGCATTGGGTAGCTGATTATCCGCAATTCATGATTGATCTTTCAAAAATACCGACTCCTATAGTCGGACTACCTTCCAATAAAATAAGTTATACTTTTGAAGGGTTTCCTTCGGATAAAGAGTTGGTTTACCGAAATTTCTTAAAAAGGGTACTTCCCCTTATGTATTCCTACCTTGGCCCCCCAGCGGAAACGTTTAATATTGTCATAAAGAATATGGGCGCCGACTCAGACTATTTTATGAGTACGGATAATGGGAGAACATTCCTGAGCGATACAGATTTTATCCCACGGTTAATTGCCCATGAGCTGGTTCACGCCTGGAAAGGCAGGTATCTAATCACATCGGATAAGAGCTGGAGCTATGATCCAGCACTCAGCGGCTTTGAGGAAGCTACGGCAGAAGGCACTGCCTTCGAATTAATGCATGAGTATGTCCGGAGCTACCCCAATGACTCGGCGACAATTCAACTGCTAAATTGGAGGCCATATCAATACTGGAGTTCCGAAACAACCTATTATGATGCAGTAAGGCACAATCGTGACACGGGAACCTCAAATTTCTGGGATCCTTTCGGATTAGAATGCGATAAGTATTCCACTGTAGCTACAACCTGGCAAATTATGATGAAAAAGAATCCCAATCTCTACAAAGAATTTATGGAAGTGTATTATGCAAAAATAAACAGTGACCCGACCTGGCGCCCGAATAGGGAGGATATCATAGAAATGTGGTCCCAGTTAGTACCCTACATCAACGGTATCGAGACACCTCAATATATCAATTCCGTGCCGGTTTTTCGGGGGAAACCTTACGATGAGGGTATTTATGTACTAAACGTCACCAGACCCTATGGATCTTCTGGAGATCAGCACTTAGCGGTGACATATGCGGATAAGGACGGAGATGCATGGTGGGGTATACTGAAAGATAGAATTGGAGAGTATCATCTGCCTGACTGGATAAACTGGATGGACTCTGATCCACCCGATAATTACATTTATATCAATACACAAGATCAACCGTTTACTGTAGATATCTACAATTCCTTAAATGAAAGGATTAACAGCTACAATAAGAAGACCGAGATTCAAACGGATTATAAACTGGGATATGGATGGAAAAGGGTCGATGAATTGAATATGGCTAATTTTCCCGTTGGATTATACGGGGAAACAGTCAGTTTTGACAATTATATTGGACATGATTTGGGTGCTCGTGAAGATTTTTATTTCTTCGGTTATAGCGGCATAAACCAAAATAGTAATGATGAATATGTAATTATGATCGGTGTTGATGGTGTTGCCAGTGGCAATATTCAAATCACCATTAATAATAAAGAATATAGGCAACCAATTATCAGCGGAGCTGCGGTGTTTAGGTCTACTGAATGGCCATTTGATATGGAGGGTGAGTTTCCGATTATTGTATCCAGCGACGGTGGAGAATCGCATACATATTATCGAACTATCCTCGAAGCTGGGACATATTGGAGTTTCTTCCAATATCAGTTTATTATAATAGATAAAGACTTTAATGGGGTCGAGGATCCTGTTCAAGCTGGTAATCCTCCTCCAGCGCCTGGCGGTGTTACTGCTTCGGATAACGCATATTCGGATAAAGTCCGGATCAGCTGGTCAGCTTCTCCGGGGGCAACGGGATATAAAATCTTCCGAAATACGACAAATGACAGTTCAACCGCTGTCCAGATTGGGACCACTACTGAATTGTTCTTTGATGACACCGCGGCAGCTGCCGGGATTACTTATTATTACTGGGTTAAGGCTTACAATAGCGGCGGCTCCAGCACTTTCAGCAATGGCGACAGCGGTTATGTTGCTGATACGGCAGCTCCATCTTTGTCGATCATCACCCATACCAATAACCAGTATGTCTCGACTGCCAGCATAACCTTGGGCGGGACGGCCAGTGATTCAGGGAAGGGCGACAACGGCATTGAGCAGGTCACCGTCAATGGGAATCGGGCCAGCAATGATACGGCTACTGGGAGTGGGACGGCGAACTGGTCGAAATCGGTCTCCTTAAGTGCAGGGGCCAATAGCATTACTGTCATCGCCTATGACAACAGCTCCAACCACAATCAGACATCCCAGAGTATCACGATCTACTATGATGTACCAGACACGACGGGTCCTTCGTTATCGATCACGAGTCACAACGATGGGCAGCATGTGAGCACATCGAGTATCACACTTAGTGGGACGGCAAGCGATTCAGGGCGAGGGGACAATGGAATTCAACAGGTGACGGTCAATGGGAGCAGGGCGAACAATGATACGGCCACCGGGAGTGGGACGGCGAATTGGTCAAAGTCTGTCTCATTGAGTCCAGGGGCTAATACGATAACAGTGATCGCTTATGACAACAGTTCCGACCATAACACCACGACCCAGAGTATTACCATTTATTATGATGTTCCAGACACCACTCCTCCTGACACCTCCATTACGGGTGGGCCGAGTGGGACCATCACTTACAACAATCCTACCTTCACCTACACGGGCAGCGATTACATCACGCCCACCGCCAACCTGATCTATGCCACTTACCTCCAGGGTTATGACAGTGGTTGGTCGAGCTTTAGCTCTTCTACCACGAAATCTTACACCAACCTCCCTAATGGCAGTTATACTTTCCAGGTGAAGGCCAAGGATCAGGCAGGAAATGAAGATTCTACTCCTGCAACAAGATCCTTCACCGTTACTGAAAACATTTATGTTGCGCATGATTGCGGAGTTAGTGGGAATACCCCCTGTTATCCCTTTATCCAGGAAGGAATCGATGCAGCAAATACCTTTACGACAATAATGATAACTGAAGAGACGTATGCTGAGAACGTTATTTTGGATAGCCCAAGAGTGTTAATCCTTCATGGCGGGTGGAATCCCATGTTTACAACGGACCTGGGAAACACTGTCATTAATGGTTCCCTAACGATCAGCGATGGGACACTAATCCTTGGAGGCGGAGGCATTACTCTGGAGTAAAAAAACTATTCGCAAGCCTTCCATTTGTCAATGTGGAGACGGTAATCAATCGAAGATTGACTACGCTGCAATGGAATTCAATAAAGAAACTGGTTGGAACAGGAACAGGTTACTTCAGAATCAAGGCCTGGGATGGGTTGAATAGAGAAAGTGTTTCAGAGGTGAGGGCATTTACTGTCCAAAAAAAGAATTTAAGGGGGCGAGGGTCCCGGGGAGAAGTGCTTGCCTACTCTGCCGTTAGATCAAACTTCGCAGGGTTTTTCAGAAGTTTATTTATGTAACTGCAAAAGAGATAAAAGTCCTCAAGTTCTTCCTGGATGATATCGTAGATCTCTCGTTCCGTTATTTCCCCGTAAAAGTGGACCATACGGTTCCTGTAACCAGCCATTTTGGTCAACTGATTTGAGGCAAAGTCACCCGGGATAATCTTATGTTTTTCAAGAAGCCTTGGAATATCTTTATAGGTAGATGGTCTTGCACCTGGAATTCTCGAGAGAATGTGGGATCCGATATCCATCACCGCCTCAAGAGCTCTATGCAGGTCATAGAAGGCAATACGGAAATGATCGGGGTTCGAATGAAACTCCTCAAATGGAACTCCCTTGAATCTCTCAAGGCTCCTGAGGGAATCCTCAATGTATGAAATCCTGGTTCGCAGAACCTCTTTATTGAGAGGAATTCTATGTCTTGCCATATCTCTCCGTCGCGATTCGATCAAAAAAATCAAGCACAGGTCTGAAATCGAGATATTGATTTATGACCCTGTATTCGTAATCGGCTCTTAAGACAGGATCTTCTTCAAAAAGAACTTTTCCGTCTTTGATTGCAGAATACTGAAGGGAGAGAGGAGCTTTTTGCAGGAAAACGATGTCTAACTTTGAGACGGGGTATAAGTCCGAAAAAAATTCGTAGAGGATAGTGTATAAGGCCCTCGTATCTTCAGCAATGGAGGGATTCTTAAATACGACTCCGATGTCAATGTCGCTTGATGGCGTCCCTTTTCCAATCGCCTTTGAGCCGAAAAGGTAAACAATAGAAATGCCCAGTTTCTTAAGGTTTTCTTTCGATTCTCTCTTCATAGCAAACCTATATATCAGGTACGGGCTAAATGTCAAGACAACATCCGCACCCGCGTCACGGCAATGTTTCGTTTGATCTCATTGAGGGGTAAGGGATGGGTGTAAAGAAACTATTGGAAACAGGAACAGGTTACTTCAGGATCAAGGCGTGGGATGGATTAAAAGGAAAGACCGCCTCGGAAGTAAGGGCGTTTACGATACAATAGTTCGGAGTGGGGAGTTCGGAGAAAGAGTTTGACACCCCCACCTTTACCCCGTGGAGTATTTTCTTACCACTCCACAGGGCGAGCCCTCCCTCGTCAAGAGGGAGGGATTTTAGTTGAGGGTGAAATGATTGTTAATTAGAAACGCTATGTGCTATACGGCTTATCGTATTGTACCCACGTAGTGGGCGGTGAGTTGACGCTCCCGGACTTTGGGATTGGAGTAATCGGGAAGGATCATCGGGGCGACACGATCCGTGATGATCCCTGCCTCCTCTAACTCTTTATGATATCTCCGAACATGATCCAGGGTAAGTTTACCTTCCTTTGATTTCTCCTTAGCATAAAACGCAGCACTTGCTCCGGCAATCCTTCCAAAGACGCAGACATCGAGAAGGGAGTTTCCCATCAACCGATTCTCCCCATGAACCCCACCCGAGACCTCTCCTGCGGCGAAGAATCCAGGGATGGACGTCTCACAACGACTGTTATATTCCAACCCTCCATTCTGGTAATGAAGAGTGGGGTAAACCAGCATGGGCTCCTTTGAAATATCGATCCCAAATCGTTTAAATAAAATAAACTTTCCAGGAAATTCCCTTCTCACTGCTCCTTCTCCCATGAGGATATCGATCATCGGGGAGTCCAGCCAGATGCCCAACTTTCCAGTAGGCGTTGGGATCCCCTTTCCGACCTCAGCGCACTCTCGGATGAAAGAAGCCGATTCCACATCCCTCGGCTCCCGTTCATTGACGAACTGTTCTCCATCGATATTGAGGACATTAGCTCCAGCTCCTCTGACTTTCTCCGTAATCAGGAGGCCTTCTGCCTGCTCTGGGAAGACAGCCCCTGTTGGATGATACTGTACCGTGTGGAGGAAACATAATTTCACTCCGGCCCGGTAACCTAAGATAAGCCCATCCCCAGTAGCACCGTAATGATTGGTGGTCATGAATCTCTGTATATGGAGCCTTCCTGAACCACCCGTGGCCATTACCACGGCCTTTGCCTTCACCAGAAAATATTCCTCTGTTTCTAAATTATAGAGAACGGCACCAGCACAGTGTCCGTGCTCATTTAATATCAATTCCACTGCTGGAGAAAATTCGAGGACCTTAATATTGTCTGCTCGATTTCTCGCTTCATCCCTCAGGGTCCTCATGATCTCTGCCCCGGTGATATCAGCGGCGTAGTGCATTCGCTTCCGGCAGGTCCCTCCACCATGGAGCGTCTGCAACCTGCCTTCTGGAAGTTTGGTGAACATACAACCCAAGTTTTCCAACCAGGCCAGAACTTTAGGAGCCTCTGTGACAAGGGTATAGACTAGCTCTGGAACATTATTAAAATGACCTCCTCCTACGACATCGAGGTAATGATAGTAGGGTGAATCTTTCTCTCCTTTAGAGGCTGCCTGTATGCCACCTTCTGCCATCATGGTGTTGGCATCCCCATGCCTCAGTTTGGTAGCAATCAATACTTTTACCCCGTTCTCCTGGGCCATCAAAGCGGTTGCCGTTCCCGCACCTCCCCCGCCAATAATAAGTATATCCGTCTCATAGGCAATCTTCGTCAAATCGATCACATCGGGATTTAACCGGCTTTTAGCCTCCAACAGATCTACTATTTCTGGGGAGATCGCATAACCCTTATTCGGGCCCACCCGAATCTCTCTTCTCGCACCCTCTACGAAATCCGGATGATACTTTCTCAGCCTTTCCTCCCTCTCTTTCAATGAGAGCACGAGGAACTCTTCACCTCTTCTCTTTTTTTCAATTCTGGCGGGCCGCGTGGCCTCAACCCTCTTGATCAGCTCTTTCAATTCTTTTGTATATGCCATAAAACCTCCCAATTACCGCATTTAGGAATTAGGGGATTAAGGAATTTAGGGATTTTTGAATTCGGAATTTCTCAATTCCTAAATACGCAAATCTTAAAGGTACATCTTATCTTTTGGGGTCCACTCCTCGTCTGCCCGTTCGGGCTCGGTCTCCCTTTTGTTATAAAGATCTTTCAACATCTCTTCATCCGTATCCATCAGTTGCTTCAGCATCTGTTCATATCTGCCTTTCCCAACTTCTTGAACCATCCAGGCCAAATGTTCTGCCTTGGGTGCGATGTACTTCGCATAGAGCCGTCTCCCTAAGATCGCTATGTTATACTGACAGATCTCAGCAGGACACCGGGATGTACAGAGGCCGCACATGACACAGTCGAAGGAGAGCTCTGCAAGTCGGGCCACATCGCCTCTCATGGCAGCGGCGATATAATCCATTACTTCAATCTCCATGGGGCAGGATTTGGTGCATGTATTGCATTGAAGGCATCGCAATAGTTCCGGATAAGCCTTCACCAATGTCTCGATGGTGGGTTTAACCTTCTCCATCTCATAGATGCTCTTGGTAGCTGGGAAGAAGGGAATCTGTGTCAGATACATATTTGGCTGAACGACGGTCTGACAGGCCAGGCCAACTTCAATCTTATAGCTTCCTGGAAACCGGTAGACCGTCCCGCAGGCTCCGCATATCCCTCCTCGGCATCCACATCCCCGAATCAATTGATACCCGGCGTACTCCATCGCCTTCTGAATGGTAAGGGAGGATGGGACTTCATATCGTTTCCCCATAATAAAAATAGGAACAAGCTCTTCTTTCTCTTTCTTTTCAACTTCCATTGATCCTCTCCCCAACGTTTCGACTTTTGCCGGAACGCTGCATTTAAATGCCAAATGTCAAAGTTCAAATGACAAATCACATCCAAAGCTCAGATTCACAAAAGTTTTGAACTTTAGAATTTTACATCCATTTGACATTTGGGTTTTGAAATTTGACATTTCAAATAGCTCCTGATTCGATCTTCAGCTCATCTTCTTTAAAGGTTGCCACGGGTGGCACCTCTTTGACATCCTTTCCTGGTATGTATTTGAACATCTTCTGAATCCGATCTCCCACACTACGAAAGAGGGTCGCCACGGGCAACCGGCTCGGACAGGCGCTATCACAAAGTCCACAGCCGATGCAAGAAGTCACCATGTGAGACAACCGGATGAGATGGAAGATAAGCGTGTCGGTCGGCATCCGGATTCCGCCCTTTCGATCCGCCCATCTGAGAAATTGGTCTGCATCGTGCTCAAAGACTCCCGTCCTGAAGACACATTCCTTACAATAGCAGATCGGACAGGCCACCATACAATTGTGACATCGGATGCAGGTGGAAAATCGGTCTAAAAAAGATTGGAGATCTTTGACCACTCCTTTGAATTCCTGGAAGACAGCATCCCTCTTCTTCGTTCTTTCTTCAATGACCTTGCCGACCACACCGGCCCTGTGGGTTGATTCCTTTTCTGAAAAGGAGAGGATCCCCTTCTCTTCCATCTCCTTTTCCAATTTCTCTCCTACCTCAATTCCGATCTCCTGATCCGTCTTATAACCAAACAGTTTGAGAACAATATCTGCTTGGGGAATGGGATACTCGCACATCTGGCAGGCTGTCCGGAAATCATATCCCGGCGGTGAAGAAACATCACCTTTTTCCATACCCTTGAGCAATTCCTTTGTCAGCTTTTCACCCCCTCCTCCCTCTTGCACCATCTTTGAATAGTCGGGGACTTCGAAGGTCCCGGGACAATCGATGCCGATAAGGTAGAGGTTCTCTAACTTGACCTGGAGGAATTTTGTCAACTCGACGATGGCCCTTATTTCACAGGCCTTTAATACCACACCAACTTTCTTCTCTAAATTCTTGACGGTAAGGCCTGAAGCGACCCTTGCGGATTGCACCGGCATTGTCGGTGAAAGGGCACATACCCCATTCAGCTTTTCGGGATTGCGGATCAATGTTTGAACGAATCCATCTCCGGAAGGGAGCCCCTTGGGTATGAGAATGGCCTCCACCACTTCCTTCTCTAACAGGGCTTTGAGAAAACCCACGATGGCTTCTTCTGTCTTCCCTTCCGAAACCTTAACCGCTGCCTGCTTCGCCATTTTCAGCAATTCTCCTTTCCTCTACTAAATAACGTGACCGTGTCCGTGTCTCGTGTCTGTAATTCCTTTTCTCCCTATCTCCCCATCACCCAATCACCCCATCTTTTTTTAATTAGGCATTCCAAAGTTGTTTCATTGGATTGGGACCCATCTTCTTCAATTCTTCGACCATTTTCGTCACTGTATCTGCGAAGAGTTTCCCTTCACTGGCACTGATCCATTTCAACCAGATACGTTCTTGCGTAAACCCCATATGGTTCAGGATCCCCTTTAGTATGGCCACTCTTCTCCGGGCCTTAAAATTCCCTGTCTGATAGTGACAGTCTCCCGGGTGGCAACCTCCGATGAGCACCCCGTCGGCTCCGTCGATCAAGGCCTTGAGCACATAAATGGAATCCACCGCGCCCGAGCACATCAAATGGATGACGCGTATATTGGGAGGATATTGCTGCCGAGTTGTTCCGGCAAGGTCCGCTCCAGTATAGGTGCACCAATGACAAAGAAAGGCAACGATCCTCGGTTCAAATTCCGCCATCTTGATCCTCCTTCTTCACTTCAAATAACGTGTCACGTGCCTGCACGCCGAAGTGCCTATCTTCCTAAAACGCTCCGAATATTCCCACGTTTCGGCACGCAGGCGTGTCCGTGCCTGCGCGCTGTAGCGCTTCGGCGCGCAAGCGTGTTTTGTATCCGTAAACCAAATTCTTTTCCACCTTCCACTTTCTACTTTCCACTTTCTATTCAGTCGATGGCCGCATTGAGGACGGCCAAATTCAGTTCCTTCTCGAAGTTCCGCTGCTGAGAGGCCCCGTTCCGACAGGCGATCACGCAAGAACCACACCCCTGGCAAAGGGCTCCAATCACTTCTGCCTTCTCTTCCTCTTCGTTGAGGACCCTTGCTCCATACGGGCATACCGTGACACAGAGGCCACATCCACAGCAAAGCCTTTTGATGACATAAGCTAAATAAGCCTTCTCCTCCACCGCTTCCTTGGATAGGATTGCTGCAGCCCGGGCAGCAGCCGCATTCCCCTGGGAGATGGTGTCCTCCATAAAATTGGGAGAATGGCAGAGGCCACAGTAGAATTTTCCACGGTCAACCGAATCGAGAGGGGCTGATTTGGGATTGGCTTCCATAAAAAAACCATCCGGATTGAGATCCACATCGAAAATTCTCGCCAACTCCTGATTGTCGTTCGGTTCAATCCCCGTGCTGAGAACGACACGATCCGCTGGAAGTGTTACCCGACTGCCCAGCGCAGGATCAAACAGTGACACCTGAAGACTCCCATCCCGAAGTCCAACTTCCGGCTTGTTCTCCAAGTCGTATCGAATGAAGATAACGCCCTTCCCTCTTGCTTCATGGTAGTAGGCCTCATAAAATCCATAGGTCCTCACATCCCGGTAGAGCACACAAACATTCACATTGGGGTTCATCTCCTTTAGCTTGAGGGCATTCTTCACTGCATGGTTACAGCAGACACGACTACAGTAAGGATGTTCCTCATCCCTGGATCCCACACATTGGACCATCACCACGGAATGAATATCCTTCAATTTCTCGTCGCTCAGGTGAATCATCTTCTCCAACTGTCGTTGCGTCATGACGCGAGGGTCTTTTCCATAGAGATACCCTTGGGGAGTAACCTCCTTTCCACCGGTGGCGAGGATCAATGCTCCATGGTCGAGTATCTTCTCCTCTCGTAGAGTCGAGTCTCCGACATTCTGATGGCGGATCTTCGTTCTATAAATCCCGTTCTTCTTTTCAAATCCCAGAACCTCTGCCTCGGGAAAGAGATGGATGGACTCGTTGTTTTCCACTTGCTGGATGAGGTCCTTCAAAAGGGTTAGGGGATTTGACCCCCTCAAGGTGTAGAATGCTTCCCTCAAATTTCCACCCAATTCTTTTGCCCTCTCAATCAGGTAAACCTCATATCCCTGCTCAGCCAATCGAAGAGAGGCTGTCATGCCAGCAAGACCTCCACCCACCACCAATCCCTTCTTCTCAACCCTCTCTCTCCCTTTTCGAATCGGCTGAATCCGTCTCGCCCTCTCCACTGCCATACGGATCAGAGTCATTGCCTTCTCAGTAGCTAATTTTGGATGATTCTGATGAACGAAGGCGCATTGCTCACGGATATTGGCATATTCGATCAGATAAGGGTTAAACCCCATTCCTTTAGCCATCTCTTCCATCGCCCCTCGAATCTCCCGATGGGAGCAACCTGCCACCACGATTCGATTGAGACCATGCTCTCCAATCCTCCCCTTAATGAGAGCGAGATCTTCAGGAAGACATGCTAAACCGATCTCTTCAACATGGCTTACCTCTCTTAATCCTTTTGTCTCATCAATGAGATTGGGGATGGAGAGGCTCTTCTTCAACTCCTCTCCACAATGGCAGATAAAAACCCCTATTTTTGGAATCTCTTCACCTGAGGCTCCTTCTGCAGGATACTCCTTCGCAGGATGAAGAAGACGATGAGGTGAGAGGAAGGATGCAGCCGCCGCCGCAGCGCTTGAACCTTCCACCACGGTTTCCGGAATGTCCCTGGGACCCCGAAAGGCTCCACCCACAAAAATTCCCTTGACCGAGGTTTGTGATGGATTAAATTCGTCGGTCTGGCAAAACCCCTGGCGATTTAATTGGAGGCCCATCCTCTCCGCCAAGTCCTTGATGGTCTGAGGCGGGGTGAAACCTACGGAGAGGACGATACCATCGAATTCCTTCTCCTCAAAGGTCCCATCCTCCTTGACATAGGTGGCGAGGAGATTCTTCGTCCCCTGTAGTTCTTTGATCGATGAGATGGCGCACCGTTTATATTCAATCCCGTATTCGGCCTTTGCCCTCTCATAATATCGCTCATAATCTTTTCCCATCGGTCGAATATCCATATAGAAGAAGGCGATTTCGAGATCAGGAGACCGTTCTTTCGCAATCATGGCCTGCTTGGTGGCATACATGCAGCAGATAGTGGAACAGTGCTCCTGGCCGCAGGAGGGGTCCCGCGATCCAACGCACTGGATAAACGCAACCCTTTTCATCCCTTTTCCATCCGAGATTCTGACCGGAAATCCCTGGGAAGGACTCGATGTGGAGAGCATCCTTTCGAACTGGATGCTCGTCAGCACATTCTTGTAACGACCAAAACCATATTCACCTTTCCTTTGGGCCCAGAAAGGCTCAAATCCAAAACCCAAGAGGATCGTTCCGACCTCAATTTTCTCTTGTTCCTTTTTCATATTGAGATCAATAGCGTCAGGACCACAGACTTTCACACATTCCCCGCATCGTGTGCAGGTTTTGGGATCAATGACGAGACTATGGGGGATCGCTTGGGGAAACGGGAGATAGATGGCTTTCCGTTTCTCCAGACCGCCCCCGAATTCTCTTTCCACCTCCACCGGACAAACATCCAAGCAAGCTTCACAGAGCGTACACTTCTTTGGATCGACGAATCGAGGCTTTCGAAGAAGGGAGACCCTGAAATCTCCTCCCTCTCCCTCAATTCCCGTAACCTCTGAATAGGGCAAGAGTTCGATGTTATCGTGAAGGTGACATTCATAAATCGGACAGAAGGCCGGAGGTGTCGGACTCATAAAGCAAACCCCACAGGAGTTTGTGGGAAAGGTCTTGTCCAACAGAGGAAAGTAACCGCCGATCGCTGGCCCCTGTTCTAACAGAAATACCTTCGTCCCCGTCTCTGCCAATAGGAGCGCAGACTGCATTCCTGCAATCCCTGCGCCGATTACCAACGCAGATGATTTGTCACCTCTCATTTTGCCCTGCTCCATCGTCATCCTCTTCCCCCCTCAACCTCAGCCTTAACCTTTATTTCAAAATTTGAACTTTGAGCTTTGACATTTGATATTTGCCTCATCTATGCCAGTCCCAATGATTCCAACAATCCCTTTGGAGAGATCATATGTTTCTTCCACCACCCATCTCTCTTTTCGACATCAAACGCAACCCCCATCAACTCAGTAAAGTAAAAGACAGGGAGGCCGATCTCCTGTCTCATCTCTAAATTGGCCTGACAGAGGCCGCAGGAGGTCACAATACATTGGGCACCTGCCTCCTTTGCCATCGACACAATCCTTCCCACCAGTTTTTTAACCAAATCGCCGTAAGTCAGTGCCAAATCCGCACCACAGCAATCAATCTTGTACGACCACTCAACCGGCTGAGCGCCGAGGGCCTTCATCAACCGATCCATATATTGAGGATTCTCTGGATCATCCAACCGGGTCACTTTCGGGTGACGGACTAAGGCACACCCATAGTAACAGGCAGGTTTCAATCCTTTTAAGGGCTTCTTCACCTTCTCTTGAACTTTCTCCAATCCAATTCTATTAATGACCACATCCATTAAAGCCAAGATCTCAAGAGAAGACTGGTATGTAAATCCAACGATCTCTTCGATCTCCTTTCGCTTTGCCTCATCCTTCTTCAGCACATACTCGGTCCTCTTCAGCATGTTGAAACAACCCGCACAGGGAACCACCAGAGGCCCGGCCTGGGCAGATTGTGCTTTAGAGATGTTTCTCGCAGGAAGGCACAGGGAGAGGAGATGATTGATGCTGTGTGTCGCTGCGGCTCCACAACAGTTCCAATCCTCGATCTCCACCAATTTCACATCCAAAGTCTTGAAGACCGCTTCGGTCGACAATCCGTACTCCAGGGATGTGGAGTGATCGGTACAACCTGGAAAATAAGAGAATCTCATACTACTCCTCCTAACAATGCCAAATGTCAAAGTTCAAATGTCAAAGGAATATCAAAGCTCAAAATCCAAAAGGGAAAACTCCAAATAATTGAATCATAGAGCAATGTGAGAGAAACCAAAATGTATCTCGCCAAGCCATTATTCTGATGTCCCATCATTCAACTCTCTCTCGATTTTTCTTTGAAATTTGGGCTTTGGATTTCATTTGAACTTTGAAATTTGACATTTGAAATTACCTTTCCTTCTTACACCTCTCAAAAATTCTTTTAATCTCTTGCCTCCCCTTGATGAAACTGGGAAACAATGGAATTTTGCCCTTCATGAAAAGCATCATCCCAGGAATAAGGTCTGTCATGAAGTCCTTGCTTCTTAGTTTATAATCAATCAGCATGGTGGCCTCATGAACTCTCCCTCCCCTCTTGATGCTCTGCACAAACGCCTCGTGTAGGAGATGGATATTCTTCTCCTTGGCCGGAACTCCCCCTTCGATTGCCATTTCTCTTAAGGCGTCCATCAGGACACCGATGTCAATCTCGTTCGGGCATCGGGTTCCGCAGGTCTCGCAGGAAACGCATAGCCAGATCGCACTGCTTCCCAAGACCGCTTCCTTCATCCCCATCTGAATCATCCGGATGATATTATTGGGTCGGATATCCATATAAGGTGCGGTGGGGCAACCTGCTGTGCACTTTAGACACTGGTAACAGAGACTTAGATCCTCCCCACTCTTCTGTTTCGCTTGTTCTAAAAAAGAGGAATCTGTCTTCCCGATAATCGTTTCCGTCTCCAATTTAATGTCCTCCCTAACTATAAAAGACGCTGAGCGCTTAGTGCTACGTGCATCGCGTTCATCATTATCTCAACCTCAACCTTAGCCTTGACCTTATCTTTCATGCTACAAACGTATCGACCATGTGAAGGACCTGTCCCGCAGAGGAATTCCGCAACTCACATGCATTGTTGGGACAGGAGGCAATGCATGCCCCACATCCCTGGCAGAGCGCGCTGTGAACGATCGAAATCCCACGACGAGCGTCCATCTCCCTCGCCTCATAGGGACAGATCTCTACACAGATTCCACACCCGCTGCAGATCCCTTCATCGACAAAGGCGATAAGAGGGTCTTGAAGGAGTTTATCGGTGGCGAGCAGGGCTTGAACTTTGCTCGCTGTGGCCGAAGCCTGAGACACCGTGTCCGAAATATCTTTGGGTCCCTGACCGCAACCAGCAAGATAGATCCCTTTTGTCGAACTCTCCACAGGATAGAGTTTGATATGGGCTTCTGTCAAAAAACCGTGCCGGTCCACTGTAGCTCTAAGTTTGGCCGCTAAGTCCTTCACTCCATGACTCGGGATCATGGCTGTGGCAAGAACCACCATATCGGCTGCCACTTCGACCATCCTTCCCGTCAAAGTATCCACTCCCAGCACTCTCACTCTTCCATCGTCCTGAAAAACTCTGGATACCCGGCCTCTGAGATAGAGAAGCCCTTTCTCCTCAATGGTCTTCTGGAGGAACTCCTCATAACCCTTGCCATCAGAGCGGATATCCATGTAAAAAATATAAGGTTGTCCATCTGGAATCTGCTCTTTATAAATCTTTGCCTGCTTGGCTGTATACATACAGCAGACTCTGGAACAATATGGCATATATCGATCCGGGTCTCTCGAAGCCACACATTGTATGAAGACCATCTCCTTTGGAACTTTTCCGTCAGAGGGTCGAAGGATTCTGCCTTTTGTCGGGCCATCGGGTGAAAGCATCCGTTCAAAGGCGAGGCCATCAATCACATCCGGAATTTCTCCATACCCATATTCGCCCAATTGCTCTTTAGGATAGAGGTCATAGCCCGTAGCAACCACAATGGCTCCAACCTTCTGTTCAATCCGTTCATCTTTCTGTTCAAAATCGATCGCCTTCTCAGGACAGGTCTCCTCACATTTTTTACAACTCCCATCAAAAAAATAACGGCAGTGCTCACGATCGATCACAACCTTGTTGGGAACACTATAAGGATAAGGGTAATCGATCGCCTTTCGCATTCCCATGCCCCTTTCAAATTGAGAAATATATTCCACAGGACAATTCTTTATACAGATGCCACATCCAGTACACTTTCCCCAATCTACTGAAGTGGCCTTCTTCCGGATGGCCAATTCAAAATTCCCAACATAGCCCTTCACATCCTCTAATTCTGAATAGCAATGAAGATCGATCCTTGGATGTCTTTCCACCTCCGATGCCTTTGAGATGAGACCTGAGTGGGCCGGATCAAGATCCGGAAAGGTCTTTGAAAGTTGGGCCATATGTCCGCCCAGAGCAGGTTCTCTTTCCAGAAGGACGACCTCATAACCCCCGTCAGCCAGATCAAGGGAGGCAGTGATTCCTGCAATCCCCCCACCGATCACCAACACCCTTCGATTGATGGCCACCGCAATGGCCTCAAGTTGCTCATTCTTCCTCACTTTATCAAGGGTAGCCTGGATGATCTCGGCCGCCTTTTGGGTTGCCTCTTCTTTATTCTTCTGATGGACCCAACTGCACTGTTCCCGAATGTTGGCGATCTCGCAGAGAAAAGGGTTCATTCCTTGGGATTTGACCGCCTTTCTAAAGGTGTTTTCATGCATGTTGGGTGTGCAACAGGCAACCACCACTCCCTCCAACCCCTTATCACGAATGGCCTCTCGGATGATCTGCTGCCCTGGCTCCGAACACATGTAGATGTACTCGGTACTGTGAGCGACATCTTCGATCTTTCCTATCTTTTCAGCGACCGATTTAACATCCACCGTCCCAGCAATATTCACTCCGCAATGGCAGATAAAAACACCCAGCTTTCTCATGATCGCTTCGCTCAAGGTTTGAGGAGCGCTTCGCTCGAGAACCGCTGCGCTTGAGGCAAATTCTTTGTTTGCTGCCTCTTCCCTCAAGGCTCCGTCAGGAGCCGATCCTTAAGTCCGGTAAAACCGGACGCTCCTTAACCGTTTCAATGTCTTGCAAACAATCCCTGTACTTTACTCGCTGCCGCACTGGCATGAGCCACTGCATCGGCAATATCCTTCGGCCCTTGTGCACAGCCCGCGATATAGATCCCCTCAACATCCGTTTCCACAGGTCTGAGTTTCCTCTGGATTTCTGTCAAAAAACCATATTCATCTGCAGCAATCCCCAGCTTTTTGGCCAAGTCCTTGGTATCGTTTTGGGGGATCATCGCTGTAGCTAAAACCACCATATCCGCAGCAACCTCAACCTTCTTCCCTGTCAATGTGTCCACACCCCAGACCACAACCTTCTCCCCGTCTCGGAAGATCCGAGAAACCCTTCCCCTCAAATAGAGGATCCCTTCTTCCTCCATCCCCAGCTGGATGAACTCCTCATACCCTTTCCCTGCAGAACGGATATCCATATAGAAGATATAAACCTGTCCATCCTGGACTTTGTGTTTGTAAAGCCGGGCATGCTTTGCTGTATACATACAGCAGACTCGAGAGCAATATGGCATATACCGTTCAGGATCTCTTGACCCCGTGCACTGTATAAAAACCACGTCCTTCGGTATCTTTCCATCCGAGGGCCTCCGTATCTCACCTGTGGTCGGTCCAGACGCTGAATTGAGTCTTTCAAAAGCCAAGCCATCGATCACATCCGGGATCTCACCGTAACCATATTCGCCGAATCTCTCTTTAGGCATCAAATCGAAACCCACTGCTGTAATGATGGCTCCAACCCTTTCCTCGACATAACGATCCTTCTCTTCGTAATCAATTGCTCCAACTGGGCAGATCTTCTCACACACCCTGCATTTTCCCTCCCGAAAGTAACGGCAGATGGAGGGATTGATCACGGGCTTATTTGGAACAGCCTGAGGCGATAAGGTATAGATCGCTTTGCCCAATCCCATGCCTCGATCAAATTCAGATGGGCTCTTTGAAGGACATTTCTGCTGGCAGAGGCCACAACCCGTACACTTCTCCCAATCGACATAGGCCGCCTTTCTCCGGATCCTCACTATGAAGTCTCCTGCCCTCCCCTCGACCTCGTCTACCTCCGAGTAAGTAAGAAGTTTGATTCGAGGGTGTTGACCTGTCTCCACGGTTTTTGGGGTCAATGTACACTGGGCACAATCGAGGGTGGGGAAAGTTTCAGAGAGCTGAAGCATCCGGCCTCCGATAGAAGGAAGCCTTTCGACCAAGATCACATCATAACCCGCGTTCCCCAGATCAATGGAGGTGGAGATCCCTGCGATCCCCCCACCGATCACCATCGCTCTTTTGACAAAGCCATTGTGAGACTTACTTAATTCCGTCTGTCTGTTTTCACTCAATTCTTCACTCACAAGCCAACACCCGTAACTCTACCCCTCACCCTTCCCTCCCCCTCGAGGGGAGAGGGAAGGGGTGAGACGTCTATAGAAGGCCTTTTTCTTTCAAAAGGGGTAAAGGGTCAACTGCATTCTGATCAAATCCTAAGGTCTGGTAGTCGAGTCCCATGGCAATCCCAAGCAGTTGGGTAAAATAGAGCACCGGGACCGGTTTGAAATCCAAATATTTCTGCTTGATATCCGACTGCTTGTGATCGATATTGAAGGTGCACATGGGGCAGGTGGAGACGACCACCTCTGCCCCGTTCTTAATGGCAGAGCCCAGAATTTTATATGCGCATTCTGTGGCCACTTCGGGCGAACCCACCGATTGAAAGGAACCGCAGCATTCGATTTTATATGGGAATTCCACAGCCTCTGCACCCAATGCTCCCAAAAACTCTTCAAAAAGAATCGGCCTTTCCTTATCGTCAAACCCCATCTCTTCAAAGGGTCGGAGGAGCATACATCCATAATAGGCGGCCGTCCTCAGCCCGACCAAAGGCTTTCTCACCTTTTCTTTGAGTTGAGAAAACCCGATATCCTGCTTCAAAATTTCTAAATAGTGGAGGATTCGAAGATCTCCCTGATAGTTCTTTTCGATAAAATTGTTGATCTTCTCCCTCTTCTCCCCGTCACCCTGAATCAACCGGTTCGTTCTTTTGATCACATTGAAGCAGATAGCGCAGAGGGTGGTCAGGGCAGTTCCTTCCTCCCTCGCCGTAGCCAGAATCCTTGATGGCGGAAGAAGAGCCATGATGTTATCAGTGGCCAACGGAAAAGTGGCTCCGCAACAGGTCCAGTTTTTTAACTCCTTTAATTCAAACCCAAGAAGAAGGGAACAGTTCCGGGCTGTCTGATCGAAGTTTTTCGCCTTTGTATAAAGGGTGCACCCTGGAAAATAGAGATAATCCATAAGAACTCCTTGGAATGACAAATGTCAAAGTTCAAATTTCAAATTTTGAAATAAAGGTTAAGGTAGGTTAAGTTTTTTCTCAACCTTAGCTTTAGCCTCAACCTTAGATTTTCTTAACCTTAACCTGGATTTTGATAATCATTTGACATTTGGATTTTGACATTTGAAATTTCCTTAAGAAAGAAATTTTCTAAATCCGCTGACAAAGACAATCTGTGGAACTTTTTCTAAAAATCCTTCTGGAAATTCGGAAATCTGAATATAATCCTTCCTCTCCTTCTTCCTTAAAACAACCATCCTCAAGGCATCCATCACCCTGGCAATATCGATCCCCTTGGGACACCTCGATGTGCACTGAAGACAAGAAGCACATAGCCAAAAGGTATTGACTCCCAGCACCTCCTCCTCCAAACCCAGAAGTGTATACCGAATGGCCTCGTGGGGACCGATCTCCATTGCAAAGGCAACCGGACATCCGGCCGTACAATTCCCGCATTGATAGCAGGCAAAGAGGTTCTGCCCACTGATCAGTTCCACTTTCTTCGCAAATTCGTTATGAACCTTCTGCCTTGTCAGTTCGATTTTCATTACGCATCTCCACGGATGAAATAGAACTATAAATTAATAATAAAACACTTTCTATTATAAAACGAGCATGGCAATCACATATCCAATCGCCAGAAGGGCTTGTGTCCCAAGGATGGTAATGACATTTGCACCCAATACCGGAATCAATTTATTCGTATCGTCATAGTATCTCAATGCCCCCTTGGCTGCCTTCCATCCAAAGCCGATCGTTCCCAGACCGATAAGCGTTAATACGGGCATCATCTTTGAGAGAACTCCAACGATGATGCATAGATATGAGGCGCTGAGTAAAGCAACGAATAAATAACTTGCATCCTTTTTCCCAAGGGAGATGACGAAATGCCTCCTTCCCCCTTTCCGATCTGCCTCCCGGTCTGGAAATTCATTCAAGAAAAGAAGATTCGAGGTGAGCATCCCTGGTGCGAGGGATGCAACCAATGTCCCCCAGCTATATCTTCCTGTCTGCACATAGTAAGAGCCCAGGACGAGTAAAGGCCCGAAGCATAGGCCTGCGAAGATTTCCCCTATGTGCCATTTGGAGAGGTAAACATTGTAAAAGTAGGCAGAGAATCCTGCTAAGAGAAGAAGAGGAAAGAGAAGCCAACCCCTTTTCATCACGAAATAGAATCCGATCACCATCGCAATGAGCAAACAGATGGTTGCAAACCAGAAAGCCTGCTTAGGCTTCAAAAGATTCAATGGGAGAACACCACTCCCTCCACTGAAGGGAGTTCTTTGAGTGTTTAAATCAATCCCATCCACGTAGTCGTGGTAATCATTGATGATGTTAACTGTCATGTGGACGAGGATGGAGCCGATCATCGCCAAGAGAAAATGACCCAAATGGAAATAACCTTCGTAGGCAGCAATCGCTGTTCCTAAAGAAACCATGATGACTGTGAGAGGTAAAAATTGGAAGCGAGGAAGTGTTAACCATGCTTTCAGAGATCCGGGTTTCACTTTCTCCATAAATCAAGCCTACAAAGTCTGAAGTAGGTTAAGGATGAGGTTGAGGTTAAGAAAAATCTCGTCCTTAGCCTAAACCTCAACCTTAACCTTTACGGAATTTTTTCTCCCCTTCGATATAGAGGTCATTCCCCCTCACATCATTGACCACAATCACTGGAAGGTCTTCGACCTCCAGTCTCCGGATTGCTTCCGGCCCGAGGTCCTCATAAGCCACCATTTGAGCTTTCTTCACCCGTTTGGCCAAGAGGGCACCCGCTCCTCCCGTTGCAGCAAAGTAGACTGCCTTATACTTCTTCATCGCCTCTTTAACCGCATCGGATCGCATCCCTTTTCCAATCATCCCCTTCAGGCCTCTCTCGATCAAAGATGGGGAATAAGCATCCATTCGGTAACTCGTCGTGGGACCTGCGGATCCAAAGACCTGTCCTGGTTTGGCAGGAGTGGGGCCAACATAGTAAATGATCTGGCCCTTGATATCGAAGGGAAGGTCCTTCCCTTCTTTCAATAAATCGAAGAGCCTTTTATGAGCAGCATCCCTTCCAGTATAGACAATCCCATTGATCAGGACCCGATCTCCAATCTTCAATTTTTCAACATCTTCATCGCTCAGAGGTGTCTTCAATCGAATGGGTTCGCTCATATATTCCTCGTGTCCGTGTCCGTCATCCGTGACCGTGTTCCGTGTTCTTTCTCAATTATCTTTATCTCGGACACGTGACACGGTAACCGGACACGTTTCTTAGATGATTGCTTCTTTGTGTCTTTGGGCGTGGCACTGAATGTTCACCGCCAAAGGAAAGCTGGCAATATGACAAGGCATCATTAAGATATGAACCGCCAATGAGGTGGTCCGGCCTCCTAGCCCCTGTGGCCCGATGCCAAGTTGATTGATTTCAGTCAATATCTCAGACTCAAACTTCTCCAGCTCCGGATCAGGATTCTTCCTTCCGAGGAGTCTCAGAAGACTCTTCTTCGCAAGGAGGGCAGCTTGTTCAAAAGTCCCTCCGATTCCAACCCCGACAATGGTTGGAGGACAAGGGTTTGAACCTGACTCCTTAACCCTTTGGACGACATACCGTTTGATCCCTTCCTTCCCATCCGATGGGGTGAGCATCGTTACTCGGCTCATATTTTCACTCCCACCGCCTTTGGGAGCAACTGTAATCTTGACTTTTTCTCCAGGAACCACCTCTGTATGGATAATGGCGGGGGTATTGTCTCCAGTATTTGCACGTGTGAAAGGATGACAGATCGATTTCCTTAGATACCCATCCCGATATCCTTGGCGAACTCCTTCAAAGATGGCTTCTCTCAGGTCCCCTCCGACTAAATGGACATCCTGCCCCAATTTCACAAATATCACTGCGAAACCCGTATCCTGACAGATGGCCACTTTCTCTTCTCTCGCAATCCGGGCATTCTCCTTCAATTCCTTCAATATCTCAATCCCCAGAGGAGACTCCTCCTTCTCCATCGCCCGATCAAAGGCTTGAAGTACATCCTCTCCCAAGTTGGTGTTGGCTTCCATACAAAGCTCTTTCACTTTCTCCGTGATCAACTTGACATTGACCTCTCGCATGATCTTCTCACTTCCTCCGATTTAGGAATTGAGGGATTTAGGAACTCAGGGATTTAGGAATTCAGGGATTTAGAAACTTGGAAATTCCTGAATTCGCAATCCTTCAATTCATAATTCCTAAATTCGCAATTCCCCAATTCCCAATTATCGCTGGTTACACTTTCAACTCCATAATGGTCTTCTTCACGCTCTCTGCGGACTTCGACACCAGTGCTCTTTCTTCATCGGTCAATTGGATTTCAATGATCGATTCCACACCTTTCGCCCCCAATTTGACTGGCACTCCAAAACAGATGTCTTTCAACCCGTATTCCCCATCGAGATAGACACAGCAAGGGAGGATTCTCTTCTTATCCTTGAGAATGGCCTCTGCCATCTGAACCGCTCCTGCAGAGGGTGCATAAAAGGCACTCCCCGTCTTCAGGAGGTTGACGATCTCCCCACCGCCCTTTCGAGTTCGGTCGACCAGTCGGTCGATGGTTTCCTTCGAAAGTAGCTGGGACAGCGGAATTCCACTGACGGTCGTATACCGCGGAAGAGGAACCATCTCATCCCCATGCCCTCCCAAAAGGAGCGCTTGAATATCTTCGACCGAGACTCCCAATTCCATGGCAATGAAAGCCCTGAATCGAGCCGTATCCAGTACCCCTGCCATCCCCATCACCCTCTCCCTGGGAAGCCGGCTCCTCTTAAAAGCCAAGTAAGTCATCGTATCAAGGGGATTCGTGACCATGATGAGAATGGCATTGGGAGACTTCTCAATGACCCGAGCCACGACCGACTCAATGATCTTCTTATTGATCTCCAGCAAATCTTCCCGGCTCATTCCTGGCTTCCGGGGGACTCCCGAAGTGATGATCACCACGTCGGAATCCTTTGTCTCTTCCCATCCATTTGAGCCAATGACCTTTGCATCGAAACCTTCGATTGGCGACGCCTCAAAAAGGTCAAGGGCCTTCCCCTGAGGAATCCCTTCAAGGATATCGACTAAAACGACATCCCCCAATTCTTTTTCAGCAGCCCAGTGGGCGGCTGTGGCTCCCACAAATCCTGCACCGATGACCGAGATCTTTCTTCTTCCCATAAAAATCCCTCCTCTCTTGAATAAACGATAGACGATGGACGTAGAACGATGAACAAAAATCTATCGCCATGGTTCATAGTTCATTGTTCATCGTTCATTGTCACAGTTATGTGGGATTTCGTGCTTCGGATTTAATATAATTTTTCTCATACCTATTTTGAGATTCAATTTGATAACCTTTTAAATGAAAACCACAGGTCTTCCGGATGATTAATTCGGGCTTTAAAATGATCTCTCTCGTTAAAGGCATTACCTCTCTTCCTTCGATCTTCTCCACCAGAGTCTGAACAGCAACGGCCCCCATCTCATATTTTTTTTGGCCAATGGTTGTCAACTCAATCCCTTTCGTTAATGTAAATTCAATATCATTGAACCCTATTAAGGCCATCTCTTCCGGAACCCGAAGACCTTTTTCGACGATCGCTTCATAGACGCCCAACGCCATGTAATCGTTGGCGGCGAAGATGGCAGTAGGAGGGTCTGCCATCTTAAGGAATCGTATCCCTCTTTGATAACCAGACCCTTTTAGAAAATCTCCCTCCAAAAAATAATCGGGTCTTTCTTCCACACTGTAAATCTTAAGGGCTCTCTTCCCACCTTCCAGACGTTCAAAACCAACAGACGATTCTGAAGATCCCCCGATGACTCCTATCCGTTTATGGCCAAGTTTGATCAGGTGCTCAACAGCCAAAAAACCACCAAGGATATTATCCACACCCACATAATCTACTTTTTCCTTCACGATGGGATGATATGTTCTTCGATTGACCAAGATGATGGGAAAACCCTCTTCCGCTAACTCGATGATATTGGGGTCCTCCATATGGGCCGAGGTAAAAATGATCCCATCTACTCCTTTGCTTCGGAGCATATCAACATACTGTTTTTCAATCGAAAGATCAGAATGGGTGAAGCAAAGGATGATGTTATACCCCAACCCCCTTGCCGTCGCTTCGATACCAAGTGCCAATTCTGTGTAAAAAGGATTGGCGATCGTAGTGATGATAAGGCCCAATGTCTTGGTTCGCTTCATCACCAAACTCCTGGCGATGAAGTTGGGTTGGTAGTTCAACTCCTTTGCGATGGAGAGAATTTTCTCTTTTGTTTCATTCCGGATACGAGATTTATTATTAAGCGCCCTTGAGACCGTAGTATGAGAAACATTGGCCATCCGGGCAATATCTTTTATTGTAATCCTTTTTTTCATATTTTGCGTTAACGGTAACACAAAAATCGAAAAATTTCAATCCAATTTTAAATTATAAATAAAACCAACATGTTACATCAGTCATGAAATTTTCAAGCAGATGCGTTAACGCTAACGTTTATATTTCTATATTGCCTTTTTGTCAAGATAAAAATGCGAGAACTTTGAAAAACTACTACACGCTTTCTTGATCAACGATTTCTAAACTTTTTCAGAAATCTCAATGCGAAGATTTTCTGAGTCTTTCCTGGAGGCAAAGGGAAGGGAAAGCTTTTACCTCATCATCTTAGAAACGATATCTTTGGATTAAACGGATTGGACTATTGTGGCCATTGAAATTAAATGCGAGATGGGAGGTCATTCAGGCTAATGGACTTTTTTCTCATACCCTTCCCAGTATTTGTCCCTCAATCCTTTTTTATGGATTTTTCCAGAACCGGTTCTTGGAAGGGCATCAATGAAATCGATCGATTTAGGGGCTTTGTAATGGGCAATCCTATCCTTACAAAACTGAATGATCTCTTGTGCCGCCGCCTTTTGCCCAGGCTTTAAAACGACAATCCCTTTCACCGCCTCACCCCATTTTTGATCGGGAATGCCAATAACAGCGCATTCTAAAATTGCAGGATGCGTATAGAGTACATTTTCGACTTCTGTTGAATAGACATTCTCGCCGCCGGTCAGAATCATATCTTTCTTCCGGTCGACGATGGTCACGTAACCCTCTTCATCCATCACCGCCATATCGCCGGTATAGAGCCAGCCTTCTTTAATCGACTTCTCAGTCTCTTCAGGTAATTTCCAATATCCTTTTGTCACAATATCCCCCTTGACAATGATCTCCCCTACCTCTTTTTCATCCCTTTTCACTTCTTCTCCCCGATCATTGACCACTTTCAGTTCAACACCGATGAATTCCCTTCCTGTCTTAGACTTGAATCGAAGTTGATCCTCCTCCGGTAATTTTCGTAAATGGTCTTTCAAAATGGAGAGCGTCAGGTAGGGACTGGTCTCGGTCATCCCATAGGTCTGTATATAGTCACATTTGAAAGTTCCAACGATTTTTCGAACCACTTCCGGAGCAATAGGAGCTCCTCCGCTCAACAGAACCCTCAAACTCCGATAATCGTATTTTTCCACATCAGGATGGTTGACCATCAGGTTAAGCATGGTGGGGATGAGGTTGGTCAGCGTCACCCTCTCCTTTTCGATATTCTCCAATACCACTTTCGCATCAAACTCCCTGACCAACACATGGGTTCCTCCCACCCAGGTCACTGCCCAGGTCGCCCAGGCGTCGGCAAGATGGAAGAGCGGTGCGACATGGATCCATACATCACTGTCGTTGAGATGAACCTCTGCGATCGTTCCAAGAGCATGGGTCGTAACATTTTTGTGAGACAACATCACCCCTTTGGGACGGCCGGTCGTCCCACTCGTATAGTAGATCTGAGCGATATCTTCACCTGTGATTTGGACTTCAGGAAGTTCAACGGACTCCGCTTGATGCAACACCTCCTCATAATTCAAATCGCGAGGCTCTTGGGCGATCCTCGGCTCACCCGTCCAGAGGATCCGATGGATCCCTCCTATTTCCTGTCTGATGGAATCGACCTGTTTCTGCAACACTGGATCAGCAATTAATAGCTTCGACTCCGAATCCTGGAGAATGAAGGCGATCTCCCTGGGGGAGAGTCTATAGTTGATGGGGACGGAAATCGCTCCGATCTGTGCAATTCCGTAATAGGCCTCCAAAAAATAGTGGCAATTCGGATGCAGGATAGCAACCTTATTGTCCTTCCCCATCCCCCACCCTTTTAAACAACGGGAGAGACGGTTGATTCGATCGCAAAATTCTTGATAGGTCCACCGCTTTCCCCCGCAAACAATCGCCTGCTTTCTGGGAAAAAACTTAATGGCCTTTTTTAAAGTCTCCGATAAAATCATACCTTCTCCTTCATTCGAATTGGATAATGAAATGAGACATGAATGATTCAGACCGAAAGGGATTGCCCGGTTTTCTTATTCATCCCGTAACAAGGGATTAGAGGAGACCTCCCCCTTAGGTTTGGTTTAATGAGATCAATGTCACATTTTCAATCGGTCAGGATAAAATACATCAACTCGGTGATCGCGGGTCGCTTCAAAGGATCCTGAGATTCCACACACCAGTAGATCGTTGAATCGGTAAGATCATTAACCAATCTTCTTATCGCTTTCCACTGGCTTGTGGTAAGTTCTCTTGAGAAAGTCCCTCCGTCGAGATCGGGATTGGAAAGATGAAAGGATAAAGCCTTCTTTTCAGAAAAATCGGCTGTGCTCCCAAACCAGGCCTTGAACTTGATATTGCAGTTGTTCTGCCACATAAGGTTCGGCAACCCCATTCTACTCGTCGGTGATAAAATTGGATTCCCCACAGGCTGAGGCGCTGATATCATAATGGAATGGCTGTCGCTAATAGCCGATCTTCCAACCGCTTGAGTTCCGACTACTCTCCAGTAAACCGCCCCTCCTTGGTCCCCAGGAATCCGTAAAATCCTTTTCCATTGAGACGAACTCATTGTCTTTTCGGTCGTCTTTCCGGAAACTCTAATTTTAACGCGAATCGTCGAAAATGTGGGATCTTCTGAAAACTGTACTGAATAACTGTTGAAGGACTCCTTGGGGCTCCATTTAAAGGTCGGAGGGGCATACAAAGAACAGGCATCAAAGGAGGCCTGATCCATTGGTGAGGAGAGCATGATCTCATGGATCCCGATGCCACTTAAGTAACTCAAGACAGGGTTTCTTTGAGGGTCATTTGAGGGAATATTAATACTGCTGTTAAATAATCCTGCTAAGATCGGAGAAAACCGAATGGTCAAGGTGCACTCTGTCCCAAAGGGCAATGTTTTACCTGAGCAGTCATCTCCTATGATCTCAAAAGGTGAAGAGGGAGAAGTGATGGTCCCGATCACCAAATTTGCATTTCCGCTGTTTTGAATGGTTACCGTTCCTTCTACCCCATATCCGATGATCACATCGCTAAAGTCGACGGAGGTGGGAAACACAGTGATCCCTGGATAAAACGCAGGCAGATTCAACCGACCGTAACCATAAATGTTATCCTGTCCAATCGCCCCCATATCGATGGCAGAGGAAGTAATGACCTCCCAGAGTTGGGAGACTGTTAAGGTGGGTTGGCTTGAAAGGATTAGGGCCGCTGCCCCAGCCACATGAGGGGCAGCTGCTGAAGTTCCGGGGAAGATCCCACCATACGTATAACTTGAATTCTTATCGGGCCCACTCACTTCCGGCTTTATCCGGCCATCCGTAGTAGGACCCTGTGAGCTATAGTATTCTTGAGGACCCGTCGTCCAATTGGCCCAATCGATGGCAGCCACTGTCATGACTCCGGTGGCATCGGCAGGGGATGCAAGGCTACTCGAAGCCACATAAGGATTTAGATCGTGGTAAAAGGTAAAGATTTGGAATCTGTGATTCGATGTCGCATTATATTTCTTGACGGCGAGATAATAAACCCCGGAAGCGGGCACGATATAACCAATTGATTCCGTCGGAGTTTGGGTTCCCGTTTGCCAGTTCATGCCGGCTGCGACGAGCACCTTCGAACTATTATAAAGCAAGAGATCATAATCTTGATTGGTCACCGGCCAAGCATCCCATGTCAGGTGGGCTACAAATAAATCCCCGGCGCTTGCGTTGATGGTAATATAATTACTGTCGCTCGTCACATCGTGCAGTCCGTCCCCGTCTGCATCAGTATAGGTCGCCTCGAAATGATTTTTGGCCGCATTCCCAGCCGCATTGACCCAAAGAATACCATTCTGATAGGCATGATTGGCCATGCATACGGAATTATCGAAATAACAGGCCCCATCATAAAAGTTGCTATTAAACCAACCGACAGAATGATTGATCACCTTGATCCCATTGGCGATGCAATAATCCTTGGCATTCTTCAGATCAAGCCTATCGCCAACCTTCATCAGATAAAGTTGTGCACTGGGGGCCATATCATGGACAATCTCTGCAACGGCTGTTCCATGGGCTTCTTCCTCAGAAGGAAAATCTGTGGGAGCACAGTCGGTGCCTGTACAATCTAATTTAATCACTGAAGTTGGAAGCTCTCCACCTGAAATGGTAGCCGATAATCCGGCAAATCCAAGATCAATGATGGCCACCTTTACGTTTTCGCCAGCATATCCCGCAGAATGATAAGTTGTGGCTCCTGTGAGACTTACGCCCTCACTAACGACATCGGCAAGGGGCCTATCGGGCAGCTTAATGAAAGAGACACCTTCAACCTGATCGGCAATCACATCCAGCAAGGAAATGGGAACCTTTGACTTAATCACAGCATCTCCGCTCTTAATGATCTCACAACCGTAAGCCTTAAGGGTTTCGATGTTGATCGAATCTTTGGACTTTCCCGCCTCGGGATAGAGAAATACGACCACCCTATCCTGTTCATCCATCTTAATATTGTGGCGTTGGGCAAAACTTTTAGATAGTACCCTTCCTTCAAGCACATGTTTTTCCTGCAGATCGGAGAGGAAACTTTCAATCTTTGGATGGATCTTCTTACCTTCCTTTAGGAATAGAGATTCTTTCGATTGGACCGAATTCCAATAAAGGCAAATAAAAATTAATATAAAAAGAATTGGCAAAGAATATTTTTTTTGATATCTTCTTCCCCTTATGTTCATTTCTGCATCCTCCATTCCTCGGCGTTTCTCACTGGACCATCGGTTTATCCGGTAATCGAACTGACAAGATGAATTTTTCTTCGGCAAGAGAGGCTAAACCATCCACAGGGACAGTAACCCTCAGCAAATTTTCTGATTCCTTTTCTATTTCGATTCGATAAGTTTTAACCACGCTTTCCTTTTCAGTTGGTGAAATATTTGGGTCTATAACAATATATACCCGTACCCTTCCTTCCCGAAAAAATATACGATGTGTCTTAGCAAAATTTTCCCGATCCGTTGCCATTAGAAATTCATATAGGACGGATTCAAGTTTTCTAAGCTCAAAGGGTGGCTTGATTTGGCCCCTCGCCTCCATTTTGAATAAGGAAAGCTGTTGATTATTAACACAAAACGTCAAGAAGATCAAAATTATAAAAAAAATTAATACCTTCAATAAATTACCTGATAAACCAGGGAATTCAATTCCGAGCATACAGTACAATATTACTTAATCTTTGCCTGTTTTGAAAGCATTTTTTGTGCCACAAACGAACAAAAGGTAACTTACGAATTTCGAAAGGCTTTCCTCTCTAATGGTATAAAATCAAACTGGTTAAAAATTGACCAAAAATGATGAAAACTTTTACAATTTTCGCATTTTCCGATTTTAGGACCACCAAGGGGATGGTGGTAGGGCGATTAAATTAAAACTATTTTCAGAAAGGGAGAGATTTTGGCAATAAAATGCAGCCGAGTGAGGCCAAGTTTTGTTACGTAGGAAATAAAAGTCTTTGGTTGAAAGGTTAGGGTGAGGATGCCAGTTTTGTCGATGGGTTATGTGGTTGGTATTTAAATCTTGAACCTTAACCCCTTGGCCCCAAACCAAACGGGCTTCCTAGCCCAAACCTAAAGACCATTTTCATCGTTCGCGGGTGACGAAGCCGTCATGGACAGTTGCATAATTTGACTTTATTTTCTATTATGTCTAATCAGATGATCGATGTTAAAATAGCTGGACGATGAGTGATGCTATTGAAAAGGAGTCGCCCATTAATAAGTTGAGGCTAAAAGACTCATTACAGGGAGATGGCTTTTAATCCCGACTTAAAGGAGAGACCATTGAAAAAAGCATTGATTACTGGAATTACGGGTCAAGATGGTTCCTACTTAGCTGAATTCCTTTTGCTGAAGGGCTATGAAGTCTATGGAATGGTCAGGAGGTCAAGCACGATTAATTTCGAACGAATCAGTCATATTCAAGATCGTCTTAAATTGATGCAAGGGGACTTGCTTGACCAAAATTCTCTGATCGAAGCCTTGAAGATTTCGGAACCCGATGAGGTATATAATCTTGGGGCCCAATCCTTCGTCCCTACTTCATGGAATCAGCCAGTCCTAACAGGGGAATTCACGGCCCTTGGGGTTACAAGGATGCTGGAGGCAATTCGAACGGTAAACCCGAAGATTCGATTTTATCAGGCCTCATCCAGTGAAATGTTTGGAAAAATCCAGGAGACCCCGCAGAATGAGAAGACACCGTTTTATCCAAGAAGTCCTTATGGTGTGGCCAAGGTCTATGGCCATTGGATCACAGTCAATTACAGGGAAAGCTACAGGATATTCTGTTGCTCGGGTATCTTGTTTAATCATGAATCGCCTCGAAGAGGGTTGGAATTTGTCAGCCGAAAAGTAACCAGCGCTGCAGCTAAGATAAAACTTGGATTACAAAAGGAATTGAGAATGGGCAATCTGGACGCCCACCGAGATTGGGGTTTTGCAGGAGATTATGTCGAAGCCATGTGGTTGATGCTTCAACAGAATGAACCGGAGGACTTTGTGATTGCAACAGGCATTTCCCATTCTGTACAAGACCTGATTCAGGCTGCATTTGATCATTTAGGGTTGGATTGGGAAGAATATGTCAAAATCGATCCTAAGCTATTAAGACCCGCTGAAGTTGATTATTTAGTGGGGGATGCCAAAAAGGCAAAAGCCAAACTCGGATGGCAGCCGAAGGTAACCTTTGAAGAACTAATAAAGATGATGACAGACTCTGATCTGCAACTGAATCAAAAGGTTCAGGATACAATGAAACGGTAAATATTCCCGCCAGTTGCAAAAAAAACAATATCGAAACCGGGCAGGGGTACTGAAAAAGCCTTGCAGCGGCACCTTTGGGAGTTAGCTGCATGCGTCTCCAGGCAAAACCGGGACTTCACATAAAGTGAGATCCTCTGTAACCCTTCATTTACGAAAAATCCGCAATTGCAAGGGTTTGGAAGTATCCCTGCCCGGGTTTGATATTGCAACATCTGGGTATTATTTCGGAGATCCAGTGATCAGAGGATCGGCTTATTTTCTTGGAAATGGTTTTCTAATTCTATAAAGGCACCCACGTTTTAATTGAAAGCCAATAAGTATTTTTATTTAACTGACTGCCCCTCCAAACCAACCAAGATTAATACATAGGGATTTCATTGACAAAATAAAAATGTCGCTAACCCATTCCTGAACCCAATTGCAAATGATATAGATTTATATTAAATATGAGTGTCGCCTTAAAATGGCAAGTAGGTTAGTTTCAGACCTTTACCAAGCGGGTTTTCATGATACGGGTTCCCTATCATCTAAGGAGAGAGATAGATCTCCTTTGGTTGCTTACGCAAAAGGAGATAACCCTCCAATATAAAAGAACCTCTCTCGGCATCTTATGGTCACTGCTCAATCCACTTCTGCTTGCCTTCGTGTTCTACATAGCCTTTGTGGTTATTCTGAAGATTCCGAAAAGGGATTTTCCTCTTTTTTTCCTCTCTGCCCTCTTTCCATGGACATGGTTTTCAACTTCTGTCAGCGCATCATGCGTATCATTGATTGCCAACAAGAGTCTGATTAAAAAATTCCCATTTCCAAAGCATTTTCTGATCACCGCTGGCGTTCTCTCCCAGGCCGTCCATTTCCTCGTCTCTCTTCCGGTCATCACATTTTTGGTCTACTATTATGGAAAAACAGCTCATGGGGTATGGCTGTTAGGGATACCCATCCTCCTTTTCATTCAATTTGTCATGACGATTGGGGTATGCATTGCCATATCGGTCATCACCGTCTATTTCGTAGATTTCCAATTTATCGTTGCTTTCCTTTTGAACATCCTCTTCTGGGTCAGTCCTATTATCTATCATTTGGAAACCATCCCAGAACCTTACCGGCTTTTGTCTTTGTATTTCAATCCAATGACTTCTTTAATGTCTTCGTGGCGAGAGCTCTTCTTATCAAATCGGATCTACTGGAATTGGATCTTTATCGCCTTCCTATCCTCTTGCATTGTTTTTCTCGTGGGTTACCTCATATTTAGAAGGCTCAACACCCGCTTAGATGAGGTCATATGAGCGAGTGGGTGGTCGATCTAAATCATGTTTGGAAGAAATACCTTCTGCTAAGGGATCGGCCTGGGTTTAAAGAATCTTTCGTCAATTTCCATAGATTCCTCAAGAAGAGAGAAGGAGAGGATCATTATTTTTACGCCCTCAAAGATTTGACCCTCAATATCAAAACAGGAGAGTGTTTGGGCATCATAGGGAAAAATGGAGCAGGTAAAAGCACGCTCCTCTCATTGATGCTTGGAACCATTTTGCCATCCAGAGGGAGAGTAATAGTGAAGGACCGGGTCACTCCTCTTTTAGAGCTCGGCTCAGGATTTCATCCGGATCTTACCGGCAGAGAAAATGTGGTCTTGAATGGTGTTCTGCTGGGTCTTACCAAGGAAGATGTTCTTAAAAAGATGCCTTCGATCATTGATTTTTCAGAAATGGAAGAATTTATAGACGTTCCTATGAGGACTTACTCCAGCGGGATGTATCTTAGGCTTGCCTTCTCAGTAGCCTTTCATACAGATCCAAGTATCTTAATCATTGATGAAGTCCTTTCTGTTGGCGATGAAGGATTTCAAAGGAAATCAAAAGAGGCCATCCTAAAACTCATTAAAACCGGAACGACGACAGTCCTTGTTTCACACAACCTCCAAGCCATCGGAGGGCTTTGCACCCGGGTCTTATGGCTCGATCATGGGGAAGTGGTCGCTGAAGGAGACCCTAAAGAGATCATAGAGAGTTACAGGAAGAAAATGGCGTAAACCCCGTATATCCCGGCCCTAAAGGATGAGGCTTTTCTCTATCTCTAAGTTTGAAATTGCCTTCATCCCCAGTCTGAAGACTGGGGCTTTCGGGATTATACGGGGTAAACAAACAAGTTCGATGGAGATGCCCAATCAATATCCTTTCCTGTTTATGAAATTGTCTCCATGTTAATATTTCTATTTTATATAGAGCGTCATAAATATTTGCGCATCCAAAAAAATTATACTCTTTAATTGTCATTCCGGGCTTGACTAAGCCTGCCCCGTACTTGATACGGGGGAATCCAGTATTTGAATTTCGGTCTTAGAATTTCTGGATTCCCGCTTTCGCGGGAATGACAACACATGCGCAATTTATTATGTCGTTATGTATAGAAGGAGTAACTGGAGTGATTCACGTCCTGATTGTCGACGATGATAAAAACCTGCTAAGGGTTCTCACGAAGGAGCTTTCTGATGATGGGTTCGATGTAATCGGGACAGAGAATGGCATGAAGGCATCGGACCTGCTTGAAAAGAATGATTACGACGTTTTGCTCCTGGACCTCAACTTACCCGGTCTCGGAGGCATGGATCTTCTGAAAAAGATAAAGACTCTTGCGATACCCGTTGAGGTCATCATTCTGACAGGCCACGCCACCGTTTCTACAGCCGTTGAAGCCATGAAACTGGGCGCCTACGATTACTTAACGAAACCGTTTCAAGTAGAGGAGTTAAAAGTCGTCATCGAGAAGGCTTACGAGAAAAAAGAACTTCTTCAAGAAAATCTCCATCTCAAGACGCAGATCAGGCGGCAATCGAAAGATCAACGGATCCTTACGAAAAATCCTATCTTCCTTGGTATCCTGGAACAAGTAACGAAAATCTCTCGCACCGATCTTTCTATTCTGATCTGTGGAGAGAGCGGGGTGGGTAAGGAGTTAGTCGCAAAGGCCATCCATGAGGAATCGAACCGTGGAAATGGACCTTTTATCCCCCTCAATTGTGGGGCAATCCCAGATAACCTGTTAGAGAGCGAATTATTCGGTTATGAAAAGGGCGCCTTTACTGGAGCCCATGTGAGGAAACCGGGATTGCTGGAGGTTGCTTATCATGGAACCCTTTTCTGGGATGAGATTGGTGAATTGCCCTTCCAGCTTCAGACCAAACTATTGAGGGTTATTGAAACCGGAATTTTTTTTCGGGTGGGAGGGATCAGGGAGGTGAAAGTGGATGTGAGATTTATTGCCGCCACCAATAGGGAGATCAAAGAAGAGGTGGAGAAAGGCCGTTTCCGGGAAGATCTCTATTACCGGATCAGTGCCATATCCCTTCTGATCCCACCTCTGAGAGAAAGAAAAGAGGACATCTCTTTACTGGTGGAGGATATGATACAGAATAATCCCGCCTTTAAAAGAAAAAGTTTCAACCGAGAGGCCTTAAAAATTCTAACGGATTATCGGTGGCCTGGCAATGTGAGGGAACTCCAAAATGTGGTTCACCGGACTCTCCTCTTGTCGACAAAAGATGTAATCGAGCCCGAAGACCTTCCTGTCGATCTGATCGAAACTCCCAAAGTCTCTGGTAGTCGGCTCGAAGATGTCGAAAGAGAGCACATCATCAAAGTTCTGAAAGAGGCGGGGGGCCAAAAAGGTAAGGCAGCTGAAATCCTCGGCGTGGACCCAAAGACCCTTTATCGAAAACTGTTGAACTATAGAATGGACGAAGAGTAACCCTGCCAGTATGATACTCAAATTCTTCAGCCTCAGGATAAAATTCAGCCTCATTGCTGTTTCAATTGGCGTTGTCAGCTTTGGCGTGGCAGCGATCCTCGCAAATCAATGGACCGCATTGGAACTCAAAAAATCCTACGAAGAAAAGGCCATTCTGGTCGGCACCCATATCATCCATGATTTAGAAGGCGTCATGGTTTCTAAACTGCATGAAAACATTTCCGACGTTCTCAACATCTACCGGACAAAAGAAGAAATCAAAGAATTAAAGGTTTTTAATCTGAAGGGGGAAGAGGCCTTCACCCAAGAAAAGGGTGCCTTGGAGGCCGGTGTTGAAGAAGCGCTCAAGGCAGGAAAACTCGTTTCCTCCCATAAGGAGATTAACCGGAAGGAAGTCGCTTCCTTTATCCTTCCCATAAAGAACAAACGGGATTGTCATGCCTGCCATGGAGAAAAGGGAGAATTAAGAGGGGCACTCCTCGTCTCTTTTTCCCTGGAAGAAATGGAAGGGAATATTGCACGTCAAAGAATAAGATTCTTCATCCTCTTTTCAATCATTGCCTTTGGGATCGTCGTCGCTACCGTCTTTGCTGTGAACAGGCTTTTCATTAAACCATTGAGCCATATTCAAAAGGGCACAGAAGCCATTGGAAAGGGTCACTTCGAGTACGAGATTTCTTCCAAATCAAAGGATGAGATTGGCGCCCTTGCGGAAAACTTCAACCAAATGGCTCGAACCCTCTATGAAAAGAACGAGACGCTCTGGGATCAGTTCAGACTGCTCTCCCGATCTTACAAGGAATGGCAGGAGACCTTTGACACGATCACGGATCTCATCGCTGTCATTGGTAAAGATTGTAAGATCATCAGGGCGAACCGGGCATTTCATAACTACTTCTCGATCTCTCCTTATGACGAGATCAACAAAAAATGTTCCGAACTTTTCGGGTACTGTCTGAATCCCGATTGTCCCCATCAAACGGAATCGCGCGAAAAGACACCCGTCTTCAGTGAGTTTCATGATCTGCGTACCGGAAAAATCCTCGAGGTCTCGCTCTTCCCCTATTTTTCACCGGACAGCCAAACCAGCAGCTCGGTGCTCATTGCCAAGGATATTACGGAGAAGAAAGAGAATGAGATAAGGCAGATCCTGAATGAGAGACTTGCCGCTTTGGGCCAGATGGCTTCTGGAATCGCTCACGAGATCAATACGCCTCTGGCTACGATCTCGGCCTGTACAGAAGGACTCATTCACCGCATGGAAAAGGGGCAGCTCGATGCGCCTTTATTTGAAAGCTACTTGAAAATTATTGAAGACGAGATTTCGAGATGTAAGACGATCACCACCAGCATGCTCTCCTTTGTGAGGAAGACCAAAAGTGAGGGAAAGGAAGTCGATATCCATGAGGCCCTTAACAAGACCCTCGAGTTGATCGGCTTCCAGAGAAGGTTGAATGAGGTGGAGATTTTAAAAAATTACCATGGCGAGATCCCCATGATCCATGGGAATGAGGGTGAACTGATTCAGGTTTTCCTATCGATTCTTTTGAACGCCCTCGATGCGATGGAAAATAAGGGCAAGCTTACCCTCGAAACGAACATGGACAAGGAAAATATCTTGGTCAACATAAGTGATACGGGCCCCGGAATCCCCGCTAACCTGATCAACCGGATCTTTGACCCCTTCTTTACTACAAAACATGAACAGGGTGGAACAGGACTGGGACTTTCCATCGCGAAAAAAATCGTTGAGGAAAAGAATGGCAAAGTTTCAGTGACCTCGCAAGAAAAAAAAGGAACAACCTTTACAATCATTCTTCCGATAGAATACCCAAATCATCTCGCCTAAATGTAAAAGAAAAGCTCAATCTTCCCTCCAGACCTTTTCGGGAAATTTGCCCTGCGGATCAGGCATTTTGCCCTTTCAAAAACCCGCCTTAAATCCAAAATCGCTATAAAATCAACAAGTTTTATTTTGGCACCTTTATTGCTCATTAAAATCCTCGATGAATATTCTCTTGGCGGAAGATGATAGAAATTTTGGTCTGATCCTGAAAAAAGAATTGGAGGAAGATCGATATGCGGTTGATCTTGTAAACAACGGGGTCGATGCGGTAATGAGCTTCCTAAAAAACCCCTACGATTTTGTGCTTCTCGATCTGAGGATGCCGAGGCTCGGTGGTTCGGATGTTCTGAGGATCATTAAGTGCATCAATCCCAGCGTGCCTGTGGTTACTTTTTCAGGAGCGGCAGCGGACAGCGAGATGGCTGAAACAGTTGATCTTGGTGCGATCAGGTGTTTTTCGAAACCATTTGAAATCGTCAAACTCAGAGATTTGATCAAGAACTATTTAGTACAAACGCATTAAATCATATTATCCCCCACCCGCCCCTCCCCCTCAGGGGGGAAGGGTGACGGTGGGGGTAAACATAGTTTTTTATAAAAAATACGGTGTTTTTTACAGAAAAATACAGGCTTCACCTTATTTACTGATCAGTTTTTTTCTGATAATCGTTGAAGAAAATGGACCATAGAAATTCTCGAAATGAAAGAAGAGCTTGGAAATAAGACAACCAGCAACATGACACTGAAAATCAAAGGCGGGGCCATCCCTCGGATCACCCTCTCCAGACGAAGCACGGTTTCAGTGGCGATACGGGTAATGGTTCTGATCGGATCTCTTTGCTCTATTTATGCACTCAGTTGGGCTGACGGAATTCATACCGGGAATTATGCCCTGATCGGATGGAACGACTTAGGGATGCATTGTATCAGTCCAAGCTACAAGGAGATGGCCATCCTCCCACCCTTCAATAACCTGTGGGTCCAGGTCATCCAAAGAGGAGATCCTCCAAGTATTATCACCGATGGAATTTCACTTGAATACTCGATCGACCGTAATAAGACCGTGGAGGGAAAAACAGACTTCTGGCAGTATGCCCCTGAACTCTTCGATGTGAATTTGCCTTTGGGAATCGGCCTGACGGGCAATGGCCTTTCTGGAAGAATGAAAGTAGTTGGAGATCATTTTGAGGCAACAGGGATTCCTGTCCTTCCTTATGATGACAAGATGAACTGGAATCCTTATCAGATCGCCACCGTGAAGTTGAAGAGTGCTTTTGGAAGAGTGCTGAAAAAAGCCCAGGTCGTTCTTCCTGTTTCTAACGAGTTGAACTGTCAGAAATGCCACGATACAGGAGCGGATGCTTCAGCCAATTACAATATTGACACGGGCACGTTAGAGGGCAATATCCTGACCATTCACGACACCATCAGTGGGACATCATTAATATTAAGCAAACCTGTTTTGTGTGCCAGTTGTCACGCGAGTAATGCTCTGGGAACAACAGGAGATGGGAAACGCCGCTCATTGTCCCAGTCCATGCACGAGAAACATTCGACTCTCTTGGATCTTGGATATATGGATCTGCCCGGCTGCTATGACTGCCATCCAGGTCCAGTGACTCAATGTACAAGAACAGCTATTGGAGGGATGGGGTATTCTGGGGATACCCCTTCCTGTCCATCCTGTCATGGTGACTTAAAACAGATGGGGGAGTCAATTGCTCAGGGAAGAAAGCCCTGGTTTCAAGAACCCACCTGCGAACAATGCCATGGAAAGAACTATTCCACCGGACAGGACCTGTACCGAAATTCAAAGGGACACGGCGGGGTTTACTGTTCTGCATGCCACAATAGTCCCCATGCCTGGTGGCCATCAAAGCTTTGGTCTGATAATCTACAGCCTCTAAAACTTCAAAAAAACTCTTTCGCAATAGGAGATTGTGGTGTATGCCACACGAAGAAGCAGAAAGGGGACAATCCTCATGTGAAATATTATCAGACGTTGGAGGGACAGGAGAATGAATAAATTGAAGCTTTGGTTGCTACGGAAAGAAGTAACGCGTGGGGATATAGAGGGTCATACTAAACCTTTTCGACTTAAAAACATATAAGGTAATAAAAACTTGGGTGAAAGAAGAGGAAATGGTAATGATTTCAAGAAGGGAGTTCTTAAAAGGCTTTGTAGTAGCAGGGGCAGGCCTCTTTCTGCCATTTAAGTGGAACGTACGTAACGTATACCCATATGCCCAAAGCCCCACCGGTCTTAGTAAATTCATACAGGCCCTTCCCGGATTGGGACCAACCGGCCTCCCGGTGGCATCACCTGATACGACAACTTTTCCTGGCAGTGACTATTACAAGATCGTGGTGGGAGAGTATACACAACAAATGCATCCCGATTTGCCTCCGACAAAGCTTTGGGGGTATGCAGATGTAACCGCTGGTCAAGCCCCCAACCACAGATATCTCGGAGGGGTGATCGTAGCTAAGAAAGGCAGGCCGGTCAGGATCACCGTCACAAACAATCTCCCTTCCACCCATCCCGTACCTGTGGACACCAGCGCCTTCTTTCCGGATGCAGCGGCTTCTCAAAACCGCATTTCAACGCACCTTCATGGCGGCTATGTTCCGTGGATCAGCGATGGTGGACCTCTCGCCTGGTTTGACCCCAGTGGAAACTATGGTCCAAGTGCCAAATCAGGTTCAACCATCCTGACTGTTCCTGACATGGCACCACCAGCCCCCGGATCCTTCCACCATTACTATCCCAATGATCAGAGTGCCAGACTGATGTGGTATCACGATCACGCCCATGATATTACGCGCGTGAACGCTTATGTGGGGATCGCAAGCGCTTACGTCATCACAGACACTTTTGAGCAATCTCTGATCAAAAACAAAACCCTTCCTTCTAATCAAATTGTTCTGGTGATCCAGGACAAGACCTTCGTAGACGGTACAGATCCCAACTATACCTGGGGGAAAAAGGGAGATCTGTGGTACCCTTATAAATACGAAAAGAATAGCCAGCTTCCAGACGGTACGGGGAGGTGGGATTACGGTCCAGATGTTGAGCCCCCTGCTGTTGTTTCTCACCCTAACCTTCCTGAACCTTCTGTTGTCCCCGAATTCTTCAGTGACACGATCGTGGTCAATGGCGCCGTCTATCCTTACGTCGAGGTGGAGCCAAGGCATTACCGGTTCCGTATATTGAATGCCTCACAAGCGCGATTCTACAACCTCCAGCTTTACTATGCCAGCAACTCCAACGATACAGAGATCGATCTGAAAACTCTCGAGGATGGGAGTGTCATCCCCGACCCTGCAAAGGTGAAGGCAGGGCCTCTCATGATCCAGATAGGAACAGAGGGCGGCTTCCTGCCCGCCCCGGTCGCACTAAATAATCCTCCTCAACAGATCGTCTTTGACCCGGAAACCGGCAATGCCATCAAGTACAACCTTCTTCTGGCCCCGGCGGAACGTGCGGATTTGGTTATCGATTTTTCCAATGTCCCGGTAGGTTCAAAGCTCATCCTCTATAATGATGCTCCTGCGCCCTTCCCTGGAGGGGACGAGCGTAATGATTACTATACAGGAGACCCGGACCGGTCTTCGATCGGCGGGGCTCCCACGACCCAGCCTGGATTTGGGCCGAACACAAGGACACTCCTCCAGTTCAGAGTGGTCCCACTTGTTGGCAAACCGGACCCAAAAACGATGAGCAATCTGGAGAAAGCAGCCCTCGCAGGTTCTCGTGGTCCGCTCAAAGTCATTGCTCTGCTCAATAGAAGGAAAGCAGCAGCCGTCAGAGGTTTGACCTTGAATGAGGATTTTGACGACTACGGTCGTCTGATCCAGAGGCTCGGAACAAACGTACAGAACGGCCTTAATAACCAAGGGCTACCGACGTGGGCGAGAAACTATATGGATGATGCAACAGAGACCCCCCGTAAAGGTAATATCGAGGTCTGGCAAATCTTCAACCTCACCGGTGACACCCATCCGGTCCACTTCCACCTGGTGAATGTCCAGATTCTTTCGCGGCGGCCCTTTGATGTAGGAAACTATAACGGAACACCTGCCTTCACCGGACCGGCACGTCTGCCTGACCCGAACGAAATGGGCTGGAAGGAAACGGTCAGGATGAATCCAGGAGAGATGACAGAGGTCATCATGAAGTTTGATCTCCCGAAGGTTCCTTTTGCCGTTCCGCAAAGCCCGACAACAGGTGGACATGAATATGTTTGGCACTGCCACATTTTGGAACACGAGGAGCACGATATGATGCGTCCCATGGTAGTCATATAGTTGGTGATTTACATATAAATGTTCTCTTGGCTGATGATGATAAGGATTTCGGCCTGGTACTAATACAAACGCAATAATTCGCTTTACCCTCACCCCCATCCCTTGAGGGGATGGGGGTGAGCAAGAATTAGGAGGTGTTTTATAAAGTCGATGTCTAAAGCAAATCGATCCTCGGATATCCAGATCAAGCGTCTCTTTAAATACTCTTTGCTTTTCTCCTTGATCGTTTGTGTTTTCATCTCTGCTACTCCTTTTTTCCCAAATGCTTCTTTTGGCCAGCCCAATTCTGATCCTGCCTTTTCCATTGCAGCGGTGGATAAGATGGCTGGGTTCCCGGTTCAATGGGTTGCGGCTGGAGGGGGTGTCCTGGCCTACGGAGCGGGACAGCAAGTCGATTTTGCCCTCATCGACGAGCCCTTCTCTCCGGTCTCACACCTCTCTTTTGAAGGGGTCATCTCAGAGGCCTTGATCTTAGGAAAGGTTGCCTTGCTCAGCCAGGAGGGGTTAGGCCTGAGGATCATCGATCTCAGTGTGCCATCAAATCCCCAAGATCTCGGGTTCTATCCTCTTTCCGGAACGGCCTTCCACTTGGCCAGTTGGGGGAATCTCCTGTTTGTGGCAGGATCCGATCCAGGCATCCACATCTTTGAGCTCTCTTTTTCCAACAAGCAAAATCCACCATTAAATCTCACCGATCGGGAGGCCATCCCCATCGAAGATCCCATCCTGGCCTTAGCTGCGTCGGAATGGAAAATTTATGCTGCAACAGGAAAGGAAATAAAGGTCTACGATGTCTCGGATCCCTCCCTGACCTTGGAAATTGACAGTCTTCCGATTGGCCTGCCTGCGCGGTCAATGGCTATCAATGGTGACAGTTTATTCGTTGCTGCAGGGACTGAAGGACTCCATGTGGCTGACCTATCCGAACTCGGGAATACAGTCACACTGGCAGCTCATCCGGTACAAAGCGAGTCCCTCTATCTGGCTGGAAGGCTGGTCTATCTGGCTACAGGCAAGGATGGCCTCCATGTCTTTAAGGCTGGGCCACTTGCAGCAACGAACTTTCAAGTTCAAGTAGCACCGGGTGGCTCTCTTACCTTTTTCCCATCTACTATTAACATCAATACTGGCGATACGGTAACCTGGGTCTGGGTAACAAGATCTGGTCTTCATTCAAGCACTTCCGGAACAAATTGTACCTTCAATGGTCCGGGGCCAAACACCTGGGATTCTCAAGTATTGGACGAAGGGTCATTATTTCAATTCACATTTAACACAGCAGGGAGTTTCCCTTATTTTTGTTCTGTCCACTGCACGTCCGGGATGGTTGGAACTGTCAATGTGGGTTCAGCCCCGATCATTAACATCACCTTCGACACGGCATCCGTAAGCTTTGGAAATGTCAATTTGGGTCAGTCCTCCCCTGTCCAGACCATCACCATCACTAATGAACTTACCTCCAATTCAACATTGATTGGAACCGTGGGCACCCTTTCAGCCCCATTTTCTGTTCTGAGCAATGGGGGAAATTTTAGCCTACCACCCGGGGCGTCAATGCCCGTTACGGTTCGTTTTTCACCAACAACAGCCGGACCAGCCGTCACAAACCTTTCCATCACACACAACGCTACAAATCAAATTAGTCCCACCAGCATTCCATTAAGCGGGACCGGAGTGACACCAAGCGGCCCGAGCGTTGTCATCTCCTCTATTTCAGGGCCAAGCAGAGGAAAACCAGGCGGCAGAATCCCGATCCAGAACGTGGTAACAAACCAGGGTAATCAAAAAGCAAGTAGAGTGACGGTCAATTTCTATCTTTCACCCGATACGCAAATCGATACGGGTGATACGCTCATTGGTAAAAGGACAATCACGAACCTTGCTCCTGGTGCTTCGAGCGGACCCGTATCGACTATGGTGACCATACCACGAAATACTGCTCAAGGTTCCTACTTCATAGGGGCAATCGTAGGGAATAATACCAACTTCGATCCGAACGGAATCATCATCTGTCTCCCCCTCTCAAAACCGAGACTTCTCTCTCCCAAAAACAGAGGGACGAATATTCCCACAGCCCCTACCCTGACCTGGTCCAGCATAATCGCCGCTTCCACCTTTGAAGTTCAAGTGGCAACGGATTCAGGGTTCACAAACATCGTGGCTTCCATGACGGGTTTGACCAGCGCCCAGTGGACAGTCGATCCGGCCTTGAGCAACGGTACGTCCCATTTCTGGCGTGTAAGGGCAGTTAATCCCTGCGAACCAGGACCCTGGAGTATGTCTCGGAGTTTTAAAACGATGTGATAACCATTAAATTGTATAAGGTCAGTTGGACCCTTGCTCTATTCCTCACTTTTTCAGCGTGAGGCTAACGAGCGCTTGATCTCGGGAAAAATGGAGGACCAATCTAAAGGAAGGAGGGGTAAGAAAATGAATGCCTGGTTTGGCTCTTCTATATAGTTTTGACTATTCCGTTGAAAAGGAGGTGACAGGACAAAGTTTGATTGTACCGTTGACAGAAGCACAAGTGTAGCTCGTATGAAAAGATGACATCACTAAGAACAGGAGGAACAATACATGAATAAGCGCAAATTCTTAATCTTTATGAGTTTGGTATTGGCAGTGGCTGCCCTTGCCTGGGGAGTTGAGCAGGTATGGGCGCAATCGAAACCACCCATGCCGCCCGGTTGCGAGGAGGGACAGATGAGGTGCATTACAAACGCTGATAGAGCGGCCGCAGCACAGCGGGCCAGGGCAGCTCGTCAAAACACGGTGGTCCCGCTGGCCGTGCCGCCGCAAGGCGGGGTGCCGGATTATTTCAGCACTACGAACGCCAACTATGCCAACAGCCCGATCATTCCAAAATTTGTGGATAAACTGCCAGGCCTTGGACCGGCAGCCGCAAATCTCAATGGACAGTTTATCCCTGTTGCAGTTCCGGATACGGCCAAGTTCTCGGGATCTGATTATTACGAAATCGGGTTAGTCGAATATACCGAGAAGATGCATTCGAGCCTTAACCCCACCAGACTGCGGGGTTATGTGCAACTGGTGCCGCTGGGCTGGAGTGGGACTGATGTGTTTGGGAACGTATACAACGCCGTTGCGCTTACTACGGCCAATGGTTTGACCCAGAATATTATGGTTAACGGTGTTCAAGCCTATGGCGCGTCTAAGCCTCATTATCTCGGACCTCTGATTATCGCCCAGGGCGGCACTGATCCCCTCTCTTACATCCAGGCCAGGCCTGTGCGAATCAAGTTTTCCAACCTGCTTCCCACGGGCACCGCTGGTAACCTCTTCATCCCGGTGGACACCAGCTACATGGGGGCAGGACTAAGTCCTTTTGACAGTCTTGGAAACCCCTGTGATCCTACGACGTCCGGCCAACCGGGATTTCCTACCTGTGTAAGTTACACGCAGAACCGCGCCACCATTCATCTTCATGGCGGCCTCACTCCGTGGATCAGTGATGGAACGCCTCACCAGTGGATTACCCCTGTAGGCGAGCCGATTCCTGATGCAATCAAAAAAGGTGTCAGTCAGCAAAATGTCCCCGACATGTGGTTTGACAAAACGACCCACGCCGTGATCCCGGGGGTGTCGCTCACCCCGCCGAACCCGAACGCCACGAACGATCCGGGCCCAGGGTCGGCGACGTTTTTCTACCCCAACCAACAGAGCGCCCGGCTGATGTTCTACCATGACCATGCGTATGGGCTCACCCGCCTCAATGTCTATGCCGGCGAGGCCGCGGGTTACTTGGTGACGGACCCCGTAGAGCAGGCCCTAGTCACTGCCGGAACCATCCCCTCTGTCCAGATTCCTTTGATCATCCAGGACAAGACCTTCGTGGACACGGCCAACATTCTCAGCCAGGATCCTACCTGGAATTGGGGATCAACGCCTGCGGTTGGCGGGATTGTGCCGCCGTATACAGGCGATCTCTGGTTTCCCCATGTTTACCTCCCGAACCAGAACCCTTCTGACATGTTCGGATCAAACGCTATTGGCAGGTGGGACTATGGTCTCTGGTTTTGGCCTCCCCTTCAGTCGAACCAGTTGGCACACGGGGAGATTCCGAACCCCTATTATCCCGGGCCCGGTGAGAACCCAACGATCCCCGGAATGGGCGGTAACCCATCCGGTACACCGGAATCCTTCATGGACACCCCATTGGTCAACGGCACTGCCTACCCCGTCCTCACGTTGCGGCGCGCGGCCTACCGGTTCCGGATCCTGAATGCCGCCAATGACCGTGTTCTGAACCTTCAGCTCTATTATGCAAACGGAGGCACGGGCGCATCTGCTACAGCAACAGTAGCGGGTGGCGTTGTTACTGGCTTCACGGGTTTAGTCGGAGGATCTGGCTATACATTTCCTCCTAGTGTTTACATTATTGGTGGTGGCGGTACGGGCGCTGCAGCTACAACAACAGTAGCAGGAGGTGCTGTTACCGGCATTACGCTTACGAATCCAGGTATAGGTTACACTTCTGTTCCCACTGTCACCATCGGTAGCGATAAGGATGTCAAGATGGTTCCTGCGATCTTGCCCCCGACCTTGCCACCCTGTGCTCCGGGTGTCACAATAGGTCTTCCAAGCTATGTGACTGGAACCGTGACGAACCCCGCAACGGGCTGCTGGCCAGAGACTTGGCCTACGGATGGAAGGGCTGGGGGTGTTCCGGATCCAACCACGGTGGGCCCATCGTGGGTTGTGATCGGGACCGAAGGCGGCCTCCTGCCGCAGGCGGCAGTGGTTGACAACACGCCTGTCGGCTATGAATACGGCCGTAGAAGCATCACCGTCCTGAACGTCAGCAACAAATCCCTCTTTCTGGGACCTGCGGAGCGAGCGGACGTCATCGTTGACTTTTCAGCGGTTCCGGCCGGCTCCAAGCTCATCATGTATAACGACGCACCTGCGCCAGTCCCGGCGTTTGACACGCGCATCGACTACTACACGGGCGACCCGGATCAATCGATGACGACCGGAGACGGAACGGGCGGCGCACCAACGACGTTGCCGGGCTTCGGTCCCAACACCCGGACCATCATGCAAATCGTGATCAATACGGGTACTGGAATTCCGGGCTCAACCTTTAACCTGGCTACCTTGCAGACAGCCCTGCCGGGAGCTTTCGCCGCTTCCCAGCCCAAGCCCATCGTGCCGGAACCGGCTTTTGGACCAGCCTACGTGACAACTTTCCCTGGTGCCTATTCGAAAATCTTCGACACCACCTTAAGCTTTACCAACCCACTAATGATTCTTCCTCAATCGGTTGGGAGTATTACCATTACGAATGGAGGTTCAGGTTATACCACTGCCCCTGCTGTTACCATCACACGCGCCCCGGGTGATACCACCGGAACGGGCGCCACAGCTTCTGCATTTATATCAGCTGGGGTTGTGAAACAGATCCAAATTAACAATGGAGGTTTTAATTACACTTTGACTCCTATTGTTACCATCGCACCCCCCGCGACTGGCACGCAGGCTATTGCTGTTGCACACCTCGGTACGCCGATGCTGCCGAAGGCCATCCAGGAGCTCTTTGAGCTCAATTACGGAAGGATGAATGCCACACTGGGGACCGAACTACCGTTTACTAACTTCAACACGCAGACGACGATCCCCCTGGGTTACATCGATCCGCCAACCGAGATCATCACGAACGGTGAGTATCAGATCTGGAAGATTACCCATAATGGCGTTGATACCCATGCCATCCACTTCCACCTGTTCAACGTGCAGATCATCAACCGGGTTGGCTGGGACGGGGTTGTAAAACCGCCCTTGCCCCAGGAGGTGGGGTGGAAGGACACCGTCATCATGAACCCGCTGGAAGATGCGATTGTGGCTCTAAAGCCGATTCTTCCTGTGGTCCCATTCAAGCTTCCCGACAGCGTTCGCCCTCTGGACGTGACAATGCCGGTGGGCTCCACGGGGCAGTTCTCAAACATAGACCCTTATACCAATAACCCCATTACCGTCACCAACGACCTGACCAACTTTGGCTGGGAGTACGTGTGGCACTGCCACATCCTCGGCCATGAAGAGAACGACATGATGCGCGCAATGGTCTTTGAAGTTGCGCCGGCAGGACCAACGAACTTGACCGCAACGTTGGCCACGGGTCCTCTGAGGGCAAACCTCGCGTGGACGAACAATTGGACTACTCCTGCTGCTACATCTATCACTCTCCAAAGGGCAACAGATGCGGCATTCACGACGAACTTAGTCACAACCTCGCTTGGACCGACTGTGGCCACGTCTACCGATACGGCGATTGCACCGCTTACGACGTACTATTACAGGGTGAGAGCCGAGAACGCGTTGGGCTACTCCCCGTGGTCCAACACTGTCAAGGCCCTCTTACTCTCAACAGGCTCCGATCCTGCGGTTGCATGGAATTCAACGGACGGCAAGTTCCAGCTTGCCATCAGAGACCCAAATAACAGAATTTGGGTCGGTACAATGAATGCAAACGGCGGATTCAATAATGATTGGATCCAGCTCCCCTCTGGTACTACATCCGCTGCTCCGGCAATCGCCTGGAACCCTGTAACAAAAAAGGTTCAGATCGCAACCAAAGGCAACGGCACAAACAACGTGTTTGTGGCAAGTTACAATGCCGATGGTACTGGATTGAGCTCATGGACAATGATTCCCGCAAATTCATTGTCTGCCCCAGCAGCCGCCTGGAACGCCACGACAGGCAAACTCCAGATGGCTATCAGGGGTACTGACAACAGAATCAATGTGGGTACTGTGAATGGCGACGGTACAGGATTCAGCGGCTGGACCCAACTCCCCACAGGGACGACGTCGGCTGAGCCGGCAATCGCCTGGAACCCTGTAACAAACAAGGTTCAGATCGCAACCAAAGGCAACGGTACAAACAACGTGTTTGTAGCAAGTTACAATGCCAATGGTACTGGATTGAGCTCATGGACAATGATTCCCGCAAATTCATTGTCTGCCCCAGCAGCCGCCTGGAACGCCACGACAGGCAAACTCCAGATGGCTATCAGGGGTACTAACAACAGAATCAATGCGGGTACTGTGAACGGCGACGGTACAGGATTCAGCGGCTGGACCCAACTCCCCACAGGGACGACGTCGGCTGCTCCGGCAATCGCCTGGAACCCTGTAACAAAAAAGGTTCAGATCGCAACCAAAGGCAACGGCACAAACAACGTGTTTGTGGCAAATATGAATCCGGATGGCGGAGGGTTGAGCGCTTGGGTCCAGATTAACTGAACTACGTAAGTTGCTCCGGCAATTGCCTGGAACTCTGGGGCAGGTAAGGTCGAGATAGCTATCAAGGGTACTTACACCAATAAGATCTTTAAGGGCAACTATAGCGCCAACGGCTCAGGGTTCAGCCTCTTTACCCAGATACCGGGCGGCGATTCGACGGCTTCGCCTGCAATCGCGATAAGTCCCGCAGTTGGCACGCTTAACGTGTTTGCCAGAGACGGGGTCGGCAGTATTACGGAATTTGTGACTGTGCCCTGATACACGAAAAGAATTTAAGCTGAGTTAGGGAAGTTTCAAAACAAAGCCGCAGGGAAAACCCTGCGGCTTTGTTTTGACCCAGTGGGAAAATTCGTGCATAATGAAAAAACAGTTGCCTGAAGGTCCACAATGAAAATCTTAATGAGAAAACTCGGCGTTGCGGCTCTCGTTAGTCTATTCATCATCTTTTCAGTTTCCATTACATCCCGTGCAGGTGTTATCTCTCCTGACCTCCAATCAATCCTCTCATCTCTATCTCCTTCAGAACAGATTCCCGTTATCATAAACCTCTCTGACAAAGCGAACCTCAGCCTCATCCAGGATAACGATAAGGAACTCAGGCGGTCAATGATCATCCAGGCTCTTAAAGAAGCGGCTGATTTGTCTCAAGGACCGATAAAGGCTTTTCTTCAAAACATGAGTTTAAATGAGATCATCCCTCTCTGGATCATTAACGGAATAGAGGTGACCGCGCCGGCATGGGCAATCTCCTGGATCGCAACTTTTCCGGGGGTTGACAGTGTCATTCCCGATTACATCGTCGAGGCCCCTCCAATTACAGTAGGTGCTGCTGCCCCCGCTGAATGGAATATTAGTGCAATCCGGGCTCCTGAGCTCTGGAGCGTAGGGATTAGCGGGGCAGGGGTGGTCGTTGCAAACATGGATACGGGTGTTGACCCCAACCACGCTGATTTAGTCGGGAAGTGGCGTGGTGGAACGAATAGCTGGTTTAATCCCTACTCTCTCCCCACCAATTCCGCGTTCTGTGCAACTTCCCCATGCAGTGTCTGTGAGACGAACTCCACTACTCCGTGTGACATACATGGCCATGGGACAGGAACAATGGGTGTGATCGTTGGCGACAGTGCGGGTGGAACTGCCATTGGTGTTGCCCCGGATGCGAAATGGATAGCGGTTAAAGTCTTGAATGACGCAGGAACCGGAGCTTCCAGTACCATCCTACAGGGTTTCCAATGGATACTCGGCCTACCTTCAGGGCAAGTCCCGGATGTTGTCAATATCTCCTGGGGATTGCCTAATCCAAATGGATGTAACCTTACTTTTCAGACATCCATACAGGCTCTCAAGGCAGCAGGAATTTCAGTTGTCTTTGCAGCAGGGAATAATGGTCCGAATCCTGCAACCAGTATAAGCCCCCCTAACAATCCAGGATCTTTTGCTGTTGGCACAACGGATATCAATAACAACATAGCATCTTTCAGCAGCCGTGGTCCCTCTGCCTGCGACGGCACCATTTTCCCACACGTGGTTGCGCCCGGAGTAAATATAAAGATTGCAGCCCCTACCAGCGGCGGTCTTTTCCCAAACTCGTATGTATTGGGTAGCGGCACCTCCTTTTCTGCACCTCATGCAGCAGGAGCCATGGCCCTGCTGTCAGGCGCCCTCCCGATCCTGACGCCCACGCAACTCGAATCTATCCTGGAACAAACAGCATTTGGTCTCGGCACACCCGTCCCTAACAATGACTATGGATATGGGCTCGTGGATATTGCGAATGCTTATAAGAATGCTTTCAACACTATCAACGGAAATATCCCGGAGATTGCATCTCTTCCCGCTTCGTACAATTTTGGCAATGTGGAAATTCTTGCTTCCCCATCCAACCTCTTTACCATTGTGAATCGGGGCATAGGGGACCTAAGTATAACAAATATAAGCGTAACAGGTCCCAACAGTTCCGAGTTTGTCAAACAGATTGCCGGCGATACCTGCTCGGGACAGATTATACCTTCTCTTTCAAGCTGCACTGTGCCCGTTGCACTCCTGCCCACCTCTGTCGGCCCTAAAAGCGCTGCCCTCTCCATCCAATCCAATGACCCTGTTCAACCCCTGCTTGACCTTCCGTTAAGCGCCTCTGTATTTACCGTCATCCCTGGAACCACGATCTCATCACCCGCCCTCGCATGGAATCCTTTCACCAACAAGATGCACATCGTAGTCAGGGGTTTCCAAAACGATACCCTCTGGGCAGGCACATTCAATGCCGATGGTTCCTTCAACAGCACGGGCGGCACCCTG
>Ga0315279_10000889_pt1 | contig 53646 bp, 59 predicted proteins | sample YL17G06_20_MG_FD_203694 | JGI IMG/M metagenome (GOLD analysis project Ga0315279, IMG submission 203694) | Sediment microbial communities from Yellowstone Lake, YNP, Wyoming, USA - YL17G06_20 | ecosystem: Environmental > Aquatic > Freshwater > Lake > Sediment | place: USA: Wyoming | collected... | reverse complement strand
CCGCCGCTGTTCCGCATTGCTTACAAGAACCAGATCCACTATGCCTACACCGAAGCGGATAAGGACAAGCTCTTGAAAGAATTGGGGGTGAGCCAGGATAAAGCCAACCTCCAGCGTTACAAGGGCCTGGGCGAGATGAACCCCCAGCAGCTCTGGGAGACGACCATGAACCCGGCCAACCGCACCCTTTTGCTGGTCACCATCGAGGACGCTGCCGAAGCCGACCGCACCTTCGACATGCTGATGGGCGATGCGGTGGATCCGAGGCGGAGGTTTATCCAGACGCACGCGAGAAGCGTGAGGAATTTGGATATTTGATTAATATCCTCCTGCAGGTTCGGAGCCTGCGGGAGGGTGTTTGTTTGGTAAGATAGGGGCATGGAAGCACAAGAAAAACCCATCGCCCTTCACTCGCGTGTGATCGTTGAACTGGTGGACTCCTCCGGCGAAGCCGAGCAACGGGAGTTCACCCTGGTGACCTCGAAGGAGGCCGATTTCAAGTCCGGGCTGCTGGATGAGAATACGCCCCTCGGCCGCGCCTTGATGGGACATTGCGCCGGGGAGACTGTCCCGTATACGCTGGGGGACTTGAAAGAAGTAAGGATCCTGTCAGTAGAGAGCGGAGGGGAGAGTGTCCCGTCAGATGCGGCGGAGAAGCGCAGGGCTGCCGTCCGGCAGGCAGAGGCGCAGTCGGAGATCACCAGCCAGATGATCTTCGCCACTGCCAGCGGCAGCAAGTGGGGGAATTATGACGTGGATGTGGATAAATTGCTAAAGGAAGATGATGAGTAGGGTACGCTCGAAGCGTGCCCTACAAAACTGTTGTGAAAATACCTGTCACCTACGGCTGGATGTAGTGTACAATCCACAATGTAGGCGGTTTTCGAGAGAGTGTTTTGATGTGTCCTTCGTGTACTTTGTGGTGAATTTTAAGACAATCGCTTAACCATGTCGCAACCCCAACGCTTCAGCCAGCCCACCAGTTGGATGCCGCAGATGCTGCGCCAAAAACGGCTGCGGGCAGATTACCTGCTCCGGCGCGGAGAGAGCCGCCGTCCGGGAGGGGCTGGGAACAGACGTGCCCATCGCCGGAGGCTACACCCTGGGGCAGATCGTTTCCGGCGGCGAAGGGACAGCGTAGTTCCTGAACCAGCACATGGCTGAAGTGATTTTTAGGGAGATGGGAGAGAAGGATAAATAAACTCACCCCTAAGATCATCCTCGAAGGCACCCGCCTGACGCTCAAGACCGAGATCGCCTTTGCCTTGAACGATCACCCGCGCATCGTTGGACCGCGCAAATATCGCTATCACTCTCCGCTGATTTCTGCGGAATGGTGCGCCTTTACGAACTTCCCCTGGGGGCGCGGACTGGTCAACTTCGAGCCGCAGGAGGAGAGCCTGGCGATGGAGACCTACCGGACCTGGGTGCGGCTGTTCGAGCTTCAGCGTTACTACTCCTGGATCATTGACCGTTTCCACATCTCGACGCGCGCCTACCAGCTAAAAGCCTATGGCAAAGATTACGATTTCCACTGGTTGGAGGAACGGCTGCTCCCCCTCAACTTCCGCCTGGTTTTCCTAAACCGCACGCCCGAGTCCTTCGCTGCGGCGCGGGCCGAGCGGCTCAAAGTCTCCGGCAAACCAGACCAGTACGATGACCTGTCCGTTTTCGTCCGCGAGCAGGAACTGACCAAGCGGCTGATGAGTGAGTCAATCTTGCCGAAATTCGAATTGGATATTTCAGATAACGACATTTCCCGCGCCGTCGAAGAAATTGCCGATTGGATGGAAGCCACCGGGGGGTTGTGGATGGAATAAATAGTCCTAAATTAGGGTATAATTACGTTAGCCAATTAGATTAGCCAACAGGAGAAAGAGATGCTCCGAACATTGCCTGCAACCGAGGTTAAAAATCGCCTGGGGCGCGTATTGCGCGAGGTGGCGAAATCCGGCGGGCCAATCTATGTTGAGCGCGATGGGAAGCCGGTAGCAGTCATCCTCAGCGTGAGCGAGTTCGAGCGTACTCGCCGGGGCGCTACGTTTTTTGGTGAAAAGACGAGGCTTCTTGAAGATGCGTTCGGCATGTGGCGCGGCCGCGCGGACATTGGCGAGAATTGGGTGACTGAAGGCCGCTCCCGCTGGGATAGCGCGTGGTCGAAATGAGTCAGCCCCGCGAATTGTTGTTCGATACCACTGCGCTGGTGGATATTTACCGAGGGCGGACGGAGATCAAACCGCTTTTTGACGCTGTTGCGGCGGGCGAACTCCGGCCATATATCTCAGTGATCACCGAGGCGGAACTCTGGCGCGGCGTCAAACTGGAAGAAATAGAACTCCACGAGGCTCTCCTAACCCATTTTGTGCCAATCCCCCTGCAATCAGAAATGGCACGGCTGGCCGGGGCATGGATGCAACGCTATGCAGCCACCGGACTGGGCTGGATGGATGCGTTGATCGCGGCGACTGCTAAATCTGTCAGCCTGTCTGTGTTGACCCGTGTTCGTCGCCTGGCAGAAGTTCTTACGGCTGAAGTCGGGTTTGAAATCTACGGATGAAATGTAGGGACGGGCAGCTGCCTGGACATCTCCGATAACAACGTGGCGCGTGCCTGCGAGCTTATCGCCGACTGGCTGGAATCTACCGGCGGGTTGTGGGCGAAATAAGAGAAAATCCAATGAGTTGGCTCCCGTCGCTGGAACTCTGGCTCAGCCGCTTCGGTGCACTGATGGGCTTTGCCACGGTCGCCGCCGCGCGGTACGGCTTGGCGGATGATGAGTTGAAGGAGATACAGGAAAGACTGGGAAAGTTGGGGCAAAAGCCGCTAACGCCATTCGGCCGGCCGTCGAAGGACAAAGCCATCTGGCTTGACCACTTCTTCTGGAAAGATGCTTTTTGAAAGTTTGTCGCGGCCGATAAAGTAGTATGCATGTGCTGCGCGTTGTAATGCACTCGATGAACGCGCCGGAGGAAAGGCAACAACCACCTTTTTCTTATCAAATAGACGTTTCACGGCTTTAATTGGGCTGACCAGGTCGCTATCGGCAGATACAAGGAATGCAGTGTCGAATCTATCTTGAAAGGCATCCGTCATCAATTCAACTGCGATGTTTACATCTGTCATCTTCTCGTGGTGGGTCTCATAAGTATGACCACAATTGTGACAGGTTACGGGATTAGATAGAAAATGACCATAGAAGATTTGGAAATTTCGCAAAGTTTGCAGAGCCTCAAGAAAGCCCGCTTGCCTCTGATGACGCCCCTCTGGATAATTGACGATGGTAGTGAAATACTTCGTTATAATCAGCCGTTGGTCCGGTCTGAGCAAGTGCTGAACCAGGGATTGAATATTGAGCCAATAGAACCACTTCCACTGCTTATCCCGCAAGCCATAGTAGAGATTGTAACCGTCAACGTAGGCAATTACTCTTTCCATCGTCTCCCCTTCCTGTTAAGAGACGACCCACCTTGCGGTGGGCGTCGGCCCGGAGATGCTATCTCCGGGGGGGTTGACTGTATTGTACACGATTGCGGTACATTGTCAATATCAAATTGTTGTCACCGTGTTCCGGCCTGGCTGCCTTGCATACGGAGAAATTAATGCATAACCTCATCATTCTCTTTGAATTGCCTGATAATGGTAGGGCAGTCACCTACCATAATGAGCAAGCCTTCCAACTGAACTGGCAGAAGTTCCTTGGCTTGGCAGAGAAGATGCCTGGCTTGCGCCGCGAGACCGTCAGCCGCGTGGAGCGGATGCTGTTCGGCAAATCCGAAGGCGGGTATGTATTGTTACAGGAACTGCTGTTCGATTCCAAGGAGGCACTGGAGGCGGCCATGCAATCCCCCGAAGGACAGGCCGCCGGTACGTTTCTGCAATCGTTTACCGGTGGGAGAGTGATGCTGTTATTGGCAGAGCATATGGAAGCCGGGGCAGGGGATTTCCGAAAGAACACGCTGGTCACGTCGCCGGGCGCAAACGACGCCGCAGCCAACCCAGAAGAGCCGGCCAGAACAGGATGACCGCATAAAAAGAGAAGATCATAACCCCGCGCCAGATGGTCAGATACCAGGGATCAGGCACGTTGGGAAATCCATAGTAGGCGCGATAATCCCAGGTGGCGTCACAAATGCCGCCAATGATCATCAGGCTGACGAACCCGGCCAGTAGGGAGAACACTCGCCCAGACACACGGTCGCTGCTTAGGAAAAACCACACCCCAGCAGAGACTGACAGGGTCGAGGCCAGCATAAATAGCAGAAGGTATGGATGGTGATTCTCGTCATATAACGACCAGACAAAGGCCAGAAAAGTATACAAGGCCAAAGAAAGACGCGTCCAATCCTGCCAGATACCAGTGAAAAACGCTTTGAGGGGTTGCAGTGAACGTGTCCACAGCAGGGCGATTATAGCCGTGGCTGCCAGAGGTAGCCAGAAGCGCCAGCCCCAGTCAGGGATTGGTAAACCAAAGAAGCTGAATCCGTAGGTGCCCATGTCGCTCCACCACCAGGCGAAGACCAGCGACCAGCCCAGGTAACTGTATGTCCATAGGGGAAAGCCACGCACCCATCCGACCAGCAGTCCCCCTAAAGCCAACAAGTAGCATCCCAGGAACAGGTTTATATCAAGGAATGGTTGGGGTACTTTGCTCATCATGCTGGCCAGGCCAAAAGCCAGGAAGGGCAGCATTCCTAGAAAAGTTTCCCATTTGGATGATTTCGTGAGAACAGGTTGTGTGGTCATGGTTCCTTCTCCTATCTGAGAAAACCAGTAGTTCTGCAGCAAGCTTGCGGGTAAGTCGCGCAGCTCACGCAGGCAATAGGCTGCTATTGCACCAAATCCTACCCGATTCGTAATGGCCTGCTCGAAAACAGCCTGCATTTCTGCGCCAAATTCAGTGCGGAAATCTGCCGGGTATAAGTTCAATAATACGCGGTAGATCCCCACAGCCAAGCACACTAGGCGGCTCACGAGGCCTCCTGCGCGGTTTGGATTTTCTTAGCCACACTCACCATCTTGCGCAGGCGTTCGATCTCGGCGGACAGAAGCCGCTGGCCCTGTTCGGTGAGGGCATAAGCCTTGCGCTCACGGTCTGTACTGTTGGGGAGTGGGTCTTCCACCCGGCGTATCCAGCCATCGTCCAATAGTCGTTTGATCGCGCCATACAACGTACCAGTGCTCAACAGGAGGCGGCTTTCGCTCAAGATTTCCACTTCCTTCATGATAGCGTAACCATGTTTCGGCCCTGGCGAAAGGCTGAGCAAAATATAAAATGTGGGTTCTCTCAAGGGGAGGTGGGCAAGGATATTGTCCATATATCGCTCTTCGTTATGTCGTTAACCGACATATTACATCGGAAAACTGTTCCTGTCAAGCCCCCTCTTCTCAAGTTTATTCTTCTTTCGGTGGGCCAACCGGGCCATAATCCAGCACTTCGCGCACCTGGCTGTTGGGCTGCGCCTGGCTGATGATCCCCTTTTCTTCCATCGTATCCACCAGGCGCGCGGCGCGGGTGTAACCAACGCGCAGACGGCGTTGCAGCATCGAGACCGAGGCGCGCCCCTCACGCCGCACCAGGCTAATCGCATCCTCAAGCAGCGGATCGCCTTTCTCGAGCGGCGCCATGTCCTCGAACATGGGCACCTGCTCGCCCCCGAAGTTTGAGGGCTTGAGAGGCACGCCCGGCGGGATGGCATCTACCGACCCGCCAGCCGCGGCAGCCATCGGGCTGCCCTGCCCGGCCAAGTTACGCCAGTAATCCACCAGCCGCTGGATTTCCATATCCGAGACGAAAACACCTTGCAAGCGCACCGGTGAGGGCGAGTCGGGGGCCTGGAAGAGCATGTCGCCGCGCCCGAGCAGGCGCTCTGCGCCGGGTTGGTCGAGGATCACGCGGCTGTCCACGCCGGAGGCAACGGCGAAGGCAACCCGCGCCGGGAAGTTGGCCTTGATCAGCCCCGTCACCACGTCCACAGACGGACGCTGCGTCGCGATGATCAGGTGGATGCCGGTGGCGCGCGCCAGTTGAGCCAGGCGGGTGATGGTGCGCTCGGTCTCGTCCGGCGAGATCATCATCAGGTCGGCCAGTTCGTCAATTACCACTATCAGGAAGGGCAATTTCTTGCCGCCATGCGCCGTCATGCGGGCGTTGTAATCCGCGATATTACGCGCCCCGATCTGGGCGAACTTGTGATAGCGGTTGTCCATTTCCCGCGTCATCCATTGCAGTGCGCCGATCACGCGCTCGATCTCCACTACCACCGGAGCCAGCAGGTGTGGGATGCCGTTGTAACTGGTCAGCTCCACCCGTTTCGGGTCAACCAGGATCAGGCGCAGGTCATCGGGGGTGTTGTGGAGCAGGAAACATGTCAGGATGGAGTTGACACACACCGATTTGCCCGAGCCGGTCGTCCCGGCGATCAGCAGGTGCGGCATGGCAGCCAGGTCCGCAACGATCGGATGTCCGGCCACGTCCTTGCCCAGGGTAAATTTCAGGGACGAACGCCTGCGCTGGAAGACTTCGGACTCGACCACCTCCCGCAGGGTGACCAGGGTCATCTCCTCGTTGGGCACCTCGATGCCGACATAATTCCGGCCTGGGACCGGGGCTTGGATGCGGATGCGCTGCGCGGCCAACGCCAGGGCTATGTCATCGGCCAGGGAGACGATCTTTGAGACGCGCACGCGCGTCCGCCCGTTGCGCGTCTCGATGAACTGCGGCTCGACGCCGAACATGGTGATGACCGGGCCGCGGCTGATCTCAATCACCTGGCTGGGCGCTCCAAAGGAGGTCAGCGTCTCTTCGATCAGGCGGGCGCGCGTCTCGATATACTCCTCGTTGACGGCCGGCGTCACGCCGACTTCCAGGATATCCTTGATGGTGGGCAGCACCCAGGGGACGACCGGTTGGCTGGGCAGGCCGGTCTTGACCGTCACGGCTGGAGGCGGCGGCGTCCCTGGCGCGGCGGATGGATGTGGGATAGGCGCGAAGTCATCCGGTGGGGATTCAGGTGGGGTTGTTGATGTGACGGGGATTTTCTGCAACAGTTCGTTCAGCTTCTGGCGGGCCTTTTCGACCAGCGGCCCAGCCCACTGAAAAAGCTCTTGCACCGACAGGTCGAGGGTCATGGTTAAAGAAATAACAAACCAGGCGATGAGGGCGATGACCGTCCCTGCGCCACCCACGCCGTTGACCATGCCTTGCAGGATCAGGCTGCCCATGTAGCCGCCGCCCTTCCCCTCGGCGGCGAGTTCGCTGGCTTGAGCCACCGGCCCGGCCAGTCCATGCAGGATGACCAATAGATTGACAAAAAGCAGGACGATGCCGACGATGCGCTCGACGGAGAGTTGCGGTAGGCGTTCGACGTTGCGCGCTACCAGCCATGTGCCGAGAATGATCAAACCAAGGGGCAGGATGTAAGTCCCCCAGCCGAAGATGAGCGAAAGCCCCCTGATCCAGGAACCGGTCAACCCGCTGCGGTTGGCCGAGAACAAGCTCAACACTGTCAGCAGGCCGACCAGCGCCATGACGATGCCGATCAGGTCTATTTTGCGTTCGGGTGAGAGGCCGCCGAGCAGCGATGGTGGCGGAGGCGCCTGCCGACGCGGCGTAGTGCGCGCCGGTTGTGAGCCGCGCGAAGCGACACTCCGGCCGCGAGCGGATCCCTTGCTTTTGCTTCGTGAAGAACTGCGCTGGGCGCGTGTGATGGGCATGGTACTTTCATTATAGCACAAATGGTCTAAGCCCCCTCCCAGCCTCCCCCATTTTCGGGGAAAATGGGGGAGGTGGCGCGTAGCGCCGGGTGGGGGCAGGGTATAATTGCCGCAATGTTTGAAATTGTCTTCCTCGGCACATCGGCATCCGCCCCCTCGGCGCGGCGCGGGCTTTCGGCGCAAGTCGTCAAGCACGACGAGTTCCGCTTCCTGATTGACTGCGGTGAAGGTACCCAGCGCCAGATTTTGCAATCTGGGTTGGGTTTCAAGCACCTCAACCACATTCTCATCACCCACGGTCACCTCGACCACATCCTGGGGCTGGGCGGCTTGCTGTCCACTTTCATGCGCTGGGAGACGATTGACGAGTTGAATATCTACAGCGGACGCTGGGCGCTCGACCGCATCAACGATTTGCTCTACGGCGTCGTCTTGCGCGGCGCACAGCCGCCATTGAAGCTCCAAATGCACGAAATCTCGCCTGGAGTCTTTTTCGAGGCGGATGATTTCACGATCACGGCTTTTCCTGTCCACCACCGGGGATCCGATTGCCTGGGCTTCAAGTTCGAGGAGAAGTTCCATCGTCCATTCTTGCCGGAAAAGGCGGAGGAACTGGGCGTCCCGCCCGGCCCGCAGCGGCGTGACCTGGTGAACGGCAAGACCATCACCCTGGCAGATGGTCGCCGCGTCAGGCCGGATGACGTGCTCGGCGCACTCAAGTCCGGGGTCCGGTTTGTGCACGTGGGCGATGCGGGCCGCACCGAGGACCTGGTCGAGGCTTGCAGCCAAGCCGACGCTCTGGTCATAGAGTCCACCTATCTGGAATCCGAAGCAGAGATGGCGAAGCAGTTCTCGCACCTGACGGCGAAACAAGCTGCGGAGTTAGCGATCAGTGCCGGGGTCAGGCAATTGATCCTGACCCACATCTCACGCCGCTATCGCGAGAAGGATGTGTTGGTCGCGGCCCAGGCTGTCTTCCCGAACGTCAGCGTGGCGCGGGATTTCGATGTGTATCAAATCAAACAAACGTAGGGCGGGATTCCAATCCCCCCTTAGCAGAGGGTGGTTTACCCTTCGTATCGGCGGGGAAGACACCCGCCCTACATGTGAGGCAAGTTATGGATAAAGATTTCACGATTGGCATCCTTACTTCAGGCGGCGACTCACCGGGGATGAATCCGTGTATCCGGGCGGTGGTGCGCACGGCGAGTGCCAGTAATGCCCAGGTGATGGGGGTGATGGACGGCTACGAGGGTTTGATCAACGGCGAGTTCCGCCCGCTTGGCGTGCGGGACGTGGGAGGCATCCTCCAGCGCGGCGGGACGATCCTGCAGACGCGCCGCAGCGCCCGCTTCCTGGAGCTGCACTACCAACGCGAAGCCATTCGCAATATGAACGGTGTGGGCATGGATGGGCTGATCGTCGTTGGCGGGGAGGGCTCGCTCAAGGGCGCCCACGCCCTGGCCGGGCAAGGCGTGAAGGTTGTTGGCATCCCAGCAAGTATTGACAATGATGTCTTGGGGACCGACATGTCCATCGGCGTGGATACGGCCATGAATACTATCGTGGAGGCAGTGGACAAGCTGCGTGACACGGCCTCCTCCCATGGACGGGCTTTCCTGATCGAGACGATGGGACGCGGCTGCGGTTACCTGGCCGTTATGGCCGGCATCGTCTGTGGCGCGGAAATGGTGCTCATCCCTGAAGTACCGGTGAAAGTAGAAGAGGTGGCAAAAGCCGTCGAGGATGCCTACCGGCGGGGCAAGACGCACGCCATCATCGTCGTCGCTGAGGGGGCCATCGTAAAAACGACCGAGCTGGCGGCCGCGCTGGATGCCGAGGATGTTGGCTTCACGACGCGCGTCACCATCCTGGGTCACATTCAGCGCGGCGGCTCGCCGACCGCGTTCGACCGGATGCTGGCTTCGCGTCTGGGCGTCAAGGCGGTGCAAGCCTTGCTGTCTGGTGAATCGGATGTTATGGTTGGCTTGCAGGGGCGGGAGGTTGGTCTGATCCCCCTGGCTGAAGTTACAACGAAGTCGCGCACGGTCAGCGCGGAATACATCGAGATGGCGCGGATGCTTGCCCGCTAGAAAATAGAGAATCGAAATTAGAGAATAGTAAGAGCGGGTTTCCCATCGAAAGGGACGCCCGCTCTACGATGCCCCACTGATCTCTACTCTCTATTCTCTACTCTCTACACTCTCTACTCACTAAATCCAGGTCGGCTCCTGATACTTCCCAAACACCCCCCTCATCACGTCAATGATTTCGCCCAAAGTGGCATAAGCCCGCACCGCATCCAGAATATATGGCATGGTATTTTCCGTGCCCTGGCAGGCGAGGCGTAATCTGTCCAGCGTCTGCCCGAGGCGGGCGTTGTCGCGGCTCTCGCGGATATTTGCCAGACGGGAAGCCTGGCGCTCATATCCTTGCGGATCCATTTCGAGCAGCGGGATGGTGAGCGGTTTATCCTCGGCGTAGGCGTTCACACCCACGATCTTGCGAATCCCCCCGTCAATCTCGCGCTGGTAGCGATAAGCGGAATCCGCAATCTCGGTCTGGAAGAAGCCCCTTTGGATGGCCGGCAAGACGCCGCCCAGGTCAGTGACGCGGCGGAAGTAGTCGTAGGCCTGTGCCTCGATGCGGTTCGTCTGCGCTTCGACGAAGAACGAGCCGCCCAGCGGGTCAATCGTGTTCGCCACACCGGATTCTTCGGCGATGATCTGTTGCGTGCGCAGGGCGATGGTGGCGGCCTGTTGGGAGGGCAAGGCCAGGGCCTCGTCGCGGGAATTGGTATGCAGGCTCTGGGTCCCGCCGAGCACCGCTGCCAGGGCTTGTATCGCCACACGGACAACGTTGATCTCCGGTTGCTGGGCCGTGAGCGAGCAGCCGGCGGTCTGCGTATGGAAGCGCATCAGCCAGGAACGTGGACTCTTTGCGCCGAAGGTATCTTTCATTTCCCTGGCCCAAATCCGCCGGGCGGCGCGGTACTTGGCGATTTCCTCGAAGAAGTCGTTGTGGGCATTGAAGAAGAAGGACAGGCGCGGGGCGAAGTCGTCAATCTTCAAGCCGCGCTGCAGCGCCCAGCGGGTGTACTCCATCCCGTCGGAGAGGGTGAAGGCCAGTTCCTGGGCGGCGGTTGCGCCGGCTTCACGGATGTGGTAGCCCGAGATGGAGATGGTGTTCCACTGCGGGACGGTCGTCGTGCCGAACTCGATGGTATCCACCACCAGCCGCATCGAAGGCTCCGGCGGGAAGATGTACTCTTTCTGGGCGATGTATTCTTTCAAGATATCGTTCTGGATGGTTCCGTGCAGTTGATCGGGACGCACGCCCTGTTTCTCGGCAGCGGCAATGTACATGGCCCAGACGATGGCCGCCGGTGAGTTAATGGTCATGCTGGTGGAGACTTTGTCCAGTGGAATATCTGCCAATAAAATTTCCATATCCTTGAGCGAGGAGACCGCCACGCCACATTTGCCGAATTCACCCAGCGCTTCGGGTGAGTCGCTGTCGTAACCCATCAGGGTGGGCAGGTCGAAGGCAATGGAGAGGCCGGTCTGGCCCTGTTCGAGCAGGTATTTGAAACGGGCGTTGGTCTCCTCGGCGATCCCGAAACCGGCGAACATGCGCATCGTCCACAGCTTGCCGCGATGCAGCGTCGGGTGGACGCCGCGGGTGAAGGGATACTCGCCGGGCAGGCCGAGGTCGCGCCCGTAGTCCATATCGGGGATGTCGAGGGGGGTGTAGAGACGCTCCACCGGTTCGGAGGAGGTGGTGATGAATTGTTCCTGCCGTTCCGGCATATTCGCCAGCGTCTTGTGCAGGCTGGTCTTCTCCCACGTTTCCAGCGACTGGCGCAGTTGGTCGAGTTTTTGGCGGTCGTACATGGCTCACTCCTTGGGGGCTGTATCTGGCGAGATTATAGCATACCCCCCTCTATCCCCCCATTTCGCTTGCACCCCGTTCGGGCCGGGAGCCCGCCGGGGCGAAACGGCCTGCTGCAAGTGCAGGCGAAGTTCACCTGTGCCTGCCTGTCCTGGCGGCCAGGCCAGGGCGGCACTGGCGCAGGCAGAAATGGGGGGATGAAAGGGGGGCGGTCAATTTCTGGTATACTCCCCTCATGCCCCGCTTAGAACTTGACCTCAACCCCGTCAGCCACATCAGCGCGGATGCCATCGGCGCGCCCGGCCAACGCGTCTTCTACATCCAGGGCTGGCAGGAGAGTGATCCCCAGCCGGTGACGATCATTATCGAGAAGATTCAGCTCCAGTCACTGGCTGTAGGCATCGAACAATTCCTGGCCGAAATTGCCAGACAGAACCCCAACCTGCCGCAGGTTTCGGCCGATTATCTCGAGGTGCAGATGCACATCAGCCCGCCGGTTGACCCGCTCTTCCGCGTCGGGGAGATTGGCATGGGCTATGATCGCGACCATGACCTGGTCATCCTGCTTGTGCGTGAGATCGTGCTCGAAGGGGCCGACCCCGAGCAGGCCGCGGTCGTCCGCTTCTGGTGCACCCGCTCACAGGCGGGCGCCATGGCCCGCTGGGGCGCGGAAGTCGCCAGCCGCGGGCGGCCCCTCTGTCCACAGTGCGGAGGGCCAATGGAGCCGGAAGGGCATTTCTGTCCCAAGAAGAATGGACACAAGCATTAACGATAATCAGGAGGATATGTATGGCCTATTTATTAGATGTTGTTAGCGGAAAAGTTCCTCCAGAGCCAAATAAAATTAGTTTAGAACGTTATATATTGGAAGATAGCTATATAACCAAGTACTTATCAAGGGTAGTCAAAGATAAAGCATTGGTGGTATACCACGTACTATTCACTCTGTCTTGGTTTGAAACTGGTTCGGGGGAGATTTTTATTCCTTGGTTAAAAGTTGGATCTTATATTCGCTCAGAACAAGGGAATATCATCGAGGATGGTTCGACTATAAAGCGAAGACTTTCTGATCTTATTCAAAACCGTTGTATAAAGGTTGAGCAACAGCGAAGCGGACCAAATAAAATAAAAATCTACCTTCCAAGTGAAATTCAGGCATGCAAAGAGTTAATTCAAAAAGATATAGTTTTTGAAGAAATAGACGATACCGACAATACCGATTACTACTCTAACTTATCAAAACGTAAACAAATTTATGAACGTGATAACCGGAAGTGTGTTTACTGCCGTATTGAACTTGATGAAAACTCCTTTATGCTTGACCATATCATTCCTGTTTCTAAAGGTGGAACAAACAAAAAGTTCAACCTTGTTACATCTTGTGAAAAATGCAATCAAAGAAAACAGAATCAAGAACCAATGCAATTTTTGTTGGTAAATTACCGTAACCAACTTATCAGTCAAGAGGAATATCTTACCCAAAAAGAATATATCGAGAAATTGTTGGCAACCCAATAAGGTAAAAAAGCTTCGCCACAGGGCCGATTTTTTTACTAATAGCTTTCTTTCATGTTCTCTCCATCCCATGTAACTGACCTTCACACCTTCCTTACCCACGGGGAACTCTCTCTCCAGGGTCAGTTTTTGCTCGGCTCGAATTACACCTTCCTCGTCAAAGTCCGCCACGAAGGGCAGGAGATTCCCGCTGTCTACAAGCCGCAACGCGGCGAGAATCCGCTGTGGGATTTTCCCGAGGCCTCGCTCGCCGGGCGTGAGGTGGCGGCATATCTGGTCAGCGAGGAGCTGGGATTCGACTTTGTCCCGCTGACCGTGCTGCGAGCGGACGGCCCCTTCGGCCCCGGCTCGCTCCAGCAATTAATCGAGTACGATCCCAACTACCACTATTTCACTTTTTCCGCGAGCGACCGTCAACGCCTGCGCCCAGTTGTCCTCTTTGACCTGCTGGTCAACAACGCCGACCGCAAGGGCAGCCATCTGCTCATCGAAAAGAGTACAAACAAGCTCTGGCTGATTGACCATGGCCTGTGCTTTCACGCCGAGGACAAGTTGCGTACGATGCTTTGGGACTTTGCCGGAGAGCCTATTCCTGAAGACCTACTCGCTACTTTACGCGCCTTTCGCTCCACCCTTCGCTACGCTCAGGGCAGGCTCCTCCACCCTGCTCGTTCCGCGCCTCACGCTTCACTCTCCACGACCCTCGCGCCTTATCTTCAACCTGACGAACTCGCCGCCCTTGCCGCGCGTGCCGACCGTTTGCTTGCCAATCCAATCTTTCCCCATCCGCCGGAAGATAGACGAGCATATCCATATCCGCCGCTGTGAGTGACAAGTGCATGAAAACTCGCGCCCGATGCCCAACCGGAGTTGCTTTCACCCAATTCGATGTACAATATAATGGCGATCGGAGGAATTATGCCCAAAGTGACAATCCACCAACTCCTGGAGGCCCTGCAAACTGGCTGGGGACAGTACACTATCGGGTTCGAGCGACTTTCCCCAGCAGAGCAGGCAGCCTTTTTGCAGCGACAAGGCTACTCGCGCTTTCACGACTTGCTGGCCCACATCTGCGCCTGGTGGGAAGAGACTCTGGAGGTTGTGACCGCCATCCTCGAGGTCAGGGATTTGCCGGAACGACACTATAACGTGGATGCCTTCAACGCGACGGCCATCGCCAAATTTCAGGATTGGAAAGAGAGCGATCTGCTGACCCACTACGAAAACCTGCGTGAAGCCTTGCTTTACCTGATGGCCGAGCTGCCCGAAGAGGCGTTGACAAACCGGCGCATCGCGGGATGGCTGCACGCCAGCGTCATCGAGCATCTCGATAAGCATCGTTTGCTATAAATTCTCATCACAAGTCACTCGTCACTCATTACACATCACCCTCTGAGGAGGCAGAAATGAACGAAACTCGCGAAGTCTTCATCGTATCCGCCGTCCGCCTGCCGATTGGCATGGGCAAACCGAGCGGGGCATTGTTCCCCTTCCTGCCGGTTGACCTGACCGCGCGCGTGCTGGTCGAGGTGGTGCGCCGGGCAGGGATTGACCCGGCGCGGGTGGAAGACGTCGTCTGGGGCGTGGTCACACCGGTCGGTGACCAGGGCGCGAACCTGGCACGCATGTCGGTGCTCAAGGCCGGCTTCCCTGCCCACGTCCCGGCCACCACGCTGAACCGGATGTGCGGATCGTCCCAGCAGGCGATCCACTTCGCCGCGCAAGCCATCCTGGCCGGGGACATGGACCTGGTCATCGCGGGCGGGACGGAGATCATGTCACACCAGCCGATCGGGGCCGATTATCCCGCCGAGTGGCCGAAGGATTTCCCCTACAAGCTGGTGCATCAGGGCACCAGCGCTGAGATGATGGCGGAAAAGTGGGGCTTGAACCGCGATGAGTTGGACGATTTCGCCTTTCAAAGCCACATTCGCGCTGGCCAGGCCATCCAGAACGGTTACTTCGAGAGCCAGATCCTGCCGGTAGAATTGCCGGATGGCAGCCGCTTCACCACCGACCAGGGCGTGCGCATGCCGCCCGACCGGGCGAAGATGGCCGCCCTGAAACCAGCTTTTAAAGAAAATGGCACCATTACAGCAGCCAACTCCAGCCAGATCAGCGACGGCAGCGCGGCCGTCCTGCTGGCTTCACCCGAAGCCGTTGGACGCTATAACCTGACCCCGCTGGCGCGCATCGTTGCACGGACGGTGGTCGGCTCGGACCCGGTGCTGATGCTGGACGCCCCCATCCCGGCTACGATGAAGGTTTTGGGAATGGCAAACTTGACGCTGGCGGACATGGACGTGATCGAGATCAACGAAGCATTCGCCAGCGTGGTGCTGGCCTGGGAGAAGGAGATCAAGCCTGACATGGCGCGCGTCAACCCTAACGGCGGGGCCATCGCGCACGGGCACCCAGTCGGCGCGACCGGCGCCATCCTGATGACCAAGCTGGTCTACGAGCTGCTGCGGAGCAAGGCGAAATATGGCTTGCAGACGATGTGCATCGGTCATGGCATGGCCACGGCGACGATCATCGAGAGAGTTTAGGTTCACCCAAAGGCACAGGGTGTAGAGAAAGTAGAAGAGGCCAGGGAGCAATCCCTGGCTTCTTGATTTTGAAGCCTATTGTTCGTCTTCTCCCCCTGCCCCCTTCGTACCCTTACGGGGTACTGCGGGGACCTTCGGTGGGGGAGGGGGCGGCGAAGCGTTGCCAAAAATACTTCCCTGGAAAGAAAAAACCGGCCGCGGAATCGGCAGCCTGCTCTGGAACCTAAGCGGAGAGTAACTGATGGCGTTCCACAATAGCAGCCGGAGAGAATAGTCGAATGTTCTCTTCGATTCTTCGCAGTTGCACGTCCACGGTCTCCGATGGAACACCAGCAGGAGCATAAGCAACATAGAGCGCGCGAGAGGTCTCTGATGAAATAGGAGACCGATCATCCTGCCCATAAATAATCGAACAGCATACGCCATTCGCATCTCTCATAATCATATCGCCCGCACGAATGGCTTTGGAAGAGCCTTTCATCTGAGTGATATGATCTCCTTCACGTGACACGTCTATTAAAATCAATCCATATAACTTCGCTACATCATGTCCAGCGGTTAGAACTAACGTTTCCACTTCTGCAATGAAGTTTGCATCGACCAAGGGGCACACATTCGGCAGGTTTTTTCCTTTCAACACGATTGACTCGACTTGAAGCTGTACATGATAAGTCTTGTTGAATCGCTTGTAGTACCGTTCGTAGGCCGATATCACGGGCAGCGACAAGAAATCCTGCCGCGTAAATCCTTTATAACGCTCTCTCAAACGCGCTTCCGTCTCCCGTTTTCGCTCATCTAACTTGGGAGACGAGTGGGGGTTCACTACGTCTGAAAGTTCCAGAAGTCCTATCACTGCTCCGGGGTGAGTGGTTCGCCATTCATCAACTGCTGAAATCGAAAGCATATGAATCTCCTAACTAATAACCAACCACCAAGAGCAGGCTAACGGCTGGGCTTACCCGCAGCGGCGGGAGCGGCGATCAAGGGGAGGGCGGCTACGGCCGGATGGAGAGGGCGGGGGAAGGATCGGCTCAATCAAGCGCCATTGGTCGCCGGTGAGGTGCATAGGATTTTTGAGTAAAAAACTCGAGGAACAAATGAGAGGATCGGTGTTGTGTCATCCAGATGCCCGAGTGCAACGGTTTCGGATTCGAGGTAGCTACGAAGCAACTTGGCATCGGGCGCTTCACGGGGTTCGAGAGGGCGGCTGAACGCACAAACACCTTTACTAAAACCAAGCACAAACTTGAAACTGCGATGATCTTGCTTTGGTCTTACCGTTTTTGGGTGATAAGACCAAGTCTTAGGTTAGCCATGCAGGTGGTCGAAAAAACTGTGCTGACTAAATTTGCTCGGCTCTTGCCTTGAGAGCTTTATCCATCTGCTCAAAGCCACGCTTGGTGTTGGTATCAATGTCTTTGGCTTGCAAAGGAACGAGCAAGCCATTGAATATTTCACGGTCAATGAAGCGAACCCGATTGGTTCCCATCGGATCAATAGTAAAACTGTGCTCACCTCTAAACAGGCCTGGAAGAATGACGTGATACTTCCAGCACAGCTCTCGGTTTGGCTCTACCTTAACGACAGTGCAGTGTAATTTCATTCCTTTTGAGTCCGGCTGGAAATCTATATCCACTGTTTTGCCTACTTCAGCCTTCCCGAAGGCGTGGTGAATAAATGGGTTCCATTCTGGATACTGGCCGAGATTCGTCAATACTTGCCATACTTTTTCAGGCGATACTTGAATCTCGATTTCAGTGCGGAGTTCTTTCATTTGCTTACTCCTTTTACAAAACATTGTGAACTACAGCCCAAATATGTGCTTAGTAGACAACAGAAGCATAACTGCTTATGGGCGGGTTTATATGACAGCTGACATGCTAAAGTATAACATTTTGCGGGGAAAGGGGTAACGCCCTCACCCCTGACCCCTCTCCCAAAAACGGGAGAGGGGAAGCGCGGTGGGTGCGCGGGGCGGGCTTCGGCGAGCAACGTCAGGGTCACAGCCAGAATAGCAAGTTTCCATAGAAATAGGCGGTTCATTATTCTATCCTGGAGACAATTGTACCCATGTTACAGATAACCCACACAATGTCTACATAAGATCATCACCGTTCCTTAATACCCCTTTGCTATACTCCCCCAAAGTCAAACTCAATCATTATAGGAGGAACAATGAAATCTCGGTTTGCTCGCATATCTAAGAAGTTGTTCTGGATCTTTCTAATTGTGGTGGTGCTCGCCGGTGCAGGTGGTTATGGCTATTATAGATGGCGCCAGACGCAATCCAGTGTTACCCAAACGTCAACGCTCCAAACAGCGACCGTGCGCCAGGGTGACCTGGTCATCCGTGCCAGCGGAACAGGTACGCTCATCGCCGTTACCGAGTCGGATCTCGTTTTTAGCACCAGCGGTAAGTTGGAAAGCATCCTTGTCAAAGTCGGCGACAATGTGGAGGCCGGGCAATTGCTGGCGCAATTGGACGACTCCTCCCAGCAAACCGCACTGGCCCAGGCCAAGCAAGACCTGCTCGAACTGACTTCCCCTTCGGTGATCGCGTCCGCCCAACAGGCTGCTGCCGTGGCGCAACAAGACTTATACAATGATGAGGTGGCGCTCACCAACGTGACGATGCGCGTCAGCCAGGCGCTCATTGATGACGCTTATGCCGCCTACGTCATCGCCAAGGACAACCTCAAGACTATACAAGAGAGATATGAAGAAGACCTACAGCGATCGCCAGAGGACCCAAGATATGCCAAGGCCTACCAGGAGGTCTACGATTACCAGGTCGCCATGAAAAACGCCCTGGGAATTTATAACCTGTACACGGGTTACTCCAACCCGGCGAAGGTGGCCGAGAAGAAGGCGACAGTGGAGCTTGATAAGGCAAATTTACAGGAAGCTCAATATTACCTGGCAGCCCTGACCGGCGGTGAGGTGCCGGCCGATGCGACAGGGACAGCCCTGGCGCAGCTCAACCAGGCAAAGCTTAATCTACAAAGCGCGGAAGATGATCTGGTGGCGACGAAGCTCTACGCCCCGTTTGCCGGCACGGTGATGGCGGTCAACGTCCAGGTTGGCGAATCGGCTGGCTCAAGCACCGCCATCCTAACCCTCGCCGATTTGAGCCAGGCCAATATCCAGTTCTACATGGACGAGAGCGACTGGAGCAACATCAAGGTTGGCTATGATGTAGAAGTTGCCTTCGATGCCCTGCCGGATCAAGTCTTTACCGGCACAGTGGTCGAGGTGATGCCAAGTCTCGTCACCGTACAAGGCTCATCCATGATCGAAGGACTGGCCCAACTCGACAATTCAATAGAAGAAATCCAATTGCCGGTTTATGTGGCCGCCTCGGTGGACGTGATCGCGGCGCAGGCCAAGAATGCCATCCTGGTTCCCGTCGAGGCATTACATGAAATATCTACGGGCAATTACGCGGTCTTCGTCATGAAGAACGGCACGCCGACACTGACCATGGTGGAAGTTGGTCTGCAAACAGATACTTTTGCCGAGATCAAGTCTGGTTTGCAGGCCGGGGAAGTGGTCACTACCGGCATTGTGGAGACCAACCAATGACAGCAACCCGCACGATCATCGAGACCATTGATCTCACCAAGATCTATGGGATGGGTGATGTCAGCGTGACTGCGCTGGATAGCGTGAACATTCACATCGAAGTGGGTGAATTCGTCGCCATCATGGGCGCCTCCGGCTCCGGCAAGAGTACGTTGCTGAACATCCTGGGCTGCCTATCCACCCCAACGTCAGGCAAATACATCCTGGATGGCGAGGATGTGAGCGACCTGGATAAGGTGCAACTGGCCACCATCCGCAGCCGCAAGCTTGGGTACATCTTCCAATCCTACAACCTCCTGCCGCGCACGACTGCCCTGCGAAACGTGATGCTGCCCTTGCTCTACGACCGGACGCGCAAGGTCCCGGCGGAGAAATGGGAAGAGATGGCCAAAGATACGCTCGAAGCGGTTGGTTTGGGAGACCGCATGAAACACCAGCCGCAGGAACTTTCCGGCGGCCAGCAACAGCGCGTGGCGATTGCGCGCGCCCTGGTCAACGACCCGGTGCTGATCATTGCCGACGAGCCGACCGGTAACCTGGATAGCCGCTCCGGGGAGGAGATCATGCTCCTGCTCGACAAGCTGCATGGGCAGGGAGCCACCCTCGTCGTCGTCACGCACGATCCGATCGTCGCTGCGCATACGGCGCGGACGATCCATTTGAAAGACGGCTGCATTGACACGATCGTCCAGAATGACAATAATCACTTGCGGTTGAGCGAAAAGGAGGCGAGCCATGCGACCCATTGAAGTGCTGCGGATTGCCTGGGAAGCAATTGGCAAGAATAAGGTCCGCGCCCTGTTGACCATGCTGGGGATCATCATCGGGGTAGCTGCGGTCATCATCATGATCGCCGTCAGCGCGGGCACGGAAGCCACCATCAGCGACCAGATAACCAGTCTGGGCACGAACCTGATTTTCATCTCGTCGGGTTTCAGCCGGATGGGGCCTGGCAATGCTAGTTTCTCGGCTAGTTCGGGTGGGCTGGTCATGGTGGATAGTTCGGGCGGGCTGGTTTACGACGATGCGACTGCAATCGCCGACCAGGTAAGCGGTGTAAAGGGTGTCGTGGTAGAGCAGCAGGCCACAGAGACGATCAAGGCCGGCAATGTTACTTTGGATAGTATCGAGATCGTCGGCACTTCGGTTGATTTTCCGGCTGTACGTGACATGAAAGTCAAGGACGGACGCTATTTCACCGAGGAAGAGATCACGCACAAGACGAAAGTGGCCGTGCTGGGGTATGACCTGGCGCAGGAGCTTTTCGGTGATGCAGATCCCATCGGGGAGAGTATCCTCGTAAGCACAACCAGGCTGACCGTTATCGGTGTAATGGCTGAAAGAGGCACGGTTGGAGAAGTTGATTACGATGCCCGCCTGTACACACCCCTTTCGGTTGTTTTGCAGAAGTTTGCGCGCACCCCATTTGCCAGGATTATGGGTGATCGTGTTCGGATGATCTACGTTCAGATCGCCGATTCGGCCAACATGGATAATGTGATCCTGCAAATCCAGCTTTTGCTTGCCAAGCGTCATAACGTTTCGCTGGATTCAGCCGATTTCACCATTACCACCCAACAGGATATCATTGCCACACAGGAATCGACCACGGCTGCCTTCCGGTCGCTGCTGGCCTGGGTGGCGGGCGTATCGTTGATCGTGGGCGGCATCGGCATCATGAACATCATGCTGGTCAGCGTGACCGAACGGACGAGGGAGATTGGCGTCCGGCAATCGGTCGGGGCGACGCCGGGCGATGTCCGCTGGCAGTTCCTGACCGAGGCGCTGCTGATGAGTCTGTTGGGCGGTCTCATTGGCGTTGTGGTCGGCGTCGGCGGGGCGTGGGTGTTCGGCACAGTCAGCGCTATGCGCACGGTTGTCGTCCCCAGCTCGATCCTGCTGGCGTTCGGCTCGGCCGCAGTCGTCGGCGCCTTCTTTGGCTTCTATCCGGCCAACCGCGCCGCCCAACTTGACCCAATTGATGCCTTACGGCACGAATGACATAACAAGGAGATGTTCCTATGAAAAAAGTAACGTTTTACATTGTAATGCTTACTTTGGTATTCGCGCTGGTCGCGTGCGGCGGGGCAAACACTACCGGCACAGCGGTCTCTGATGGAACTTCGTCAGGAAATACTTCAGGAGAGCTGTCGCTCTCGACACAGCTTCTTATCGGTACCCTCAAGCTGGAAGGTACGGATCTGGCTGTTGACGCGCAGCAGGCGTCTGAGTTGCTGCCTCTATGGCAGGCATACAATGAACTGATGACAAGCGACACGGCCGCGCAGGCAGAGATAGATGCGGTCGTCACGCAAATTCAGGAGACGATTAATCCGCAACAGCTCCAGGCGATTACCGATATGAAGCTAACCCAGCAGGATGAGTTTTCCCTCATGCAGGAGTTGGGATTGGTCACCAACCGTCCCAATGCAAGCGGGACACCTCAGGCTTCATTTGGCCAGGGTAATCCCGGCGAGGGCTTTGTTCCGGGTGCCGGTGGCGTTCCTGACGGTGGTCAAGGGTTCGACCCGCAACAAATGGCGACCGCGCAGGCTAGCAGAGGGCAATCCAGCGGAACGAGCGAGCGGATTCCCACGCCCTTGCTGAATGCGCTGATTGCTTTACTGCAGAAGAGAGCACAACCCTAGTTCCATCCCTGCTCTCGGCTTTATTACGATGATACGCTTTGTACATCTCTTCAAAAAAACCAGAGCAGGATTTTAATAGACAGATTTACATCTCAGGCAAACTGTCCATTTCTCTCGGAGGCCAACTCAAACTACAAGATGAAGGCAAACAACATTGTAACTTTCCTGAAGGGCTTCGACGGAGATGCATAACTCACGGCACACAATCGTCCTCGTAGCCGGAATGCCAAGAGCTGGTACAGGCTGGTATTTCAGCCTGATAAACGATCTTTGGTTGGCTGTTGGGGGACAAGACGCACGAGATTTGCGCGCTCGTTATCATCTGGAGAAATTTGTGAGCAGAGGCAATGCTCAGATTAATCTCACGCTGCCTTCTCTCCTATTGATCACCTGGCCTTTTGTATTGGGGCACACTTATGTTCACAAGACGCATGACAGTCCCACAGCCCATCCGCGAAGAGCAGTGTCACGCTGGCTTGTGTCATATTACCTGAAGAAATGCTGGTTCACGCCCTTATACATCTATCGTGATCCTCGTGATGTCATCTTGTCGGCGTATGAGTACGGCCATCGGAAGTTGGCGGTTGGGCGTCCGAATGCTTTTTCTGCTCAAGTACCGAGTATCGAGGCGGGTGTGGAATGGATTAAGCTGTACATTAGGAATTGGAAATGGTGGATCAACTATCCTGGCATTGTGGCGACGCGTTACGAGGATTTTATCGCTGATTACGACCACCATTTAGAGCAAGTGTTGGATCACCTTCAGTTAAATATAAAAGATGACACGGTGCAAGCTATCGCTGAGAAATATCGCCCAGGCCAGCCGCCGCAGCCCGGGACCCATTTTTACAAGGGCATAGTTGGACGTTTCCAAGAGGTATTCACGCCCGAGCAGATACACCTTTGCACCGAACAGCTTGGTGTTTCCATCCGGGAAATGGGTTATACTCTCGAAGATGGATAGTCTCCCTTTCCGGTGTGGTTATCGAAGATACGCGAAAGTAACCGCGAAGACGCGACCCTCAAAGAACGGGGCCAGGCGAACGCCAAGAAAATCTTTATAAAAAACCTTCGCGGGCTTCGTTGCTTCGCGGTTCATATCCAGGATCATTCAACCACACTCAGTGGGGAGACTACCCGAAGATGGATCAAGAAGAAATTGGTGAAATGCCTGTTTTGAATGGCGCAGCAAGGAATTTTCATGGCAAAAACCATCCTGGTTGTGGACGATGAACAGCGACTGGTTTCTCTGGTAGGGACGTACTTAACTCAAAGTGGATTCCGAGTCGTCACTGCCTCCAACGGTCTGGAGGCGCTTTCGGCGGCGCGGCGTGAAAACCCGGACCTGATCATCCTCGATATCATGATGCCCGAAATGGATGGCTATGAGTTTATGCGGAAATACCGGGCTGAACGCGACACACCGATCATCCTGTTGACAGCTCGTGTGGAAGAGGATGAAAAAGTGGTTGGGCTTGAATTAGGCGCTGATGATTACGTGACCAAGCCTTTTCGTCCGCGTGAATTGATGGCGCGTGTGAAAGCTGTGATGCGTCGTGGCGGCGTAAAAGCGCCAGCGGCGAAAGTTTTGCACGTGGCCGATGTCCGCCTGGATCGTGATAACCACACGGTCCATGTTGCGGACAGGTTCGTGGACCTAACCCCCTCGGAATTCGAATTGCTGGCTGCCCTGATGGCTGCGCCGGGACGCGTGTTCTCGCGTCTCGACCTGCTCGACCACATCCAGGGGGTACGCTTCGAGGGTTACGAACGCACGATTGATCTGCACGTCAAGAACCTGCGCGCGAAGATCGAACCCGAGCCGCGTTCGCCGCGCTACATCGAGACGGTGTACGGCGTGGGCTATCGTTTTGCCATGGAGTGAAATCATGCGCTCGATCACGTTCAAACTATTGCTCGCGTTCTTAGTAATCAGCCTGTTCAGTGTCGTGCTGATCGTGTTTTCTGCCCGCTGGATGACCGAGAGGGAGTTCAGGAGTTACCTGTTCGATCAGAACCGAAACAACATTATCTCTACGCTGGAGAATTACTATAGCGCCAATGGAAGCTGGGACGGCGTTGAAATTGCGCTGATGGTTCCAGCGGAACAACCTCCGCCGCGCGGCATCGAAGTAAACAACAGGTTTTTTACCCTGGCAGATACCAGCTCTCACGTTGTGCTTGCCGGGCCGGGGGATCATATCGGCAATCTGTTGTCGCAATCGGAGATCGCGAGCGGAATGCCGATAGAAGTAAATGGGAGTACCGTCGGATACTTCATAACCAGGCAGCCGACCATTCGCGTGAATCCCGCTGAAACAGCCTTCCTCGACCGTATCAAGCGGATTTTTTTCCTGAGCGCGGTTGGCGTCATTGCGTTAGCTTTGCTCCTGGCTTTCCTTTTTTCCCGCACGCTGACGCGCCCGATCCGCGAATTGACTGCGGCCACGCAGGCCGTTTCCGCAGGCGACCTGGCGCAGGAAGTGCCGGTCCGCTCACGCGACGAGTTGGGCCAACTGGCGGCTTCTTTCAATCAGATGAATGCAAAACTGGCTCAGTCGCTAAACCTGCGCCGCCAGATGACCGCCGACATCGCCCACGAACTGCGCACCCCGATCAGCGTCATCCTCGGCCATGCGGAGGGAGTGCACGATGGCGTTTTAGCGCCATCCCTGGAAACATTCGAGATCGTACGCGATGAAACCAGCCGCCTGGAACAATTGGTAGAAGATTTACGCACCCTTTCACGCGCCGATGCGGATGAACTTCCCATCGAGCGTCAGCCAATAGCCCTCGCAACATTGCTCGAAGATGTACGGGCGGCGCACACACATCGCTCGGAGCAGAAAAACATTTCACTTAACATCCAGATTGCCCCTGATCTACCCGAGATCGTCGTGGACCCAGGCCGGATGATGCAGGTGCTGAGCAACCTGGTGGATAATGCCTTACGCTACACGCCTGAAGGCGGACGGATTTCGCTTTCAGCGCAGGTTGTGGATGAGAAGCTGGAGGTCAGGGTCCAGGATAGCGGCCCGGGTATCGCGGAAGGTGAGCTGGATCACATCTTCGACCGCTTCTATCGCTCCGATCCATCCCGCCAGCGCGATGAAGGCGGCTCAGGGCTGGGGCTTGCCATCGCCCGCGCCATCGTCGAAAAGCACACTGGTCATATTTGGGCCGAGAGCAAGCCGGGTGAAGGAACGACAATCGTGATCCATCTGCCCCTCTAGGACGGATGAAAATTGGTACATAATTAAAACGTAGTGACGATTTCCCTGGCCTGGCCGCCAGGGCAGGCAGTCGTGCACAGAAAAGCGACTACACCTGCCCTGGCGGGCGGTGCCAGGGAAGTCGCCACTACGAAGCCTTTTGGTGAAGTACTGAAAATCTGTAATTATCGGGGAGGTACCCCTGGGCAGATTCGAACTGCCGCATTCGGCTCCGGAGGCCGACGCTCTATCCACTGAGCTACAGGGGCGGGCGAGGAGATTTTACCATTAAACAAAGACCCTAAAGGTCTCCCCTTCGGGGACGATGTCGGAGACCTTTAGGGTCTGCTGATGGTTACACGTGCGCGTAGGGCGCCAGACGAGCTAACTCGGCCCGTAGCCTCTGAATAATCGCTGCATCGCCGCCCTCATCACCCAAGGTGACGTATTGCCGTTTCTTGTGGGCCAGCTCACCGCACAGTTGATAAAAGCGGGCGGTGTACCTGAAGCGACCGGTGAAGATGGCAGCCAGGCGGGCGAAGGATTGCAGCCAGGCGGACGAGGCTGTGCGATAATGGGCGGGCGTGATAACGCCTGACTTGACTTCCTCAATGAGGGACTTCTTGAGATACAGTTGTTCGCGCCAGGTGGCCCACAGGATGAACAGGAACATGAAGAACCAGCCGGTCCAGTCAACGAACGTGCCGAGAGCCAACCCTCCTAATCCACTCAGGAAGGTCGCCATGGTATTGTGGAAGGCATGGGTGAACATCGCTATGCCTATGCCGAGCAGCGGGAAAATGAGCTTGCCGAAGAGATTGCGGCTCAGGCGCGAGGCGGCCAGTCCAATGCCGGTAAAGGCGGTGTAGAAAGGATGCTGCCAGCCGACCAGGATGACGCGGACGAAGACCAGGAACCATAACCCCTGCCAACCGGTCTCTTTGAATCCGTTGTTGTAGATGTAATAAGAATTTTCAATGGCTGCAAAGCCCAGCGCGGCAACCCCGGCGTAGATGATGCCATCTAGGATGGAGTCGAATTCCTTGCGAAAGATCAGGAAGACGATGAAGACGGCCAACCCCTTCAGGCTCTCCTCCACGAACGGCGCGATGAGTGAGCCGCCGGCCAGCTCCGTGACCCAATCGGACTGGGTAAAGAGGTATACGCCGATGTCGAGAAAGGTGTTGATGATGAACGCGCTGCCGGCCGCGATGATAGCCCCCCACAGGAAGACCCCTCCAAGCAGGATTTTCGGCTCCTTCTCGTAACGGTCGAGCCAATATAAGATATAAGCGAAGAACAGCGCCGGTACAAAGCCAAAGAATAGTGAGGCCAACATTGCCATGGTCATCCTCCTCGATCAATTGATCTATTTTAACCCAGATTTGAGAATTAGGCGGGCGCGTTCGATACGTGTATTTTCGAAGGCGATCCCCAATGTATCTAACACCTCTTCTGGGCGACCAGTCGCGCCCTCGCGGGCAGCCAGGCGCATGAATACCATCACCCCTTGCCCCTCTCCCAATGGGAGCCCCACAGGGGTGCTTCGCGAAGGGGATGGGGTGAGGGTAAGTTCCTCAATCAAAGGCCTCAAGTCGTACGCCTTGCCGCGCCGCTGCCTTGGCAGGGACTCGTCCTCCAAAACGGCGGACAGGCGGCGGGTCAGGTCGGACCCGTCACCTGGTTCGAGCAAAGTCACCTCGTACTCAGCCGAGACGACCTGCGTCTGCAGGGCCGGGGCGCGTGCGTCTACTTCTTCGACCTTGAGAATGCCCAATCCGAGCGGGGCGGCGTCTTGCAATAATTTGGCGATTTCATCGTAGGGGCGACCCTCGTGGTCGCCCTGGGGGGGGATAAACCCCGCCCCTACGGTGTCGTCAATCCACATATCCATCAGCTCGGCGCGACCCGAAAAGCCGAGCGGCAGGGCGGCCGCCAGTTGGATTTTGGGCAGCGGGTGGAAACCCTGGCTGTAAGCCAAAGGCAGCCCGGCGCGACGGGCGGTGCGCTCCCAGATTTTCTGCAAATCGAGGTGGCCGGTGTAGCGCAGCGCGCCGGTTTTGGAGAAGGTGACGCGTAATCTCATAGTAATCAGTGATCAGTTATCAGTCACCAGTCCAGTGACAGTTACTGATAACTGTTTACTGGTCACTAATGACTTGACTTCCGGGCACTTCCAGTAATCGCCCGGATTCTCACGCCGAATTTGCGCGAAGCGCGGCAGGATGCCACAGGCGAAGCAACGCTCACGGCAGTCGGCGCGGATTTCGCCCTCCAGGCTGCGGCGGAAGTCGTCGAACAGGTATTTCTTGCGCACGCCGGACGAGATGTGATCCCAGGGGAAGACCTCGTCGGCGCGGCGCGGACGGTGGGTGTAGAAGGCCGGATCGAGGTCGTGGGCGGCAAAGGCCGAGAGCCAGGCCGGATAGCGGCGTTGATCCTGCCAGGCGTCGAACCTGGCCCCGTTCTTCCAGGCGGTGTAGATCACCTCCGCCATGCGCCGGTCGCCGCGCGATAGCCAGGCTTCCAATATGGTGTCTTCGGGCGCGGTCCAGGTCAGTTTAATGTTCTTGTCGCGCAGCTCCCGCTTGAGCAGGGTTTGCTTGGCCTCGATCTGCTCAACGGTATCGCAAGAGACCCACTGGAAGGGCGTGTGCGGCTTGGGGACGAAGGTGCTCACGCCAGCGTGTACCTTGGCGCGTCCACCCACCACTTTGCGCCCTTCGGCCAGCACAGCCTTGCACAGCTCGACAATGGCTTTCACGTCGTCCAGCGTCTCCGAAGGATGGCCGATCATAAAATACAGCTTAATAGTCGTCCAGCCATGCCGGTAGATTTCGCGCGCCGTCTCCAGGATCTGCTCATCGGGGATGAACTTGTTGATGATGCGCCTCATGCGCTCGGTGGCGGCTTCGGGAGCCAGCGTGAAGCCGGACGAACGGCGATCTTTCAATCGCTCCATCAGCGCCACCGAAACACTTTCGATGCGCAGCGAGGGCAGCGAGACAATCATGTTGCGTTCTTTGAATAGCTCCTTGATCGCCGTGACCAGTTCCATGATGCTCGAATAGTCAGAAGAGGAAAGGCTGAGCAGGGCTAGGTCCTCGAAGCCGGTGGACTGGATGGCTGCTTCGGCCGCCTCGACCACCTCCCGTACGGATCTTTCGCGGACCGGGCGCGTGATCATGCCCGCCTGGCAGAATCTGCACCCGCGCGTGCAACCGCGCATGATCTCCAACGAGACACGGTTGTGGACGATTTCGATGTTCGGGACGATGAACCGGATCGGCGGGGGCGGGAGCCTGGCGACGATGCGCTTGACGACCGGGTTAGCGAGACCCTCCGCCAGCGTCTCAACGTGCGAAACTGTCCCATCCTCCAAATAGCACGTTTTATAAAAGCGGGGCACGTAGACTCCGGGGATGCTTGCCAGTTCGCGCAGAATGTCATTGCGAGCCACTGAAAGCGGCGAAGCAATCTCCCCGCCTTTTTGGGGGTTGCTCACCTGCACTTGCGGCAGGTGCAAGTGTCGTCGCTTCGCTCCTCGCAACGATAGAATCGATTTGGATTTTTTAATTACATCTATGATTTCGTGAATTACATCCTCCCCTTCTCCGATCACAAACACATCCATGAACGCGTGCATCGGCTCAGGGTTATAGCAGGCATAGCCTCCGGCGATGATGAGCGGATGGCTCTCGTCGCGATCGGCGGAGCGCAGCGGGATGCCTGCCAGGTCGAGGATGTTGAGGGCGTTGGTGTAGAGCGTCTCATAGGGCAGGGAAAAGCCCAGGATGTCGAACCCAGCTAACGGGTGGTACGTTTCGAGTGAATAGAGCGGGATGTTGTTCGCCCGCATAGCCTCTTCCATGTCAAGCCAGGGAGCGTAGGCGCGCTCGGCCAGAGCGTCCGGGCGTTGGTTGATCTGATCGTAGAGGATCTTCAGTCCGACGTTAGAGACACCGATATCGTAAATATCCGGGAAGATCAGCGCGACTTTGATCCCAATTTGAGACCAGTCTTTGACCACCGCGTTCAACTCGCCGCCCACATAGCGGCCAGGTTTTTTTGCCTTTAGGAGAATTCGTTCGAGGCGAGCCTCGATCTGTTCGGGGGAGAGCATGAGGGAATTATAACTGAATAGGTCTGATTAAACAAAAATGGGGCGGATTTGTCAGTCCGCCCTGGGAACAGCTTGAGGGATTATTATTGGCGAAGCTCCTCCAAGTTGGCCTTGGCCTGGGGAACATTCTGCAAGAAACCTGTCAGGGTCTCGCAGGCGTAGTCAGGACAGGAGGCGCAATTCGACAGTCCGTGTTCGAGGACGCAGAGACGAATGTTGCATTCAGAACAGTGGCCGATCTTGCGTCCCTCCGTCATGCAGCCGTCACACTGGATATTATCGGCAGTCAAGCCAGGAGCGTTGAAATCCTTGCTCCATTTCTCAGCAATGTGTTCAAGCGCAGCCCGGTCATTGGCCTGAGTGGCGATGTAGGAATCGCATTTGGCGCAGTCCAGACCACAAGCGGCAATCAGGGTAGTCATGGGTGTCACCTCCTCGTGAATTAAAAAACGTGTATCTCAGGAATAAGCTGATTGTAGCACGTATGTTCTAATTGCACAAGGGAAAACCCGATACACCGATCACTGATGACTGATTACTGGCTGGCCGGCTTTGCCAGCGCCTCACGGCCCAGCAGCCACAAGGCGCCCAGGCCGAAGAAGATCGTCAATGCCTTAAACAGCCAGCCAACGAAGGGCAGGCTGATCAAGATGGCGAGGATCACCACGCCAACCAGCAGAGGCCAGATTTTGTGCTCGCCAAGTCCCGGCCTGGTGGCGTTCAGGATAAGTTTACCAATCAGGTCGCTGGCGACGATCTTGACCATGAAGCCTGCAGCCAGCACGAAGCCGAAGATCAGCAAGACGATGGTCATGAGGCCCAGCCAGACCGAAAGGCTGGTCAGCTTGCCCAGGGTCAGGAAGCCGAAGAGCATGGCCAGCAAGATCATGGCGATGAAGACCACCAGGATGGCGAAGAACAGGGCGGCGTAGCTGACCACGCCCCATCCCAGGCTGTGCCAGGGCTTGGCTTGCAGCTTCTCGCCAGCCTTCTTGACGAACCTGGGGAATAACCAGACGAGCAAGAGGCCGAGCAGGAACAGGGTCAGGATGGTGCGGATCAAGTTGAGGCACCAGTTGAGCACTTTTTGCAGCGGCTTAAGTGATTGGGTCGCGGCGATTTCCTCCGCGCTCAACGTGGGTTCGAGGCGCGTGACATTACCCGCCACAACGCCGCCGGGGATGGACAGATCCTTGGTTTGGGTATATTCCAGGTTCCCGCCGATCCTGGCTGCCGGGTCTATCGTCAAGCCATAATCCACGACCGGCATGGTCACACCGGTTGGGGGCATGAACGTCGAAGGCGGAGGGCCGCTGGCCGCTTGAGCCTCGCTAACCCCGGCTTTCACGTTGCCACCGACTTCCCCGCGTAATTCCAGGCCGCCGGTTGCAGCAAATACGTTATGGGCCACGTCGCCGGCCAGCAAGGCCTGGCCTCCGGCGAAGCCCAGGCTGCCTCCGACCTGGCTGCCGCTGCGGGTCTCCAGGCTGTAGCCTGCGCCAAAGAGGTCGTCGCTAATGCTGGCTCGTTCCCCGACGAACAGAGTCGCGCCTGAAATGCGGACATCGTCCATCACCGTGCCGTTGATGATGACAGCCTGCCCGGCGGCCATCAGGTCGCCTTCGACCGTGCCGTTGATGGTGATCGTCTGGGCGGCGACAGCCAGATCGCCTTTCACCGTGCCATCCAGGGTGAACGTGGCCGCTGTTACGTAAAGGTCATCTTCGATGACCTCGCCCGCGGCGATGACCACATCCTCGCCGGTACGTGCTTCGAATGCGCGCGCTGGTGTGACGATGGTCAGAGTGAGCAGGGCAATGATGGCCAGCCCTGTCAATACTTTGGATGTGCGTTTCATGGACATTCTCCTCTAACAAACATGGGATTTTGATTAATATACGCACATTTATCGCCATAGTTTGCGCTGTTAGCGAGAATGTTGGAGTCCGACAACTCCGTCGTCGGATTTACGAATTCGGCCTATCCTGGCCGACAGGCCAGGTAGACTTCGGACTCCTTGCGGTCGCGGCTGGAGGCCGCGCGATGATATGGGGTTTGCAGAGAGATCACTCTGCGTAGGTTTAAGGCTAGGTCACCGGCTTGCCGTTCTTGTAGAAAAGGTGGCTATTCACCGTGATCTCAGCGTCGTTCATATCACACAGCATATCCCAGTGGATGCCGGAGTCGTTCTTGCTGCCGGATTCCGGGTAGCCAGAGCTGACGGCCAGGTGGATGGTGCCGCCCATCTTCTCGTCGAAGAGCATGTTCTTGGTGAAGCGAGTAATGCACCATGACTTTGGCAAGCTTGGTAATACGAGGGGCGGGCACGGGAGTCTCCTTGAATAAAATGTGATTATTTCGAAACTACAGATGAAAGGGATAAACACAGATATGTTGATAATCGTATCTGCTTTCATCTATGGTGAATTATAGCGTTCCCTTGTACATCCCGCCGTCTACGGTAAGCATAACGCCAGTAATGTACGAGGCAGCCGGCGAGACCAGGAACACGGCCGCGTTGGCAAACTCTTCCGTCGTGCCCATGCGCCCCAGGGGACTGTCTTTGGACTGTTTGGCAATCTCTTCCTCGACCGTCGTCCCATTCTGTTTGGCCCGGAAGGACATTAACTCGAACACGCGCTCGGTCTCCGTCCAACCCGGCAGGATGGAGTTGAAGCGTACACCATCCTTGCCTAGCTCCAGCGCCAGGGACTTGGTCAAGCCGACGGTGGCGGCGCGGATGCTGTTGGAGAGCACTAGATTGGGAATCGGCTGCTTGACCGAGTACGAGGTCATGGTCAGCACGCTGGCAGCCTGGGACTGCCTGAGGTGGGGCAGCGCGGCGCGGATCAGGCGGACGTGACTCATGAACGACAGGTCAATCGCCTTTTGCCAGGTCGCTTCGTCAAAGGACTCAAACGCCCCGGCGGGCGGCCCACCGGCGTTGGTAACGAGAATGTCCAACCCGCCTATGGCGTGGACAGCATCGCCGATCAGTTGCTTGGGCACGTCGGGGTCGGTCACATCACCAGCCAGGCCGATAACCTTCGCGCCGGTCTCTTTAGCCAGGTTGTTCGCCGCGCTAGAGATCTTCCCTGCGTCGCGGCTGTTGATTGCCACGTGGCATCCCTCGCGCGCCAGGCCCAAGGCAACAGCGTAACCCAGTCCGCGGCTGGCACCGGTGATCAATGCTCGTTTATCTTTCAAGTGCAGGTTCATGGATTCCTCCGTGTGATTAGTTTGCAGGCTTGCCGGTTCTACATGCAACCCTGCCAATGCCTTCATTCGGCCATCATCGGTGTGCACGCAAGAGGTGTCTCCGGCGGACTAAACCCCTGCCTCAGTTCATGAAAGTTGGGCAAAACCAGGCTGTTTACAGCAGCCCAAAGGATTTCTATGTACCGAGCAGGCGGCTTCAGTCCAGGCAGTCAAAATCTCTGAAAACGCTGGAGTGCACACTCATCATGGGTTTTGACTTTACAATCCCGTTCATCCGGGCTAAACTTGCAGGAAAATCAGGAGGCCGTCATGGAATTGGATTTGGGACAGTGGATCATCATAGGCATTTGTGCTGTTTTGATTGGGGGATATATCTATGGCTACTATTATAACCGCCGGAAGGCAGAGAATATCTCGGTCTGGCTGAAGGCAGGGCTGGAAAAATGGGGCAAGGTCAGCGCAGGCAGGCCTCTTGGCGGACTGGGGAGCGGCGGACGGCTGTACGCCGATCAGACTGCTGAACCTTTCCAGCGTATTGAAGCCATCTTTTTGTTGGAACCGCGCGAGAATATACTCTTCTGGCTCTTTCATCGCCTGCAAGGGCGGCGCGACGAATTGGTGCTGAAAATCAGCCTGCGCGCCGCGCCGGAACAGGAAGTGGAAGCGGCGCGCCGCGGCGATCGCGAGTTTGCCAGCCGGTTGGCAAAAGCATCGAAAAAGCCTTTCAAAAAGGCCGATTCTCCACAGGGGTTTGAAATGGCTTATCGCAGCGGAAAGGGAACTCGCGCGGTGGAATCCATCCGTGCTTTTCTGGAGCAATACGACCGCGCTATTTTCCGCCTCACGCTGCGGCGCGAGTCCCCGCACCTCTTTCTGCGGACATACCTGCCGCTCATTCAAGCGGAGTCGGCTGAGAAGTTCTTCTCCGCGTTGAGCGACCTGGGGCGCTAAATCAAAAGAGACCGGGGTCTTCGCAGGAATCCGGTCTTGATATTCTCACAGAACGTTATCAGGCAAAAAGTAGGGCGGCCAGGCGTTTGAGCATTTCAACGCCGCGCACCTCGGTCTCGAAGAGCGGAAGGATGGAACGCACCTGTCCGTCGAATTCCTTCCAGATGGTTTCCATGTGCTCTTCCTGCATGGCGACGCGGTTCTTGACGAAATCAGGCGCATCCTTCTTGACGCTGTTCTTGTCAATCAGCATGTTGACGATCACGCCGCCGACAGGGATGTTGAATTCGCTGAACCAGCCAATGAAGCGAGTGATGACCGCGATTGGCAGCGCCTCGGGTAGGGTGATGAAGAAGAACGAGGTCAGGCTGTCGTCGGTTAGTAGCTCTTTGGCGCGGCTCATACGCTCACGTAAATTGAGCAGGTAATCCATTAGTGGGTCTTTCTCCTGCTTTTTCTTACTGTAGGATAACAGAACCTTCAGACTCTTGGCCTCTTCACGACTCTGAACCATTTTGTTGACCCACATCGAGTACACGCTGGTCATGCCCAGCAAACGGCGGGCGTTGGCGGTCGGGGCGGTATCGAAGACATAGACCTCGTACTCGTCGTCGAACATCAAGTCAATCATGTTCTCGAACATGGCCGATTCCTCGAAGGACGGGTTCATGGTGGCCGATTCAACAAACTCGTCCGCTTTGGTCTTGATGTCAGCGTATTTGAGGAACCACTCGATTTTTTCGCGGATTTCCTTCTTGGATTTCTCGATCGTATCGTGCGTATCAATCTCGTAGGCCGTTAGATTAGGAACGCCCTCGACAGGAGTTTGCTTACCGAAGACATTCTGTCCGAGCAGGCTGCTCAGCGAGTGGACCGGGTTGGTGGAGGCCAGCAGGGTCTTCTTGCCCTGCTGGGCGGCCCAAATAGCCGCCGCGCCGGCCATCACGGTCTTACCCACGCCGCCCTTGCCGCCGAAAAAGAGGTACTTCAGTTTCGGTCTTTGGGCCATGTATTGTTGCATAGGCGTCTCGATCATCGCTTACCTCCAAACATGACCTCTGCCATGCGTTCAATCATGGGCAGGCCGGTGATGTCGCGCTCGAATTCGGGGATGCGCGCCAGCACTTCGCCGGAGAAGACCTGGTCAATTTCTTTCAGGTAGGTCGTCTGCATCTCCATGCGGTTGCGCAGGTAGGGGGGGATGTCTTGACCGGCCAGTTCCGGCGGAATGACGCGGTTGACGATATAGCCAGCCAGCGGCACGTCGAATTTGGCGAACAGGCCGGCGGCTTTCTTCGTATCCAGGATGATCATCTCTTCCGGCGTGACGACAAAGAAGAAAGCAGTCTTTAGCTTGTCGGTCAGAATGCTGGAGGATGTGTTGATACGATGTTTGATGAATTGCAGTTCCTTGAGAATCTGATCTTCTTCGCTTTCCTTATTGCGCTGCATGACCGACGCAACCTGCGAGTACTCTTCCATCTCAGTACGCAGTGCAGTGATTTTGTCAATCCATTGGTCATAGACCGAGGCCATGCTCAGGTAGTAGAGGGCGTGGCCCAACGGTACAAGGTCGTAGATGTAATAGTCGTAGTTGCTGCTGCCGACAATGTCCACCACTTCGTCGAAAATAGCGCTTTCTTCCATGGCCGGCTCGGCGGCCGCGGCCTGGATGTAGTTCTCGATCTCCTCGGGGATCTCGGGCAGGCCGTACATATCGCGGATCTTCTGGCGGATCTCTTCCTGATACTCCTTGATCCGCTGGTCAGCGTCAATTTCCTGGGCGTATAGATTGGGCATGATCTCGACCGGCCCTTTGCCGAAGATATCGCGTTTGAAGATGTCGGAAAGGCTGGCCTGCGGATCCACAGAGAAAACCAGCACTTTATGGCCCTGCTTTGCCAGCCAGTAGGCGGTAGCAGCACTGAAGGTGGTCTTGCCCAGGCCGCCCTTGCCGCCGAACATGATGTATCTCCTATCGGGATTCTTATCAAAAACTTCGCGCATAGACATAGGTTGCTCCTAGGCTAACGCATCTGTCAAGTCTTTTTCGCGCAACATGCGGCGCTTCCAGGTGCTGATTTGCGGCACCACGTAGGGCAGCAAGCGCAGGCTGTAGTAAGGCGGCAAGATGGGAATGCCTAACAAGTCTCCCATTGTGATTAGGATGAACAGGTGCTCCATACTGCCGCGCGTCTTGAGGGCGTAACGAGCCATGTCATGCCCGGCCATACCATACAGGACGCTTTTGACGCCGTCGAACCAACTGGGTTTCTTTACTTTTTCTTCTGTCATGGTATCAGATACTCCTTTATAGGATGTGATGAAGCTCTGGTTGATTTTACCTCATAAAAACGTTCAAGTGATTTCCTAGTCACACAGGTCAGTCAAGTCGCGTTCGCGCAACATGCTGCGTTTCCAGCCGGTGATGCTGGGCACGATGAAGGGCAGCAAACGCAGCGTGTAATAGGGCGGCAGGACGGGGACACCCAGGATATCGCCGAAGACGATCAGGATGAATAAATGCTCGAGGTGGGAACGTTCTTTGTGCAGGTCGCGCACCATCTCGTATACGCTGGCGCCGTAGATCATATCGCCCAGTGCTCTGAAGAATCCGCCAACCGCCCTGGCAGATTTGTCAATCGTTTGTTTGAAATTCATGGCTGGGGCGCAACGAAGTGTTCAGATTGAACGACCGCGCCAGCCGCCTGCAGGGTTTGCTCCAATTGCGGCATATCCAGGCCGACGACTTTTTTGCCTCCCCTCACAACAAATGTCGGATAGCAGTGGACGCCGTAGCGAATGGCCTTGATCAAACCCTGGAGCGAACGCGGGTCCCAGATGCGGATGAGGATTCTATCGCCGTAACGCGCCGCCAGGTCGAGGACCAGGTCGGAGAGGCGTTGAAAGTCCTCCTGCCAATCCGGCGGATACTCTTCCAGCCCGCACTCGTAGGGGGCTTTGTCCATGTTGGCATGCGCCATCATAGCCTCACAGGTGAGGCAAATCCCCCAGCCCTCCGGGAGGGGCGAAATGACCTCCACTTGAACTGGTTGCATGATTTGTCCCTGGCGTACAAGGATGTGCGACGCAACCTGAAAGGTGCGTCGCACATCATGAATCAGTGATCGGGTTACGCCTTTGCCTGGGCGGCTGCCTTGGCAGCGGGGGCGCGGAATGCCTTGAGGGCATCCCACGCCAGGAGCAGTGCAGCCACGACCAGCACCAGCGCCACAGCGCCAATGATGATCTGCGCCGTGGCAAACTGGCCCACACTGGCGATCTTGTTCGCCACCGGGTCGGCGATCTTGGGCAGGTTGATGAAGAAGGCCTCGTAAGCCTTGTACAGCAACGCCGCGATGGTGGTGAGGAACATGAACAAGAAGGGCCAGAGCGTCCACTGGTACTTCTTGCCCTTCGACTTCAACCACAGGGTCACCAGCAGCAGGGCTAGCGCGGCCATCAGTTGGTTGGCCGCACCGAACATCACCCAGATCTGCAGGAAGGGCACCAGCCAGATCAGCGCCAGGGTGAAGAGCAGTGCGATGATGGTGCCGACGTGGACGTTCTTCATGATGGGCATCTTATCGCCCAACGCTTCGGCGGAGGCCACGCGCATGAAGCGCACCACCAGGTACATGATCGTCAGCGCCATCAGCGTCAGGAACACCGCGCCGTAGACCGTGCCCAGGGTCATAGGCAGGCCCCAGTGATTCATGAACGTGGCCAGGCCCACGGAGAAGACCTTGATCGGCGCCCCGCCGCCGCCGGCATCAGTGTATCCCTTGAGACCGCCGAAGGCCACGGTGGCGGTCAGGAAGGCTACAATGGCGAAGAACATTTCCAGGAACATGGCGCCGCCGCCCACGTACAGGGCGTCGGTTTCTTTTTCGAGTTGGCGGGCCGTCCCCGATGAGGAGACCAGGCTGTGCCAGCCCGAGATCGCGCCACAGGCGATGGTCACGAACAGGATTGGCCACAACGGGCCGAGGCCTTTAACGTTGAAGCCGGTGTACGCCGGGAAGTCACCCATGCCAGGCCGCCAGATCAGCAGACCGACTACGCCGCCCAGGATGCCCAGGAAGACGATCCAGAATGCGACGTAGTTGATTGGCTGCGCCCAGCGCCAGATGGGCAGCACCGCGCCGAAGTAGCAGATGATCACTACCAGCAGGCTGCCGATGAACTTGGCCTGGGTCACCGTCAGGAACAGGGCAGGACTGACCAGGGTTTTTCCGTCCTCGGCCAGGTGGTAACCATAGAGCAAGCTGAAGAAATCGCGCACGGGCTGGAGCGTGCTCAACCAGATGCCGACAAATGAAAGCACCACGGTGATGACCGAGGTGAGGATGATGTCCTTCTTCCATTTGTAGGTCATCTGGCCTGCCAGGATGCCAACCAGGATCACGATGATCACGCCCAGCGGCACGGCCACGTTGGTGAGCAGGTTATAGCCGACCTGGACGCCAAAGGAGCCCATGATCAGCCAGAGATAGAAGTAAATAAAAATGAGGAGGATCATCCGAGAGCGGGGCGAGATCAGTTGATAACTGAGCGCGCCGAAGGATTTTCCTTCCTCACGTACTCCTATCATAATGCTGGTGTAGTCCTGCACCCAGCCAATGAAGAAAGTGCCGAGGATGATCCACAGCAGGGCAGGCAGCCAGCCCCATTGGACGGCGATGATCGGGCCGAGGATTGGCCCCAACGCCGCAATGGATTTGAATTGGTACCCGAACAGGACGTTGCGGTTAGCGGGCGTGAAATCCACGCCATCCATATACATCTTGGCCGGGGTGGCTTTTTTCTCATCGGGTTGAAGGACATTCTTGTTGATCGTCTTGGCATAGAAGAAATACCCTATCCCGATGGCAGCCAAGCCGATTACGAGCGCGAGAATTGAATTCATCTATTCCTCCAATTGTGTTGAGTTTGCGAAACGTTTCAGCACTCATACGAACGCGGGATAACTGGAGTTACTTCGATAGGCACCTCCTTACTGTCTGTGATCCTTTGACTTTGCACGTGCTTTGGTCTTGCTCTGGATCCGCGCCTCTACAGAAGTAGAACACACATTCCAATTGCAATATCACTCTGCTCTCAATCATGTGTTGTATACTATGCCAGTATCAATCTGTATCAATGGAGGCTCTCGATGTCCTTACCTGTATTGCTTTTGATTATCGGTTTTGCCTATGTTCTTGTATGGGGTGGTCTTACATTTCTGCGGCGTGAGGGGCTTTCGCTGCGGTTTGCCTTGGAAGCGGTGGCGATCACGCTCGTTTTCAGTGGTCTGGCAGCCTGGTCCAATTTTCAACCGCATCCTGTTCTGTTTCTTCTTTTCCTTTACCTGATCACGATGCGCGCTCGTTTATTGGTTGATCTGGCGAACTCCTTTGCGCAACGAAAGCAATTCAAACGTGCTGATACTCTCTACAATATTGCAAAGCGTCTGTGGCCTGATCCAAGCGGTAGTTTAATTATACAACTAAATCAAGGAGTATCAATCTTGCAGCGCAGTGAAACCGATCAGGCGATCGCGGCATTCAATGCCGTCTTGCACAAAGCAGGAGAAGGTAACCTGGGCATTAAATACGAGGCAGCGACACATTACAATCTAGGTGTCGCATACCGTCGAATAGGCATCGAAGCGCAGGCGATACGTGAATTCAATGCTGTGCTGGAAGTATGGCCTGTCTCTCCTTATGCCCTGCGCGCAAAGGATGCCCTGGAACAGGGCCGCCAGCGCTCAAAGGCTTCCACAAAATAGATAACACTATACATGCGGATGTGTTGCGCTGACATGCCTGCAACGGAGTCCGAAGTCTCCCCTGGCCTAGCCCGCCAGGGCAGCAGACTGCGACGCAAAATCAAGAGATTTTGCACTTCGCTTGACAACCTTGGTGTGCACCCCGCAGGGTTAAACAAGAAACATAAATCATAAATAAGGAGAAGAATCACCATGCGCATTGCCATCTTTGGCTCAGGAGGGGTTGGCGGTTACTTTGGCGGACGTTTAGCCCAGGCAGGAGAAGAGGTTTTTTTTATCTCGCGCGGCGAGCATTTGCAGGCCATCCGCCAGAATGGATTGAGAGTGGATAGCACCCTGGGCGATTTTGTCATTTCACCCGCACAGGCGGCAGACTCCCCTGCCGAGGTCGGTGTGGTGGACGTGGTGCTGGTGGCGGTCAAGGCCTGGCAGGTGCCGGAAACCGCCGAGGCGATGAAGCCGATGGTCGGGCTAAACACAATGGTAATCCCGCTGGAAAATGGCGTGGATGCGCCCGATCAACTGGCGGCTGTCCTGGGAGCAGAGCACGTGCTGGGTGGCTTGTGCCGCATCAGCGTGTTCATTGCCGCGCCTGGTCACATCAAGCATGTCGCCATTCAGCCTCACATCGCCTTTGGCGAACTGAATGGCCATCCCAGCGAGCGCGTGGAAGTGCTGCGGCAGGCTTTCGCCCACGCCCAGGGCATGACAGTGGCTGTCCCGCTGGATATTCGCGCCGCTTTGTGGGAGAAATTCCTTTTCATCGCCGCCATCAGCGGCGTTGGGGCGGTGACGCGGCAGCCTGCGGGCAGCCTGCGCAGCGTGCCCGAGACGCGCACGCTGCTGCTGAGTGCCATGGAAGAGATCGAAATGGTGGCAAAGGCGCGCGGGATCAGCCTGTCCCCCGATATTATCCAAAAGACGATGGGCTTCATTGACAATATGCCCCCGGCAACGCTGGCCTCGATGCAGCGCGATATCATGGATGGCCGTCCCTCAGAATTGGAAGCGCAGAACGGCGCGGTGGTGCGCCTGGCAAGGGAAGTTGATATTGAAGTGCCAACCCACGCTTTTATCTACGCCAGTCTGTTGCCTGGGGAACTCAAGGCGCGAAGTGATATTTCTTAGCGTTTATTTTATGACACAAAGATCATCAGGGGGAAACGTCGGAGCCTTTGTGGTTCTTCGTGTTGAAAGATTACCGTGCTCCTCGCCTCCCAAACTGCCTCTCCAGCATATCCACTGATAAATGGATCATGGTCGGCCTGCCATGCGGACAGGTGCGCGGCGAGGCGCAGGTTTCCAGGTCCTTCAGCAGGGCGCGCTGCTCATCGGGTGAGAGCACCTGTCCGGCCTTGACTGCCATCCGCTTGCAGACGCGCCCAGCGAACCGAGCTTCCACTTCGGCCTGCAAGGGGGTCTCGTCTTCCTCGAAATCTTCCACCACGGCGCGCAGCGCGGCAGTGGGGTCGCTGCCTACAAACAAGAGCGGCACGGCGCGCACCTGGAAGGTGTTGGGGCCGAAAGGCTCGACCTCGAAGCCGAAGTGCTGGAGGATGGGTAGATTGGGGATCAATAGATTAGTAGATTGGGGGGGCATGTGGATGACCGTTGGAATCAGCAATGCCTGGGACGGAATGTTCTTCAGGTTATGTTGCGCCATCAGCTTCTCGAACAGCACCCGTTCGTGCGCGGCGTGCTGGTCAATCAGGTACAGGCCATCCGGGCCTTCGGCGACCAGATAGGTTGCCCCGATCTGGCCGATGAGGCGGAGCAGGGGAATGTTGGGAATTGACGATTGACGATTGACGATTGACGATTGTTCAACTTGTAGCTGACTGCCTTCTGCCTCCTGCCTTCTGCCTTCTGGCAACTGACCACTGGTCACTGATGACTGGTCACTGGCGAATGACCAGGCCGGGTCAACCTGCCTGGCCGGAGTACCCCACAAAGTGGGCGCAACCTGCGGAACCGGCGCGTAAGCCAGCAGGGCGCGGCGCACGGCGCGCTGCACGAAGCTGAAGACGCGGTCCTGCTCCCGGAAGCGCACCTCGGCCTTGGCCGGGTGGACGTTGACATCCACTTCAGCAGGTTCGACCTCCAGGAATAATACCGCTAGCGGATAGCGTCCAACCATCAGCAGGGTGTGATAGGCCTGCAGCAGCGCGGCGGATAGGGGGACGTTTTGTACCCAGCGTCCATTGATGAAGAATGTGATCTCGCGACGATTGGAACGCGTCAGCGCGGTCGGGCTGATGAAACCGGTCAATTTCATACCCATTTCTTCGGCCAGCACTGCGAGCATCTGCTTGCCAACCTCCACCCCATAGAGCGCAGCCAGGATGGTGCGCTGGTCGCCGTCACCGCTGGTCTGCAGGCTGGATGTCTTCCCCTCGGTGAGCTTGATGCGCACATGCGGATAAGCCAGGGCGTAACGGGCCAGCAGGGCGTCAATGGCGCGCCTCTCGGTCGTGTCTTGCTTGAGGAACTTGAGCCGCACCGGGACGTTGTAGAACAGATCCTCGACCCGCACGAGCGTGCCTACCGGCGTACCAACCTCCTCCACTCGCCCCATCGCTCCACCCTCCACGTGCAAACGCGCGCCAGTGGCAGAGTCCGCCATGCGCGATGTGATCGTCAGCCGCGCGACCGAGCTGATTGAGGCCAGCGCCTCGCCTCGGAAACCCAGCGTAGAGATGGCGAACAGCTCCTCGGCGCGCGCCAGCTTCGAGGTCGCGTGGCGGGCGACTGCTAGCGGCAACTCGTCAGCCAGGATGCCGCAGCCGTCATCGGCGACCTGGATCAGGGTCCGGCCCGCCCCGCTGATGGTCACGGAGACGGATTTCGCGCCCGCGTCCAGGGCGTTCTCGAGCAGTTCCTTGACCACCGAGGCGGGACGTTCCACCACTTCACCAGCAGCGATTTGAGAGGCGACCTCAGGCGACAGCAGTCGGATGGGCATGTCCCTATTATAGTAGCTTCGAGCTACTATTATACGAATTTTCCACTATAATGGTAGCCTAAGGGCTACCATAATAATCCCATGCCTTTTACCACCATCTTCTTCGACCTGGACGAGACTCTCTACCCGGCCTCCTGCGGCTTGTGGCCAGCCATCAAAGACCGCATCAACCTGTACATGCGGGAACGACTGGGCTTCACGCCGGAGCAGATCGAAATCCTGCGGGACAGGTACTTTCGTGAGTATGGGACGACCCTGCGCGGCTTGCAGGCCAACCACAATGTGAACGAGGCAGATTACCTGACCTTTGTCCACGATCTCCCTTTGGAGGAGTATCTGCAACCTGACCCGGAAATGCGCACGATGCTGGAAGCTTTATCGGCCCAGAAGCTCATCTTCACCAACGCCGACGCCGCCCACGCTTATCGCGTCATCCACGCCTTGGGGTTGGACGGCTGCTTCAACGCCATCCTGGATGTCCACGTCGTCGAGCCTTACTGCAAGCCGATGCGCCAGGCCTTCGAGATCGCCCTGGAATTCGCCGGGGAAAGCGACCCTGGTCAGTGCGTCGTCATTGACGACCTGCCGTACACGACGCATGCGGCGCGCGAGTTGGGCTTTTTCACCGTGCTGATGGGGGAAAATAGCTCCTCTGCGGATGCTGATGCCAGGCTTGCCCGTTTGGTGGATCTGCCAAAGATCCTCGATGGGCGATAAAAACTTGGCTCTCCCGTTATTACGGAATACTCTACCACAACCCCCAGCCCGCAGGGTGTTTCGCGAAGAACGGGGGCAAGAGGGCACAAAGCGGAAGACCCAAGAACTCTTACGTTCTTTTTACGCAAGGCCTTTACAATTTCATCTTGCTTTAATCACAGCGTGATAGGCTATAGCTCAGTGTTGCCAGAAGGAGATTTTTAGTATGAATAACAAAGTCCTACGCGTTATATTGGTTTTGTTCGTCGCTGGCGTGCTGGTCGTTGGCTCGTTCGGCGGAGGTTTTGTCACGGCGCGCCTGCTGCCCTCCAATACGGGTCTCCCGACGCTGGCGCCACAGGTCACCGCCGCGCCAGGCGGGGATCAGGGCGGCACGCCTGAAAGCTTACAAACGACCTTCCAGCCGTTCTGGGAAGCCTGGAGCATTGTCCAACAGAGATATGTGGATCAACCGCTGGATGATACGGCGCTGATGCGCGGCGCCATCCGTGGCATGATGGCTGCCCTGGGCGATGCCCATTCCGCCTATTTGGATCCACAGGAATACAAGGAGGCTGAAACCTCTATATCCGGCGAATATGAGGGCATCGGCGCCTTTGTGGATACCACCAAGGATTACCTTACGGTTGTCAGCCCAATTGCAGGTTCTCCTGCCGAAAAGGCTGACTTAAAACCCGGCGACCAGATCATCGCCATTGACGGCCAGGATATGACCGGCGTGAACCCTGAGCTGGCGCGGCAAAAAGTGCTGGGCCCGGCAGGCTCGACCGTCCACCTGACCATCCTCCGCGAGGGCGTTGACCAGCCGCTTGAGTTCGATATCGTCCGTGCCCATATCGTCATCCCCAGCGTGGAAAGCAAGATGCTGGATAGCGGTATTGCTTACGTCAAGCTCTCGATATTTGGTGACAACTCGGCGACTGATCTCCACCAGGTGCTCAAAGACCTGATGGCTCAACAGCCAACCGGCCTGATCCTCGACTTGCGCAACAACCCCGGAGGCGTCGTACCGACCGCCATTCAGGTCGCTTCCGAGTTCATCGGGGATGGCGTCATCATGTACGAACAACAAGGCGATGGCACCCGCACGCCTACCAACGCGCTTTCAGGAGGCCTGGCAACAGAGATTCCCCTGGTCGTGCTGGTCAACGAAGGCTCGGCCTCGGCGTCGGAGATCGTCGCTGGTGCCATCCAGGATTACGGTCGCGCCAAGCTGGTGGGTGTGACCACTTACGGGAAAGGCTCTGAGCAAAATTGGGTGCCTCTCTCCAATGAACAGGGCGCGGTTCTCGTGACCATCGCCAGGTGGCTGACCCCGAACGGGCGCACCATTGATAAGATCGGCCTGACGCCGGATGTGGTCGTCAAGCTGACCGATGAGGATATCACCGCTGGCCTTGACCCTCAATTGGACGCGGCGGTGCAATTGCTTCTGAATCCGTAGAATATAAGGAACCCGTTTTCTCCGAGAAAACGGGATCCTGGTGACCTCACAGGAGGTGGCTTATGTTCTTCGACCCAACTTACTTGATTTACATGGCTCCGGCCTTCCTGATCATGCTGCTGACAACCTGGTACGTCAACTCGGCATACCGGAAGTGGAGCCGGATCCCGGCGCAAAGCCAGATGACCGGCTACCAGGCGGCGCAACGGCTGATCTCGACCGGCGGTCTTTCCGGTGTCCAGATCCAGGCTGCGGCCGGGAAGCTCACCGATAACTATAACCCGCGCGACAAAGTGCTGCACCTTTCGCGCGGCGTAGCGGAGAGCGCCTCGGTGGCCTCACTGGCTATCGCCGCGCACGAGCTGGGTCATGCCATGCAAGACCGGGATGACTACCTGCCCTTGCGCTTCCGCGCTGCACTGGTGCCGATGGTCAACATCGGTTCGTACCTCGGCTGGATCCTGATCTTCCTGGGCCTGCTGTTGAATTTCACGAATCTGGCCTGGCTGGGTGTGCTGGCCTTTGCCGGCGGCGCGATCTTTTCCCTGGCGACCCTGCCGGTAGAGTTGAACGCCTCGGCGCGCGCACGCCGCCTGCTGACCGACTCCGGCCTAATCATCGGCGAGGACGAGCAGCGCGGAGTCAACACCGTGCTCAACGCAGCCGCGCTGACCTACGTCGCTGCACTGGTTACGGCGGTGATGCAACTGTTCTATTACGTTTCATTGGTATCCGGCGTCGGCAGACGCCGGAGATGATTATTTGATGTGCAACTTCCCGCAGGGTTAAAAGTAACCTGCGGGAGGTTCTTCTATGCCGACCTACCCCAGCTTGGTTTTGACACTCTCGATCTTATCCGCGATCGTTTGTTCCCGGTCTGTCCTTGTCCCCAAGCGGATCGAGGTCGAGACGCGCGGCACACCCATCTCGTGCAAAGCTTCGTGGCAGCGCTTGAAAGCCGCGAAGACTTCCTCCCACTCGCCCTCCACGTTCGTCCCGTAAGCGTGCAAGCGCGGATTCAAGCCAGCGTCGGCAAGGATCCGCTCGCAGACCGCGACATATTTGGATACCGAGACACCCACACCGATGGGGGTAACACATATATCTGCGATCACTTTCATTTCTGCCTCTTTTCTTGTGACTTGCCATCCACAGTATAAGACAAATATCTTTCGAAAATCAAGCGCGACATATTCACGCGGATGTGTTATATACTTTAGCGAACTTATCTCTCCCCAAGGAGCCTGTTATGCTCAGCATCGAAAAAATAGAAACAAACGATAAATCCCATGCCAAGCGCTTCATCGAATTCTACTACAAGCTCTACAAAGACTGCCCGCAGTGGGTCTCGCCGCTGTACATGGATGCGTATCTCCCGCTGAATCGAAAGAAACATCCCTTCTTCGAGCACTCTAAGGCCGATTTCTTCCTGGCCGTGCGGGATGGCGAAGTGGTAGGCCGCATCTGCGCCGGGGAAAACAAGCCGTTCAATGAATACCACAAGACGAAGAAAGCCCAATTTTATTTCTTCGACGCCATTGACGACCTGGAGGTCGCCCGGGTGCTCTTCGCTGCCGTCTTCGACTGGGCGCGGGAGCGCAGACTGGATACCCTCATCGGCCCGAAAGGACTCTCCCCCTTCGACGGCTACGGCATCCAGATCGAGGGCTTCGAGCAGCGCCAGATGATGACCATGATGAACTACAACTACGACTATTACCCGAAGCTGGTCGAGGCGCTCGGTTTCGAGAAAGAAGTGGATTTCGTCTCCTGCTACCTGCCCTCGGAAGCCTTCAAAATCCCCGAACGCGTCGAACGCATTGCCCAGCGCGTCATGGCGCGCGGCAATTTGTGGGTCAAGCACTTCAAGAGCAAGAAAGAACTCGTCTCGTGGGCGCAGCGGATCGGCGAGACCTACAACCGCACCTTCATCCACAACTGGGAATACTACCCCTTCTCGCAGGGCGATATTGACTATGCCGTGCAAAACGTCTTCATGGTCGCCGACCATCATCTCATAAAACTCATCATGCACGGCGAGGACATCGTCGGCTTCCTGTTCGCCTTCCCGGATGTTTCTGCAGCGCTCCAGCGCGCCAAAGGCCGCCTGTTCCCCTTCGGCCTCGTGGACCTCCTGCTCGAAATGAAGCGCACCAAGACCGTCTCCGGCAACGGGATGGGCGTGCTGCCTGAATACCAGGGCACGGGCGGCAACGCCCTGCTCTACTACGAAATGGGCAAGACCATGCTCGATTTCAAGCAGTTCGAACACGTCGAGATGACCCAGGTGGCCGAGACCACCAAGCAGATGCGCGCTGACCTGAAGAACCTGAACGGCGTGGAGTACAAGAACCACCGCGTGTATAGAAAACACCTATAACACAGACCCTAAAGGTCTCGAAGACCTTTAGGGTCTGATCTTGGAGAAAACATGCGCCACCCACTCGACTTCATCCCCGTTAAAACGCGCAAACCCCTCTTTATTGCGCTGCTCATCTGGACCCTGATCCTGTTCGCCATTTTTCGGCCGCTTTCTGCCCCGCTGACGACTCCCGCCGCGCCTTCGGGCATCGTCTCGTTCGAGTTGGCGCGCACACCCGAAAACGCGCAGGCGATGGTTGCCTCGTGGGACGCGGGCGCCCAATTATTCGCCGCCTTCGGCCTGGGCTTTGACTACCTCTTCATGCCCTCCTACGCTTTCACGATTGCCCTGGCCTGCCTGCTGGCGTCGGGACGGCATCCGGGTGCTTTCGCCAAAATCGGCGCGTGGCTGGGCTGGGGCGCGTTCCTGGCCGCGATCTTCGACGCCGTCGAGAACATCGGCTTGTGGAACTCGCTGCTCGGCCCGGTCGGCGCGACCTGGCCGCAGGTCTCTTACTGGTGCGCGACGTTCAAATTCGCCTTGATCCTGCTCGGCATTCTCTACGGGCTGGCGGGCTGGGTCTGGCCGAGGAAACGGAGTTGAATGAGTGAATCTGGTAAACTGTGGTCCAGGAAAGATATAGCCTGATCTCAGTCTCCCGGCATCTGCGAGATGCCGGGAGACTCTTAACTCTTGACAAATAGACGATTATCTATATAATATCAAATAGACGTCTATCAATATGAAAGAATCACAACCGGTCGAATTCGCAAAAGCCCTGGCCGACGAGACCCGCCAGAAGATCATGACACTGGTCTGCTGCAAATGGCTTTCGGTCAACGAGATTGTCGAGCATCTTAGCGTCAGCCAGCCGACGGTTTCGCATCATCTCGCCATCCTGCGCGAGGCCAGACTGGTAGATGTCCGCGAAGAAGGCAAGCAAACTTTCTATACGCTGAACCAGGAACATTTAGCCAAATGTTGCGGTGTATTGGTGCTCAACTTCGCGCCAGAGACCGAGACCGCCAAGGCGGTCAAAACGATCAAGCTCGCCATCGAATCAAAATAAATGGGATGCAGGAAACCAAATTCATGCATCCCGATAATTTTGACAAAATACATAGACAATCATCTATGTAAGGAGAAAAAATGACAACCCAAAACCCCACCCCCATCCACGAGAGCGTCCGCGAACATTATGCGGCGCAGGCCCGGGCGGCACAACCGTGCTGCGGCGACACCTCGAGTTGTTGCGATTCGAAGAACGCCCTCTATCCCGTTGAACTGCTCACCAACCTGCCGGACGACGTTGCCAGCTTCAGCCTGGGATGCGGGAACCCATTTGCTCAAGCGGAACTGAAATCCGGCGAAACCGTCCTGGACCTCGGCTCCGGCGGCGGGCTGGACTGTTTCCTGGCCGCCAAGCAGGTCGGCGAAAGCGGCCGCATCATCGGCGTGGACATGACGCCGGAGATGCTCGAACGCGCCCGCCTCGCCGCGTCCCAGCTCGGGGTCCGGAACGTCGAGTTCCGCCAGGGGTACCTCGAAAGCCTGCCGGTCGAAGACGCCAGCGTGGATGTGGTCATCTCGAACTGCGTCATCAATCTCTCGCCGGATAAGCCGCAGGTTTTCCGCGAAGTATTCCGCACTCTCAGGCCAGGCGGACGCGTCGCCGTCTCGGATATCGTGACCAACGGGCCTTTGCCGAAGGCGCTGCAAAAGGATATGGAAGCCTGGGGCGCATGCGTGGCCGGCGCGCTGGACGTGAGCGAGTACACGACTGGTTTGAGCGAAGCCGGTTTCACCGATGTCAATGTCCAGCCGAAAGGGGATGCCAGCGACCTCATCGAGGCTGCCGGTCTGAAAGGGAAGATCTTCTCGGCCGCGATCACTGCCCGCAAACCGGCATAACCCGACAAGGAGACGATTCATGATTAGCACGGGTGCGCTCGCTGAAACCCCACAGGTTCTTTCCACTACCTCCCGCCTCACCGCCGCCGACCACTTGGGCCACTTCCTGGCGCGCGTCGGCTGGAAGCGCGGCGAACATCGCCTCGAGCCGGGGCTTTACGCCCTGGGAAAGCCCACGCCGGATTCACCGGTCTTCGTCACGGCGAATTACACCCTCAGCTTCGACGCCTTGCGCGACGCGCTGGATGGAATGGATAGCTACATTCTGGTGCTGGATACCCAGGGCATCAACGTCTGGTGCGCAGCGGGGAAAGGGACGTTCGGGACCGATGAAATCGTCCACCGCGTTTTCGCGACCGGTCTCAAGAACGTGGTCAACCACCGGAAACTCATCCTGCCTCAGTTGGGCGCGCCCGGCGTCGCTGCCCACGAGGTCAAGAAGCGCACCGGCTTCAAGGTCGAGTACGGTCCGGTGTGGGCGGCCGATCTGCCCGAATACCTGAAAACGCACAAGGCCACGCCTGAGATGCGCCGTGTGCAGTTCACCCTGCGCGATCGTGCGACTTTGATCCCGGTGGAATTCGTCCACGTCATCCTGCCAACCTTGATCGTGGCTATTATCCTTTATTTCACCGGCGGCATTATGTCCAGCCTGGCGGCGGTGACGGCCGTCCTGGCGGGGACTGTTCTGTTTCCCATCCTGCTGCCCTGGCTCCCCACGAACAATTTCAGCACGAAGGGATTCATCCTCGGCGGACTGGCCGCCCTGCCCTTCGCCCTGTCCGTATTTATCCGCCATCCCGATTGGAGCTGGTACCGGCAACTCGGACAGGCGCTGGGCTTCCTGCTTGCTATGCCGGCAGTGACGGCTTTCCTGACACTGAATTTCACCGGCTCGACGACCTTTACCTCGCGCACCGGCGTCAGGCGGGAGATGTTCGCTTACATCCCGGCCATGGCTTGGACCTTCGCGGCCGGCATCGTTCTCAACCTCGTCTTTGTCTTCGTCCGCTGATCGGAGGACCGGATATGTTCGACGCTTACGCTGTCAATACGCTCGCCTACAACCCGGAATTGTGCAACGGCTGCGCCATGTGCGCGGCGGTCTGTCCGCACGCGGTGTTCGAGATGAACGGACGAAAAGCCCAACTCGTCCAGCCGTCCGCGTGCATGGAATACGGCGCCTGCCAATTGAACTGCGTGACCGGCGCCATTGCAGTCGAAAGCGGCGTGGGCTGCGCCAGCGCTATGATCTGGGCCGCGCTGCTCGGTCAGAAGGAAGCAGCCTGTAGCTGCGGATGAACCAACCCAGCGCACGTTTCTCGCCTTCATTGTCCTTCCCATGCTACAGAGTACTGCGTAAATATTTTGACCCAAAGCATCGTTTTTCCCATGCTTTTTGGCTGCTTCAGTTCAAAAATATATACAAGAAGCAGTATAATCCAGACAATGAAGTCAAAAGTCTAATTGGAACATGAAACATCTTGCGAACGCTACTATTCGAAATGCAATAACGGTTGTCTGTCGAGCGCATGGTTTTGAGCCGCCGGTGATTTGCACGCCGGAAGAGTTGTTGGAGGTGTAACGATGTGGAAAGACGAGATCGTTGAAGAAGTTCGCCGCCAGCGTGAGGCTTATACAGCTAAATTCAATTATGATTTGGATGCAATTTATCGCGACCTGAAAGCGAAGGAACGGAAGAGCAAGCGAAAGGTGGTCTCGTTCGCACCCAAGAAACCGATAACAGCCATGCTGCCAAAGGTGAACAAGCCGGTCGAGATCTAACCGCGCCCGCCAGGGATACGCATGAAGGCGTGAGGCGAAAAGCGCTGACACTATTCCGAGGGAGCCAAACATCTGTATCTCTTTCCATACTCTTGACAGTGTCTTGGAAGTGAAGTATAAAACATACCGACCAGTCGGTATGTTTTATTTTTCTCAAAGACCTGACATGTCTCAACCGCGCCATTCCCGTTTGGGATGCTCACATGGATAGTCGCCGCACCGATCAATCCCTCGCGGAGACATGTCAGGTCTCAAGGATAAACCATGCAGCAACGCAGCGAAGAGACACGCGCCCGCATCCTGGATGCCGCCGTCAAGCGATTTGCCATCGCCGGCTTCAATGCCGCCAGCGTGGACGATATCTGCTCGGCGGCCGGGGTGAGCAAAGGCGCGTTCTATCATCACTTCCCATCCAAGCTAGCTGTCTTCCTGGCCTTGCTGGAAGGCTGGTTGACGATGATTGACATGGGCATGGAGGCGGCTCGCAAGGAGACCGTCCCAGAGACGCTGGTGTACATGACCAATCTCTTACCGGCTGTCTTCGCCTCGGCTGAGGACCGCCTGCCCATGTTCCTGGAGTTCTGGCTGCAAGCCAGCCGCGATGAGACCGTCTGGCAGGCTCTCATTGCTCCTTATCACCGTTACCAGGAACACTTTACGGAACTCGTCCAAGGCGGTATTGCCGAAGGCTCGCTCAAAGCGGTGAACCCGCAGATTGCTGCGCAGCTCATTCTCTCTCTGGCAGTGGGCTTGCTCCTGCAAGGCGTGCTCGACCCGAAAGGAGCCGACTGGCAGAAAATAGCCGAACAGAGTATGCAGATTATGATGAATGGATTAGCAATATGATCTTAGTTACTGGTGCTACCGGACACATTGGCAACGTTCTGGTGAGAAAATTGATCGAGCAGGGTGGAAAAGTTCGCGCCTTGATCTGGCGCGGCGAGGACACCACCCCACTCGAAGAATTGAACGTGGAGACCGTTGAGGGCGACGTGCTCGACCCGGAAAGCCTGGAACCTGCCTTCAAGGGTGTGGAAAAAGTTTTTCACCTGGCCGGCATTATTTCCATTATGCCAGGGCAAAACCCCTTCGTCTGGCGTGTCAACGTGGAGGGGACGCGCAACGTGCTGAACGCCGCCAGGCAGGCCGGCGTGAGACGGCTGGTGTACACCAGCTCGATCCACGCCATCCATCGCGCTCAACACGGCAAGGTGATTGACGAATCCCTGCCCTTCGACCCGAACAACCCTTTCGGGGTATACGACCGTTCGAAAGCGGAAGCCAGCCTCGAGGTCCAGAAAGCGGCGCAGCAGGGGCTGGAGGCGGTCATCGTCTGCCCGACCGGCGTCATCGGCCCTTATGATTACCGTCGCTCGGAGATGGGCAGTGTCATCCTGGATGCTGCCCTGGGCAAGACATCCCCTTACGTGGACGGGGCCTATGATTTTGTGGACGTACGCGATGTGGCAGATGGCATGATCTTGGCCGAAAAGAAGGGGCAACGCGGTGAGAGTTACATTCTCTCCGGGCAAAAGATTTCCGTCCGCTACCTGCTGGAGACGGTGCGCGAGGTGACAGGGAAGGCTTTCACCAGCATCAAGATCCCGTTCAACCTGGCAGAATTTGCGGCGAAATTCACGCCGTATTACTACCGCTGGAGCAAAGCCAGGCCGCGCTTCACGCCCTATTCGCTGGAGGTACTGCGCAGCAACGCAGACATCAGCCACGCCAAGGCAAGCCGTGAGTTGGGCTACCGCCCGCGCAAGGTGTACGAGTCGATTGCGGATACAGTGCGCTGGTTCTTGGAATCAACGAGTCAACGATTCGGGGAGTCAGCCATTCGCTGATTCGTTGATTCGAATCGCTGAATCGCTGAATCGTATGGATTGGAAAAACAAAATCGCTGTCGTGACCGGGGCTTCGTCCGGTATCGGCGCCGCAACGGCAAAGAAATTCGCTGATGAGGGCTTACTGGTAATATTGGTGGCCCGCCGGCTGGAACGGCTGAAAGATCTGGCCGAGGAGATCCTCCAGAAGGGCGGCAAGGCTCAATTCATTCCCGCCGATCTGACGCAAGAAGAAGACCGCGCCGGCGTCATCCAAGAGGTGACGGGGCGTTTCGGTGGCGCAGACGTGTTGGTCAACAACGCCGGTTTGGGTTGGTACGGCTATGGGGCAGAGATGTCCTGGAAAACCGCCTTGGAGATGTTGCAGGTCAACGTCGAGGCGGTGGCACAGTTGACGCTCGGCTTTCTGAAGAAGATGCGCGAACGCGGCAGCGGCCACATCGTCAACGTCGGCTCGATCTCGGGCAGCATTCCCAGCCAGGGTGTGGCGCTCTACGGGGCGACCAAATCCTTCCTGGATAACTTCACCACCGCCCTGTACCGTGAATTGAGGGGAACTCGCGTCCACGTCAGCGTGGTGCGGGCCGGGCCAGTCAAGACCGAATTTTGCGAGACCGCCCTGCAACGGGAGAACGGCATGCACGTCCCGACCGAACGGGTGGGGGTGACCTCTGAACATGTGGCGCAGCGCATCTGGACCCTGATCCGGCGTCCGCGCCGCGTCATCTACGTCCCCGACTGGCTGCGCGTTGTCCCCTGGGCGGAACTGACTTTCGGCTGGGTGATTGACCGGGTCGGACCGCTTTTGTTGAGAAAACAAAAAAGGGCGGACGCATAGGTCCGCCTTTATTATCACATTCTCTTAGCAGGATGCCTGCCCTGCCTGCCCTGCCTGCCCTGCCTGCCCTGCCTGCCCTGCCTGCCCTGCCTGCCCTGCCTGCCCTGCCTGCCCTGCCTGCCCTACCGTCTCGCACCGGCGTGCCGCCGTTGCTCGCCTGTCCTGGCGGCCAGGCCAGGGCGGTACGCTTGCACCTGCGCAAGTGCAGGCGAACGGTGGCGGCCAGGCCAGGGAGCGAAATCGAACGGCCATCCCGCCAACACAACTGGGGGACATCTTTATTCAGCGAACATCTCGGCCAACAGTGCCAGGACTGCCTCCTGCGCGGACGAGCCGATGCGGCCCAGCCGTTTAACCAGCCGCGTCTTATCAACGGTCCGTATTTGGTCGAGTACAATCTGACCATCCTTACCCTCGAAGCGACATGCCACGCGCGTGGGATATAGTCGCCCCTGGCTGGTCATCGGCGCAACGATCACCGTCGCGATGTGCCGATTGATCTCATTCGGCGAGATAACCAGACAGGGACGCGTTTTGCGGATTTCACTGCCAATGGTTGGATCGAGGTTGACCAGGTAGACATCGAAGCGATTGACTACCATGTCCA
>Ga0315279_10000888_pt1 | contig 53681 bp, 43 predicted proteins | sample YL17G06_20_MG_FD_203694 | JGI IMG/M metagenome (GOLD analysis project Ga0315279, IMG submission 203694) | Sediment microbial communities from Yellowstone Lake, YNP, Wyoming, USA - YL17G06_20 | ecosystem: Environmental > Aquatic > Freshwater > Lake > Sediment | place: USA: Wyoming | collected... | reverse complement strand
CGTTTGGCCGGTGCCGCGGGTCCGGTCAGCGCCGGCGCGCTTGCCGCCAATAGGACTATCGCCACGGCAATCCAAAGCGGCGCTATCGTTGATCGTGACATGGCGGTGTCCTCATGTTGCGGCGTCCGTTTTTCACCATAAAGCCCGGCAGGAAGTTTGCTGGAATAAAATAGTATGTCCCCCATTTGCCATATTCGAAGCGCGGGTCCGGGGATTTTCGGGGATACGCGCGGGCAGGCCGGATCAGAATTCATGGATCCATAGCGGCCTGAAGCCGTCGTACAACCCTTCGCGATACATGAGCATCACCACTTCGGTCGTTGCCTGGCGCTTGACATTCACAATGAACCGGTCGATGGTTTCGCGGGTGATATAGAGGCCCTTGCCGTGTTCGTCGAACAGGCCTATGGAAAGGCCGTCGTTTCCCTTGGTGGAATTGCGCTCCAGCCAGAACAACACTTGCTGTTTCGTCAATCTTCCCTTCTGGTCGCGGACCGCAACGCCCGCCTTTTCCTCGTCCTTACCCCAGGTCACCAGCACCTCTTCGTCCGGCGCCAGGGTCACGTCAAAATCCCAATCGCTTTTCCGGTCGCCGCGTTCGTTCTTGGCCCCATAGTAAACGGCATTGATGATGATTTCGCCCAACGCCTGGCGGAACTTTCGTTTCTGGCGCTGCTCGGGCATGAATTCGACGATACGGTCGATGACGCCCTCGATTTCATTGGAGGTTTTTATGGAATGTGACAGGACCGGTCCCTGGACATAACGCTCAAGCCCGAACACCTCCTCGGTAAGGATATTATGAATGAGCAACTCGACCTCATCGAAATTAAACGGCGCGGTTTTGGCGATGATATTGCCGATGTTGTAGGTCCTGGCCATCTGGAGGTAATCGCGGACATCATACGCCGTGATAAGCGCGGTTTTTATGGACGGGTACAGACGCGCCACCTCGTTGATGAGTTCGAACCCTTTCATGCCGGGCATATTGATGTCCGACAGCACCAGGTCGAACGCGGCGTTCTTGAGCGTTTCGAGCGCCTCGTAGCCGTTGTGCGCGCAGCTCACCGCATAGTGTTTTTCGCCGAGAAATTCGCTGAGTATTTCGAGTAAATCTTCCTCATCGTCAACCAGCAGAATGCGTTCGTTCATGCTTTGCGTTCCCGCGTTGAAGGCAATTGTATGAAAAAAGCCGTTGATCCGGGCCTGGAGTTGAGCCACACCTCTCCACCCGACTCCTGCACGATCTTATGTACGATGGCCAGTCCCAATCCGGTCCCTTTGCCCGGGTCCTTGGTGGTAAAAAACGGGTCGAAAATCCTGTTCTGGATTTCGGGAGGGATACCCGGCCCGGTGTCCGTGATTTTCGCCAGCACATGCTGCTGCCTCAAGGCAGAGGTGGCAAGGGTCAGCGACCCGCGGCCGGCCATGGCGTCGGCGGCATTGGTGATGATATTCAGAAATACCTGGACAAAACGGGACCGGTCGCCGAACACCTCCAGGCCGTCGCCGTACTCTTTGATGACCGTGATATTGTCGAATATGTTCTGGTATTCCACATAGGTAAGCGTTTCATCCAGTATCTCGGCGATTGTATGGTACCCGAGGGTGGTTGCGCTGTGCCGGGTAAAATCAAGCAGATTGTTGACAATTGACGAACAGCGCTGCGTCTGCTTTTCAACGGACTCAAGCGTCTTGCTCATCCATTCGCGGTCCCATTCCTTCCGGTCCAGCGCGCGCTGGACCCGTGCGCTGATAATGGACAGCGGGTTGCGCAGCTCATGGGCAATGCCCGACAGCATGGTCCCCACGGTGGCCAGCTTTTCGGTCCGGTATAGCTGCACCGCCGTGTTCTCCTGCTCGGTAATGTCCTGGATGAACAGGATCATCCCCCGCGCCGCGCGCTGACTATCGAGCATGCCGAACCCCGATATCTGCAGGTACGTCTCGTTGAGCCGGACTTTATGGATCGCCCGCAGGTCCTCCGAATGCATCGCATCGAACAACCGGTCGATCAGCGACACGATCTCCTGCGACATGATTGACTTATACGAAATCCCCGCATACTCCGAGACGACAAGATGCAGCAGCGTGCGCGCCGCTTCATTGATCCGCAGGATGACGCCCGACATATCGAGGATCACCATGCCCGAGGTAATGGAATCGATGATATGCGCATTCAACTCGCGCTCCTGGTCCACCAATTGCGAGCGGATCGACAGCTCCCGCTTGAGTGTCTCCTTTTCACGGATATTCTCCTGCAGGGATCTGAGGTTTTTATCCAGCAGCCCGAACACGAAGAGCTTGTCGATGCGCGCGAAGATCAGGTCGGACGGGAGTTCGTTGTAATACAGCACGTCCAGCGTGCCTTCGCGAAACGCCAGCGCAAGCCGCGCATCCAGACGTTCATGCGCGTCGATGCATACGGCGATGGGCACATTATTATTGAGAAAATAGAGGCGCTCGATGATCGAGTCGATGGTGTCGCGAATCAGGTTGCCGTGGATCAGCATCAGATCGTAGCGCGCGTCCACCGATCCGATTGCGTTAACATCCGGGACCGACAGCACCGCATAGCCCAGTTCCCCGGCCCGCCTGGCGAAGAGCTGATCGGGAATGCCGACGAAAAGCAGTGTCGCGATTGCCATAACGCTCTCCGGACCGCCGAATTCTGAAATTGTAAATATGCTGACAGTATATCATTATATCATTCAGCGCGGGCGCAGGCAAGGCGGGAAAATTAATGAGGGGAAGCGGATTCACGCGCGGTGAAGCGGCCGGAATGCGGCCCATCTTTTCTTCTCCCATGCCCTGTATCGTGAATTATTTTTGGAAAGCGTTCCGAATTCACCGTCGCTTATTCGCTTAACCACGATCCTTACTGGAAAGGCATATTGATACCACGCTATGACTACCATGGTTTCTCACTTCGCACGGATAATCATTGTCGTCGCCTGCATGGCCGCCATGACAACCGGCCAATCAAGCAGCCGCGAAAAAATCGCATCAATCCAGCAGAGCATCGCCGATGCCGACAACCAGATCGCCGCAAAGAAAGCGGCGTTGTCGGGCGCGCAATCCGCACACGATAAATTCACCGTCGACAGCCTCGATGCGGACCAGAAGTGCCGCGCGGCCATCAACAAAACGATGCCGGAGATGCGGCAGCTCCAGGCACAGTTGGCCGCGGAACAGCAGCAAGTCGACGGCGTCCTTTCCGGACGCGAAAAACTGCGGCAGGACAGTCTGGCCGCGGAAAAAAAGCGCATGACCGCGCGCATCGGCCTTAAACGCGAACAGATGCGTATCGACAGCGCCCAGTCCGCCACGGAAAAGGAGTCCGCCGGCTATGCCGCCCAGCGCGATAAGCTGCGCCAGGACAGCACCATTGCCGAAAAAAAGCGCGAGCTCGCGGCGGATCGCGCGCGACGCGAACGGATGCGGATCGACAGTACGCTGGCCCGCACCGACCAGGAGATCGCCGCGGCGTCGCAGAGCCGCGACCGTGCCCGGCAGGACAGCCTTTCCGCGATAGTCAAACAACACGAAACCCTCGCCTCGCTGAGCGCCGAACGGTCGCGCCTTGATTCGCTGCTGCTCAAAGCAACAGGCGAAAAATCAGCCCTGTCGCAGCAGCATGACAAAGCAAAGGGAGGGCGCGAGGGCGCGCTCCAGGAACGCGATGCGACCCTGGCCGCGCTTACCAACGAGCGCTCACGCATCGAATCGCTGCTGACCCGCGCGAAACTTGACATTCGCACTATCGCCGCCGATCGGGACCGCATGCGCAAAGACAGCGCCTCTGCCGCGGCGAAGTCGGATCCTGCCGCCATGGCCGCAAACCAGCAGCTGCGCCAGATCAACGACCAGATCGAACGCGAGGAGGCGGCCCAACGCCCCCTGCGTTCCGTTGGTGACGCCGTCCGACTCGACAGCCTGATTACCGAACGCGAAATGGAGATGAGCATTCTCATGAGCCTGTCGCCGGAGCAGCGCCAGAAAAAGCAGAAAAAAATCGATGAGAAACAGCAGACGCTCGATTCGCTCAAAACCGTCCGCGACCGCGCGAAATCCGAAGCGCAGGAATTCCTCAAGCGCATGGAAATGGACAATATGTCGGCGCAGGAACTCAAGGCCTGGTCCGCGAAAACCATCGCGGAGAAAAAAACGGCCATGGCGGGGATCCTTGCGCAGCGGGACAAACTGCGGCAGGACAGCAGCGCGCTTGCCCAGAAACATCAAACGGATCTCTATGGGCAGGCGCGGCAGATTGCCCAGCGCGATTCCCTGCTTGCCGCGCGCTTGGCCGAATCGCAGCAATACGAAACGCAGATCGCGGGCTTGCGCCAGGACAGCCTGGCCGCGGTAAAAAAGATCTCACAATCGATAGCGCAATCGCGCGGCGAAGCCGCGCAACTGGATGCCGCGGCAGCGGCCAATGATAAGCAGATCGCCTCTCTTGCGCTTCAGATAAAAAAATTCTCCCTTGATTCCGCGGCGCAGGTCCGTCTGCTGGAAAGCAGCCAGTTACAAAGCAAAAAGGAGATTGCGCTCCGCGATTCGATGATCCTGCGGAAAAAGCAGTCGCTGACCCAGACCGATGCCCAGCGCGAAAAAATCGCGCAGGACAGTCTTGCGGCCGTCAAAGAACATCGGGACGCCATGGACATCATCAAAGCCGACATGGGCCGTATCGATGAACTGGCCCGCCGGGCGCAGGGCGCCGCATCCCCATTCGCGGCGCAGCGTGAAAAAATCCGGGCCGACAGCGCTGCGATTGACAAAGAATATACGCAAGCCATGGCCGCTGTCCGCGCCGACATGGGCCGGCAGGACGGCGCGGCAGGACAGCGAAACGCCTCCATGGAATCCTATCGTTTGCGCATTGAAAAGCTGCGGCAGGACAGCAGCGCCGCGGAACGCGATAAAAAAATCCAGCTGCTGAAACTGGAACGCGATGTTGCGGCGCAGAATACCGCGCGGAAGGCGCGGGAAGCCGAACTATCCCAGCTTGTCAAAAAGCGCGAAACGCTGGTCCAGATGCTGCAGCAGAACAGACAGGCGCTTGACAACGCTATTGCCGGCGCGGAACGGGAGATTGCCGATCTTTCGGCAGGGCGCGATCGTCTCCGGCAGGACAGCATCTCGGCCGTGCAGAAAAACGCCTCTTTCGCCCAGACGGCGCAGCGCGAAGCGGCAGCGCAGGACGCCGCGATAGCCCAGAAAGAAAATGAGATCAAATCGCTGGAAGCAAAGCGCGAGACCATTGCCCGCGACAGCGCGGATCTGCACAAGAAAATCGACGAGACCTCGGCCGGCGCGCGGCGTGAAATCGCCCGCCGCGACAGTCTGATCGCCGCCAAGGAACGGGAAATCGCCGTATTGACGGCCGAGCGCGATCGGGCGCGCCAGGACAGCAGTGCGGCCGTCCGGAAATTCGACCAGAGTAAATTGTCAATCCGCGTTGAGCTTGTCAAACAAAACACCCTGATAAACGACAAGCAGCGTGAAATCGCCGCCATCAAGGATTCGCGCGACCGCGCCGCCCGCCAGCGCGATGCTTCCCAGCAGCTCAATCAGCCGTCGGTCCAGAAAATCGCGGACCAGATTATCGCCCAGGAAAACCTGCTGGCCCGCAAAAAGAACGATCTCGCGGCCTTGCAGGCCCAGCGTGACGGGCTTCCCCCGCCGGCGCCCGCACCCGTTGCATCATCGCCCGTGCGGGCGTCTCCCGCGCCCGCGGCGCCGGCCGCGGACCCGCAAGCACGAAACCGCGATCTTGCGCAGCAGGAACTCATGAAAATATACGAACTTCTAAGCGGCAACAATCCGCAGAGCGGTGTCGCCCGCTTCAACGAAAAGCGTTCGTTCCTTGAAAAAATTCTTGATGCGGAGGCTTACGGGGCGCTCAAGTCAACCATGGAATCCGTCGCCCCGCCGCCGACACCTCCTGCTGCAAAGTCGAAAAAGATAAAAGAGGAACCTTCGTTTTCTGTTTCCGGTACGGCGCCCGCCGCCGCGGAACCGGCGCCGGAACCCGCCCCGGCGGCCGTGGCCACCGATCCGTGCGATGCGCGTGACGCGACAGTGTTCATCACGTCGCTTCCGCCGCAGGCGACGGTGTATGTGGATGATATTCTGATGGGAAAAGCCAACACGCCTGATATGGCCGTCTGCTCGGGTACGCATCAGGTGAGGGCAATGGCCGGCGGCGCCAGCTGCACGAAAACGCTAACCTTCAAACCGGGGCGAAACCCGCCGGTGGTTATCAAAATCCCGTGCGATTGAAGGTATTGCGCACGGGAACGATCATATCGAGCGACGGCAGATACTGTTTGCCGGGCGGCTGCCAGCCAAATCGGCAAGAAAAAACAGTGGGCAGACGCTCTACGCAATTGTAGATTAGTACCATGAAGGTCTGCGGACAGCCCGGTATCGTAGTGCCGGCTTATACAGCGGAAAGGAACGGCGTATGACATCATGCGTTGTCACGACGTCTCTGATTGCGGCCATCATCCTGTCGCTGGCGCTCTTCCTGACACAATATTTTCGCTTTAAAGACAGCCGCCGCTACCGGCTGCTGTTGCTCACGTTCTTTTTCTTCAGTGCAAACGAGATTCTCTCACTCTGGCTTGGCGGTGCATTCTCTTTTTATCATACCGTCATCGACGGTCTCATTGTTTCGGTCGGCATTATCGGTCTTGCGTCGGTAGAAATCAGTATTTCGAGCATCGCCAGCCAGTTTCTCTTCCACTACGCGATCTTTTACATCGCCTTGTTTGCCACCACCGCACTGGCGATCATCGAGCCGTCGCGGCAGGGCGGCCTGGTGCTTTTTGTCGCGGGCCTGGTTTCGGTCTTCGTCATGGTCATCCTGATCCAGGAGAAATCACGCCGGATCCTTACCGGCCTGGCCGCGATCATACTCTGGTCTTCGGCGCATGTCGCGAATTATTATGGCGAGGAATTCATGGGCCGTGCGCTGATCCTGGCATTTTTCGTGCTGGTGGCCCTTCTCGTCGGCCACCAGGTTACCAGAGACAATAAAAAAGCGACCTCCGAGAACGTGATGCTGGCCAAGTTCCGCAACGTTGTTCTTGACATGCTCAACAGTATCTCACTGTCAAGCGATTACCTTTCCTCCATCGAAAAAACACTGCAGCGCATTCTGGAAACCATCACGCAGGCGGTGAGCGTTGAATCGGCGGCCCTGTATATCACCGACGAAACGGACCCCGGGAAAAAGCTCAACTACTCCTGTTCCATGGGCGTTTTCTATCCTCTGGAGCCGCAGGACGAGTTCGTGCTTACCAAGCCGCAGCTGATCAAGGACCAGCTCGAAAAGACCTATTATCCCCTGGGCGAGGGCATCGTGGGAGAAGTGGCCCAGACGCGCACATCGCAGGCCCTTGATGCCGTAAACGACATGCATCGCATGGGGCAGCTGGGTCTTAAAACGCACCTCATTAAAAATCTTCTGGCCGTGCCCCTGATCGTCAAGAACCAGTTGTTCGGCGTGGTTGTGGTGGAAAATCTCCACGATAAAGTCTCCTTCTCGGAAAACGACACCCGCTTATTGCACGCGCTGGTCGACCAGTGCGGCATCTCCATCGAAAGCGTGCGCATGTACCAGGAGCTCACGCGCACCACGCGCCTGCGCCAGGAAGCCAACATCGCCATGCGCATCCAGAAGCAGCTGCTGCCCAAGGACGTTCCCACGCTGGAACACCTGCGCATAGCGCCGTTCATCGAGCCGGCCAAGGAAGTGGGCGGTGATTATTACGATTTTATCAAGCACGACAAAGACAATATGGGGATCGTCATCGGGGACGTCTCCGGCAAGGGCGTTCCCGCGGGCATGATCATGGCGATCGCCAAGGCGATCATCCAGATCGTGACGCGCGATGAGAAAAACACCCGCGAAATCGTGGCGCGTTTTTCCCGGGAAATCTATTCCAACATGCAGGCCGGTCAGTTCATGACGCTCAATTACCTGCTATGGAACGACCCCCGGCGCACCATGACCTTTTCCGGCGCGGGCCACGAACATGTTTTATGGTTCCACGCCGGCACGGGCCGCACCGACAAAATCAAGGCCGGCGGCCTTGCCGCGGGGCTGGTGGAAGACAACAGCCAGTACATCCAGCAGCAGGAGCTGCAATGCGCTCAGGGGGACATTATCGTCCTCTATACCGACGGCGTCACCGAAGCGCGCAACAATGCCGACGAACTCTATACGCTCCGCCGCGTAGTTTCCTCGTTGGAAAGCTATGCCTACCTTGCGGACCCGGACAAAATCAGCGAAAGCCTGCTTAAGGATATGCGCGAATTCGTGGGCGGCGCCGAGCAGTACGACGATATCACGCTGCTGGTGATGACCGTGCAGTAGCGGCGGCAAAAGCCGGGGTTGGTCCGCAGGCTTATTTCACCCCGAACGTTTCTTCCAACGCCTTCTTTGCCGCGTCCGCGACCAGCGGATCACTCCGCCCATCGCGGGCAAGCTGTTTGAGAGCGGGAATAGCGCGGCGATCGTTCAATTCCGCCAGGTCCTGGACCGCGCGCGCGCGGACGCGCGCGTTATCGCCGTATTTCAGGTCGAGCAGGAACACCTTCATAAGGTCCACCGGCCGGCCGGAAGATTGACATATGCGCAGGGCGTTCCACCGCACCCAGTAGCGCGGGTCCTCCAGGGCGTTGCGGATCCGCGGCTCATCCGCCGCCGAAAAACTCCGCGAGAGCAGGAGCACCAGATCGTCCGGGGCCCGCTCGCTTTCCAAGGCAGGAAAAAGGCGTTCGATCATATAGCGCCGGTTATGGTCGATCAGGCTTGTGCCTTCGGGCCTGCGCGCGGCTTTTTCAAAACAGGCGCGCGCATCGCCGTAATTTTTTTTACGGGTTTCCAGAAGGCCGCGGAAAAAATCCCCCAGCGCGGCTTCGATAGCGTCATCAGTGGAAAAACCATCCGCGCACAGAAGCGACGCGACCAGGTTGCCGGCGGCGAACTGCACGCGGAAATCATCCGCCAGCCGTATTGCTTCTTTGTCAAGATTACCGTAGGGAATATACAGCGTGGCATTCCGCGCACCGTGCCGCGCCGGCCACAGTACGATCCCCGCGGCCGCAATCAGCACCATGCAGCCCGCAGCTGCTGCCCGCGCCGCCGCCTTCCGGTTGTATCCGAAAAGCGGAGTGATGAGCGATACGGCGCCGCTGAATATATACGCGAACAGCGCGGCAACGGCCCGCCCGGCAATACGCGCGACCTCCGCCCATCGCGCGCCGCTGATTGCCTCACGCATTTTTCCGGCGACCATTTCAGGCGCGGACGAGATCCGCCGGAGCCAGTTCAATACAAAAGGCCGATTCTCCCCGGCCAATGCCGCCGCGCGGAACGTCGTGCTCCTTGACGGCACCAATGATTGCAGCTGTTCGATGAGCCGGGCGGCGGAGGCGGTCCGCTTTTCGCGGTCCGGCGCCAGGCATTGCGTGATGATGTTTTCCAATACCGCAGGGACCCCTTTGGCCAATTCATGCGGCGCCGCATAGCGGCCGCTCACCGTGGCCATCGCGGTAGCCGCCACGGTATCACGCAGAAACGGGTGCCTGCCGGTGATCATTTCATAGATCACGATCCCCAGGGAAAAGAGGTCTGAGCGTCCGTCAAGCGACGATCCCTCGATCTGTTCGGGCGACATATAGCCCGGCGAACCCATGGCATCGCCTTCGCCGGTAAGGGAGGTCCACGGAACTTTTGCAATACCGAAATCCGAGAGCTTGGCCGTTCCCGTGCGCCGGTCCATGATGATATTGGCCGGCTTGATATCGCGATGCACTACGTGCAAGCCATGCGCCTGATGCAGGGCGGATGCGATATCCAGAGCAATGTGCACCACCCATTTAAGCGGGAGCTTGCCGTTTTTTTTGAGTATCGCGTCCAGGGCCACGCCGTCCACATACTGGAAGGCGATCCACGGCACGCCGTTTTCTTCTCCCGCATCAAACACCGACACAATTGACTGATGGCTGAGTTGGGCCGACAGCCGCGCCTCTTGCGAGAAGCGGCCGAGAAAATCGCGCCGCGTCTTTTCGTCAAGGCGCCGGTCGACGCTGATGACCTTGATGGCCACCTGGCGGCGCAGCACCGGGTCCTCGGCAAGAAAAACCTTGCCCATGGCCCCTTCGCCTAAAAGCTTGAGAACCACATATCTGCCGAATTTCAGACGTTGCGCAGCACCGGTTTTAGGGGAGGTATTCAACGCGCATCAGCCTTTGGAGAATTGGGAGGATGGCGCCATGTTCATAATTGGAGCACGCGTTTTTCCGGCTGGCCGCTGGTTTCTGGTTCCCGAGCCGGGTCGAGGGACTGGCCTCTCCGGCGAAGCCGGCTTACGATCCATATCATACAATATGCCATTGTTGACAGCAATTCCGCCACTATCCATTTTTTCCAACGCGCCGATTCCCGATAATCACGGAGGTCCCATGATCCGCCCTTCAACGCCCGATGATACCGACACCCTTTATTCCATCATCAACGACAGCGCGATCGCCTACAAAGGCGTGATCCCCTCAGACCGGTGGCATGAACCGTATATGCCCCTGGGCCATCTGCGCAACGAAATCGAAAGCGGCGTGCGCTTCTATATTTACGAAGAGGACAATCAGGCGCTCGGTTGCATGGGCATCCAGGATGTGCGGGATGTTACCCTCATCCGCCATGCCTATGTAAAGACCGACCGGCGCCGGCACGGCATCGGCGGGGAGCTCCTGCGCCATCTGCTGCCGCTTTCGAGCAATCCGGTGCTCATCGGCACCTGGAAAGCCGCGACCTGGGCAATCGGGTTTTATGAAAAGCACGGGTTTATCCGGGTTTCGGAGGAAGAGAAAAACCGGCTCTTGAGGAAATACTGGAATATCCCGGAGCGGCAGGTGGAAACATCGGTGGTGTTGATCCAAACACAGCCCGATTCACCATCGGCTGTTCATCCGCCTGAAGCTCTCATCCAGATCAGCCCTTGACGCCTTGATACTTCATTCGGTCGTCCCATGCCCTATTTCGAACACATCATCTTTTAAGCCCTTCATTACCGCGGCCGCGAATTCCTTCTGTTTAAAATTCTCCTTTTGGAAAATACGGATCAAGACTGCCTTTGCCGAACGGCCCGGTATAGCCGCATTCACCCGCTCTCGGAGAATTTACGAGCGGCAACATGGCCTCCTCGCCTTCTTTTTTAACACATGGATGGGTTTTAAGGCAGGATTTGCACAATAATCCTTTATCATCATATATACAATATGGACAGATTTCGACCGCTTTTTTGCCGCAATATGAGCATTTGGCTTCAATTTCCTTATTGCGGAATAAAACCAGGATGTCCTTGCCATCGGCATCATCAATTTCGCCAAAAGACGATAATGAGATGACCGTGGGTGTTCCGAAATCATACTCATAGATGATGTTCACGCCGTCCTTAAAAACAGCGTTGGCTTTCCGCGACATTGCAATTTCATCGTCACCGTAAAGGTTCTTCCCATAGGAAAACCTGCTTAAATGTCCGCAGCACTCAACCCAGATGGCTTTGATGAATTCGTCGATTTTTTGCATGGTTGCATCGGGCTTCACTTTGACGACCAGCCAGTAATCAGGCGCATAGGCGCCTTCAAGGAGCAGCAGCAGATTGGGACCACCCCGAATAATTTTACGGCTGTTTCTGACGGTGCATTGCCCAAGATGTTTGATAATGGAGCTTTTGCTTTTGGGTATTTCGCTTTTACAATATGCGCAAATACCTTTAACTTCGCTTCGTTTCATAAGGACCTTCCGGTTGGTTATAGGTTACCTGGCATGGCGAATGTGGCTGAGATCCTTCATTAGACGACTTGCGTCTCCTGCAATAATTCTAAAGCGTTCCGATACTTTTTACACCGCTCAATATCTTTTGCCGCGCGACCTGGAATTCGATCCAAATTAAGATTATCCTCCAAATCCGCCCTTTTAGCAGCCCTGCCTATCGGATTCTTCTTCGCACGCAGGACGAAATCCTTATACGACTCCCCTCTTCGTCGGGTCACGGAAATAATGGCATCAAGAATCGCTACCACATTCAATCACTTCTGCGGCCGCTGCTCTTCTCATCTTGTCTTCCTCCTTGAAGCCCCCCACCTTCTATTGGGTTTTGCCCGCTGGGGGAGTATGTACAGAAACAAATCGGTCCATAGAAGCCCCTGCAAGTGCTATTTCGATGCTGTCTTTCTTGGTGGGCTTGGTTCCTCAGAAAATGCTAATCGAAGCCTGACCAAGTCCTGATTCAAGGCTTGTCGTGAGACATCAAACCGTGGATCAGCTAAAACCTGGCCGAGATTAAGATGCGATAATTCGAAAGGGAATAGAGCTGGGGTTGCTTGCAGAATCCCGGACGTAACCGGGTCATTGTTGTTCGCTCGCAAATATCCCTCAAGAAGAAAACTCGCCATAGTCGGATCCGTGATAGTAATGGCAGGCATGGGCCTGTAGATGCCCTGCCTCCCGGAACTCTCAATGACACCCCAGTCCTGAAAGGCCCGTATGACATATCTTGTTGATCGTGAAACTGTCTCTCGCTCGCCTAATAATTCTCTTACGCGGCGCTGAACTTGCGCCGCGACCGCCGTTCCTTGAAGTATGAGCGCCCTTCCCAGCACCTCTGCAACAATTTTACAGAAAGGGTATGTGGCAAAAGACATTGCCCAGTGCAGAATAATGTGGTTGGACGTCGGCTGGGTCTTGAACAGGTTCAGTGCACGCTGGCGGAAAGCCGACAATTCACCGGGAACGCGCACCCAGGTCTTCAGTAATAGCGTAATTGTCTTTTCTCTGCTTCCGCGCTTCGCGTTGCTCTCAAGCGAAAGCTGATCCTTGAGCATTTCTCTAAGCGCCTGATATATATCCGAATCGCTTTTTCCCGCCGCGGCAAGCCCGGCTGCGGCTTCTAACCAGGCAAGCTTGACGGTTCGATTGTACCCTATAAATACCTTCATGTTTTCTTTCTCTCAAATTTAACGAAAGGAACAATCAACTCCTCGATGGAAATGCCGCCGTGCGTAACAATCCGTTCCCGTTCTCCTACGAACGCTGCGCCTTCAGGCGCGAGCAATGGCAAGAAGTTGTCTGGGAGCCCAGTCGGGGGCCACTCAATAGTTTCCGGAAAGCGACTCTTTACTTTCGAGCGAAGTGTCGGATCTGTGTAGACTCGGGCACGCTCTCCCCGCATGTCGGCGATAGCGCCTTCTCCCGGTCTTCCAATACCGGTTGCCTCCGTATTGCCGTGGTCGGAAGTGAGGGCGACAGTGAAGCCATTGTCCAGAAGAGTTCCTACGACTTCTGCAAGAAAACCGTTCTCAGCCCATTGCATTACTTGATTGTGCATGCCACGCGCTCCCAATTGCATGCCATGGGATATCTTATCGACCGTATCGATTACCACCCCCAATACCTCTATGGATTTCTCAGTTGCCATGGACAGCAGAATACCATGTGTCTTTTCATGCACGCCGCCAATGTATGCAACGCTCCGGGGCGAAAGACCGTGGTCGGACCAATAGGCTCGCCACAGGGCTTCTTCCTTGTGGTTCGTGAGAATCGAGTCTGGGAAGTAAAGTGGTATTTTCCCTGCGAAAATGGCTTGCCGGCTGACAGACGTCACCGTAGGCGCCCATGCAAATAGGCATTGCTCTCGAACAATCATGGCGGGAAGTTGCTTGGCAAGAATGCTCCTAATTGTGATCCATTGATCCAGTGCAAGCCCGTCAAGAACCAGGAGCGCGATTCTGGCGCCTTCATCCTGTCGCCATCGTGAAAGCGCCCGTGGGATATGGTGAACCATTACAGGCGGAATAGGCGCCTGATTGTAAAGCCCGGGATAGCGTGAAAGCACCCAGTTGCCGAATCTGCCGGCAACACGCTTGCCCATATCCGGCAGTGTCTTAATACTCATATCGCCGGCAGAGTCGGATTGGTGAAGGTGTTGAATGGAGCGTAGCTCCGCCCATTTGCCGGCAAATTGTAGCCAGTCTTGGTAGCGGGCGTCCTCACCTGGAATAGCGTCTTCTATCGACGCCAGCAATGTTTTAATTCGTTGCGCGACATTTCCATTAGATTCATCACGAATACCAATAGCCAGCCAGGTGTTCCTGGAATCAGGTCTCTTATCGGTGCTAACCGGATGAAGCAATCCCTCTGCAAATAGATTATCAATGTATATTCGGACATCGTCGTGTCCGAAGGGCAAGAGAACCGGGCCATCGATTTTCAGGTCGTATTCGGCTCTGAGCGTCGCTAACCTTGGCACATCATCAATCAGGGTAGACTCAACGAAAGGCGCCCATCTTTCCTGCAAAAACGCGAGAAAGGCCTCCTTATCGGGTACTATTTTTTCGAGTTGCCAATCATCAAAGATCTTCTTGTTCTTCAATATCTTGACAAAGTAGTCATCAATGTTTTTTGGCATACGAAGGCCTTGATAGTGCCTGCGAAGCAATACCCTCAGTAGGTCAGAGTCTTCTCTTATGACTTCCGGAGCAATCCCGAATACATGCCGAAGGATGAAATCCTTTGTACCGCTATCGGCCAATGTACCCGGAGTATGTTCTTCCTGTGCTTTGAAAAGGGTGTCCAAATCGCATTTATCAATCGATGCAACCACTGGGTAACTCAGCGACGGGAACAACTCGCCGATGCTGAAGGATAACTGCCGGCTGACGTGAAGCAGATCATAGGGTAGCGAACCGAGGTCCGGCAAAGATGAACGCAGTACAACCACCAGTTCCGTCTTCTCACCATTGTCCCAGCGTGAACGGAGCCGGGATTCGTATGCATAGCGGAAAGCAATATGGTCGTCAAACGGTATCAACTCAAATCCACGTTCCCGTATTCCATGCAAAACTCCTTCCTCAAGCAACAACCCATCCGGGTCAGCCACAAGTGTCAGGCGCGATAGCTGCGGGGTGAACTGGCCGAGAATTCTGTCACGCCAGGAACTCAAGTGATTTTCATCCATTGCCATGAATCGTTCTATTCTTCTCCCATTCTTGTCATGGCCTGATCGTACCACATGAGAAGTTTCGGGTCTTCTTGCAGTACGTCCTCGGGAATTCGCTGGGCAATAGTAATGATTGTTCTATAATCCCTATTTTCAAAGCAGACTTTGAAACCCGCACGGACAGCTTCCATGCGGATGATTTTAAGCTTTTTAGCGCGCTGCGTCGGCGACTTCGGCTCCAATTCGGGCATCGAAAGCTGCAAATCGTCAACTACCTTCGGCTTGTAGCCTTCGGGCAGATATTGCCAGAATTCCTTGAGAAGGTCCTTTTCACGCATCTTCTCGATATCGCCGGACTTGGACGGATCGGGGACATACCAACGGTCCTTGGCCTTGCCGACCAAAAGAGGGCTGTCTTTCTTTAGATTTCGTAATTCCTTGAAGTTACTTGACAAGTAAGTGTGGATTTGGCACGGGACTTCGCCAATTCCTTCATAGGGTAGGAAGTTCTGCCTGAGCAATGTCATCAACTCAAGCGGTTTCTCGTGCTTCTGCCAGGCCCCGATTTCTTGCAGGAACCTCGGCTGAATTTCCTGGAAGGTCTGTGGCTTTTCCTTGAGCTGCTTGTGAAGCCATTGGATTGCCGATGCCTCATCGATGACAAAGAGGGAAAGCTCCTCGACTTCTCTGACGGTCATTCGCTTCTTGTCATATTCAGCGGTTTGCTCTGGGAGGAAGAACATGCTGTCGCGTTCGGAGAATCGCTCTGACAAGCCTTGATAGAACTCAGAAGCAGAGAGAGGAACGGTCACACCGCGTTGGACATGGAATGCGACCATGCGGTCGAAGAGAAGGTAGTTCTGGCGTTCGGCAATTATCTCGGCCTTGCCGTCCTTGGAGACAAAGACCGGAAGCTGGCGGATGTGCGTACGGAGGAAATCCCAGACGCCTTCGGCTGTGCCGGCTTCGAGTTTGAAACGGTCTTCGAGGCCGCCGTTGGGTTTGTAGGCGGAGATCAGAAGGTCCTGCTTCACGGCACCCATAGTTGTCATTTGCTTGTAGGTTCCCTGGCCTTTGTCAAGAGTCCTGACGTCGCCCACGACAAAGCCGGCTTGACCCAAAGCCTCTTGTATCGAATTCCAGACAGCATTCTTGCTGTTATGAAAAGCAACGGTGGCCCAACGACCGGGTTTGAGAACGCGGAATAGCTCTTGAAAGGCCGATAGCATTAGTCCTTGGTATTTGAACAAGTCCTTTTCTTGTTTGGTGGATATGATTGCTTCTCTCTCACGATTTGTGAAGACACGTAGCCATGCCTCATACAGAAAGCTGAGCTCCGAGTAGATTATGTTGTCCCCAAAAGGCGGATCTATAAAAATGTAGTCCACAATTGAATCACTGATGCCCTTCAGATTTGTTGCGGTTACCGTAGAAATCAGGACCGAATCACAGCTCTTCATGATATCAAAAACCGCAGATAGATCGTCCATCTTCCCGCGGGCCAACTCAAAAAGATTTCGTTCAGCTGAGACGCTTGGAAACTGGAGCGTATTGTATGTTTGCCCAGCGAGATTGATCTTGCCATCCTTAAAACCAACATTATGCATCCTGCTGCCAGTTTTGACTGCAAACGAAGTGCAAAGGAAAAGCATCTCGTGAACGGACTTGGATTTCCTGGCTTCCGCAAATAGATCTGAAAGCACAAGCAAATTGCGCTTCGTCCAGAAATGATGCGCGTGCGAGATACCGTAGTGAATACCAGCCCGGTACATATCTCCCCAGCCATCTTTGTCAAACATCATCGGCTGATTTGGAGCATAATGATCGAAAGGTGTCTTGGCGATTTTGCCTATAAGCGCAAAATCCCCTTGCGTGGGCTTCTTTCGAAATACTTCTCCCATGTATCCAGCTTCAATAAGCGCAAGGACCTGCTTATTCTGCGTTACGTTCTTGGAAAGAGTATCATCGAAATAGGCAATCCGAGAACGGTTGTCAGCATTCTTGGACAGATTAGCTCCGCATTTAGCGCAGCGAAAGGCTGGTGTAATCGCAGCGGGCAAGTTCTCAAGATCTTGCGGGTCCCAAATAAGCAATTCCTGCCCGCATTCACAGAAGAAGGTATCCACCCAAAGACCATACCGAAAGGTTGCCTTCTGGTCATTTGGCCCAAGCCCCGTCTTGTAAACCCAACCCCAGCGTGCTTCTGATTCCGCCAGGAGCTTTGTAGCTTCAGACTTGAAGCCTTCGGGGGAAAGACATGAATTGTAGTTGCGTTCAAGAAAGGTGGCGAACGGCGACAAATCACACATCAATGTTCGCCTGATCCCCCACTTGGGGACTGTCCCGCCAATTTCAGAATAGCGTTGCTCTATCGTGCTCTTGAATTCAGCGTCGGGTCTAGCACAGAGCTGTGCAGCAAGCCCTGTCATTCCTGTCCCTGCGAACGAATCAAGAATGAGATCGCCTGGTTCCGTGTAATGCATTATGAAACGCATTATCGCACGATAAGGCACCTTGGTGTGATAGGTATGCGCCATGCATACGGGGTCTTGTTTTCCCTCCGAAACATCCGATGCGAAAGGCTCTCTTGCATACGGCACATTCGGATCATACGCCTTCCCATAGCATTTCACAAAATCCCCAATCCAAGGATTCGGGCAAGCCGTATAATACGGCGGGTCCGACAATGTCAGAATATCCTCATCCTCTCCAATCGGGAATCCCTCAATCTTCCTGAATTCCGGGTCTTTCAGTTTCTTCGCCAGCAGATCCAGGAAATGCTTCCTTCTCGCCTCATCATTGTCAAATGTCATGCCCAGGCACTCAACGGGCCCGTCGTCCCGGGTCTGTTTCTTCTCGTTGAGTTCAAGCTCGGTCTGTTTTGTCTTCTCAGACATTCTCATCCCGCCATTCTGTCCAGTATTTGGAGGAAGCGCCTTGCCCAAGGTGAAGCACCGCTGACCTTTGCGGGGTCGATCTTTGCCAGCAGCTGAAATGAATGCTCGCCCTTCCCGTAGGCGTTTTTTGTCTTGCAGTTTCTTGTGGCATTCTTTAGTGCGTCATAGAGGTCCTTCTTCGCGATGCTTTCGATATTTGCGTTTCTTGGCAGAGCATGTTCCACGCAGCCTTGGCCGAAGAAACCCACCATTGTCTCTCGATCCGCAAGGAACCAACTCTCCATGCATTGAACCATCAGGTGGCAATGATCGTCGGAAGCATGTTCCGGTTTTGTCCATCCATCGCCCTCGCGGCCATGGAGATGTTCCCAAGGGCTCTTGACTGTTATCGGCGCTTCACTATCCACAAGGAGCATGCAGGCATCACCCGGCAGCAAGTTAGCGATGGCGATGCAGAACGTGTCATAGGCATCTTGTCTCCCGCCGCATGCATGGATTCTCGGCATTCTTTTCTTGAAGCCTGCTCTCTGCAGGAATTCATTGAAACCTCTGCGGCATTCAGTTCGGAGCATTTTTGAATCTCCTCCGCCTTCAACATAGATCACCATCGGTTCCCCCCGATTTCCCCGCGAGTCCACAATTCACCAAGCCGGTATTTTTCCAGCCACGGCTTCATCGTTTTTGAATCAAGGCGCTTGAGGGTTGATGAAGAATCGGCTTTTTCACACACAACCACACTCTCGGGAGTTTCGGTCATTGCATCCACAAGAATGTCCGAATGTGTTGTCACGATAAGTTGCGACTTCTCCGAGGCTTCGACGAGTAGTTTTGCAAGCGAAGGAATTATATCGGGATGCAATCCCAACTCCGGCTCTTCAATACAAATCAGCGGCGGGGGCGCGGGATGGCAGAGAATAGATAGAAGGCAAAGATAGCGCAGCGTTCCATCGGACAGTCGAGTTGCCGGAATGGTATTGGACTTTTCCTGCAGGAAGACCTGGGCAGTACCGCCTTCGATGATGACTTCGAAGTCTTCGATTCCTCCATACAGCGCGCGCAAATGTTCAATAACATTGGTTTTCGCGGCAGAAGATTTGCGCAACTTGTTGAGGACGAGCGCAAGGTTCGTTCCATCAGAGTTAAGAAGATCATTCGGTAGATCCGTCTTCTGAGGCATTCGCGCTGCATTGTTCCTGCCGAAGACCCACTCACGATAGATCCTGATTTGCGAGAATATTTCGCCCAGGTAGGTGATCTCGGGATACTGATCGGGTTCTTTTCTTTGCGAGAGTATGGATTGCTCGGGATCCACGTCTTCACGGCGCAATTCCCGGCGTTTGCCGATGATGTTCAGCACAGGATGATTGTTTTCGTAGCGGTAGTAGAAGTACGGCCCGAGTTCTCCGGGATAGGGTATCTCATTCTCAATTCGCTCATCGACAAGCTGGAATCTTTGTCGCGCTTCCGTAAATGAGAATTGATAGCGCAACGGCATTTTTCCAGAGGGATAGCTTATGATAGCCTCCACCTTTGCCGTTGGATTTGAGTCTCCGCCTTTCCAGAGCCAGTCTCGCACCCCGCCCCCCTCGCGCACGGGAAGAGCCAACGCCTTGGGCGCGGATTGAAGAAGCGCAATGGCTTCTATGAGGTTGGACTTGCCGGAACCATTGGGGCCAATGATCACATTGAGCGGCTTCAGTTCCAGTTCGACCGTCTTTGGCCCATACGAAAGGAGGTTGGTGAGCGAGATACTTTGTAGCATGGTGTTGGCTTTCCCCTTATGTTACTCAAAGATCATTCTGACTTTCGCGATTTCCTTTCCCTTGGTCTTTGCATCAACAAAGTCCTCAAACCTCTTCTTCAGCTCCGCGGGTGTTGCGGGCGCGCCGCCGCCTGCCAGGGCATGCTTCAGTTCTTCGAATCTGATCGGTAGCCGCACCAAACCCGACAGCACCTCATTGAGCGCCTGGATGAAGTCCTGACCCAGCGTCGTTGGCAGCTTGCGTTTCTTGACGAACCCGTCGATGAGCTTGCGGGATTCGGTCTTCAACAAAGGCATGTTTTCTTTGGTGCTCGGATCGTCGAGGTTGGACAGGAGGTTGTTTGTCCATGAATCGAGCATTGTGTCAACATCGTCATCGAGCTTTTGCAGCAATGCTCCGGCGGGCGTGGCAATGCTCTCCGCCACCGGCTTGAACCCGCATGACGGGCAAACGGGGCTCATGTGGAGGTCGTTTGGCGTCACGGCGAAGCAGCACTTGAGATTGACGATCTGGCTTCTCAGTTCTATGAATTGCTGACGGGGCATGAGATTGACGGAAGCAAGTCTGTCCAGCGTGACCAGCCGCTCGTCCTTTACCAGCGCAGCTTTCTTCTTGTCCTCGTTTGCGCCGAGTCGTGCTTTCGCATGCAATGCCAAATAGGCTTCGACGTAGGACTTTTGCAGCGCGTTGAGTTTCTGCGCTATTTCGCGTTTGAACGCGTCGGAACCGCGTTTGTCCCTATCCGTCAACTTCGCGAGAATGACGTCACGCTCGGCTTTCATTGCCTTTGGCCAGGGATGCTCGGGAGGCAGAATCTCCGCCGCCAACGAAAGGAATTGCGAAGAAGATCCGAGTTCCTTTATCCAGCCTTGCAGGAGTTCGATCTCCGCAAGAGCCTTGAGTCCAGCGCTTTGCCGATTGATCTCCGTGGCCCCGTCATTGAAGTTCTTCAACTTGCCCGGCGTCGTAAACGGCTGAAGCTTCTCAAAGAATTGTTTTGTCTGGTCGAGAGTGTCTGCAAGGCTGCTGGATTCATCGTCGCTCAGGAGTGGTTTGCCCCAGAAGCTAAGTCCCTCAGCAAGCGCCTGCCGGGCAGTTACCAGCCGATCAACGGATTGCTGAATGGCCTTCTGCATCTCCTGAACGGGCAGGTCATTTCCCTGAGTAATTTGCTGCGCATTGCCGGGTGCCATCCCGAGGAGCTCGAATAGGCATCTCAGGCCGGCCATATTCCAGTCTTTGGGGCGCTCCACGTGTCTGAATTTCATGAGGTCATCGATTGGTATCGCTGCAAACGCCTGCAATGCCGTCGCGTCGAATTTGCTTTGTCCCGGAACGGAACAGACTAAGTCTCCCGAGTAGACCAAGCCGGCAATAACCACCGTCGCCCATTCAGGTTCCAGTCTTAGTGTCTCCGGGGCCATGTACTCCACTCCGTGGATGTCGGAAATCAACTCTGAGCGATTGACAACCTGGCCATGCCCTTTCTTGCCGACTATGCCCATGATCCATTTTGCATACTTGGATTGGCCGGGATCGATTTTGTTGTCATCATTTATCAGACCGAGTGCATCCAGAACCGCAACAGCCTGCTTCGTGCGTGCTTGGCCTGCTATTGCCCGCAACGCGTCCTGTGCGGCTTGCTTTGTATTTTCGTTTGTTATCAGCACGAGGAACTTCGGGTAGTCCGGTGATTGCTCCTGGAAGTGGGGGGCAAGACATGTGGAAGCTACCGCATTGACGATATCTCGCACGTTGAGTCTATTGCCTGCCGCTGCAATCCCCGCAGCCTTCAGCCACTCAGCCATTTTTTTGGATTTCCCTTGGTACGAAACTTCGAAGGCTGACGCCAGGTGTTCCTGAAGCCATTTCACCAGATCGCGCAAATAGTTCTGAGCTTTTGATTCATAGCTGGCTTTAGGATTGCCCGATGCTGTGGTCGAAAGATCAAGGGCCGCTGCATACATTTTCAGAACGCTTCTGAATGTCTCATCACCGCCAGTCAGCTTGAAAAAGACTTCATCCTCTTTTTTCTCATCCTTATAGTGCGGCGCATCGAATGGCTGAATGAAATAAATGTAGAAATCCCTTGGCGGAACGGCGGTTGATCGTTCATTGGGCGCCCCGAAGAACAGATATCCTTTCCGTGCCGCGTGGCGGTCAATCCATTCGAGATTATTATGTTCCCATATCTTGTAACCGGTTACATACGTAATATCGCTACATTCCATAACCCGCCTGAGCGCCTCGTAGTAGTACCTGTCAAGCTGCGTGTCACTCAGGCTCTCCGCGCGTTTTTCAATGAGCGCATCGTAATCATCGGTCTTCTTAAGGTCCAGATAGTACTGCTGATTCTCCTTGTTGGCTGATATAAACTGACCGCTTACCGTCTTGACGATTTCCTTTAGAACCGTCTCTACTTGCGTAAGAAGATTGTCCGCCGGGTCTCCCCCTAAGTCGCCAATACCTGCCTGGAATAGATTAAGCCCGTCACGCAGATCCGCGGCCGTTATGCCCATCGGCGAATAGATGTCATGTGTTGTCAGCCGGTGCACGGATAGCGCATAGATAACCCTGATTGCCATCGGCTTGTATGCCGGCCTTGAGTAGGACTGCAAAATCTTGGCTTCCAATACCTGGCTGCAATCTATGACCGCTCTTATATCCGGTTCCGCCCGGTTTGATGGGTTCTCACGGAGCATATTCCAATAGCTGTCATAGGCGATAAGCCCAGGATATTCTTCTGGAACATCGGAATTCATTACTTTCTTAATCGCTATTGACAGCGACTTTAGGACCTCGCGTTTCTCAATCACCTTTACTTGTTCGAATACTGTTATGTAGTCAGGATGAACCGGAAAAAGCCTCACAAACTCATCAAGTCGTTCATTCATGTTGCCGTAGAACTTGGTGAACTGCCGCAGGTAGTCCCGAACTCTGTTCTGTTGCTCGGGCGTTTTCCGCAAAAGGCGCTGTTCCACAACGTACTTGATGTCATTATGGATTATTGACACCTGCTCAAATCGGTCCTTGACTCTCCGCAGAGTATCGGACACGAACTGAAACCGCGGGCTATCGAATATCGCTTCCTGGACGCCGGCGACGAACCGGAGCTGAAGATCCTTGCAGACCTCGCCGATCTCCCGGAGGAAATTCAAGTCCAGTACCAGCTCATTGTCTTTGCGCGTGCGTAAGTAATCCAACAGCTCGTCAACCACGAGCAAGAGTCCGTGCTCCGGATACACCTGCTGGAAGACCTTCACCATGTCTTCAAAGGCACGTTTGTGGTTCGTTATCTTGTCTATTGCAGGGAATGTGTAGTTTACGTTCATGCTGGAAAGGTGCTCTTCAATCTCCGCCACGATGATGTCCCGCAGAGACATGGTGACCGAGCCGATCTCAGTCCGGATCACTTTGAAGCGTCCCGAAATGCTGCTTGCCGCTTTCTGCACTTCCTTATTAGTCAATACTTTTGCAGCCTCGGCGCTTTCGGCAATGGCCGATATGACGGACATAAGGTGCGATTTGCCGGTACCGTAGTTTCCAACAACCAGGAGCCCTTTATTGTCCGCAGGATTATCGAATTGAAGCTGGGGTATCACAATTGAACAAAGTTTTTCCGCCATTTCATTTGAAATAACATAGGTTTTCACAAGGCCAATTGCAGCGTCGTCACGGTCCGCGTCAAGCAGCTTTATTACCGTCTCAATAGGGTCGAATTTTATCAACTCGGAATATTTCATCTTCTAATATCCCCCTCTGATGTAGCCTGTTCGTTCATTGCCACTATTCTGACGCCATGTGCCTCGTAGCGCTTGTACTCAGGGTGTCCCGGCGCAGCATAGGAAAGGGTTGTTTTGTAAACATTGCCATTCCATGTGGCGACAATCGTATTGTTTCGGGATATGGTCTGCAAAACCCGAAGCGGATCAAGCCTCAGGCTTGCATCAAACAGAATTTCTGTATTATCTACGGCTGTAGCCTTGCCGTTGATCCCCGCGAGCATTTCTTCCAGTATCTTCGGGATACCAAGTATTCGCTGCCGACCAGTCAGCTCTAAAAGTCTTTTCGATAACTGCAGATTTAAGTTTATCAAAGGAAGCTCCAACTTGGCCTGAATGGCCCGTATCAGGTGTGTCTTGCCTGCTCCATGGTGGCCAACGATGAGCACAAGCCGATAATAAGCACTTTCGAGCGCTTCAATCTCAGATTCGAGCCTTTCTGTCAGCAAAGAGATATCCATACGAGTAAGCCTATGCTCTGCGTCTGAGCGTGCTATTCTGCCCTTGATGGCCGGATCTCTTCAAGGATATGTAATATGCTTCTATAGGAAAATAGCTTTGCCCTATTCCTAAGTCACGTTTTTGGCTATCTCGGTCTCGAATTTGCGTTGTGCTCCAGCCATTTAGGCGGAAGGTGGAAACTATGCGTATTCATTCTTACTGAATCGCTTTATTCAAATAGCAGGCGGGAACCGGAGGCGCTAGCGAAACGCCCCCATCACCGCAGCATCTTCTCAAACACCATGGGCAGTCGCATAATGTCATTGAAGGTCACGTACACGAACAGTGCGATGAAGAATGCAATCGCGATCCGGTTGATCATCGACTGCATGCTGAGTGGCAGGGGCTTTTTGCGTATGGTTTCGATCAGCAGGAAGAGCAGCAGGCCGCCGTCGGTGATGATGAGCGGAAAGAGGTTGAGCACGGCGAGGTTGATGCCGATGAGCGCCATGAAATTGAGGATCACCACCGGCCCTAAAAGCGCCAGGATGCCGGAGATCTGGACGATGCCGATCGGGCCGGAGAGGTTCTCGGGAGACACCTCGCGCGAAGCAAGTTTGCGCAGCATGACGAAAATCAGTACGGCGTGTTCGCGCGCCTTTTTAAGCGCGGGTACGATGGCGGTACGGGGGGAATATTTGACGACACGCGACGCCGGCTGCGCGGCCTGCATGCCGATCAGGAAGCGTTTTTCCACGGCATCGTATGCCGGTAGAATGGTGAGCGCGACCACCGAATCCCGGCGCAGCACGCGAATGATCGCCGGGCCGCGGGCGGTATCATAATGCGATATCGTCTGCACCACGCTCTCCCACGCGCCCATGGTATCGCCGTTGATCGAAAGGATGAGATCGTTCTTCCGAAGGCCGGCCTTATCAGCCGGTTTTCCCGGCAGCACGGCCCCGATGCGCGGCGGCATTGCCGTCTGCAAACCAGCCATGGGCGCCGGAAGGTTTTTGCCTTTAAGCAACGGCATGACAAGGGTCACGGCGAATGTTGAATCCCCGCGCGCAACGGTAATGGAGTACTGGCGGTCGAACCGGCTGAACGCGGCTTCCATGTCATCCCAGTTCGCAGCGGGTTTGCCATTGATGGATACGATCCGGTCGCCGGAAATCAGGCCAGCCGCGCGCGAGGCCGAACTGTCGGCCGTGCCGCCGATGACGGTGCTGTCAAGATAGAGCGGCCGCTGCTCGCCCAGCATGAACATGACCCACAGGCAGATCAGCGCAAAGATAAAATTGAACGCGGGCCCGGCAAAAGCCACGATCGCGCGCTGCCAGGTCGGTTTGGCGGTGAATTCATCCGGATCGGGTTTGGCGCCGGCCTCCCGGTCTTCAGGATGTTCGCCGGCCATGTGCACATAGCCGCCGAAGGGGATGGAGCAGACGCGGTAATCGGTGCCGTTGATCTCTTTATGCCAGAGCGGCCGGCCGAAGCCGATCGAGAACGCCAGCACGCGTATGCGGAAATATTTGGCGGCCAGGAAATGGCCTAGTTCATGCACAATGACCAGGATTCCCAGAACCAGGAGTCCCAGGACGACGGAGATGATCATGTTGACAAATGATGGCATAGGTTGAAGTCGCCCCCGCGTTACATCTGTTGCCGGCTATCCCGCCGCCTGCAATGCCCATGCGCGGGCCTCGCGGTCCGCATCCATGACGGTTTCAACGCTGTCCGCCTCGCGCCGCACTTGATGCGCGACCGTTTTTTCGATGATCGCCGGGATGCGGTTGAACCCGATCTTCCGCTCTACGAACAGCCCGACAGCCACTTCGTTCGCCGCATTAAGCGCCGCGGGCACGGTGCCGCCGTCTTTCCCCGCCTCGACGCAGAGGCGCAGGCACGGGAAACGCTTGAAATCCGGGTCGAAGAAGGTAAGCGACTTGATTTCCGGTAAATTGAGGCGCTTGCCGTAAAACGCCAGGCGCTCGGGATACGAAAGCGCATACTGGATCGGCAGTTCCATGTCGGGCAAACCCATCTGCGCGATCACGGCGCCGTCATGAAATTCCACGAGCGAATGAATGATTGACTGCGGGTGGATCCATACGCGCAGCCGGTCATAGGGCAGACGGAAGATATGGTGCGCTTCGATGATTTCGAATCCCTTGTTGATGAGCGTGGCCGAATCGATGGTGATTTTTTTCCCCATCTGCCAGGTCGGGTGACGCAGCGCATCATCGGGTGTAATGGCGGTGAATTTGTCCAGGGCCAGTTCCCGGAACGGCCCGCCCGAAGCGGTCAGGATGATCGATTCGATGGCGCGGTGTTCCTCCCCGCCAAGACACTGAAGTATCGCGGAATGTTCGCTGTCGATGGGGATGAGACTGCCCTTGCCTTCGTCAAGCAGCCGGGTGATCACATCCCCGCCGATGACCAGGCTTTCCTTATTGGCAAGCGCCACCCGTTTGCCGCGGGCAAGCGCGGTAACGGTGGGTATGAAGCCCACGGCGCCCACCAGCGCATTGATAAGCAGGTCGTATTCCGTATCGCGCACGATCTCACAAAGGCCGGCATCTCCGGTATGCATGCGCACGTCCGGCGCGATAAACGTCTGCGCGGCGCCGTCGCTCACGCAGACGCTGGCCGGCCGGAATTCGCGAACGCGGTCCGCCAAGGCCGCCGTATTTTTTCCTGCCGTCAAGCCGACTAGCCGGAAGCGGTCCGGAAAGCGGCGTACGCAATTGCATACTCCGGCGCCGATGGAGCCGGTGGAGCCGAGCAGGAGGATGTTCACCATGTGTTCCTCCGTATCAGCCCGCGATGCGTATGACGATGAAGAAAAACAGGTTCAGTATGGGCGCCGAAAAGAACAGGCTGTCGAAGCGGTCCAAAACGCCGCCATGGCCGGGGAAGATGTCCGAAGCGTCTTTAACGCTGAAGTAGCGTTTCATGATGGAAACCATGAAGCCGCCGGCCTGCGCGAAAACGCCGATGAGCGCGCCCATGACCAGGCCCAGCGCCGGCGAATACCGCGGCGACGCGAATAGCCACCAGCCGGCGGTGCTGATGATGACGGCGGCAAGCATGCCGGCAATGGACCCTTCCATGGTCTTGTTGGGGCTGATGCTTGAGAAGTGGCGCTTTCCCCACAGGCTGCCGATAAAGTAGGCCGCGGTATCGCACATGACAATAGAGAAAACGACGACCACGATCCCCATTTGTGAAAGCATGGGATTCCCGTACAGCCGGGGAAAAATCTGCTGGAAAGGATCGTGATAAAAATGGAGCATGGAAAAGCCGGCCACCGACAGGAACACCGCTCCGGAAAAAAGCAGGCTGGCGCGTTTCCATCGTCCGGTGGCGCGTCCCCAGAATATCGACTCGGCCGCCACCACCAGGATAAGAAGATAGGTGTCCAGGCTGAGTTTGAGCGATACCGCGGGCCAGAAATACGAAGCGAACTGAAACGCCAGCCAGAAGTATGCCAGCCAGAAACCGTTGCGCGGAAATGAGATCGCGAGCATGCGGACGTATTCGAACAGTCCCACGAACACGATCAGCATGATGGCCACATGTCCGGGGAACAGCCGCATTTCTGGGTTGTCAAGTATCGCGGCGCAAAAAGAGCGCGGCAGCAGCGAAAAATCGGCGTTGATGACGAACCAGCCGAGGGGCGCGGCGATCAGCGCGAAGAGGACCCGTTTCTGCAGATTGGCGGCGTTGATCAATTCTGGGTCACCTTTCCAAACCTGCGCTCGCGTTTGCCGAAATCCTCGATTGCGGCAACAAGGCTGTCTTGATTGAAATCAGGCCACAGCTGATCAGTGAAATACAGTTCGGCGTAGGCGCTTTGCCATAAGAGAAAATTGCTGATGCGTTTTTCGCCCCCCGTGCGGATGATGAGTTCCGCGTCGGGGAAATCATGCGAATTCAGATACCGGCGGAACTTCTCTTCATCAAGTTGATCGACCAGGGACGGATTCCGTGCAGCCTCTCGGGCAAACTCCTTTGCCGCATTCACGATTTCGGCCCGGCCGCCGTAGCTGATGGCAAGAATCAGATTGAGGCCGGTATTTTTTGAGGTCCGCTCAATTCCCTGGAGGAGCGCCGCGCGCGATTTCTCCGGCAGGAGCGACGGATCGCCGATCGTATGGAGCCGCACATTGTTTTTATTGAGATCGTCCACTTCGCGCCGGATCATTTCGACCAGCAGATCCATGAGCAGTTTGACTTCCATCGTCGGGCGTCCCCAGTTTTCCTTGGAGAACACATAGACGGTCAGATACTCCACGCCCAGTTCTCCGCATGAGCGGACTATCGTATGCGTGGCATCGGTGCCGGCGCGATGCCCGGCGCTGCGCGGCAGCCCCCGTTTTTTAGCCCAGCGGCCGTTGCCGTCCATGATGATGCCGATATGACGCGGAATTTTCATAGAGGATTTAAATTGATTAAATATATATCATTGCCCGCGGCCCATCCTAACCGGCATATATTGACAAAAAGGATCATCCATGAGAGGAAAAAATATAAAAGCCCTTCCGCCATTGGAAGGGCTTTTCCACGCGCCGGCCTTACGATCTGGAAATCAGGTCTCCAGGATTTCCTTCTCTTTTGCCTCCAGAAGTTTGTCGATATCGGCGATTTTGGCGTCGGTGAGTTTCTGGATCTCTTCCTGCGATTTCTTGGACTCGTCCTGCGTGATTTCCTTGTCTTTTTCGGCTTTTTTCAAGCGGTCGTTGGCATCGCGCCGGATGTTGCGGACCGCGATTTTATTGTCTTCGCTGATCTTTTTGCTATGCTTCACCAGTTCTTTGCGCCGTTCCTCCGAAAGCGCGGGAATGGGAACGCGGATCATGTTGCCGTCGTTCTGGGGGTTGAGCCCCAGGTCCGAGGCTTTGATGGCCTTTTCGATCACCGGCAGCATGGTTTTTTCCCACGGCTGGATCAGGATCAGGCGCGCTTCCGGCACCGAAATGGTCGCCACCTGGTTCACCGGCATGATGGCGCCGTAATACTCGACTTTGATGCCGTCAAGAAGCGACGGCGTTGCGCGGCCCGTGCGCACATGCGAGAAATCTTTTTTCAGCGCTTCGACGCTTTTTTCCATGCGCTGTTTAGCTTCCTGGCGAACCGAATCAATAATGGCGGCCATACGATTCAACCCTCCTTGCTGATTGTGGAGCCCACGCTCTCCCCGTCCACGGCGCAGCGGCGAAGGTTGCCCCGCTCCATGAGTTTGAGCACGACGATCGGGATGGTATTTTCCATGCAGAAGGAAAAGGCCGTTGCGTCCATCACCTTCAGGTTGCGGGTCAGGGCTTCGGAATAGGAAATGGTATCGAATTTTTTTGCCGAGGGATTTTTCAGCGGATCGCAGTCGTAGACGCCGTCGACCTTGGTGGCCTTGATGAGCACGTCGGCATCGATTTCCGCGGCGCGGAGCGCCGCGGCAGTGTCGGTGGTAAAGAACGGGTTGCCGGTGCCGCCGCCGATAATGGCGATTGTTCCGCGATCGAGCGCATCGCATGCCGCGCCGGCGGAAAACATCTTCCCCGCTTTTTCCATGAAAACGGCGGTAAGCACCAGCGCGGGAACGCCGGCGGCTTTGAGGAATTCGGCAAGCGCAAGCGAATTCATGACCGTGGCAAGCATGCCCATGGTGTCACCCGCGGTGCGCGAGATCTCCGCGCATCCCTGCGCGCCGCGATAGAAATTGCCGCCGCCGATCACAATGCCGATCTGCACGCCCGCATCGCGGACAGCCTTGATTTCGCCGGCGATCTGGCGCGCTGCGGCGGGATCGACACCTGATCCCTGTTTGCCGGCCAGCGCCTCGCCCGAAAGCTTCAGCAGAATGCGGCGATACCGTGGTTTCACAGCCGCTACTCCTCGGAACCGAGCTCCCAGCGCATGAATAAAACGGGAACGATACCGCAACCGGCCTCTTTTTCGGCCTGTTTGATGCGGTCGCTTACGCGGATGGCGGTATCTTTAATGTAAACCTGCTCGATCAGCACCGATTCCTCATAATACTTGCCCAGTTTGCCTTCCACGATTTTATCCCATATTTTTTCAGGTTTGCCCGAATTCTTGACCTGTTCCCGGTAGATTTCTTTTTCTTTGTCGACAACGGCCTGGGGCACGCTCTGGCGGTTGATGGCCACGGGACGCGAGGCCGCGACTTGCATGGCAAGGTCTTTGCCTGCAACAGCGACCGCTTCAGCGTCGGGAGCATCGGCCTTGACTTTTACAAGAACGCCGATTTTGCCGTTGCCGTGGACATACGAGGCGATTTTTTCTCCGGACGCATCACAGTCGACAATGAAAAAACGGCGGAAGGTGATTTTTTCGCCGATTTTGCCGATAAGTTCGGACAGGCGGTCGCTGATCGACCGGTTGCCCCATGCGGCCGACGCAAGGGCCATGGCCTGATCAAGGGTCGCCGGCTTTTTAGCGGAGAGGAGCCTGCCGGTTTCATCGATAAAAGCGATAAAATCATCGTTGCGGGCGACAAAATCGGTTTCGCAATTGACTTCGAACATCACGCTGAACGAGGGCGTATTAATAATGGAAATTTTCCCCTCTTTCGCGGCCTTGCCGGCGCGGCGCGCGGCCGTTGCCTGCCCTTGTTTGCGCAGGATGTCAATGGCCTTTTCCATGTCGCCGTTGGATTCGATGAGGGCGGCCTTGCACTGCATCATTCCCACACCGGTCTTTTCGCGCAGCTCGGAGACTTGGGATGCGGATATATTCATAGGTACTCCTTATTTCGTAATCGCACTGTACTCGCGATCTTGTCTTTCAATCCGGGGCTGCATTCGGGGGCGAGTCACCGACTCGCCCTTGCAGTCATTCTTCCTCCGGCGTTTCCACCATTTTGTGGCGGACCACGCGCCGTTTGCGCGCTGCCGCGCTGTCGTCGGCCTTGGGTACGACCGCACCCGCCACGACTTCGGCTTCTTCACCATCAGACAGCTGCGCGACGAGTTTGACTTCGCGCGGCCCGGTTTCATCCGCCTTGGCTTCCGCCAGCTCTTCCTGCAGTTTCATGTTCTTGGTGGAATCGGCGATCGCATCGGCGATAGTGCGCGTGATGAGCTGGACCGATTTGAGCGCATCATCGTTGCCCGGAATGCAGAAATCGATCTCATCCGGATCGCAATTGGTATCGACAATCGCACCGATGGGAATGCTCAGTCGGCGCGATTCGGCCACGGCGATATGCTCTTTAATGGTATCGACCACAAAGGCCATGGACGGCAGACGGCGCAGGTTTCGGATGCCGGTGAGTACGGTGAGGAGTTTTTCCTTCTTTTTCATGATGGTAAGCACTTCCTTTTTGGGAAGCGCTTCCATGGTGCCGTCTTTTTCCATGGTTTCGATTTTTTCGAGCCGCCGTACGCTCTGGCGGATGGTCTGGAAATTGGTAAGCATACCGCCCAGCCAGCGCTCGGTCACATAGGGCATGCCGCACCGCGCGGCCTCTTCCCGGATGCAGTCTTTGATCTGCTTTTTCGTGCCGACAAAAAGAATTTTGCCGCCTTTTTCGACTTCCGCCTTGACCTGCGCGATGAATTTATCGAGACATTCAAGGGTTTTATTCAGATCGACGATGTAAATCCCATTGCGCGCAGTAAGGATATACCGCTTCATTTTGGGGTTCCAGCGTTTGGTCTGATGGCCGAAATGGGCGCCTGCTTCCAGCAGGTCCTGGAGGGTGAGAGCGGACATGCGAACTCCTTCGGGTTAGGCCTCCGCCGGCCTGGATTCCGCGCGAAAACCCCCTTCGGCTAAAAAGGGAGCACCCATCGCGCGCAGATCCGGCGTGAGTAGTGTATTGATGCGGATATTCCAAAACTGACAATCCGCATATTGTTTTGGACAGATCCAACGAGCCATCGGACTGTATTCTTAACGCTTCGAGAACTGAAAACGCTTGCGAGCGCCGGCCCTTCCGTACTTTTTGCGTTCCACGACCCGCGAATCGCGCGTAAGAAATCCGCTTTTACGCAGCACTTTGCGATAGTTTTCATTGATCTTGCCAAGAGCGCGGGAGATGCCCAGACGGATGGCACCCGACTGTCCGGCGATGCCGCCGCCCTTAACCTTTGCAAAGACATCGTATGATGGACCCGCCTGCAGGATATCGAACGGCTGTTCCACATTGCGGGTAAGAGTGTCGCTCTTCAGATATTCGCGCATGGGCATGCCGTTAACGACCCGTTCGCCCTTGCCGGTTCGCACCATGACCCGCGCAATGGCGTTTTTGCGTCTGCCGGTTGCTAAAAAGACGTTTTCCAACGAGCTTCTCCTTGGTTAAGGCGCTTGGATGCTTAGACGGCCAAAACTTTAGGGTTCTGCGCCGCATGCAGATGTTCGGCGCCGCGGTACACATGCAGCTTCTTCATGATGGCGCGGCCGAGCGCTGTCTTGGGAAGCATGCCATGGATTGCATGGCGGATCACCTTGGTGGAATCCACGGCCATCTGCTTATTATACGGCACGCTGGTATGGCCGCCAGGCTTGGTTGAATGCCGGAAATAAACCTTGGTTTCCGCCTTGTTGCCCGTGACCTGGACTTTGTCGGCATTGATGACAATCACATGGTCGCCATGGTCCTGATGGGGCGCGTAGGCCGCTTTTTTCTTGCCCATGAGTATGCCCGCGATGTTGGAAGCAAAGCGGCCGAGAACCGCATTGCTGGCGTCGACGACATACCATTCGCGCGGAATTGTCGTATGATTTACCACGCATGTTTTCGTATGAGATTTCATGTACCCGCTCTTTCGGTTATCTGCCAGTAGTACAAAACAAGCGTCTAAAATATAATTTCACAAAAATCATTGTCAATATTATATTATGAATCAAGCGCCATTCAATCCGCAAAGGACCTTTGCCGCACTCCATGATGAACCTATTTCGGCATACCGATTTCCTTCCTCTGGACGACCTTGCAGAGCGCAAGCTGAAATCCCGCAACAGGATAAGCCTTGTCATTCCCGCTCTCAACGAGGCGCCCACCATCGGCCCGATCGTGGAACAGGTCCGCGGCGGCCTGGTCGATGCTTTCCATCTGGTGGATGAAATCATCGTGATGGACGGCGGGTCTTCCGATGCCACGGCCGATGCGGCGCGACAAGCAGGCGCGCAGGTCCGCCGCGCGGGTACGGTCGTGCCGGACGCGGCGCTGACGCAGGGCAAGGGAAGCGCCTTATGGGAATCGCTGGCGGCCGCCCGGGGCGATATCCTGGTGTTCATCGATGCGGACATCATGAATTTCGATATGCGTTTTGTCTATGGCCTTATCGGGCCGCTGTTCGCTGATCCGTCAATCTTGTTCGTCAAGGCCTTCTATAAAAGGCCGCTTATGGTCAATGGTATTTCCATCGAGCACTTCGGCGGTCGCGTCACCGAGATCCTGATCCGCCCCCTGCTTTCGCTTTTTTACCCTTCGCTGGCCTGCCTGTATCAGCCGCTCTCGGGCGAATACGCCTTCAGGCGTTCGTGCCTCGAGCAGCTCGGGTTTTCAACCGGCTACGGCGTGGAACTGGAACTGCTGCTGAACTTCTGCGGCCGCTTCGGGTTGCATGCCATGGCGCAGGTCGACATGGAGACGCGGTGCCATCGTAATCGCACGGTCGAAGAGCTGGGGGCCATGTCGTTTTGCATTCTGCAAACGCTTCTGCGCCGGCTGCAGGACGACGGCCGGATTGTGCTGTCGGCGCCGCTGGGCGCGCGCATGATTTCGGCCGGTGATATCCGCAGCGATGCGCCGCTCATGCGCGAAGAACGCATTCTGCCCTATATCGCGTATTTAAAAAATGAGGTCCGGCAATGATTAATTATGTGTCAATCGGCGTTCTGCTGTCCCTGCTGCTTCTTGCCATGGCGCTTTTCGTGCTGATCCGGGGGCTGCGGCTGCCGTCCAGCTACGCGCAGCGCCGGCGGCAGCGCAATGAGTTGCGGATGCAGTATCTAGATGCAAAGGACAAGGAACGGGAACTGGCGATGGAAGAACCCGCCGAAGAAGGCCACAAAAAGCGGCGTTCCTGAATTCGCGGCCCGAAAGCGCATCCTGCGATCACATCACCTGCAGAAGCGTCGAGGCCTTGCGGATCTCATCGTCGATTTCTTCAAGCAGCACGGAGAGCGAGATGTTCGAGAGTCCCAGTTTCTGCCAGGCCGCTTCGGATACCATGGGGACGCGAACATCCCCGCCCCATCCCACTTCGAGAGCGCGCACGAGGATGTCCGCGCAATGGACGATTGAAGTGATGGTGAAATGCTCGCGCGTTGGCGACGGTTGATGATGGTATTTGACCACTTCCTGAAGGTTTTTGGGCAGGTTCCATCGCTGCACGACGATGCCGCCGATCTCCTGGTGCGTCATGCCCAGCACCTCCATTTCTCCTTCGTAAAACAGCGAGTCCTTGTTCTTGACCTGCTGCACCACCCGTGACAGTTCGTCCGGCAGATACTGGCAGAGGATGATTTTTCCCACGTCATGAATGAGACCGCCGATAAAGCTCTCCTCTTTTTCCGCATAGCCGGCGTACTTGGCGATCGCCTGGGAAGCGGCGCCGCAGGCGATGGAATGCAGCCAGAATTGCTCCAGGTCGAACTCGGGGTGGGCCTCGCCGCGGTTCTTGAAAAAATCAAAGATCGAAGCGGTGAGCACGATATTCTTGACGGTAGAAAAGCCGAGGATGACGATGGCATGGGTGATGGTGCTGATCCTGCCTGGGAACCCGTAAAACGCCGAATTGACAAGCCGCAGCACCTTGGACGCGATGGCCTGGTCGGTGGTGATCGCCCGCCCCACCTCTTCGGCCGAAGTGGACGGGTTCTGGAGCAGCCGCGTGATCTTTTCGATGACCAGGGGAAGGGTCGGGATATTGGAGATGTTATCGATGCGCTGCTGGATCGTGCGTTTCTGGTCCACGGGTGGTCCTATCCGCCTTTCTGCAATTTGTGCTGCAGGACGGCCGCAAAGATCTGTTTCATGATCACATTATGCATGACCGCCGCAAATTTTTTTTCGAGACGCTGACGGATCTCCTCGGGAGAGACCTGGACGGCGTTCTCCTCCTCCGGCGACTCCTCTTCACCCTCGACATAGACAAAGTGGATGTCCCAGTTCTTGAGCCGCCGCGCCATGAAGACGTTGAGCACGGCCCCTTTTGAGAGCAGCACGTTGCCTGACTTGCCGCAGACTTCCTTGGCAAGCACCATATCGTTTTCTATCTTGTCAACAGGCATCCGTTTCATACCATACCGCCTCTGCACGCGGATCCGCCGCACGCGCGCTGTTGCTTGCGCTCAAATATACCATCATTATATGTTACGTAATCGGATTTGGCAACCACCTTTCAGAAAAATCATTTATGGCCGCGGCAATCCGCATCATCATCGTGGGCCGGAACAGCCCGCAATTCGCCCGATGGGTGGACGGCCAGGCGCGGGGGAAGAAAAGATATCCGCCTGATTCTCGGCAGGGCGTACGGACTATCGGCCGGATTGAAGAACCGCCGTAAAACCCTTAGCCTGTCGCTCCTGATGTTTCCCCACCATCTGGCCCCGGACGCGCGCTGGTCGAACAATCGTGCATTTACTATATTATTATATATATCATCATATATCACAAATAAGCCGGGGAGTCTATAGCCTTGCTACCTCTGCTGTTGCGCCAAAGCGGCGGCGTCATTGTGCGAATCATCATGATCGTGGTAACGTTCCTGATCCTCACCACCTCGATCGTGTTCTACCTTCAAACCAACCAGCGAAACCAGGAAATGCAACAACGCAAAGCGCTGCAGATCGCCGAATCAGGGCTGCAGGCTGCATTGGAAAAGCTCAACCAGGATGCGACCTGGTGCGCCGGCTTTTTAAAAACGCCATGCGACAACGGTTGGTATTTGGTGCGGATCACTAAAAGCGCGGCCGGGGATACGCTGCTTGTCAATATTGCGGCCGAAGGCCGGTTCGGACCGGTGAGCCGGACGAAAACCTGCGTTCTGGGACGCGTCTGGGACGGCGCCGATTCGGTGTGGACCAAGCGGAAGTTATATTGACAAACGCTATTTTCCGGTATCGGCTTTTACATACGGCAAATCCCGCGGGCGCTTACAGGAATGCGCCGGCTCAACTGATGGAGGAGCGCATCGCCGCAGGCACTATATATGGTGGTCTTCCAGGCGGCTCTGCAAACCGCATTTTTTCCGTTGACAAGAATTTGCCGATTAGTTATTATAAATACATGGCGCCGGCGGTGTAACTATTACAAATAAAGCCAGTTATACCGATCATTTCAATCGGCGTCTTAAATCACCCGGCCGTCCTTCACGCAAATAAGGGCCATACGAACCGATGAACCTGCTATCGAAATTAAAGGGCGAAAATGCCACGGTCGGCCTGGATATCGGCAATTTTTCCATTAAACTTGCCAAGATCCGCCATAAAAAAGACGGCTACTTCCTTGAAGCCACCGGAGTCAAAGATCTGCCCAAAGGCACCATCGAAGGCAGCGAAATAAAAAACAAAGAAGCGCTTATAGAATCGCTCACCACGCTGGTCAACCAATGCGACCCGTCAATCGTCGAGGTGGTCATATCAATGTCGGGGCATGGCATCATTTCCGATAAATGCACGTTTAAAATCGATCCCAATGAAAACGCGGAAGAACTGATATTGTGGGAAGCGGGCCAGCGCAGCCCTTTTGATGTGGATGATATCACGCTCGACTATCGTATATTACACCGCAATCCGCAGAACAATGAAGTGGAAGTGCTGCTGGTGGCGGCAAAAAACCAGATCATGCAGAATTATGTTGATCTGCTGTACGAAGCGGGGCTTAAGCCGATCATCGTGGATGTCGACGCTTTTGCCATCAATAACTGCTATGCGCTCGAGTGCCATAACCGGCCGGAGCCGGGCGTCATCATGCTTCTTAACATCGGGCATGATCTAACAAACGTCACCTTCATCAAGGACGGCGTGTATCACTCCACCCGCGACATCTCCACCGCCGGCGATTTCTTCGGCAAAACCATACAGCGCAATCTGAACGTATCCCTGGAACAGGCCACCGACATTCTGAAAAACAGGATCGACCCGGCGCTTAGCCTATCGCTTATCGACCAGAGCCTCGAATACGCATTTGAAGAGCTCTCGTCGGGCATCGATCTGGCTTTTTCGTATTTCAAAAGCTCGGAAAAAAGCGAAGGAATCGACAAGATCGTACTGTCCGGCGGATGCGCTAATGTCAAAGGACTCGCCGCCTTCCTGGAAAAGCGGCACGAAACGTCGGTGCGCATTTCCAATGCATTATCGCATGTGCAATTCGATTCCGATCTGTTCGGGTCCGTGAATCCGGAGAAGCTTTCTCCTCTTTTGACCGTGGCCATCGGCCTGGCGCTTCGAAAGGCCGCTTCCTGATGATAGAACGAATAGAAATCAACCTTCTTCCCGCGGAATATCGTGTCCACCGCCGGGCGCTTCGCATCCAGCGGGAGTTGCTCTATCCCATACTCTTTGTGGCGATCCTCTGGATGTCTCTCTGGTGGCTGACCATTTCGATCAGCGCGCAAATCACCGAGAAGCAACAAAGCATTTCGCAAATCGAAGAAAGCATACGCAAAAATCAGCACATAAAAGCCGAAATCGAACGGCTCAAGGCCGACCGCAAAACAATCGGCGACAAGATCGTGGCCTTGGAACGCATCAGCGTTAACAAGGAAAAATGGGTGCGCCTGATGGAGATTTTCTGCGGCAGGCTTCCCCGGTATACATGGATCACGACTCTCGAAGAGCATTCGGCGCAGTCTCCGCCCCAGATCGTGATACGAGGCAATACCTTCTCGTTTCCGGAAGTCGCCAATTTCATGTCCAAGCTTGCCGAAAGCGAATTCATAACCGCGGTGGACCTTTCCACCATCGAGCAGACATCACAGGCGCAGGACAAATCATTCACATTCAGCCTTACCGGCACCATCAATCCCGATGCGCGGATCGCGAAAATGTTCGGCGACAGCGCGAAAGGCAATTAGCGCATGAACCTGAAGCAGATCATGAAGATTGATTTGCGCAACCCGAAAACGCGCACCATCGTTGCCATCGTCGGCCTTGGTATCGGAGGCGTCATTGCCTGGCACCCGCTCATTAATCAGCCGAAGCAGGCGATGCTCAAGCAACTCAGTGAAGAGGAAATGCGCAAGCAAAGCGAATTGAACAGCATCCTGGCCATGAAGCCGCAGCTTAATAAGCTCAAGGAAGACATCGACCGGGCCAGCCATCGCCTTGATTCGCTCAAGTCAATTTTTCCGGACCAGAAAGAGATACCCAAGCTTATCCAGGAAATCACCAAGGTGGCGGATGCCGCGGGCATCGAGACGCGGAAATTCAGCCCGCAGCCCGATGTAGAGCGCGAATATTACATCGAGAACCGCTACGACATGTCCGTGGCGGGCGGCTATCATCAACTGGCCAATTTCTTTGCTTTTCTGGCAAATCTCCAGTTGTTGATCAATATCAGCGATGTGATGCTGAATTCAAATCCGGATGTGGAAAAACAGATTTCCATCGCGGAAGAAGAGGGACAGGCGCCTGTGTCCGTTGTCGCCAACTTCCGGCTGACGACCTTTTCTTCCAAGAGATAAGGCAGACGAATGAACCATGCGCATTCAATAAACCATCGGCGCCGACGGGCCGCGGCGCTGGCGATTGCGCTGGCCTGCGCGATCGCCGCCTACTCGGGTACGCCGGTGCTTACCAAGTTCCAGATCCAGGGCGGGCCGCGCGGGCTGGCGTTCCTGCTGGAAGCCGATGCGCCGTTCGGACTTAGAATCCAGCAGGAACCCGGGAGCGCCGGCAACGGCCCCGTGGTCAAGCTGCAGTTGTCCAAAGTGCTGTACGGGCTCAACGATTTCATGTTCACCTCGTTCCCTCCCGGTTGTGCGGTAAAGAAGGTCGTGGTCACCGAAAACGCGAAAAATTCGTTCGTTGAGCTTTATGTCAAGCTTTCCGTTTCGCCGGCGCAGGAAATCCGCCTGAAGCAGAAAAACAACCAATGGCTAGCGCTTATCACTTCGCAAGCGTGTCCCGAGTTCGCCTGGGGCGCGGTCAAAGGTTCGGCCGCCGCGGAACCTGCCGCATCCCCCGCTCCGCGGACGGCGCCGCCGGCGGTTGCACCCATGCCCAAAGCAAGCGCCGCATCTCCATCGCGCGCGGCTGTCCAGACCCCCGCGGCTGTGCCCACGCCTGCAGCCAGGAAGACGGTCGCCGCGCCGGCCGCCCTAAAAACAGAACCACCAAAAAGCGTGCCTGAAAAATCGGCCGTGAATGCGGCTGCTGCTCCCGCTCCTCCGCCGCAACAGCCGGCGTCCCTTCTCGAGGCCCGATTGCTGCAGCGGGGAACACTCCAGCGTGTGGCGCTGATTTTCGACCGGCCGGCAATCATTCAGACAAAACGCGAAAGCAACCAGATCATCGTGATCGCGGAGAATTCAGTTTCGTCTCTGAAAGATGCGAAAGTCGTATTTGATACGAGCTATGGGTTTAAATCGATGTCAACCGCGGCTGTCGGCGCGGGCAAAACCAAAAATCTCCGGATTGTCATCGCGATGCGCTCCAAAAAGGGCGTTGTGCTCGAGCACGCGGGAAACCGGCTGGCGTTTTCGATCCCGGCCGGATATCCGCCGCGGCTTGCCGTATGGAACGCCACGCGCCGTTCGGGGATGTCATACGCATTTGTCCAGGCACCGGCCGCCGCACCCGGCCCGCAGGCGGCTTCGCCTGTTCCCGTGGCAACGCCGGCGGTGACGCCGCCTCCGGCAGTCACCTGGCTCGTGGTCATCAAAGACGACGTGAATCTGCGTTCGGAACCGTCGTCCGCCTCTCGTGATAATGTTATCCGCAAACTGCCCCTGGGCACCATGGGCATGCAGGTCAAGAAACAGGGCGGCTGGATCAGGTTCCACACGCCCGAAGCGGAAGGGTGGATCGGCGCCGGCATGGTGCAGGACAGCGCAAAGGTGCCGGCCGCCGTATGGTTGAAGATCGCGGAGAAGCAGAAAACCGCCGCAATGGCCCCGACCGCGCAGTCGCCGGAGATGCCGGAACAGCAACGTCCCCCGGACAGCGCGGATGCCGGAAGCGAAGCCGAAATGGCGGACCAGGGCCAGGGAACCGGCATGATCGAGTATCGCGTTTACGGACGCGATCCATTCCTGCCTTTAAGCCGCGATGAATTCGGCGACGATGAACTGGGCAAAGTCGAAGACATGGTGCTGGTCGGCACGCTCATCGACCAGTTCGACCGCCTTGCGCTGCTGGAGGATAAGGTCGTGCCGGGCAAAGCGTATGCGTTGCGCGAAGGCGATGCGGTAAAGCATGGCCGGGTGCTTCGCATCATGCCGGACAACATTGTCTTTCTACTCAATGAATTCGGCTTTTCCAAAACCTTCATGCTTAAATTGCGAAAAGGGAAAAACGCATCGGCCATCCAGTCCGCCGCGGCACAGGAAAACGCGTCGCCGTCGTACGCGCCACCGCCGGCATTTCATGCCGCAACAGGCCCGCAGAACCAGCCCCCATCGTATCCGCAGCCGATGCCGAATTATGGGGGCAATCAGCCGTCGAGGCAGGGATTCAGGCCGATCGTCAATCAACCGTCATCAACCGCTCCTTAACGAATAACGGGGAAATGCCGTATGACCAGTAAACGCTCTCTGACAGTGTCCGTCGCCGGCATGCTGGCGTGCCTGATGATCTCCATATGCCCGGCCGTCCGGTCCCAGGAAGGCGATGCGGGAGGCGGCGACCGCATTTACGAACGCTGGACCTGGCATAATGCCGATGTGCGCAGCGTCTTTCAGGAGCTGGCCAAGGTCAGCAACGTGGACATCGTATTGTCCGATAAAGTCAACGGAAGCCTGACCCTGACCGTCACCAACAAGACTTGGAAAGACGTGCTGGGAATCGTGTGCAAGCTTAAAAAACTTGCGGTGGTCAAGGAACGGGATTATCTTCTGATATTATCGCTCGATGAATACCGGGAAGACCAGCTCAACACCGCCGCATCGGAGCAGACCGCTGAACAGCTCAGCCCGCTGCGCCGCGAGATCATCCGCCTCAGCAATACCACCGCAGGCGAAATGCAGGGGTCCATCCAGACGCTGCTCTCGCAGCGCGGCAAAATCACCGTTGTCCAGCATGCCAACGCTTTGATCATTTACGATTCAGAAAACAATATCGCGCAGATCAGGGCCATGGTCCGCAAGCTGGACGTCGAAACCGAGCAGATAAACATCGGCGCCAAGATCATCGAGGTGAGTTCCAATGCGTTGCAGAACGCGGGTGTCAGCTGGGGCATCTTCAATACCATCAACGGCGGCGATATTTCGGCAACGCATCTCAACGGCGCGCCATCGGCAGCGCAACTCACCGGCGGCCCGGTGGGAGCCGGCGCTCTCGAGCGCCTGACGTGGGGCATTCTTACCGGGCAGAAGTTCCAGGCCATCCTTGAATATCTGTTTACCGAAGGAAAAGGAGAAGTGGTGGCCCAGCCTTCCATCACAACATTGGACAACAAGGAGGCCCGCATTTTCATGGGCAGCCAGATCCGCGTGCTGAAAGAGGACATATCGCACAATACCATTTCCGAATTCAAGCAGGCCGGCACCGAACTGATCGTGACCCCGCATGTGACCGACGGCCGGCGCGTCATGCTCCAGATAAATGCGAAAAAGGAATCACCCGACGGACAAGACATCAGCAGCCAGCAGGCAACCACCAACGTCGTGGTCAGCGACGGGGAAACAGTCGTCATCGCCGGCCTGACCTCGACCCAGAAGACCCAGTCGGAAAGCGGCATACCGATCCTGAAAGACATTCCGCTGCTCGGACACCTGTTCAAGAAATCGAATTCTCAGCTTGACAAGAAAGATTTGATCATCTTCGTCACCCCCACCATCATCCAGAAACAGGTGGAAGCGGTAAAAGGCGACAGCGCGGCAGGCGGGCGGTAAGCCGGATTTCCCTGCTTTGAGCTGGCGATCCGGTTTGCGGCTGATGTGCCATAGCCCCGCGTTGCTGGACCAACCGGCTGTATCCCCCGCATTCTCCACCCCAACATGCCGTACCGGCGGCATCCATCATTCCGGAACTATTCTTCTTGACTCGATCCTGCGCCGCTTGTAATTTGAATACGTCCAACGTATTGTTGGCCGGGGGAGCTAGCACGGGTGATGGCCTGAAGAAAGATTCATACGCAACACGCTGTGGCCTTTTCTTCCCTCCATCGCCCGTTTCTATTTCAGCCGACCTGTTTTAGTCATTCCACACCCAAGCGGGCGTTTTTCAAACAAAGGACGCGGTTATGATATCCACGATCCGCAAACGCGACGGCAAGCTCGTGCCCTACGACAATTTTAAAATCGCCAATGCCATTTTCAAAGCGGCGGAAGCGGTGGGCGGACGGGATTTCGGCATGGCGCTCAACCTTGCCAAGGTCGTTGAAGAGACGATCAACAAAAAATTCCATTCCAATTCAATTCCCGCGGTGGAAGAGATCCAGGACGTCGTTGAAAAGATGCTGATCGAAAACGGGCATGCGCGCGTTGCCAAGGCCTATATCCTGTACCGCGAGCAGCACCGCCGCCTGCGGCAGACCCGCGAGCTCCTTCTTAACATTCGAAACACCATGGACGGCTACCTCCGGCAGGAGGACTGGCGCGTCAACGAAAACTCCAATGTCAATTACTCCCTGGGCGGGTTGATCCTGCACAACAGCGGCACGATAACGGCAAATTACTGGCTCGAGAACATTTACGACCACGAAATCGCCGAGGCGCACCGCAACGGCGAACTCCACTTGCACGACCTGTCCATGTTTTCGGGCTACTGCGCGGGCTGGTCGCTGCGCCAGCTGATCGCCGAAGGACTGGGCGGCGTCAAGGGAAAAATCTCCTCCAAACCCGCGCGTCATCTGTCGGTGCTCGTGCAGCAGATGGTAAATTTTCTGGGCGTTATGCAGAACGAATGGGCCGGCGCGCAGGCGTTCTCGTCGTTCGACACGTACCTGGCGCCGTTCGTGCGCGCCGACAACCTGTCGTACGACGAAGTTAAGCAGCAGGTCCAGTCGTTCGTTTTCGGCGTCAACACGCCATCGCGCTGGGGATCGCAGGCGCCCTTCACTAATATCACGCTCGACTGGGCGGCGCCCGAAGACCTCAGGGACCAACCGGCCATCGTTGGCGGCGCGCCGCTCGAGATGCCCTACGGCGATTACCAGCACGAAATGGACCTGATCAACCGCGCGTTCCTGGAGGTGCTCATCGAAGGAGACGCTGACGGCCGCGGTTTTTCGTATCCCATTCCCACCTATAACATCACCGCCAATTTCGACTGGGACAGCGACAATGCGCGCCTGCTGTGGAAAATGACGGGAAAATTCGGCACGCCCTATTTCCAGAATTTCGTCAACAGCCATCTCAAGCCCGGTGACGTGCGGTCCATGTGCTGCCGCCTGCAACTGGACAAACGCGAGCTCCGCAACCGCAGCGGCGGCCTGTTCGGCGCCGACGAGTTCACCGGTTCCATCGGCGTGGTCACGCTCAACATGCCGCGCATCGGCTACCTGTCCAGCGCGCGCGAAGATTATTTCAGCCAGCTCGACCACCTGATGGACCTGGCCAAAAATTCGCTCGAAGCAAAACGCAGAATCATATCCGGCCTCATGAATTCGGGCCTCTTCCCGTATACGCAGCGCTACCTACACCATTGGAACAACCACTTCTCCACCATCGGGCTCATCGGCATGAACGAATCCATGCTCAACTTCATGGGCAAAGACCTCACGCAGCCCGACGCCCGCGCGTTCGCCATGGAGGTGCTCACGCACATGCGCGAACGGCTCATCAAGTTTCAGGAAGAGACGGGCCACCTTTACAATCTGGAAGCAACACCGGGGGAAGGCACCAGCTACCGGCTGGCCAAGAAAGACCGCGAAAAGTTCCCGCGCATGACCATTCCAGGCGGCGAACACCCCTATTACACCAACTCAACGCAGCTGCCGGTGGACGCCACGGACGATCTCTTCGAGGCCCTCGACATGCAGAACGACCTGCAGAAACGCTATACCGGCGGCACGGTGTTCCATGCGTTCCTTGGCGAATCCATCGACGATCCGGACGCGGTGAAAAAACTGGTAAAGGCGATTGCGTACGGCTATACCATCCCCTATTTCACCATTTCGCCCATCTTCTCGATCTGTCAGCTTCACGGGTATATCAAGGGGTCCCATTTCTCCTGCCCCCAGTGCGGCGAAGAGACCGAAGTCTATTCGCGCATCGTCGGCTATTACCGGCCGGTGCAGAACTGGAACCCCGGCAAGAAATCCGAATTTCACGACCGCAAGCCGTTTGCCACGCAGGTGCGCGAAAGCGTTCTTCACCCGGTATCGCCGGGGCGGACCGCGCCGGTGGCGCCCATGGAGCGGGTTGCCGCGGCGGCATGAGCCAGGACCCCGCTTCGGCGGGGCCGTCATCTTCGGTATGCAATTCGCCGGGTGGATAAAATATTCTTACATTGACTATCCGGGAAAGATCGCCACGACCCTCTTCTGTTCCGGATGCAACCTGCGTTGTCCCTATTGCCATAACCCGGACCTGGTCGATGGTTCCGCGGAACCCCGGTTTTCCTGCGATGAGATCAATGCCTTCATCGACAAGCGCCGCCATTTCATCGAGGGCGTGGTGATCAGCGGCGGAGAGCCCACGCTGCAGCCGGGACTGGCGCCATTCGTGCGCGCAATCCGGACGGAAAAACGGTTGCCGGTCAAACTCGATACCAATGGTCTGCTGCCCGATATGATCACGCGGATCGCGCCCGATTACCTGGCGCTTGATCTTAAAACGCTGCCGTCGCTGTATGGCCCTCTTCTGCGATCTCCCTACGACGACAGCGCCGCGCGGCTGGCGAAATCAATTGACACGGCGCGCACCATGGGCGAACAGGCCGAGGTCCGCATCACGGTTGCGCCGGAGCTGATTGACAAACGCATCATCACGGAACTGTCCCGCCTGGTCATGGGCGTCAAGCGCGTCTTTCTGCAGCCCATGCAGCATGACGCGCCGCTTTTGGATCCCGCATGGGGGAACAAGGCGCCGGCGCCGATCGAGAAGATCCGCGAATACAGGGATATCCTGGCGAAAAGCGTGGGACGATGCGAGATACGGTAGCCGGCGGGTTACGCTGTCCTCTGGCCCAGCGGGACCATATGCCGTTCCATCTTCATGAACGTTGACACCTGATTGATGCCGTGCTGTTGCAGGCAGGCGATCAGCCGGGGAAATTCCTTGGCCACGTGTTGCGGCGCATGGGCATCGGAGCCTAGGGTGAGGGGCACGTCATACTGGCGGATCTTGGAGAGCAGAAGATCGAAAGGATCTCCGCCGCGCACCTGGTACAATTGCGACCAGAGCCAGCCGTTGACATTGATCTCAATGGCCCTGCCCGCGTGGCCGGCAACGCGCACCAGGTTGTCGATCCATTCGAACACCATCGCCGTCTGTTGCCGCGGCCACTTGACATAGCGCCAAATAAAATCAGGGTGCGCCAGCGCGCTGAACATGCCGGACTCCAACGCCGACTGCGCGGCCTCGAAATACCGTTCAAACACCTCGCCCGGATCCCCGTGCGAAATTTCCGACAGGTGGCGCCACCCGAATTCGGGGATGCAATGGATTGACGCAAGCGCAAAGTCCCAGGGATGACGCGCCAGAAACGGTTTGAGCAGTTCCTCCGCGCCTTCTATAAAATCGATTTCCAGACCGATGCGGATGGTGATCCGGCCTTTATACACATCCTGCAGGTCATCCAGTTCTTCCCAATACCGGTCGAGCAGCCGTTCATCCATGCCCCAGTCCCAATACCGCCGTTTCTGCGAAGGGGAAAGATAATAGCGGCCCAGGTGATCGGCAAAGCCGATTTCGGGCAGACCGATGCGGATGGCGCTTTCGATATACTCGATAATGGTCCCCTGCGCGTGACCGCAATAGGGAGTATGGATATGATAGTCGGTAATCATGAAGTGATCGGTAATTGGTGATCGGCAATCAGCCGGACCGTTCTTTCGCCGAAGCCTGGAAGCGAAGGCATCGGCAATTCAGTCCGCTATACTCTAAGATCCGGCATGGCGATTGTTCCATATTCTCCGGCCCGTTTGAGCAGCGGATCAATATGCTGCTCGATGAATTCGGCCGTCTGTTCGGGCGCCCGGCCGACAAAATCCTGGTTGTTAAGGACTTTGTCCAAATCGGCGCGCGATATGCCGAACGCCGGATCACCCGCGATCCGGTCCAGCAGATCATTGGCCGCGCCTTCCAGCTTGATTTTTTTGGCGGCCTCCATCGAATGACCGCGGATGCGTTCGTGCAGCGCCTGCCGGTCGCCGCCGCGCGTGACCGCCGCCATAAGGATGTTTTCCGTGGCCATGAAGGGCAGTTCGGCGCGGATGCGGGATTCGATAACACGCGGATACACGACCAGCCCTTCGCAGATATTGGCGGCGATGATGCAGCAGGCGTCGGCGCTCAGGAACGCCTCCGGTATCGACATGCGCTTGTTCGCCGAATCGTCCAGCGTGCGCTCGAACCACTGCTCAGCCGCGGTCATGGCCGGCGACTGGGCCAGGGACATGATGAATCGCGAAAGCGAGGTAAGCCGTTCGGACCGCATGGGATTGCGCTTATAGGCCATTGCGGACGACCCGACCTGACCCTTTTCGAACGGTTCCTCGATTTCCTTGAGGCTTTGCAGCAAGCGGATATCATTGGCCATTTTATGGAACGACTGCGCCAGACCGGACAGAATGGAAAGAGCCATGGCGTCGATTTTGCGCGTATACGTCTGGCCCGTGACCGGCAGGATGCGTTGGAAACCCATTCGCGCGGAAACCATTTCATCGAGCTTCTTTGCTTTTGCATTATCACCGTTGAACAGCGCGAGGAAGCTCGCCTGTGTCCCCGTGGTCCCCTTGACGCCAAGGAACGGGACCCATCGCACGAATTGCTCGATCGCCTCAAAATCCATCTGCAGGTCCACAAGCCACAGACAGGCGCGCTTGCCCACGGTGGTAAGCTGGGCCGGCTGAAAGTGGGTAAAGCCGAGGGTGGCGAGATCGCGGTATTCGAGCGCGAATTTTCGCAGCGCCCGAATGACCGCGCTAAGGCGGCACAACAGCATGACGCACGCCTCGCGCATCTGGACCAGATCGGTATTATCGCCCACAAACGCGCTGGTCGCGCCGAGGTGGATGATGGGCCGGGCCGAAGGGCAGAGGTCGCCATAGGCATGAATATGGGCCATGACATCATGCCGCGTATCAGCTTCGTACCGCGCAACGGCGTCGTAGTCGATATCGCGCAGATGCGTCTTCATCTCATCAATCTGCGCGCGGGTGATCGAAAGACCCAGCTCCATTTCGCACTCGGCGAGCGCAATCCAGAGTTTACGCCAGGTGGTGAATTTGTAATCGTTGGAAAACAGGAACAGCATCTCCCTGCCGGCATACCGTTCGCAGAGCGGATTCATATAAATATCCGTGGGCAATTGGCGCTGGGGCATTTGATCATCCTTGCTGAAAATCCGACATACCATAGCCGAATCATCAAAATAGTTCCGTGACGAGGTTTTAATCGAGCGATTTCAATCAACCCTCCGATAAAACTATTTTCGCCGTACGTCAAATATTTGTTGAATTCGCGCCGTATGATTGTTATTTTACATGATGGAGAGATATCGGCCATCTTCATCAAGGGGAGCCAATATGAAACGGCATATCCAGTGCCTGCTGAGCTTGGGCGTCATGGTTCTTGCCATGTGCGCCATGTCCGTACGCGCCCAATCCATTGAAGAATCAACGCAGATGGGCGTTGAGCTTCTGCACAACGGATCCTACGGCCAGGCCATAACCAAATTCAAACAGGTCCTGGCGCGCGATCCGGGCCATTATGAGGCGCAGTACAACCTCGCCTATGCATATCTGGCATGGGGCCGCTATAATGAAGCGCTGAGGGAATTCAAGAAAGCCGCCGGCATGGAGCCCCGCAGCGCCGATATCTATGCCAATATGGGCAACTGCTACCAGAGCCTGGGAGACCAGGCGAACGCCATGAGCTATTATGCCCGCGCCATCGAATGTTCGCCGACCAATATTGAAGCGCGCTTGAATATGGCGACCATGTACGCGGACCGGAAGCGCTATGCCGAGGCCATCGCCATGTATAAACAGGTGCTTTCGCTCGACAGTCAGAACGGCGCGGCCCTCACGAACCTGGCGGAACTTCTTATTGTCCAGAAGCAGGTTGACGAAGCAAAAAAATATATCAACCTGGCCCTGGCCGCGGACGCGAACAACGCGGACGCGCATTATGAATTGGGCAACATTCTCTGGCGCCAGGACAAAAAGCCCGATGAAGCTGTCGCGGAATATCGCCATGCGATCAGCCTGAAGCCCGAAAACACGGAATATTATGTCGACCTGGGACGATTGCTCGAAGAACAGGGCAAAAATCCGGAGGCGATCAAAGTGTATAAGCAGTCTCTCGTGTATGTCAACGAGCAGCTGGAAAAAGAAGATATCGAAAAGCGCATTGACAAGCTGGAGCACCCATCGAGCTCCGCCGGCCCCGCGACGCCGGCATCGCTGTCCGCGCAAACGGAGCAGGCCGCCGAATCCAAGGAAACCATGAAGCAGATGGAACAGGACCTGCGCGGCACGCCCGATTCCAAGGACGTGAAGACCATGGACGTCGGGTCACTTGACATGGGAACCAGCAGCGACCTGCCGGCCGACGAAGAAAAGGCGCCGCTTAATCTCCGCGAAGCCGCCAAAAAGCGCTCGCAGACGAAAGAAAAAAAGTAGGCCGGTACGGCAAAGCCGCAATCGGGAGATCCTAACCCGGATCCTCCCGACGGCGGCGCGATCGTATCCGGTTTCCCCCTGTATGTTCCCCTACCGAACCTACCGATTGTTCCTTACGCGAAAATTCGGCATGTCGGTCCTCCGCATTCCCGTGCATGCGGGTTTCTCCTGCCCCAACCGTGACGGCGCCATCAGCACCGTCGGTTGTTCTTTTTGCGACAACCGGTCATTCAGCCCAGCGGCAATCGCGGCGGAACCGGCCATCGACCAGCTGCACGCCGGCATACGGCGAACCCGCGGATACGGCGCCTATATCGCGTATCTGCAGCCGTTTTCGAATACGCATGGGACCGTCGACCAGCTGCGCTCCGTGTACGAAGCGCTGATCGCCGTGCCGGGCGTCGTCGGCCTGGCCGTGGGCACGCGGCCCGACTGCCTGCCGCCCGGGGTGTGCGAGTATCTCGCGGACGTCAACCGCCGGACCTACCTGTGCGTGGAACTCGGCCTTCAAAGCGGGCATGACGCCACGCTTTTGCGCGTCAATCGCGGCCATTCGGTCGCCGACTTCGTCCATGCGGTTGATGAACTGCACAAACGCGGCATCGAAATCGCCGCCCATGTCATTCTGGGACTTCCCGGGGAAGACCGCGGCATGATGCGTGCAACCGCCCGGCTGCTGGCGTCGCTGCCGGTCACCGGCGTCAAGATCCACCAGCTCATGATCGTCAAGGGAACGGCGCTGGAGCGGGAATATCGCGAGGGCCTTATTTCCGTTCTGTCACTTGATGAATACGCCGGACACCTGGGGGATTTCCTGGCCTGTTTGCGGCCCGATCAACTGGTCCACCGCATTGTCGCGGAGAGTTCGCGGGAAACCGGCCTTATCGCCCCGGCCTGGAGCGCGGACAAGACCGCCGCGATCGCGTATATTCACCGCGCGCTATGTTCGCGGGAAATCAAGGAAATTCAGAGCCGGTAATTCATCGCGCCATCGTATCGGCACGTGCGGGCGGCGTCGTTCGCGCCGGCATGCCCGATGCGGATGATGTTCCATAGGCCGCAGGAGATGTGCGCGCCGGCGATTGCCCGGCCGGCTGGGGCGTCCTGGCCAACCCCGTATCGCGCACGGCTGGTCGCGGCGCGATGGCCCGCGCGGTTGTATCGCGCGGCATGCCGCCGGGTGCGGGAGTCCTGGCCGTTGCGGCGCGTTGAAGAACGGCGGCGGACGTTGTTGCCGGCGGTCCACCGGTCGCGCGCTGGGGTGCTGCTGACGACGCGGTACTAGCCGCCGACACCGGCATCACGGTCGCAGGTCGCGGCATTGTTGGCGGCGCTGCATTTCCCGCCGCGATTGTAGAGGCTGATAGCGGCCGCTGAGCTGTCGTCGCCCTGGTCCCTGCGCCGGACTCAGGAACTGCAGGATGGACCTCCGCAGTTGCCGGGCGCTCCGCGGCCGTATCCGGCTTTTGATTGATCGGCTTCAAAGATACCGGCACACTGGTTACGGTTATCGGCATCAAGCTCTGCACGACCAGCATTCCCTCCGGCCCGGGGGGAAAGACAAAGAGCGTCTTGATATAGGATGACGAATAGCTCAACGCCACCTGCGAATCCGCTGTTTTCAGATAGAGATACAGCGCGCCGATCATCAGGACCGCGAGAGTGACAGTCACCAGACGTTTTCCTACGGGATGCCGGTGAAGAAAATGCGCGGCGCCGGATAGCGCCGGCCGTCGCCGGTCGGAACGCTGCGTCGCACTGTATTCCCGCTGAAATTCCAGCTGCAGTCGCGCCGCAAAACCTTCCCGTTCCGAATACGCAAGGGCCGGCGCAACCGCGCCTGCCGGACCGGCGGCCTTTTTCAAATGTGAAGCGATATGCTCATCGATCCAGACGCCCAGCGCCTTGTGCATGGCCCCCCGGCAATAGAGATGATACAGCCGTATGTAAAGCGAGAGCAGCAATGCGCATGCTTCATCGTGCTTTTCGCCGGATGCGCGCAACGAAGCGTATGCGACCTGGGAATGCTCCGCCACGATCGCATAAAAGGCGAAAGGGTCGCCCTTTCCCGCCAATTGGGTCAGCGCGCGTTCCCCGGAGACGGAATTTTCCGACGCCGCGTTTTTCATGGGTCATGTCCTCGATCATAATAATATAGTATCTTGACCTTCATCTAAGTTGGAGAAGCCGAAACGCACGAGATATTTTATCTCTATTTGTAATATGGCGGGCCGCTGCGAAATGCAAACATCCAAATCAGATTCCGAATTCATGCGCCATGCGCTCTTGCTGGCGGATGCCGTCAAAGGAACGACCTTTCCCAATCCGGCGGTGGGCGCCGTGATAGTGAAAAATGGGAAGATCGTCGGTCAGGGCGGCACCGCGCGATGCGGCGGCCCGCATGCTGAAATCCGGGCATTGCGCCAGGCAGGCGACGCGGCGCGCGGTGCGGTCCTGTACGTCACCCTTGAGCCGTGTTGCCATCAGGGCCGTACTCCTCCATGTACCGATGCGATCATCCGCGCCGGCATCAAAGAGGTTGTCGCTGCTGCAAAGGACCCCAATCCGCTCGTTAACGGCAAAGGCCTTCGCGCGCTCGGTCGCGCCGGCATCCGTACGCGGTGCGGCGTTTGTAAAGACGCGGCATGCCGGTTGAATGAGGATTTTTTCTGGTCGGTCCGGCATCGCAGCGCGTGGGTGTCATTGAAGCTTGCGTTGACGTGGGACGGTTTTATCGCCGACGAACGCGGTGATTCCCGATGGATCACCAACGAACAGGCCCGCGCGCTGGCGCACGATCTCCGGCGACGTCATGCAGGCATTGCCATCGGCCGTTGCACGCTGATCAAGGACGATCCGGCGCTTACGGTTCGGCATGTCAAGGGCGCATCGCCGGTACGGTTTGTTTTGACGTCGCACGCGTCGCTTCCGCGCACCGGCCGCCTGTTCTCAGCAGCGGACGGGGTGCGCTCGGTCATAGTGGTCGCCGGCGGCGCAAAGCCCGAAAAACGCCGCCTAGGCGCCACGGAGCGATGGTATACCGGTTCAGCGGACCCGGTGCGGAGCGCGAAATCGTTCCTGCGCATGGCCTGGGACGACGGCATAACGAGCGTACTGTTTGAAGGCGGCGCCCGAACGGCGTCGATCCTGCTGGAAAACGGGCTGGTCAACCGGCTGTATCTATTTTACGGAAACCGGATCCTCGGTGACGGACTTCCGGGTATCCGGTTCGTCCGCGGATTGCCGATTGCAAAGCCCCTGGCGCTGGACGCCGCCGAAATCACCGTGTGCGGCGATAATATCATGGCGACGGGTCTTGTCAAAAGGATATAGCGATGTTTACCGGTCTTGTTGAAACCACCGGCGTCATCAAACGCATTGACCGCGGCGACGATTCGGCGCTTTTGGATATGCAGCCGGCGCTGCAACCGTATGAAGCGGCAATCGGCGATTCCATCGCGCTCAACGGCGTCTGTTTAACCGTGGAATCATTGGACGGCGCGGCGATCAGGTTCCGCGCCGTGCATGAAACATTGCAGCGATCGACGCTTGCTTTCGCAAAAGCCGGCGACGAAGTCAATCTGGAGCGGTCGCTGCGGCTATCAGACCGGCTGGGAGGTCACCTTGTGCTGGGGCATGTCGATGCGGTCGGGTCGATCGTCCGGGACCGTCATGTCGGCGACAGTATTCTGCGCACCTTTCGCGCACCCGACTCCATACGCATGCTGCTGGCCGAAAAAGGCTCCGTTGCGGTGGATGGTATCAGTCTGACGATCGCGGAATGCACAGCGGAAGGATTTACCGTATCCTTTATTCCCCATACGATTGCCACAACAACCATGAAAAACAAGCATGCCGGCGACCGGGTGAACATCGAATGTGATGTGCTGGCCCGATATATTTTTCACCTGCTGAAAAGCGGCAGCATTGACGCCGGAAACGGCCAATCATTGCTTTCCAAGCTGGAGTCAAACGGATTTTGAAGAGCTTTGCTGAAATTGAAAAAGTCATCGCCGATTACCGGGCGGGACGATTTGTTATTGTCGTGGATGACGAAAGCCGCGAAAACGAGGGCGACCTGGCGTGTGCCGCCCAGGCTGTTTCGTCCGATAAGATCAATTTCATGGCCACGCATGCCCGGGGGCTGATCTGCATTGCCATGGAAGCCGCGCGCCTGGATGAGCTGCAGATTTCCCCCATGGTGTCGGAGAATTCCTCCCGTTTCGGCACCGGCTTTTCCGTATCCGTGGAAGCGCGCGAAGGCACCACCACGGGCATTTCGGCCGCCGATCGCGCCGCTACCATTCAAAAACTGGTTGATCCCGCGGCAAAGCCGGGCGATTTTGTCAAACCCGGGCATATGTTTCCGCTGCGGGCGCGCGACGGCGGGGTCCTGGTGCGCAGCGGCCAGACCGAAGCCGCGGTAGACCTCGCACGGCTCGCGAATGTCTATCCCGCGGGCATCATATGCGAAATCATGAACGCCGACGGCACCATGGCGCGCATGCCGGATCTCATTAAATTCGCCGCGCAACACGGACTCAACATCATTTCGGTGGCGGAGCTGATCCGGTATCGCATCGCCCATGATACGCTGGTAACGTGCGAAGCCGCGGCATTGCTGCCCACGGTCTTCGGTTCGTTCATCGTCAAGGCCTACCGGGACATCATAACGGGGGCCGAACACATGGTGCTCCAGAAAGGCGATATCGATCCCGCGCAAGCCGTGCTGGTGCGCGTGCATTCGGAGTGCTTTACCGGCGATACTCTGGGATCGGTGCGCTGCGACTGCCGCGAACAGCTCCATTGTTCTCTTGACATGATCGATAAAAACGGGGGTATTCTCCTGT
>Ga0315279_10000886_pt1 | contig 53778 bp, 50 predicted proteins | sample YL17G06_20_MG_FD_203694 | JGI IMG/M metagenome (GOLD analysis project Ga0315279, IMG submission 203694) | Sediment microbial communities from Yellowstone Lake, YNP, Wyoming, USA - YL17G06_20 | ecosystem: Environmental > Aquatic > Freshwater > Lake > Sediment | place: USA: Wyoming | collected... | reverse complement strand
TGAGCCAGTCAGAGATCGTCGATCCTGGGCCATCCTGGAGGCCGACTTCTTAGATCCGGTCACTGAAGTGACCGGGAGCAACACTAAATTCGAGTCAGAGGTGTCTCAAAATCATTGACACGTTCCGAAACGCTTGACGTCATGTTTTCCGAAATCATTACGAAAGCGCTAAATGACTTCTTAGAGAAAGAGCTTCCAGAAGCAACATCTGAGGCACGCGCTGGGCTGAAGGGCTTTATTATGGAATTTATAATACTCCCTACCCTAAGAACATGATTTGATGTTTTTGCAATCCTGACCTGAGATGCGACCGCCCAACAATCGCGTGAACGCGGACTGCCAACTTCGCTACGCTTCGTTGGCAGCCGGTTACGCAAGGCGTTGAGGCTGTAGAAAAACCCAAGTCGACCTTTACGGATTAGCCAATTTCGAAAGAATCGGCTGCCTTTTTTTAAGAAAGACACGCTTCCGTGAGGGCCATTCGGACTTTTTCTGCAGCCTCGTTGGGCAGGCGAGTGGCTTCTTCCCAGGGTACCGAGGGCTTGACGCCTGCCGCAGGGTGACTATAATTCTGGTCGATGGGACGCCGGACCCGGTTTGCGATCATCTACGCGCCCGAGGTGAGCCGTCATGTCGACGCCATCTCACTCAAGTTGCATGGCGAGATTCGCCGGACGATCAAAGAGCAGCTGTCCTTCACGCCAGGGGGGCCGACGCGGAATCGCAAGCCATTGGAGGATCAGCCCGGTCCCTATGGAGCGACCTGGGAGCTTCGGTGCGGGGCCCGGAATCAGTTTCGCGTCTTCTACGAGTTCAGCTCCCAGACCCGAGAAGTCTGGATCTTGGCGATCGGCTTGAAGGATAGAGACCGGCTGTTCATCGCCGGCGAGGAGTTTGTACCGTGAGAATCGTGAGTTTGGCCGAGGTTAAAGCGAAGCTGAGCGCGTTCCTGGACGAGGCGGGGCAGTCCGGTCCCGTTGTGATTACCCGCAATGGTCGAGCCGTAGCGGTCCTGCTTGCTCCTTCCGACGATGACGATCTGGAGCGACTGTTGCTGTCTCGCTCGCCCCGGTTCCGGGCGCTTCTCTCCAAGGCCCGTTCGAGCATCCAGGCCGGCCAGGGGATTGGACACGCAGAGTTCTGGAAGGGAGCATCAGATAGGGCTGCCCAACATCCGGTTGAACGCGGCGGCCGGCGCGGAACGCGCTGAGACAGAAACCGATCCAAATCGGCGCCGGCCGCGCGCTAACCGGCGCGTTAGGGTGTTCATGCGATCGGGCAACTGCGAATTACGCCCCGAGTGATCTGCCCAGATGTAATTGATCGCTATTTCCCGAAGGATGTCGCGGAAATATGGTCGGAAGAGAACAAATTCCGGACCTGGCTGCGGGTTGAGCTGGAGGTGTGCAAGATCCTGGCTGAAAAAGGCTGGATTCCCCAGGAGGCGCTCGCCAGAATCCTTGAAAAAGCCGATTTCTCGCTCGCCTGGATCGAGGAGATCGAGCAGATTACGCATCATGATCTCATCGCCTTCACGACGAGTGTGGCCGAGCATGTAGGACCCGACTCGCGCTACATCCACTGGGGGATGACATCCACCGATGTGGGCGACACTGCCCAGGCTCTGCAGCTTCTCGCTGTGAACGAGCGGATCCTTGCCGCCATCGACGAGTTCATGGCCGTCGTCACAGCGCGCGCCGATGAAATCTGATCGGTAGTCAATCCCCAACTCCAGCTGTTGAGGCGAAAGAATCTTGCTTTCAAACGCTGGTAACAATAAAATCTATGGTTTTGAAGTCTTTCTGCCGGAGACACATAGATCATGAAAAGGACGTTTCAGCCCAATAACAGCAGGCGCAAAAGAACCCATGGGTTTCGGGCGAGGATCGCGACCAAGGGTGGCCGGCTGGTGCTGAAAAGGCGGCGGGCAAAGGGTCGGAAGAGGCTGAGCGTGAGTGGCTAGGAAGGCGGACGAGAGGTTTCCCCGGCAACGAAGAATTGTCCGAAACTCGGACTTCCGGGCGCTGTACAACACCGGCCGGAGGTTCGATGCCGGGACGTTCGTACTTTTCGCACGGCCCAATGAGTTGGGATATCATCGACTGGGACTTACGGTCTCGCGTAAAGTCGGCTGTGCGGTACTGCGAAACCGTGTCAAGCGCTTGTTCCGGGAGGTCTTTCGCAGATTCTCTGCCGACATCCCTTGCCATTTTGATTTCGTCGTCAATGCCAAGCGCGAGTGCGCGACAGTTGGGTACGCAGTCCTGCGCGATGACTTTCTTTCCGCGGCACGAAAAATCTGCCGGTGAAGAAATCGGGCGAGTTGTACCAGGAGGATGCCCGGTCGGGTGAGCGCGTATGAAGAGCGTGATGCTCTGGCTCCTGAGGGCTTACAAGCATTATGTCTCTCCGTGGCTGCCTCCCTCCTGCCGGTTCGAGCCTACGTGCTCGGTTTATGTGTATCAGGCAATTGAGAAGAAAGGAATCTTGACTGGACTGTATCTGGGCCTGAGGCGATTGTTGCGGTGCCATCCTTTTTGTGCCGGCGGCTTTGATCCGGTGCCCTGACCTTCTGAGCTGAAACATGGAAAAAAGAGTGGTAATTGCCATAGCCCTAGCGATTGCGATACTCTTCGCGTTTCGCTACTTTGAAGAGCGCCGCTTGGCTCAGCTTGCCAAGCAGAGGCTGCCGACCACCCAACAGGTCCCCGCGAATCGGCCGCCAATCGCACCGCCGACAGCCCCGTCACCGGCGAAACCGGTCCCACCCGCGCCGCTCCCGGTCGAGGCACGCGTTCCGGAGTGCCAGGTTGTGGTCGATGGAAGCCTGTATCGCGCAGTGTTGGACAATCGCGGGGGTGTCCTGACCAGCTGGCTGCTGAAGCAATACAAGGCGGCCAATGGGGATGCCTTCGACATGGTTGCCGCCACGCATCTGGAGCAGCGGCAGTACCCGGCATCCCTGATCTTCGAGGACCCGGCTTTGACAGCCTTGGCGAACGAGGAAAACTACAGCGTCGAAGTCAGCGGCAGTAGGAGCGCGGATAAGACACTGACGCCGCCCGCAACGGTTGTGATGCGGCTGCGCCGCGGCGACCTGGTGATCGAGAAGCGCTTTCATTTCGAGCCCGCGAACTACCTGGTCGATTTCTCAACCACGTTCCAGCGCGGAAATCAATCGTTGCGCGGACGGTTATATCTGGCCCAGGACATAGGACCCGAGCAGGAGCACCTGCTGAACCGTTCGGTCCAGCTGCGGGCGGTTGCCTACCTCGGCGGCAAGGTGCAGCGATACACGGCGCCAAAGGATCAGAACCAGGTTCAGACCATCACCGGCGATGTGCGCTGGGTTGGTCTGGACATGCAGTACTTCGCAGAGATAGCCGTCCCTGCCCCGCCGGTGCCGGCCTTCGAGATCCAGCGCAGGCCCGTGCAGGCCGTGGATTTGGGAGGGCACGAGCTGGCGCGCGACCTCATCCGGCTCACAATTCCGGCAGACGGGTCGGCCAATTATCGAATCTATCTCGGCCCGAAGCTCCAGTCTCCGCTTGCGGCCGTGCCGGGCGCCGACCTCGCCGGCGTCATCGACAACGGCTGGTTTTCCTTTCTGGTAACGCCGCTGCTCGCGGGCCTCAGGTTCATCGACCAATACACGCACAATTTCGGCTTTGCCATCATCCTGCTGACTTTCGTCCTGACGCTGGCGCTGTTTCCCCTCCGCCTGAAGCAGGTGGTCTCGATGAAGAAGATGCAGGTGCTGCAGCCTAGGATCAAGGAGATCCAGGAGAAGTACCGGCGGTACAAGAAGACCGACCCAAAGCGCGCCGAAATGAACCAGGAAATCATGGCGGTCTACAAGGAACACAAGGTGAACCCGCTCGGGGGCTGCTTGCCGCTGATCTTGCAGATGCCCCTGCTGTATGCTTTTTATCGTCTGCTGGCCAACTCAATCGAATTGCGTCAGGCTCCCTTTCTCGGTTGGATTCACGATCTTTCAGCGAAAGACCCTTACTTTGTCCTTCCAATAGTCATGGGGGTCACCATGCTGATCTCGCAGAAAATGGCGCCGATGGCGCCCGGCGCGGATCCGGCGCAGGCGAAGATGATGCTGATCATGCCGTTCCTTTTTACCTACATGTTCTTGTGGCTCTCCGCCGGCTTGAACCTCTATTTTCTGTGCAGTAACGTTTTTCAAATCGCATTCCAGAAGATTGCGGAAAGGTGGGTAGGTGACAAACGATCAGTACGCAAACCAAAGGGCTGATGCTGCTTCCGCGGGGGATGCGGTGGAAGCAATCGCGTGCTTCTGCCGTAAGCTGATCGTCGGTCTCCATCTGAATCTGCACCTCGACGTGCGCGCGGACGGAGGTGTCGTATTGGTGGATCTGTCGGGCCCGGACCGCCCGATTCTCCTCTCGAACACCGCGGTTGTGCTCAACAGCATCGAGTACCTCGTGAACAAGGCGTTCCGGACCGGAAAGTACGAAAAGATCGCCACAATTATCTTCGACTCGGAGAACTACCGGCGGCATCGGGAAGCTGAGTTGAAACTGCTGGCGCAGATAGCATCGCAGAAAGTCATCGCGCAGCAGCGTCCGCTCAGCCTTCAGCCGATGACTCCGAGAGAGCGCCGGATCGTGCATCTGGCGTTGGCCCCGATCGAAGGGGTTCGCTCGCAGAGCGATGGTGAGGGGGACAATCGCAACGTCACCATTTATCCGGCGGATTAAGAGCTTTCCGCATGACGCAAAGCCGCGATAGAAATGGTCGATCTGAGGGATACTATTTGCGCCCTTTCCTCGGCGCCGGGGCGCTCAGGAATCGCCGTGGTACGGTTGAGCGGCCCCAGCTGTTTTGGGATCATCGCACGAGTCTTTACGCCCCATCGGGCCGAGCGGGAGATGCCCGCGCGCCGCGCCGTCCTCGGACGCGTTTGCGATCCGCACACCGGCAGCGAGCTGGATGAGGCCCTGGTTACCTGCTTCCGTTCTCCCCACTCCTATACCGGCGAGGATGTCGCTGAGGTGTCGGTCCACGGCAGTCCCGTAGTGGTCTCGCATCTGCTCGAGTTCTTTTGCCGCGAGGGCGCGCGCCTGGCCGAGCCGGGCGAATTCACCTTGCGCGCCTTTCTGAACGGGCGCATGGATCTGGCACAGGCCGAAGCGGTGCGCGATGTGGTCGAGGCCAATACGCTGTATCAGCTGCAGGTTGCCGCGAGGCAGCGGTCGGGAGAACTGTCGCGGCAGCTCGGGCCCGTCAGGCGGCAGCTGGCGGACGTGATCGTCAGCCTCGAGACTGCGGTCGAATTCGTGGAGGAAGATCTCGCAATCGAGTCGCGCACGCTGCTTGCTGGAAAGCTCGAAGGGGTTCTGGAGGAACTTTCGAAGTGGATAGATTCTTTTCGGCGCGGCAGGATTGTGCGCAACGGTTTCAGCCTTGCCATCATGGGTCGGCCTAATGTGGGTAAGAGCAGTCTGTTCAATGCGCTGCTGGCAGAGGAGCGCTCCATCGTCACGGAGATGCCGGGCACGACACGAGACCTGGTCTCGGAGTTCGCCAGTGTTGGGGGGATTCCGGTGCGGCTGATCGATACTGCCGGGTTGCGGGACGGCGAAAACAAGATCGAGCAGATCGGCGTTGACCGCAGCATGAGAGTGATGGCGGACGTGGATGCGATTCTGCTCGTGCTCGACACAAGTCGGCACTGGTGCGAGCAAGACGAGCACCTGCGCACGCGGCTGAGTTCCCTGTCGTGTGTTGCGGCTTTCAATAAATGGGATCTGCCGTCAGTATGGGTGCCGGAACAAAAAGCCGAATATGCAGCACTCTGGCCGTGCATTGACGTGTCAGCGCTGACGGGCGCCGGCATCGAATCGCTACGACTGGCAATTCAGCAGCATCTTTTCGGGGATGGTGCCGCGGAGCGCGACGGATTGCTTGTGACAAACCTGCGGCACTGCCGGTGCTTGGAAGCTGCGCGTGAAGCGCTGACCTCGGCTGCCTGTACTTTGGGTAACGGCTTGTCTGAGGAATTTGTCCTCGTCGATTTGCACCGTGGACTCAGGAAACTGGGCGAGATCACCGGTGAAACCAGTGTCGAGGAGTTGCTCGGCGAGATTTTTGCACGCTTCTGCATCGGCAAATAATCTAACCGCAAAGACCTTTAGGACCGCAAAGGACTTGAGGTAATTTCTTTGAGGTTTTTGAGGTCTTCGTGGTTCAGGTTTTGGCTTATGGGTGAGTTTCAGGAATTGTTCGACGTGGTCGTGGTCGGGGGCGGACACGCGGGATGCGAAGCCGCTAGCGCGGCGGCTCGCATGGGAGCAAAGACGGTTCTCATCACGTTCAATCTCAACCTGATCGCGCAGATGTCCTGCAATCCGGCGATTGGCGGAATCGCCAAAGGCCACCTGGTGCGCGAAATCGACGCTCTGGGCGGTATCATGGCGGAAGTGGCAGACAAAACTGGAATTCAATTTCGCTTACTGAACGCCAGCCGCGGTCCCGCAGTGCAAGCGCCGCGTTGTCAATCTGATAAGGCGAGGTATCGCAAAGAAATGCGAGCCAGGCTACGGTCGCAGCCGAATCTATTGCTGCGGCAATCGGAGGTAATTGGAATCCTGGTCGAAGAGAGCCAAGTGCGCGGTGTCGAGCTGGCAGACGGAACCCGCGTCGGCGCTCTCGCGGTTGTGGTCACGACAGGGACGTTTCTCAACGGCCTGATCCATATCGGGGATCAACGCACTGCCGCCGGCAGGAGCGGGGAAGCGCCTTCGATTCATCTGGCTCAAGACCTGAGGCGACTCGGGTTTCGCATTGGGAGACTGAAGACCGGCACGCCGCCGCGGCTGGACCGTCGTACGATCGATTACACTCAGTTCGAGGAGCAGAAAGGGGACGCGGAGCCGACCTTTTTCTCGTTTCGAACCAGAACAGTGTCTCTTCCCCAGGTATCTTGCCATGTCGGCTACACCAACGAGCGTGTACACCACCTCTTGCGCAGTAACTTGCAGCGATCTGCGCTTTACGGGGGGGCAATTGTGGGAATCGGACCTCGTTATTGCCCGAGCCTTGAAGACAAGGTCGTCAAGTTTGCCGATAAAGAGCGCCACCAGATTTTTCTGGAGCCGGAAGGGCTGGACACAGACGAAGTGTATCTGAACGGGATGTCGACCAGCATGCCTGCCGATATCCAGCAAGAAATGGTGCGCGCGGTCCCGGGCCTCGAGCATGCCCGGATTGTCCGTTCGGCCTATGCGATCGAGTACGACTTTGTCGATCCTACCGAACTGGAGGCGACGCTCGAAACCAAGCGCGTGGCGCGCCTCTTCTATGCCGGCCAGATTAACGGAACGACGGGGTACGAAGAGGCGGCGGCGCAAGGAATGGTGGCCGGGATCAATGCGGCGCTGCGCGCCGATTGCAAGGAAGGTGTGGTCTTTCCACGGACCGAGAGCTACATCGGCATTCTGATCGACGATCTGGTAACGCGAGGCGTCGATGAGCCGTACCGCATGTTCACGTCTCGCTCGGAACTTCGTTTGTTGTTGCGCATTGACAATGCCGACACACGGCTGGCTGCGATCGGCCACAGGCTTGGGCTCGTCTCCGATGCCGACTACTCTGCCTGCCTGAGGAAGTACGAGGAAGCGACGCGGCTGCGCCGCTTCCTGCAGGAACAACGGTGGGATCCGGCAGCGCTCCCATTGCACGGCGTGGACCCGGCGACGGGGAAAGGCCTTAGTCTGGAGCAGTTGCTGCGTCGCCCCGGCATTACGCTGGACGAATTCGAGCCTGTCATGCGCGCTCGCGATGTTTGGCTCTCAGAGCCAGTGCGCCGCTCCGTGGAGATCGAGGTGCGCTACCAGGGCTACATAGAGCAGCAACGGCGGGATGCTGAGAAAATCCGTCATCTGAGCCTGCGCCGCATCCCCGACGACCTCGACTACGCCTCCATCAGCGGCCTGAGCAAGGAAGTGAAGGAGAAGCTCTCGCGAGTGCGGCCCAAGGATCTGGCGACGGCGGGGAGAATTCCAGGCGTTACGCCCGCTGCAGTCTCTATCCTTAACATGCAGCTTGAGTTGCGCCATGAGAGACGCCGCATGGAGCATTAGCGGGACTTGGGCGCGGAGAAGGAACGCAATGAATTCTGCCGATGGATTGCGCGAGTTGATCGCGCGCCATGGTATTAGAGAAGGCTCCGAGGAGGCGCGGCGTCTCTTCGCCTATCTGGCGCTCCTGGAGAAATGGAACAACGGCATCAATCTCACGGCTTCCACCTCATGGTCCTCACTCGCACGGTTTTTCGAGGAGGCGCTGTGGGCAGCACGGCTCTACCCGCAGGCGAGGGTTACGCATATCGACATTGGCAGTGGGGCCGGTTTTCCCGCCGTGCCCATGCGCATCCTGCGGCCTGCTATGCGGCTACTCTTGGTGGAGAGCCGCGCCAAGCGCGCTGTCTTTCTCGAGACCGTGACCAAGGAACTGGGTTTACACGGCACGGAAGTAGTTTGTCGGCGTGCCGAGGAATACCTGCGCTCGCAGCCGTTGCCGCAGTTCGATATCGTTTCCTGGAAGGGGCTGAAGCTCAGCTCTGAGGCCTTGGACGGGCTGCTGGCAGCGAGCAAGCCCGAGACCCGTCTCTGGCTGTTCCACGGCGCAGAGCTACCATTAGAGGAGCCTGCAACGGCTCTGAAGTCTCTTCGATTGGTGCAGCGAGAACATTTTCCCGGCCGCCTCATCTGGCAGCTGTCCATCTATGAATTCCTGGCAGAGTGTTTCACGTGAAACAATGGACCCTCTGCGTTTCACGTGCAACAAGACACACTCTCCTGACGGCAGGCGGGAAGCAATTGGCCGTTGATGCCGAAATCTCCGTACTGCCGATTTCCCACTGCCTGTCGGTTTTTTGGTTTGAGGCGCGCAAATCTCTTGTGCTATTCTGCCAACCGTTGTGCGTACATCTGCCAGAACGATTGCGATCACGAATCAGAAGGGGGGGGTCGGCAAGACAACCACGGCAATCAACTTGGCCGCAGCGCTGGCCATGGCTGAAATGCGTGTGCTTGTGGTCGACACCGACGCCCAGGCCAATTGCACCAGCGGTCTCGGTGTCCTCCGGGATTCGGTCCGCAAGAGCATCTACGACTGTCTGATTCTGGGCGAACCGCTGGCGCATGTCATCCTCGACACCGACCTCGACAGCCTCAAGCTCGTGCCGGCAGACCGCAATCTAACGGGCGCCGCGATCGAGATGGTCGAACTCCCCGACCGCGAGTTCCTCCTGAAGCGTTTGCTGGCACCAGTGGCAACGGATTACGATTTCATCCTGATCGACAGCCCCCCGTCACTGAACCTGCTGACACTGAACGGACTGGTAGCGGCACGATCGGTCCTGGTCCCCATACAGTGTGAGTATTTCGCCCTGGAGGGGATTTCGGAGCTTCTCGACACGGTGGCACGAGTGCGTCGGAGCTATAATCCCGAGCTGGCGATCCAGGGAATCCTTCTGACCATGTTCGACGAGAGAACCAACCTGAGCGCGCAAGTAAGAGATGACCTCAGGAGCTTCTTCCCCAGAGAGATGTTTGCCACCATAATCCCTCGCAATGTACGCCTGGCAGAGGCTCCTAGCTTTGGTAAGCCTATTTTTTTCTATGATATACGTTCCAAGGGAGCAGAGAGCTACATCAGCTTAGCCAAGGAAATACTCAACCATGAAAAGAAAGGTGCTGGGTAGAGGACTGGAGGCGCTGATACCGGAAGCGAGCCATCCGAAGCCGGTTCCCAGCGAGATCGACATCGACCAGATTACTGCCAATCCGCATCAGCCGCGGCTGGAGTTGGATGAGAAAAGTCTGAACGAGCTTGCCGACTCGATTCGCACACACGGCGTTCTGCAACCGGTTCTCGTCCGTCCCCTGGGCAATGCGTATCAGCTGGTGGCAGGAGAAAGACGATTGACGGCAGCGCAGCGAGCCGGCCTGTTGAAGGTTCCGGCCCTCGTACGTGATGTACCGGACAATCGCCTCCTGGAGCTATCTCTTATCGAGAACATCCAGCGGGAGCAGCTCAATCCGATCGAGGAAGCCCAAGCCTATCAAAACCTCCTCGATACCCTGACGACCACTCAGGAGGAGCTGGCAGGGCAGCTTGGGAAGGAGCGGAGCACCGTCGCCAACGCCCTTCGCCTCCTGAAGCTCCCTCCGGCAGTCAAGCGTTTGGTCGCCGAGGGAAAGCTATCGCCGGGGCACGCCCGCGCTCTGCTTTCGGCGGAAGTCTCCCCTGCAGAAATGGTCCGGACAGCCAACGTCATGGTCAAAAGGGGATGGTCCGTGCGCGACGCCGAGCGCTGGGCAAAGAAGAGCCAATCGGCGTCGGCTCGATCCCCCAGTCGGGAAGACCCGAACATCACGGCTGCGGCCGATCGTTTGCGCCTGCTGCTGGGCACCAAAGTCGAGATCCTCGGAGGGCGTGGCGGGCGACAGGCGGGGCAGATCCGCATCTACTTTTTCAGCCAGGAAGACCTTGTCCGTATCTATAGTATTATCACTGAGAAACGCCGTCATGATGGGGGTGTGCGATGAAATTCAAGAGCGACAGTGCGGATGAAATCGTGAGTCTTCTGGGGGAAGGGGCAGAGTTCCAAGGGGAGCTTTCCTTCAACCATGGGATCAGGGTGGACGGCATCGTCCGAGGGAAAGTCCGTTCAGAATCCTCCCTCGTCATCGGGCCCAAAGGGAAAGTGGAAGCCGAGGTTGAGATTCGACGTGTGTCCATCAGCGGAGAGTTTCGCGGCACCATCCATGCATCCGACCGGGTCGAGATTCATAAGGAAGGAAAAGTGTACGGCGATATCTACACGCCGTGCCTTATTATTGAAGCGGGTGCCGTTTTCGAGGGGAAGTGCAACATGAATGAACACATGGCCGTTCCATCCCAAAGGGCCGAGACCGGTGAAGCAGCATCGTCTGCTGAGGCCAGAAGCGAGGAACGTGCCTGAAAGTAAGAGACTGACGGAAATGGCATCAGGATCAGGCTGAGCCGGGAAGCTGTGCATGAGCAGCCTGATCCAGGTCCTGGATCAAATCCCGAAATCGATGAATCCTGACGTGCTTGTCGGCTTTGAGACGGCAGATGATGCCGGTGTCTTCAGGATCGATGACCAAAGAGCATTGGTTCAGACTCTCGACTTCTTCACTCCCATTGTTGACGATCCCTATCTTTATGGCGCCATAGCTGCCGCCAATTCACTCAGCGATGTCTATGCGATGGGCGGTACCCCCATAACCGCCATGGCGATCGCTTGTTTCCCCGACAGGCCGGACGAATTGGAGATTCTGGCCAGGATCATGGTCGGCGGCGCCGATAAGTTGCGCGAAGCGGGCGTCGCTCTGCTCGGTGGCCATACCGTATCCGACCCCGAGATCAAGTTCGGTTACTCCATCACCGGGCTCGTTCATCCCGGGAAAGTACTCACCAATGCTGGAGCGCAGCCCGGCGACGCCTTGGTCCTCACCAAACCGCTCGGCATCGGGATCATCACCACTGCCATCAAACGCGCCCAAGTGGGCCAGGAAGCCGTGCGCAAAGCCGTCCAGGTCATGACTGCGCTGAACCGCTCTGCTTCGGAAGCGATGCTCTCCTTCCGCTGTCACGCCGCCACCGACATCACCGGCTACGGTCTCCTCGGCCACGGCTGCGAGATGGCCGAAGCAAGCCATGTCACTCTCCGCTTCCGCGCTTCCTCGGTTCCGTTTCTCGCCGAGGCTTACCCTCTGGCAGAAGCCCGTGTGCTCCCCGGCTTGGTTGCCAAGACCTGGAAACTCCTGGCGCCCAAGATCGCCGTCAGCGCCTCGGTCGCGGAGCCCTTACGGAACATTTTGCTGGATCCGCAAACTTCGGGAGGATTGCTCACGGCGGTGCACCCGGATGACCTGGACCCTTTGCTTGAAGACTTGTCGTGCCGGGGAGTGAACGCAGCCTGTGTGGGAGGCGTCGAAGCAGCTCAGGATGTGAAAATCATCGTGGAGTAGGGCGGGGAACTACCCCCCTACATCTACGGCTATCTTCAATGATTTCAAGAACTTGGCATCTTCAGAGGTAATGCGCAGGCGCACCGGGTCCTCTACTCTCGGAGCTGTGGAAATGATCTCGTCTTCGCCCTTCCCCCTGCGGTTGAACCCGATGGTCGCATCGATGATCAGGAAAGCCTCATAGCCAGCTTCGTGAATGCAGCGGATGGAATCGTTGATTCTCGCAGACTCACTCAGGGTCTCGTTGATTGCCTCCTCCAGGTTTTTCATGAGGCGTCTGATTTCAGCGTCCGGCATCTGGCACTCCCGAACCCCGCGCCAATATTTTTGATATTTCGCAGGGATCGATGGCATCATGGCTGCGCGTGCCACCATCTTAGAAAAGCGCGCATGTGCTGTCAAGAAGGAACATCGAATGGAGCAAAAGGACATGTATCATCCTCACCCGCACTGGGGTGAGATCTCGGAGAAGGCCGGCGAGTACCCTTTCACGCGCGGCATCTACCCCAACATGTATCGCGGGCGCCTGTGGACCATGCGGCAATATGCCGGCTTCGGCTCTGCAGAGGAATCCAACCTGCGATACCGCTACCTACTCGAGCACGGCCAGACGGGCCTCAGCATTGCTTTCGATCTTCCCACCCAGATCGGGCTCGATCCGGACCATCCGCTGGCGGCCGGCGAAGTAGGCAAGGTGGGCGTCTCGATCGCCTCGTTGCGCGACATGGAGACCCTGCTGGGCGGCATTCCCTTGGACCGCGTCTCGATCTCCATGACGATCAACAGCACTGCGGCGATTCTTCTGGCGATGCTGCTCAGCCTCGCCCGCCGCCAAGGCGTCCCTTGGGCTGCGCTGCGAGGAACGATTCAGAACGATATCCTGAAAGAGTATATTGCGCGCGGCACGTACATCTATCCACCCGCCCCCTCGCTGCGCATCACGACCGACATTCTCAGCTTTTGCTGCCGGGAGATTCCCAACTGGAACCCGATCTCCATAAGCGGGTACCACATCCGCGAGGCCGGCTCCACCGCGGTGCAAGAGGTTGCCTTCACTCTGGCCGACGGCATCGCATACGTTCAGAGCGCGCTCGATGCCGGCCTGCGGGTCGACGACTTTGCCGGCCAACTCTCCTTCTTTTTCAATGCCCATAACAATTTCCTGGAGGAGATCGCCAAGTTTCGCGCAGCGCGCCGCCTCTGGGCCCGGATCATGCGCAAGCGCTTCGGTGCAGAGAACCCGCGCTCTTGCATGCTTCGCTTCCACACGCAGACCGCCGGCAGCACGCTCGCGGCGCAACAGCCCGAGAACAACATCGTGCGGGTCACAATTCAGGCGCTCGCCGCCGTCCTGGGCGGGACTCAGTCGCTGCACACCAATTCGATGGACGAAGCGCTGGCCTTGCCCAGCGCCACGGCGGCACGCACGGCGCTGCGCACGCAGCAGATTCTGGCGTATGAAAGCGGTGTCGCCAACTCCGCCGATCCGGCGGGAGGATCCTATGCCATCGAGCAGATGACGGACGAAATCGAAGCCGAAGCAGCGCAGTACCTTCTCAAGATAGACTCGATGGGCGGAATGCTCCAAGCCATCGAGCGCGGCTATGTCCAGCGCGAGATCCAGGAATCGGCCTATCTCCTTCAAAAGCGAGTGGAGTCGTGCGAGAATGTCATCGTCGGCGTGAACCGCTTCGCCAGCTCCGAATCCCACCCCATTGAGATCCTGATGGTCAACGAGCAGGTGGGCCAGGATCAGTGCCGCCGGCTCGCGCAGTTGCGCACGGAACGTGACGGGGCCGCGACGCGGCGAGCGCTCCACAGGCTGCGCACGGCAGCCTGCGGACCCGAAAACCTCATGCCCCCCATCCTTCAGGCGGTCGAAGTGCTGGCCACGGTGGGCGAAATCTCCGATTGCCTTCGCGGCGTCTTCGGCGTCTACGAGGAATCTGTGACTCTTTGAAATCAGTGTCGAGTGACGACGGACGAATGAAGAATGACGGAGGCATACTTGCCACTCTTCATTATCGAATCAGAATCAGCTCCCTCTGCGGTGAGGAGAGGTACTCTGCGCCCGATGCGGTCACAACGACCATCTCTTCGATCGTGGCGATGCCGCGGCCGGGAACCGTCAGCCGCGGCTCGATGGTAAATACCATGCCCGGCTCGAGGCGCGCAAAAGGCTTGCGCGCATACTTTTCCCACGCCGGACCCAGAAGCGCTGTGCCGTCGTGCGCAAAACGCCCGACCTGATGGCCCAAGGCATGCGGGAACTCGGCATAGCCGGCGGCGGTGATCCTGCCCCTGGCGACCGCATCGATCTCAATCCCCTGCACACCTGGCTTCATAGCCTTGCGACTGTGCTCGATCGCATCGACGAGCGTCTCGAATCCCTTCTTTACCTCCGGCGGCGGCTCGGCTTCCCTCTCCTCCAAGACGTAGAAGGTTCTCTGCAAATCCGAACAGTACCCCTGGTATTTCACTCCGAAGTCCATGTTCAGAAGATGTCCGGTTTCGACGCGACGGTCCGTGGGTGCGTAATGAGCGCCCGCTGTTTCGGGTCCGGTAAAAACGGCAGGGCAATGCGACGGCTCCCAAGCGCACTCGAGCTCGGCCCGATCCACCTCGGACTTCATGAAAGCGGCAATCTCACGTTCCGTCTTCCCGGGTGAGATGAATCCCGCAACCCTGGCAAAGATCTCTTCGGTGCTCTTGATGGCTTGCCGTATCCATGCCAGCTCTGTTGGAGTCTTCCGCTCCCGCAGCGCGGATACGATCGCTTCTGCCGAAATGACGCGATTTTCGCATCCCAATTCGCTCAGGAGGCTGATGAGCGTGAGGTACATGCCGTGCGTGATGCCGTCACAGATCTCGCTTCCCTCGGAGTAGTTGACGGCTATGGAGGACGGGTTGAGTCTCCGCATGAGGTCGAGGAATGGCTCACGGATCCCTTTCACGAATCCGACGACCTGCCGGTAAGCCCCCGTGTCCTCGATAGTCCTCCGATCGTACTCGCCGCAGATCACGTACGCTTCCCCGGCAGAGGTCAGGATCACCGCCGTATGCCAGGTGACGTCCGCGCTGAGCAGATAGTCAAGGGCCGGATCGCCGTTGATCGCGCTCTCTCGGACGAACGTTATCCAACAGTCGATGTTTTGCTCCTTCAGGATGGCGACAGCCTGCGCAACCTTTTCCTGGATCAGCATCATCTTTTTTTCTCCCAACCAAACGAACCGCAAGGACCGCTAAGGCTCTGTAGACCAGTTCCCATAAGATTAACACAGGACTGCCATGGCGGAGTTGCGATTCCTGTTTCCCCTCATGCCATGTAAAATCATTGCAAAAACTCGGTGACAGGCACTGAATTGCCTGAAGAAGGCTGCCTCCGCGCAAAACCAATTCCGCAATTCGGTGCCTGTCAGCGAGTTTTTGACCGATTTTGGCGCCCGGGCGGGGGATGGGGTAGTTAATTGAAACCTTTTTCGGCCGCATTTCGTACTAATGGCGATACTGCTGGAGGCGTTAGATGAGCAAGAAAAAGAAGATATGGATCGTCTGCAGTGCGGGCGTTGCGCTGGTCCTCATTGTATTTTTCAGCATCCGCGCCACACGCACGGATGATGTGCTTGTGCAAACTGCCAAGGTCATCCGCAAGGATGTTCTGAAGGCACAGGTTTCTGCGAGCGGCCAGATCCGCGCTAAGGAATACGTCGACCTTCAGGCCGAAATTGCCGGAGTTGTGACCGATCTCCCGGTGCACGAAGGCGACAAGGTGAAGAAAGGCGACGTCCTGCTCAAGATCGATCCTGTGCAGAGCGAAGCGGTAACCAACGCCAGTCAAGCGCAATACGACGCTTCCAGGCAAGACCTGCGGGCGCAAGAGTTTCAGATTGCGAATGCCGCGCACAACATCGCCAATGCGAGATCTCAGCTGACATCGGCCCGCGCACAGGCGGAGAGAGCCCTGGCCGATTTGGTTCGGACCCAGAACAGTTTTAACCGGAGCCAGCAGCTCAATGAAGATGGCCTCATCTCACGTGAGGAGTACGAGCAGGCGCAGAACAACCTGAACGCCGCAAAGTCGCAGTATGCAGTGGCCAAGGAGCAGGTTGCGCAGATGGAGACCCAGATCAAGATCTCGGAGAACAGTCTGCAGCAGATGAAAAACAACAATGACGCAGCCCAGACCCGATTGCGGACACAGGAAGCGAACCTGGACCAGGCGACCGACAATCTGAGGAAGACCACCATTCCATCTCCTCTAAGCGGCGTTATCACCCAGCTGCTGGTCCACAAAGGTGAGCGGGCAGTGCCCGGCACCCTGAATTCTCCTCAGGCAACCCTCATGACCATTTCTGACCTGAGCGTGATTCAGACGGAGCTCAAGGTGGATGAGACCGACATCGTCAGCCTGGCCATTGGGAATGCCGCGCAGGTTAAGGTGGATGCGATTCCAGATGTTGTGTTCGATGGGGAAGTCACAGAGATTGGAAACAGTCCCATCAAGGCGGCTGGGGCTGCGCAGGAGGAAGCGAAGGACTTCAAGGTGATCGTGACGGTCAAGAGCCCGTCTGACAAGATTCGGCCCGGAATGTCGTGCACCGCAGACATCATCAGCGATACCAGAACCAACGTGCTGGCGATTCCGATCCAGGCGCTGACGATCCGGGAGGTTGAGGTGGACAAAAACGGCAATTACATCGAGCCGGATCTCAGCAAGCCGAAGAAAACGGAATCCATTGCCCAGGCCGATGCCTCACAAGGCAAAATTAACAAGAAAGAACTCGAGGGGGTCTTCGTAATTAGTAAAGACAATCGTGCAAGATTCCGTCCCGTAAAAACGGGGATAACCGGAGAGTCGGAAATTGAGGTAAAATCGAACCTGAAGGAAGGGGAGGTTATCGTATCAGGGAGCTTTCAGACTTTACGCACTCTCAAGGACGGAGCTTTCGTCAAAGTCGAGACCAGCACCAAGCCGGAGACAACCAAATCGCCAAGCTGAGCAATGGCTATAGCGCTTCGAGGAATGACATGAGTGGAAGCAACGGAGACACGAAACAAAACAACGTTTTAATTAGAACCGAAGATCTTGTGAAGATTTACCAGATGGGCACCGAGCAGGTCCATGCCTTGCGCGGCGTAACCTTTGAGATCTATCGTGGGGAATATGTGGCCATCATGGGGCCGTCCGGTTCCGGGAAATCCACGATGATGAACCTGATCGGATGCCTGGATACGCCGACGAAAGGGAAGTATTACCTTAATAGGCGCCTGGTCTCGGAAATGAACGACGACGAACTGGCTTATATTCGCAACAAGGAAATCGGCTTCGTGTTCCAGACCTTCAACCTGCTGGCACGCGCCAGCGCGCTTCACAACGTGGAGCTCCCGTTGATCTACAACGGCACACCGGCGCACGAGCGCAAGGAACGCGCCATCAAAGCGCTGCAGTCGGTCGAGCTCGGTGAGCGCATGTACCACAGACCAAACGAGTTATCCGGAGGTCAGAGACAGCGTGTCGCCGTCGCCCGCGCCCTTGTGAACAATCCCTCCATCATTCTGGCGGACGAGCCGACCGGGAACCTGGATTCGGCAACCAGCATGGACATCATGCGACTCTTGGACCTGCTGCACGAGAAGGGTCACACGATCATTCTGGTCACCCACGAGCCGGATATCGCGCTGCACGCCTATCGCGCGATCCGGCTGCTCGACGGCCAAATATCCAGCGACGAACCTGTTCCGCACTAGCACTGGCGAACATACCAGCCCATGATACGAAGAAGCGGGCGGCCCTTGCGCGCACTTGCCGAGGGACGCCCGCTCTTGTTCGCTGCCGGTTGCGTCTTGTTAGGGTTCCTGAGATTCAACAGAAATCATCGCAGAGATCGCCGCAAGCACTCACGGAAATAATAGTTCCTACTCCGCAGTAACATCTCGTTGCCTAACTCAGGATTGCCCAAAACCCCATTTTCAGCAGAACCCACAGGATCCATAGACCTACAATGGGAATCGCGGCTTTCCGCGCCGTGAGCTTCTTCTCCGACACCGCTGCAAATCCCAGCGATAGGAGGACAATCGTCCAGATGGAGAACAGGTCGACCGAGGAGAGGAGGCTGTTCAGTACGGGGTGCGTATTGAAATCCACCAGCAGGCCGAGATTGCTCACTACGTTGTTGACAGGATTAACATCTAGATCCGCGGGATTTTTCACAAACATAAAGAGTATGCTCAGCAATGTCACCACAATCCCCGGCGGGCCCATTCCCCAGAGGGCTGCTGTAAACGATTTCCGGAAGGAGATCCCTGCCCCCGTCACCAGGAAGGCGAGCAGGAAGATAACAGCCACCAGAAGATACATGACATAGATCATCAGGGGGGTAAACACGATTGGGGAATACTTCCGCCAGAAGGTGCGTGGCTGCAATGCCTGTTTCTCGGCTTGCGCCTCGGCTTGCGCCATCTGCTCCGCATTCAGGAATTTCTTCAGAACGGGTTCGAACATGGCCAGGCCTTTTCTCGCGGCGTCGGCAGGGTCCATACGCCACTGCAGCGTATAGCTCGCGCCGATGGCGACAAGGCTCATCAAGAGAAAGATGCCGAGCCATGATCGTTTCCGGCTGATGTCTTCAAACGTTTTGGCCGGCTCGAAATAGATGCCCGACAGCCGTTGAAAGAAGCTCATTTGAGCTGTGCCGGCATCGGCAGCAACGCTCGCATTTGTCTCAGGGCTATCCATGAAATCCTCCTTCCAAAGATTTGTCACATTTGTACGACAATTCCCTATCTTCCGTATACAAAAAACACGCCGCCTTCCCAGTTTGGCTTAAACGAAGCGCGGGGCGTTCCTCCCTGCAGCGGGCAAACACCTTCGGGCAGCGCGGATGGAAGGGGCATCCCGGAGGCGGCGCGGCAGGGGAAGGCACGTCACCGACTAAAACCGGTTTCTTGCTGCCCTGCTCGGGATTCAGGACCGGTATGCTCTCGAGCAGCGCCTGGCTGTAGGGATGCATCGGTCCACGGAAAAACTCCGCCGCAGGAGCTTCTTCGACGATGCGGCCCAGATACATGACGGCGACGCGTGTGCACAAGTACTGAACCGTGGGCAGCGAGTGTGAGATCAGGATCAGTGTAAGTCCGAGGCGCTGTCGAAGATCTCCTAGAAGGTTCAAGATCTGCGCCCGAACGGAGGCATCCAGAGCTGAGACCAGTTCGTCGGCGACCAGCAGCCGAGGCTTGAGTGCCAGGGCCCGCGCGATCGCGACGCGCTGCTGTTGTCCTCCGCTTAGTTCCGCGGGGCGACGGTCGGCCAGGCTGCGGTCCAGGGCCACTTCGTCGAGCAACTCCAGCGCCCGCTCCTCACGGCTAGGCCCACCGCTCAGCCTGTGAACCTCGAAGGGCTCCGCCAGAATTTCGCGCACCCTCATGCGTGGGTCGAGGGAGCCGAAGGGATCCTGGAAAACCATTTGAAACTCGCGGCGCCGGGCGCGCAGTTCAGCCGGCGAAAGGCGGAGCAGATCGCAGCCGTCGAAGAAAACGGAGCCGGCATCAGGCATCAGCAGGAGCAGGGCGCAGCGGGCGAGCGTTGTCTTCCCACAGCTGGATTCTCCCACCAGCCCCACCGTGTTGCCCTGCTCAACCGTCAGATCGACACCGGCCAGGGCGCGGACACTGCGACCTTTCTGAAGCAAGCCCGTCCCAAAGCTCTTCCGGAGACCTCGGACTTCGAGGATAGGCACCATTACGAATCCCGTGTCGGTTTCAGGCATGCGGCCCAGTGGTTGTCGGAGATCGTTGCGGGTGGCGGCACGCTTATGGTGCAAGCGGGGTCCGCTTTTAGACAGCGAGGCGCGAAGCAGCATCCTGGCAACTCCTGCCCACCCGCCGGAGGTGAACCCGCGATGGCGGCCAGAGGTTGCTGATCCCACCGGTGATACAGGTCCGCCTGGCACCGAATCAAGGACGCGGCATAAGGATGCGCAGGCCGTCTGAAAACGTCCAGTGCTCTGCCGGATTCGACCAGGCGACCATGGTACATGACCGCCACGCGGTCCGAGACCTCGGACACAAGGGCCAGGTCATGACTGATCAGCAGCAGGGCCAGACCATAGCGTTGCCGCATCTCACGGAGAAGCTCCAGTATCTGCGCCTGAATGCTGGGATCCAACGCACTGGTGGGTTCGTCCGCGATGAGAAGCCTGGGCTGATTGCAGATTGCGATTGCGATCGCGACCCGCTGGCACATGCCACCGGACAGCTCGCTCGGGTACCGGCGCAGATAAAAGCTGGGCTCAGATATTCCCACGTCGGCAAGCAGCGCAGCCGCCGTCTCGCGGGCGGCTTTCCTGCTCATCCGTTGATGCGCGCGCAACGCCTCCGTCAATTGGGAACCGACGGTCAATATCGGGTTGAGCGCACCGCGGGTGTCCTGAAAGACGATCCCGATCTTTCTGCCGCGCACCGCATTCCAGGAGCGCCGATTCGCCAGTGAAAGCGGCAATCCTTCAAAGCGAATCTCGCCGGCTGCGGCCCGTCCGCTGCTCTCCAGCAACCCGAGGAGTGCAAGCGCGACACTCGATTTGCCGCTCCCGGTCTCGCCAACGAGGGCGAGCGATTCACCTGCTGCCAGCTCGAGAGAAAGATCGCGCACGGCGCGGATCGGCCCCGAAGCAGTGTGATAGAAGACTGAGAGTTTTTCGACCTCCAGAAGAGCCATGTCGCTTTCGGATCGCGGATTCGAAACCAGGACCGAGGCCGCGCACCGCAAAGGGCGCAAAAAGCTCCAGGAGATTTCCTCAAGTCCTTTGTGGTCTTGGAGGTCCTGGTGACCTAAAAAAGCTGGCTGCCCAAGAAGCGCGCCTGGCCCCGAAGCTCACCTTCGATGCGGAGCAGCTGATTGTACTTCGCCACGCGATCGGTCCGGCTGGCAGATCCGGTCTTGATCTGTCCCGCGTTGCAGGCGACGGCAAGATCGGCGATGAAGGCGTCCTCCGTCTCACCGGACCGGTGCGAGATCACCGTGGTATAGCTGTCGCTCTTTGCCAGCTCAATGGTATCCAGCGTTTCGCTTACCGTGCCGACTTGGTTCAGCTTGATCAGAATGCTGTTTGCTACGCCGTCGGCGATGCCGGCCGCGAGGCGCTGGGAGTTCGTCACGAAGACGTCGTCACCCACAAGCTGAATTTTCTCGCCGAGTGCTTCGGTCAGTGCAATCCAACCTTGCCAGTCGTCTTCGGCCATGCCGTCCTCGATCGATACGATCGGGTATTGCTGCGTCCAGCGCTCGTACAGCTGGATCATCGGCTCGGCCGTCAGACGTGCGCCGCTGGACTTCCTAAAGAAGTACTTTCCCTCTTCGTACATCTCGCTCGCGGCAACATCGAGGGCCAGATAGATCTGATTGCCTGGCTTATATCCTGCTTTTTCGATGGCTTCCAGCATCATGTCGAGGGCTTCCTCACATGATTTCAGGTTGGGTGCGAAGCCGCCTTCATCGCCGACGCTGGTTGAGTATCCCTTCTTCTTGAGAACACCCTTCAGGGCATGGAAAGTTTCGACGCCCATGCGCAGGCTCTCGCCGAAACTCTTTGCACCGGCAGGCACGATCATGAATTCCTGGGGATCGAGGTTGTTGTCGGCGTGCGCCCCGCCGTTGATGATGTTCATCATGGGCACGGGGAGGATGCAGGCGTTGGTGCCGCCGAGATAACGGTAGAGCGGCATCCCGAGCGCCGCTGCGGCAGCGCGGGCGACGGCCATGGACACACCCAGGATGGCATTCGCACCCAGACGGCCTTTATTCGGCGATCCGTCCAGGTTGATCAGGATCTGGTCGATGGCCCTTTGCGGAAAGGCATTCTCGCCGATCAGGGCCGGGGCGATGATATTGTTGATGTTTTCGACGGCCCGGAGCACGCCCTTGCCCGAATACCGAAGCTGGTCGCCATCGCGAAGCTCCACCGCCTCATGGACACCTGTGGAGGCGCCGGAGGGCACGGCAGCACGGCCGCGGAAGTCTCCGTCGAGCGTGACGTCCGCCTCGAGCGTCGGGTTGCCTCTGGAATCCAGGATCTCTCTGGCTGCAATCGAACGGATAGGATTTATCATTTCTCGCTCCCGGATGAAAGCGGGATCTGCCCCGATGGTTGTTTCTAGAACTGCTACATATAGCATAGTCAACGGGTGCTGCATCTGCAACATTCAAAATCCCCAGCGGGGCTTCAGACACTCTCGCTTTGACAGCGGCGGGGGGCTGTGTTAGTTTCTGCCTCATCTGCCGGAGGTGCTCATGAAGCTATCATCCCGGTTAGTGGGCGAGGTCACGATCCTTGACGTGGAAGGGAAGATCCTTCTCGGCGAGGGCGACATCGAGATCAAGCAGGCGGTGGACGAACTGCTGGCGCACGGGCGGAAAAACTTCCTCCTGAACTTGGCTAAGGTCCCCTACATCGACAGCGCTGGCCTGGGCCAGATCATCCGATGTTTTACGGCCATCCGGAAAGCGGGCGGGGCACTCAAGCTCCTGTCCCCTAACCCAAGAGTGATAGATCTCCTCACCGTCACCAAACTGGTCAACGTTTTTGACTGGTATAATCAAGAATCGGGTGCCCTCAGCAGTTTTGTGTCGAAATCGACTTCGTGAGGCGCCCCGGCATCCACTGTTTCGGATCTGATCCACAAAAAGATGTTTGCCAATAAGCTGCGTATCTCTGCCGTGGGCCTCGTGCCCGCAACACTCGTATGGATGACGGTATGCTGGTGTCATCCTTTTCTTGCCCCGATGCTGATGGCCCAGCGGATGGATGACAGCCTTGTGGCAAAACACGTGCACATCCGCATCCCGGTCGAGCGCCAGTGGCTTGGGAGAAGTTCCATCAGCGATCTGGAACGATCTTGGGAGTTCATCCGGGCTGCAGCCGGGGGACGGCTGCCGGGCCGGGTTTTGATTGTGATTGAGTGGCAGGACGACACGGCGTCTGTCGACTCGGAGAACAGCACCATCTCGATCGGCATGAGCAATCCGGCTGCTGCGACGGACATGAAGGGCTTTCTCCTTCACAGTGCAACTCGTGAACTGGCCCGCTTGGCCCTGATCAACCTCTCGGGCAACGGCGCTTCCAGAGAGGAAAACCGTTTTCTGCTGGAAGGAATGTCGGAGATGCTTGCGCATGAGTTCTCCCATTCGGTCAAGAGGCTGGGTGCGGCATGGGCAATCTGCTATTACCTTGACCGGATGAATCCTCTTGGATTGACGCAATTGTCCGGCAAGCCCGAACTATCCGGCAGTAACCATGATCTCCGCGCCGCAGCGCCCGGGATCACGCTGCTCACGGTCTGCCATGAACTTTACGGGCGGCAGCGGGTGTTGAAATTGTTCGAGTCGCTGGCCAGAAAAAACCTGGAAGAAAGTCTGGCTGCCGCTTTGAAGTCTCCCGCTGCCGTGGAGACTGAGTGGCTCAATCGAGTGCGTAGCTACAAGCCGGCTGATGTCTCCATTACAACGGAGGACGAGGCGCCGGCGCTGGATCGAGTCGTCTTCGTTCCGGACCGCGGGAAGCCCGGCTCGCCTCTCGCAATGCAGCTTTTCACGCATGACCGCTCTAACGATCTTTCTGCGGCAGGAATCTTCGTCATCGATGAACCGAGCGGCAAGGTATTGCAGGGGCGTGAAGCCAGAGCAGCGGAGGGCCAGTGCACGCAGTTTGAGATTCCCATCGATGCGGCGCGCCAGGAGGGGCAGTACGGGCTGCGCATAGTCGCAATAGACGAAGGAGGAAACGTCCGCAACTGGGAAGCCTTCTATTCAGTGGCGCGCTAGCTTCTTCTTCATCTGGTCCGTGACGCGGGCAATCGCCTCCTTCAAGGCGGGCGACGGACTCAGCTCATTGGCTTTCTGGTACGAGTTTGACGCCAGACCCCACTTCTTCTGCTTTTCATAGACGAGACCCAGCCGCTCGAGGATACCTGCATTGCTGGGCAAAAGACTCAGGGCTTGAGTGTAGGCTTTTTCCGCTTCGGGATACTTGTTCAGGAAAAGATAAGCTTCGCCGGTATTGTAATACACATAACCGTCGTTCGGAGTGTACGTTCCGGCTTTGGCCAGCAAGTCGAGGGCCTGGCTGTACTGCTTGGCCGCCAGGGCCGAGGCGCCCTGTTTGAGGTAGATCTTCCCAAGGAATCCGGTCGAAAAGCTGTCGTCGGGCTTGATCGTCAGTGCCTTCTGCAGCGCCTGAAGGGCTTCATCGTAGCGATTCAGGTTGTAGTAAGACACGCCGAGTTGGTAGTAATCGGCCCAGTCGGTGGCTTTGATGCGGATGGCACCCGTGAGATCGTCGATCGCCTGGTCATACTTCTGCTGGCGGAAATACGCCGCTCCCCTTACATGGTGCAACATGTAGAGGTCGTCCGATTCCTTGGCGAATTGCTCCCCTTGGTGGAGGCTCTGGATGCAGTTGTCGGGTTTATCGCTGTTGAGGTAGGCAAGCGCCAGGCCTTGATACGTGGCGAATTCCGTGGACTTGAGCTGAACGGCGCGGCCAAACTCGGAAATAGCCAAAGCGTTGTTTTTCAGCTTCAAGTAGCAGAGCCCGGCGAGGCGATGGCCGGGTTCCCAGTCGGGGTTCTTATCGAGGTCCGGCTTCAACTCCTGAAGCGCCTTATCGAATTGGCCTTGCTTGTAGTACTGGACTGCCTTTATGTAGTCCGCCCTTGCCGGCGACGCTGCGAGGAACACGCATACAGCGACAGCAATCCATACGCAACAACGCACATTTTTCATTGGCCACTTTCCCATGCAAAAACTCCCCCAACGTAATGACGACACGTACATCGATTTCTCCCGCTATAAAGAGTACGGCAGCCGCCCCCGGGTTTCAGCGGCGCAGGCTCGCGGCTAGAATGTATTTACCACCGTGAGACAAGTCAAGCAACCCTGATGCAGTTGACGATTGACGAATTGAGGGTTTTCATTCGTCAATGGTCATTCGTCAAGCGTGAGGCGGTCAGCGAGGTTTGATTCTCAGGCGTTTCAGCTTTTCGCTGAGGGTTGTCGGATTGACCGAAAGCAGCTCCGCCGCCTTCTTCTGATTCCAATCCGTCTTTTCCAGTGCGGTCATAATCAGGGTCTTTTCGAAGTCCCCCACGCGTTCTTTCAGGGGAAGATTGTCCTCGAGAAAAGCGCTTGAAACACGCGCTTGGGCCGTGGTGACGTTTTTGGGGAAAAGATCCCCGCTGATGACATTGCCGGGGCAGAGGACGACGGCGCGCTCCAGGACGTTCTCGAGCTCCCGTACGTTACCGGGCCAGTCATAGTCCATGAGAATCTTGATGGCTGCCGGATCCACGGGGCACAGGCCCTTGTCGTTTTCATCGCAATACTTCTTGATGAAGTGATCGACGAGCAGAGGAATATCCTCAGTGCGCTCGCGCAGGGGCGGCAGCTTGATCACAATCACGTTGAGCCGATAGTAAAGATCGTCGCGGAAGGTCCCATTGGCGACTGCCGCCTGCAGATCGCTGTTCGTGGCGGCGATGATGCGCACGTCGACTCTTATGTTCTCCAGTCCGCCTAAGCGGCGAAACTCCCGCTCCTGGATCACACGCAGCAATTTGGCTTGCATCTCGAGCGAGATGCTTGCGACCTCGTCGAGGAAAATCGTTCCTCCATCCGCTACTTCGAACAACCCTTTCTTGGCACTCGTGGCGCCCGTGTAGGCGCCCCGGACGTGGCCGAAGATCTCGCTTTCGAGAAGCTCGGACGGGATATTTCCGCAGTTGATCGCTACGAAAGGAGCATCGGCCCGGGTGCTTGCGGCGTGTATCGCTTTGGCAACCAGCTCCTTGCCGGTTCCACTCTCCCCCTGAATCAGTACGGTACTGCGGCGCGGCGCCACCTGAGAAATGAGAGTGAAGATCTGCTGCATCGGCGCGCTCTTGCCGATGATGTTCCGATAGCTGAACCGCTGTTGCAGAGAGTTCCTCAGCCTTGCGTTTTCATCGCGCAAGCGGCGCTGCTCTATGGCATTCTTGACCGCCACCAGGATCTCATCATTCTTGAACGGCTTGGTGATGAAGTCGAAGGCTCCGAGCTTGGTGGCACGCACGGCCTTCTCGATCGATGCGAAAGCCGTGAGAACGACGGTCGCCGGGCTGTTTTCTCTGCTCTGAAAAGCCTCGAGCACCTGCAAACCGTCTATGCCCGGAATCATGAGATCCAGCAGTACAACATCGTAGTCCCCTTCCTGCACCATTTCGAGCGCCTGGGTGCCGGTTTCCGCCAGATCCACGAGATACTTCTCTGCGCTCAGCAGGGTAGAGAGGACGTCGCGCACGACCTCCTCGTCATCGACCACGAGTATGCGGCCTGTGTCGTTCATTGCTGCAGTGCTTGCCGGGTGGGCAACCTCAGCCTGAAATGGGTTCCTTTGGCTGGGACGCTGTCGACGGATATCCTGCCGCCATGTTCCTGGACGATGCCGTAGGTTACGGCGAGGCCGAGTCCCATGCCCTTGCCGGCGCTCTTCTTGGTGGTGAAAAACGGATCGTAAATCTTCCGGATGTTTTCGGCAGTGATGCCGACGCCTGAATCGTGGATGTCCACCACGACCATTCCATCATTTTTTGAAGTTTCGACTTTAAGTGTGCCTCCGGATGGCATGGCATCTTTGGCGTTGAGGAACAGGTTCACAAACACCTGCTGCAGCTTGCCTACGTTTCCATAAACCGTCGGGATGGATTCGTCGGGGGAATACACGACATTCACATGGTTCAGCCTGAACTGATGTTCCAGTAGGGAGAGGCTTTCGCGAATCAGGCGGTTCAGATCCAGGTCCTCGAACTCGCTCCCGTTCATGCGGGCGAAATTCAATAGCCCGTTTACGATCTCAGCGGCCCGAAACGTCTGCTTCTCGATCTTTTCCAGAATCGGCTTGCGGGCGTCACCGGCAGGGGTTTCTTTCAATAGCATCTGGGCATAGCTCGATATGCCCGTAATCGGAGTGTTGACTTCGTGGGCGATGCCGGCGGCCAGCAGCCCAATGGAGCTCAGTTTTTCTGCCTGCAGCAACTGGGCCTCGAGACGAACCCTGTCGGTAATGTCGTCCATCACGATCAGGCAGCCGGAGTTCAGATCCATGGAATCGAGCAGTGGGATCACGCTCAGGTCGACGATCAGTTTCTCGCTTCTGCGGTTTTCGACGTATTGCTTGAAAATGTTGCCGGCCGACTTGAGTTCCCAGCCTGTTGTTCCAGCAGCCTCTTGCATTGAGGCGACCACATCCCTGCCCAGCAGGTCCTCGACATGGCAGCCGGCAGTCTGCTTGCGGCTGATCCCATAGAGCTCCTCAAACGCCCGATTGCAGGAGGTGATCCTGCCGTCCAAATCGAGCGCGAGCACCGCGACGTTGATGCTTTCGATGATATTTTCCGTGTAAATCTTGAGCCGTTCGAGCTCCAGTGCCTTGGTTTCGACGGAGCGGTAGAGATTGGCATTTTCCAGCGCGATGCTCGCATAGCCGGCGAGGGCATCCAGAAGGTCAAGATCCTCCGTCGAGAAATGCCCGTTTTGCGGGAGCTGTCCCAGGCCGATCACACCGATGCGCCTTCCCCGCAATCTCAGGTCCTGGAAAAAGTGCAGCCCTTTCGCGGCCAGAGCGGCGGGCGCCCGTCGCAGGCTGTTTCCTCCTTGCGCGAGATCCAGGTCGTCCGCCAGCGTGCCAAGGCCAAGATCGGCTTCTTCCAAACACCATGCGTCCGCCACAGGCGTGTGCAGTCCCATCGCGTCCGCCAGGCGAAAGCGCTCGCGGCTTGCAGGATCAACGAGGAACAAGGCGAGTTTGTCGATTTGAAAGGTCTTGGCAATCCGCTCGAGAATCCTGCGGGTCAGGTGCGGCAAGCTGATTTCGGTGCTCAGCGTGTGAGCGAAATCGAGGAGGCTGGCCCGATCGTCGAACTGCTCTTTGTAAAAAAAGCGGTCCAGCCGCCCCTGAATCGAGTTTCGGAGCGGCGCGAACATCATGGCAATTGCCAGAGCGGCGATGCAGACGATCGCGAAATCGGCTTCGGGAACGATCGACTCCAGCCATCTTCCCAGCACCAGTACAAAGACCAGATAGAGAGCCAGCAAAAGTGAACTGGCCGCCAGGTAGGCCGCGCTGCGGCGCACGATCGCCTCGACATCCAGCAACCGGTAGTGAAGAATGGCGTAGGCGAACGACAGAGGAATCAGGCCTAGAAACAGTTGCGAACAAAGCATCGCGAAGCTGGCGCGCGCGCCGACGAGCACTGGCAACACATAAATGACGACAAATGGCACAATACCGGCGAACGTCCCGTAGCTGACCCACTTCATCTGCTGACGTGTCGTCAGATCCTGGGCCGCCAGCTTGCGGCGCAGGAGAATGAATGCTCCGATCAAAAGGCCGGCGCATAGGTAAACGAGGTGAATGCGGTCGATGAGCGCACTCGAACGGGCGTTGCGCGGCAGGCCAACATTCGCCAAATGGCCGGTCCACCATAGCACCTGTATGATACCCAGGACGACAACCGGGACATAAAGAAGCGGCGCCTGGCTGCGTGCAGGTTTGGGATCGACCGGAAAACGCAGGCAGAAGTGGAGGAAAAGAGCCGGAATCAGCAGTATGGCTAAGACCGACAGCGCGTAAACCAACACGTCCAGAAGCCCAATTCTCGCCGTGTAACTGTACAAGTACAGGACAAAGGCAGTCACGCAAATGAGGTAGAAATGGAATGCGCGCGACAGGCGGCCACCGCGGCTGATAACGAATATTCCTATGCCCAGGTAGAGAAAAGCCAGAACAATCCGGAGTGCGTCCTGGGGTTTCAGAGATGCCTCGGGAGCCAGTTGCAGCGTTACCTCGTGCATCCTGGAGCCGGACATCAGCCCGTAGACGAGAGACCCATCCGGTCCCGTACGATACAAACTGTCAGAGTATTGGCCCAGGTTGACAATCGGACTGCCGTCAAGAGAATACAGTATGTCCCCCGGTCTGATGCCCGCCGTTGCGCCCGGGCCGCCTGGAGCTACCTCGGCCGCCTTCAATCCAGACTCCGACTCCACCCAGAAGACACCGTCGGTCGGGTCCTTCCAGGAGGCGCGATCGCGCAAGTTCAAAATGCCAATCGTCACCATAAAGATCGTCAGCAGTGTTATGGCGACGGTCTTGAAGGGCACGGGGAACGTATTCATCTTGAACTCTGGTAAGCGGGTAGACAGCCCAAAGTGTCGATAAGCAATATTCATACCAGGACTGGAGTGAGCCCATAGGCCCGCGCTCGCCCTAAACATTGATGATGCATGAGTTGCTCATAGGAGCCAGCGCAAGTTCTCGGCCCAGTCTCGCAGGACTTCAAGTGTTTGGATTGAAATCCAACATCTTGGATGCCAAGATCCTTGTCAGGACAAGTATAAAGCCATTGAATAGTTGGAGGCAAGAGGGGGCCTACAGGTGCCCTGAATCAGACAAAGGGAGAGAATTGGCGCAGAGAGCGAGACCACGTTACCAACGGGCGAGTCTCCATAAGCGCTAACTTAAGCCACTGCCTCCTCGTGGACTTGGACTTAGACTTGGACTTCGACTGGGATGTTCTTGTACTCGACACATTTCAGAGAGCATCCTAACGGTGGAGAGAATAAGCTGATCGGCTTGCTCGGAGCTAGAAAAAGTTGAGGTTTAAGCCGAAACGAAGGGTGCGCGGGTCACGGGTCAGGATGAGTTCCCCATCACTGGTTGGGATGTGGTTCCCCCCTTGATCGAACGGATTGCGAACGTAGATGAGAGCCTCCCACCGTCCCGGACAACCCATGAATTCCGGCACCGGTATGGCCTGCCTGAGAGAGAAGCTCATTCCTTTCGAAACGGCATCCATCCTGTCTGCGAACAGGTCGATAGGGCTGATCGGATTCCCGGGATACCAGCGCAAGGTTGCCTGCACGTGTGTTCGTGTCTGCGGGATCTTGGCTTCCAGTTGGCTGCTGATCGAGTGATAGTAAGAGCGTTGAATGAAATCCAGCAAGCGCGTCGCCATAAAGTCGCTTGGCACCAAGCGATTAAGGCTGGAGAGACCGGCTGCGGTGCCGTAATCGTAAGTGACCGAGCCTCGAACGGAGTCCATCAGCACGCGGGCAAAACCGATCCTGAGACCCTGCTGCGCATCCTGGTCGCCCTGGAGTTGAGCCGCACTCGACTTTTCGCCGTTCTTGGTGTTGATTGTCATGAGGAAGGGTGTGCCGGGCCCGTCCGTACGGTCGCGGTAAACCGATACTTCCAGAGTCGTATCTTCGGCCAGCTTCCTGGCTACCGAGAGTTCGGAGTGTCTGACTTGACTGATGCTGATCTGGCTGTTGATCTCGGAAATGTGCGCGGGCTCCAGGAGATTGATCGTCTCGCCGTCCGGCAGCTCAACGCTGTTATTGTCGCTGACGCGCTGGGACGTCATCAGGGTCTTCAGGAGCCAGCCATGATGCGGAGCAACGGCAAGCTGAAAGTAGGGGCTCCAGACGTTTTTTGTGGAGCCGTAGTTGATGTGGGACAAATCAAAGCCATATTCTAGCGCAAGCGTGTCGGAAAACCCTTTGCTGGCATGAAACCCCACGGCCAACGTTTCCACCCCGGAATCGCGCAGGGCGGGATCCTGATCGAAAAACACCGCGGGGCGAGCCAACGCTCGCATGCCGAGGCCCCCGAGGTTCAGACGACCATAGCCGACCGAAAGCTTCCAGTCCTGGTTCGGATCCGGGCGATAGTCAAAAGTGTTGCGCACTCTCCAGAGCGAGTCAGAGCCGGATCTAAGCTGCCCGGAAAAGATGATGCGGCCGCGCTGGCTGACCGGTTCGACAAAGGCGAAGTTGGAAGCGATGCCGGTGTCGCCACGATTTGGGTATTGTGCGTAATTGTTTTCGCCCAAAAGCTCGCTGGAAACAATGTTAAGAGTGCCGCTGCGATGGAAGACATCGGCGCGTTCCTCGGCCGTTGCTACTCCCGGAAGATCGCGAAAAATCAGGCGGCGGTCAGACGTGCTCCGCATCACGGTCTTGAGATCCCAGTTGCGCGGATCGTTGCTTGCGGAGATGAAGTCAAGCAACTGCTGGAGCACGAAATTAGCGGTTGTAGTCTTGCCGGAATCTATCGTCACACGGGGTGAATTGAGCACCTGGTAGCCGTATCTGCTTACCCGCATTGAATAGGAGCCGGGTGCGATATCGTTGAGGCTGTAAATCCCGAGCTGGTCGGATTTCGCAAGCGAAACGATCGCGCCGCGATCATCCTGTTTGAACAGTGCAATTACGGCGCCAACAAGGCAGCGACCCTCGGCCGTCATGACCGTTCCCGCGAGCGCTCCGTTTCCTTCGGCCGCGGCGGCGAAAGGAGCTGCTGCGGTGCATGCCAGAATAATCAGAGCGAGGGTGAGGGCAGATCGTCTCATAAATCTCTGTCCTGGCTGTCCCGGGCCACAAGGTTCGCGGACCCAATCTGGACAGCAGATTATCATGCAGGCACGAGCATGTCAACAAGCGCAACTCTTTCGGTCAGCTCAGATAAAGCCTGGCGGCGAGATGGTTTTCCAAGGGCTGCGGCGGTGAGCGCGCATCGCAACATGAAATCTCCAACCGCACCAAGATTCGAAGAAGTCTCTTCGCGGCCTTCTGGTCAGCGTCAGATGCTCGCGCTTGCGCGAACACAGGGGTGCAACCCGGATCAATGACTCGCGGCGGGGCCCAGATCGGAGTAGAGGATGCTGATGCGGCAGCGCACGGTGTCGTTAGGAAGGTTTTCAATAGCCATATCGTTCACGGTCAAAGTCTGACCGGGTTGGATCGTTTCGGGCACCAGTCGGGTTCGAGTGTCGATGACCTTTCCGTTGCCCCCGAGGCACGTCAGCTTCAGCATGATGTCACGGTAGGCGACAGTGCCGTGGTTGCGGATCACGACGTGAGCGTGGGCGCTGCGCCCAGCGGTTTTCGTCTGCCCCCGGCCGGAAGGAATAATCTCCACACGGGATTCTGTAGCATCGAGATCCTTCGGGCCAATTGCGCGAGTGGGGCTCAACCTAGCCGTCCTGACGATCTCAACAGGCGCTCGCGCCGTCTGTGCTTCTTCTTTGCGTGCCTTGAGGATGAGCCATACAAGCACGGCTCCGAGCATGAGCATCAAGCCCAAGAAGATCGACTTTCTAAACATGCGAATCTCCCAAAGTGATTGGCGAACGACCAGTGACGAGTTCTTCGCTTGTCATTATTTAATCGTCTGCAGGCCTGGCCCCTTTGTCCAGACGAGTTCGCCCTGGACTATGGTGGCGAGGCACTCGCCGGCGCCCTCCAGAAGTTGCGCCACCACGTTACGGTCGCTCACGTTTTCAGGCAGCCGAAGCACCGTCATGTCGGCCCAGTAGCCTCTTCTCAGGCGGCCGAGCACGCCGCCGAAATCGAGCGCAACCGCGCCGTTCAGCGTAGCCATGCGCATGATTTCGTCGCACTTCAAGTCCTTGCGGGTCTGGAACAGGAAGCGCATTTCATCCAGAATGCTCAAGGAATCGTTGCTGGCCAGCGAGTCGGTGCCCAGTGCTACGTTGATCCCCATATCCAACAACTGCCGCACCGGATGAGGCTCGTGGCCGAAGAAGGCGTGGCTGCGCGGGCAGTAGACGACGCTGCAGCTTCGGCTCAGAATTCGAGACATCGAATCTCCGTCCAGATAGTTGCAATGGACGAGGATGGCAGGGCGCTCGAGAACGCCGAGTCCTTCCAGGTAAGGGACAGGAGCCAGCCGCGGTGGCGCCCATCTGTCGGGCAGTGCGCCAAGTCCGGACAGAAAATCTCTGAACTCCCCGGACCCGTGTTCTAGAAACTCCAACTCCTGTCTTGTTTCGGCGACATGGGTAGCCAGACGCACGTTCCGATGACGCACAAGGTCAGCCACTGCGCGGTACAGTTCGGGCGAGACGGAGTAGGGGGCATGCGGCGAAACGCCGGATGATAGAAAACCGTCGGGTTGCGCATTCTCAAGCCGGGATTTCAGGACAGATAGGGTCTCGTTCACCTTTTCCGGCAAGAGCGAAATCACTTCCTCGAAGACTACTTTTCGCAGCTTCTCCGTCTTGAGCACCTCCCAGGTGATGCCGCTGGCCGAGATGTCTCCCAACAACGTGGTGCCTGAGGCCAGGGACGCCTGGGCGCCCCGTCTGACCGATTCGAGGCAGTCCTCCCTTGTCCATTGTTGCTTTTCCCGCATTACCATGGAAAGCCAGCCGGTAAAGGAAGCAGGCCTGCGGCCCCGCTCGTGCAGCCCGGTCAACTCCAGGTGAGCATGAGCGTTTATCAGGCCTGGAAGTATGATCGCAGAACCCCAGTCGACAACCCTGGTTTCCAAGTTCGGCGGCGGACTCTGCCAAGGCTCCAGTCTTGAAATGCGTCCCGGGTCAGAGACGTGGACGGCAGCGTTCCGCAACACCATTCCTGCCTCAGCGAGGACGTACTTGGCGATGTGGATCGTTCGGATCATTTTTCAGCAATGCTTGATAAGCCAGATTCAGATGGGTGCAGACACGAAGAGCCCGAGTGAGTTGCCACATGACCAGGCGCTCCAGCTTTGCTGGATTATGCTCTTTGGCCGTAGCCGGCATTCCTGACGCCCCCGCTCGAGGGTCCTAATGCGGGTACTTGGATCGGCATTACCCTCTCGGGCCAACTAAAAGTATATCTCCGGGGTACCCAGCATTCAACTGGTATATCCAGGATTCGGAAAGTGACACGAAGAACTCCTGCGGGCTGCATCGGAGAACTGCAAAACATACGGAAGTTCTTTCGGGCATTGCATAGTTCGAATAATCTTTGCTTGGACAGGGAGTTCGGGTTCAGTATAGTGAAGGCTGTAACTGATTTGCAATGAGTGTGAGGCCTGCGGTTCACTATCGGTGAGGGACGTTCATGGCAATTCTTTTACGCGAATCTGATGTCAAGAAGCTCGCGACTATGGAGATGGCGCTGGAAGCCGTTGAGGAGGTGTTCCGGCTGCAAGGGGAAAAGAGGACCGAAAATGCGCCCAGACGCCGGTGCCGCCTGGAGCGCGGCTTGCTGCACGTGATGAGCGCATCGCTTCCGACACTCGGCCTGGCCGGGCTAAAGAGCTACATAACAATCGACAGCAAGACGAAATTCCATATCCTCCTTTACGGCGGCGAAGAAGGCCAGCTTCTGGCCATGATCGAGGCCGAGTTGCTGGGTCAATTGCGCACGGGGGCAGCCACGGGCGTCGCAACCAAGTATATGGCGCGGCCCGACTCATCCAGACTGGGGATCTTCGGCACCGGCTTCCAGGCTCGCTCCCAGCTTGACGCAGTCTGCGCAGTTCGTCCCATCAAGACTATCGTGGCTTTCGGGCGCAACCAGGAGCGCCGCGAGAAGTTCTGCCAAGAGATGAGTGAGATGCTGGGAATTCGGGTCGAGCCGGCCTCCAGTCCTGAGCAGGCCGTGAGGGATATGGACATTGTCATTACGGCTACCACCTCCAAGGAGCCGGTATTTAACGGAGAATGGCTCGCCCAGGGGACCCACATAAGCGCCATCGGCTGCAACCATCTTAGCAGGCGAGAGATCGATGTGGAGACAGTGCGCCGCAGTGCCTGTGTCGTGGTCGATTCGGTCGAACAGTCAATGCTGGAGTCCGGCGATCTGGCAAGCGCAGTCGAAGCGGAAGCGTTCTACTGGGAGGATGCCCGGGAACTCGGGTTGGTTGTCGTCGGCGAATTTCCTGGGCGCGAGGACGACAGGGAAATCACTCTGTTCAAATCCAACGGCATAGCATTGGAGGATGTCGCCCTCGCGGGCAGAATCTACCAGGCTGCTTCGAAAGCGCACCTTGGCGAATCCCTTGCATTATAAATGACGAGCGAAGAATGACGAGCGAGACAGAGCCTAGCCGCAGGCCGGCCGCTGCCACATGCAGACTGTAGAGCAGCAGCTGCTTGACAATGATCTTGTTCACTCGTCATCCGTCACTTGTCAGTCGTCACCTTTCTTGGGCTATCGATGATTGTGATGAAGTTCGGCGGAACGTCCGTCGAAGATGCGAGTTCCATCGAGCGTGTCACGGAAATCATCCGCGCCCGCCTGTTCTTGAAGCCCGTGATCGTGGTTTCCGCCATGGGCAAGACGACACGGAAACTGCTCCGCGCGGCAACTGCTTCGGCCGCCGGAGACAGCCGGACTTGCGCCTCCCTTGTTATTGACCTGAAAGCGCGGCACAAGAGCGAAGCGCGCCGGCTCTGCCAGAACGGGCGTGAGATCTTTACCCGCATCGATGAGTATTTCGGCGAACTCGGCAAGTTGCTCGAAGGCTTGGCCATTTTGGGGGATGTGCCCCCGCGCGGGCTTGACAAGATCCTCTCCTACGGGGAACTCATCTCGTCGGCAATCGTGGCCGACGCGTTGGCCGCCAGAGACATTCATGCGCACCTCGTGGACGCGCGTGAGTTGATCAAAACCAACGACTGCTACGGCGCCGCCGCTCCGATCTTCGACATCACGAACCACAACATCTGGACCAAGGTTGCCCCGGTTCTCGATCGAGGCGCGGTACCGGTCATCCAGGGCTTCATCGGCTCAACGCGCAGCGGTGCGACGACCACGCTTGGTTTTGAGGGCTCCGACTACAGCGCGGCGATCGTAGGGGCCGCGCTCGAGGCTTCCGATATTCAGATCTGGAAGGACGTTTCGGGTCTCATGACCGCTGATCCGGCCATGTTTGCCGGCGCGCGTACGGTGAAGTTGTGCTCCTACGCGGAGGCAGCGGAGCTTAGCTATTTTGGCGCCAAGGTGCTCCACCCGAAGGCAATCTATCCGGCGGCGCAGAAGAACATTCCAGTACACATTTATAATTCCAAGCGCCCGGAAGCCACCGGAACGGCGATTTCCGCAGAAGTGCCGGCGTGCGCCAATCTGATCAAGTCTATCGCTTATAAGCGGCCGATCAAGGTCCTCCATGCTCATGCCGGGCAAGACCAGGGCGGAGCAGGCGACCTGGCGCCCACGGACTTGATTCAATCCTTGCTGGGGGCCTGCGCACGCCAGGGGGTTTGGCCGCTGATTACCGCCTCGTCGGCTTCGAGCGTGGTTTTTGCCGTCGATGCGGACTCTCTGGGAGAAGAACGTGAGCGCGACCTGCTTCAGCAGGTTTCGCGTTTCGGCCATGCACGCGTCGAAGCGGACAAGGCTGTTATTTCGCTCGTCGGCAGGGAGCTTTATCGGGATACCTGCGTTGCGGGCCGCGTATTCAGAGCGATCGAGGATCTTCGCCCAGGGATCATCCTGCACGGGACATCGCCGATCGTGATGAACCTCGTGCTTGCCGAAAGCCAGGTGGCGAATGTCATCGCCCGCCTTCACGAAGTCTTCTTTGAGCAGATCGATCCCACAATCTTCGAGTGACGAGCGGAAAGTGACGGGAGACAAATTAAAAACTCGTCACTCGGCATTCGTCAATTGGCCTTTATGGCGCCGATGAAAGCGAGCGGCTCGCCCGCACTGATCGGAGGGGTGCTGATGACGTAGAGCACCTCGCCAGCAAAGGGCGCTCGGAGTTCGTAGATCTGCTTGCCGAAAAAGTCGGTGACGACACCGAGGAGCGTTCCCTTCTCAACCATCTGCATCTTTTTAACCTTGGGGTAGAAGAGACCCGCCTTATCCTGGAGTGCCGTGGGAAAGTAGAAAACCTCAGTTGGGTCGTACCATGTGAGCTTGGCCGGCGGTTCAACTTTTCCGTCGGCCATTTTCAGATGGCGCATCAGGTTTTGCACCCCCTGTTCGATCGGGCTGATTTCGCTCTCGTCGCTGGCCACTCCCACGCCCCCGGATTCAATCGTCAGCGCGGGCTTTCCCCGCGTCATGGCCGTGTTCGAGCAGTACATGCTGGCATTAGGGTCTTTGGGCCGGCCGCGGTCGATCACTATGTGATCGAGTCCGAAAACCATAGCCATCTCCCTGGCCGGTTCATCCACTTTCGGATTTCCGATCGGCATCCAGTAGCTATACGGGCGAAGCGACTCGTTGCCGTCACCGCAGTGCATGTCTACCAGGTAGTCCACGTGCTCAATCACCTCTTTGGTGATTACGAAAGCGATGCGCTGCGAGATGGTTCCGTCCTTCTTGCCTGGAAAGACACGGTTCAGATTCTGGCCGTCGATCGGGCTGTAATAAACGGTCCGCTTGAGAAATGACGGCATGTTGGCGACCTGCACGATGATCACGCGCCCCCGGAGCTTCTGGGGTGTAATGCTCGCGGCAAGTCGCTGTGCCGCCAGAACAGGCGGGTATTCATAGCCGTGAATTCCGGCGATGACGGCGAGAGCCGGACCGGGCGCAACGCCATTGATTATAGTCACTGGGATCTGTGTCTGTCCGTCCGGCCCACTTGGGACGGCCAGGAAACCGGACCGCGTCTGGCCCGGCGGCACTTGCAGCGATCCTACTTGGAACGTTTGCGCCGGCACCACGCCGCAAGAGAGCGCAAGCGCAACCAGCGGGATTGCGAACAGCTTTTCACTCAGGCAACTCTTTTTCATGACGACCCCCCTCGGAATGATCTCGGTTGAACACCTTCTTACCATCAAGACCGGGCCTTCGCCACATCTCATTTCATAAAATTCTGCGGTAATCCGTCTTTACTGGAGACGGTCTCCGTTGTAAAATGACTGTTTTTTGACGAAGCCGGTTTTCCGGAGACCGGGGTCGCATCATGAAGAAAACTGAACTCAAGAAATTCAAATCCATATTGGAAAGCAAGCGCGACGCGATTGTTTCTTCCTCGACAGGGAAAAAGACTCACTGGGAAAACATGGAGAACACGCGTCATGGCGACTTCGTCGACCAGGCGAGCGACGACAACGAAGTGCACGTGAATATCCGGCTGCTGCAAACGGATGCCAAGCTGTTGCGCGCCATCGAGTCGGCGCTGAGTCGCGTCGATGACGGCAGCTATGGCGTGTGCTCGATGTGCGGCGGGAATATCAGTGTCGCGCGACTCAAGGCAGTGCCCTGGACGTCCCTCTGCATTAGGTGCAAGGAAAAGAAGACCGCCTGACACCCTGCAGCCGATGCGCCAGGGAAGGCGCCCGGCATGAGGGGAGCACCTCCTTCCTTCTCTTTCAACTGCTGGCTTCTCGCGATCCATGTTGCTGCTTTTGCCGAGACCTGCCGCGAAGATGCAGTATACTTCCCATTCGCCGGGATGAAGTGACGATGGGCGAGTCCGTATGGCTGCTCGACCCAAGTAGTTATCTTACTGCCTGCTATTAGGTCTCGGCCTATGACAGATGTCTGAGGTCGGTGGCCCGAGGTCCGATGTCGGAGGTCAACATATGACGAGGATCTACACCAAAACCGGTGATGGTGGCACCACGGGCTTGATCGGTGGGAAGCGTGTGTCCAAGGATGCCCCGCGCATAGAAGCCTACGGCTGTGTCGACGAGCTGAACGCCGTTTTGGGAGTGGCCGGCGCTTTTCCCTTGCCGGAACAAGTGCGCAGAACCATACATCGGGTGCAGGATGACCTGTTCAGCATCGGCGCAAACCTCGCGCTCCCGGCAGGGATGGAACGCAGCAAGCGGGGTATTCCTTCCATTGAGGATGGGGACATCCAGGCTCTCGAACAGGAGATCGACGATTGCCAGGCATCCTTGACAACGCTGGAGCGCTTCATTCTTCCTGGAGGCAGCGCTCCCGGGGCTCTGCTCCACCTGGCCCGGACGGTTGCCCGGCGCGCTGAGAGGCGATGCGTCACACTGGCACGCGCCGAACAGGTTGACCCCCAGATTATCCGCTATCTCAACCGGGTCTCCGACCTGTGCTTTGTGCTGGCTCGCTGCGTGAACCAGGTGAATTCCCAGCCGGAAATCCACCCCTCATTTGGCAAGCGCGATACAGATCTACTTGGACCCGATGCGGGAAAAGGCACCTGACCCTTGCCGGCCTTAGGTGCGTAGTACCCCTTCTTTGTTCTGGCTACGAGCCCTGGCCGGTTAACTTTCACCTGTACATTGCGGAATTTCCCGTCGTGCTTGGTGTTGGTCGAATAGTATCCGATGCTGTACTGGCTCGCCAGCTCCCGAGCGATTTGCGCAAAAACGCTTTCCAAATCTTCCGTCTTGAGCGCGTCGTAATTCATTCCGCCGCTGTATTCCGAAAGCTTCGAGAGATAGCTTCGCGCCTCCATGTATTCTGCCGAAGAAGTGCCCAGACCGGGAATGCTGGGCGGCACTATCACCGGGGGCGGGATTCCGCCAACCCTGCCGCTGCGTCTCTGCATCGAATCCACGTCGCCTTCCGTGTTGAAATAGATGCAGTAGATGGTGGCTTTTGTCTCCTTGGCTAGTTCCAGCGTCTCTTTCATCGACGCGCGGCGGCTGGCGGTATCGACACCGTCGGTAAACAGCACCAGCGCCTTGCGCTCATTGATAGGCTTGAGCACTTGTTCCAAGGCCAGCCAAACCGCCTCGTAGATCGCCGTGCTCCCGCCCGCTCTGGTTTCCTTGATGCCATAGGCCGCACGATCACGGTCGATGCTGAAGTCCTCCAGGAGGCTCACGTCGTCGGCGAAGGACATAATGGCCACCGAGTCATCCGGATGGAGCTGGTCTACAAACCGGATCGCTCTGTCTTGAACGAGTCCTAGCTTTCTCTGCATGCTGCCGCTGGTATCCAGCAGCAGGGCGACCGAGATCGGCTCGTCCGTGGCAGCAAATCCTGCGATTTGCTGAGGCACTTTGTCTTCGAATATCTCAAAGTCTTCTTTTTTCAGGTCGGTGACCCGCTTTCCATCCTGGGTCGTGACTACCACGGGCAATGAGACCATTTCGACCTGGACCCGAATCGCTTGGTCGTTGGTCTGCTTCGGCTTCTGAGCCTGCCTCAACGGGAACCAGAGAAGCGCCCCGATGGGCAGAAAGGCAAAGAGCGGAATGCTTCGTTTGATGGAAGGCATGTTCTCCTGACACCCCCTGCTACCGCATATGATACCGCACGCGGCTTCATATAGAGCACTTTGCTTACGCGAGCACCTCTTTAATTGATGCGCGTGACGCCTGATTGGATCATGGAGTCCAAGAGACTATAATTGCGCCTTCAGGCTCGCTGAGGCGACTCGTCCCGGCTGACGGCTGTTGCCTCTTCCCCTTGTGCCGATAAGCAGCGAGACGAATCTGGTGTTCACGGAACCTGACGGAGGAATTTGATGGAGAGACATTATGTCGTCGACGAGATCAGCGCCAGCGAGTCGTGGCGGCTGTTCCGCATCATGGCCGAGTTTGTTGAGGGCGTTGAAGCACTCTCGCGCATCCAGGCCGGTGTCTCCTTTTTCGGGTCGGCGCGCAGCTTGCCCGGCAGCGAGCAGTATCAGATGACCTATGAGATGGCCAAAGCGGTTGCCAGCGCCGGATATACGATCATTACCGGGGCAGGACCGGGGGTGATGGAAGCCGCCAACAAGGGCGCCTGTGAAGCGGGGGCACAATCCGTCGGCCTGAATATTGCTCTTCCCGCGGAGCAGCGCCCCAATCCCTATATCAAGACGCTGCTGAACTTCCGGTACTTCTTTGTGCGCAAGGTGATGTTTGTCAAATACTCGCGGGCGTTTATCATCATGCCCGGAGGGTTTGGCACGCTTGACGAGTTGTTTGAATCGGTTACCCTGATCCAAACCCACAAGATCCAGCCATTCCCGGTCATTCTGGTGAGCCGTTCTTTCTGGGCGCCTCTGCTCGGCTGGATCGAAGGGAGCCTCATGGTCCAAGGCTTGATCTCGGATAGCGACAGACAGATCCTGAGGCTGGCAGACACGGCGGAAGACGTACTTGCCATACTGAGAAACAATCACCACCCCGAGCAAGTCTCCTGAAAATGAACATGACCTCGGCTGGATTGATCCTCAAACAAATCGAGATGGGTCCGATGATGAACTTTGTTTACATCATCGGATGCGAGGAAACCCGCGAGGCCGCCGTTGTTGACCCTGCCTGGGATGTGTCTGCCATCCTCAGGACCGCCGGGGAACTCGGCCTCCGGCTCCGACATATTCTGGTTACCCATGGGCACCCCGATCATGTTAACGGGCTCGAGGAACTGCTCGATGTTACGGATGCAAAGACTTATCTGAACGAGGCTGAACTAGGATATTTGAGCGAGATGGGCAAGTTCTTTCAGGTGTCTGTCGATTTTCTAAAACGCCGCGCTGGCAATATCCAGCTTGTTTCGGACGATGAAGAAATTCAGGTGGGAAAGATCCTGGTTCGCTGCCTCCACACCCCCGGCCACACCCCCGGCTCCCAATGCTTTCTTATTGGGAAAACTCTTTTCTCGGGCGACACGTTGTTCGTCGACGCCTGCGGCCGCGTCGATTTGCCGGGAGGCGACGTCGAAAAGATGTGGTGGAGCCTGAATCGGAAGTTGCGGGCTCTTGGAGACGATATCATCCTCTATCCGGGTCACAACTATGGGCGCCAGCCGACCTCGACCCTGGGGGAGCAGAAGCGGAGCAATCCCTATATGCAGTTTGACTCCCCGGATGAATTTCTGCGAGCTATGGGGGCCTGTTAGATCGGCGTCGGAATCGGGGTCGGAATTGCGGTCAGGAATCATGGCAACCCCAGGGCCGACGGCGCTGCCGATGCCGGCGGATTGGGCGGACAATCGAGACGTGTTCGACCGTAGCTGTTAACCTTTTCCCTTTCGCGGTCGTATCAATCGTTCGAATCGGTTCGCTCAAATAATTGGGGAAGCGACGCGCATGCAACTGCTTGAGGGGGTACTGGTCGCGCTCGAGGCTCTTTGGGCCAATAAGCTGCGGACTGTACTGACGCTGCTCGGCAACATCGTCGGGGTTATGTCCGTCATCGCCGTCGTCAGCATCATCGACGGCGCGAACTCCTATATCAAGAACCAGGTGGCCGGCCAAGGCTCGGGGGTTTTTTCGTTACAGCAGGTTGACAGCCTCGATATCCTTTCGGATTTTGAGAAGTTCCTGAAATCCCTGCACAACCCGAAAATCACGCTCTCCGACCTCGCCTACCTGCGCGAGCACGTCACGCTGGCAGAATATATGGACGCGGTTTTGGGAACCAGCGGTGAGGTGCACAACCGCGCCCTGAATGTCAAGTCGGTCCCTATCCAGGGAAGGTTGGAGAACTACCCTCTGCTGGGGCGATGGGACCTCAAGGATGGGCGGCATTTCTCCGGCCAGGACGTCCAGCGTAGCAAGGACGTGGCTGTAATCGGCTCCGATGTCGCCGACCGCCTCTATTCCGGCGTCGATCCGATCGGCAAGGAGATCAGGATTGCGGGTTTGCCGTATCGCATCATCGGAGTTCTTGCCCAACAGCCCAGTGGACTGGGCGGCAATCCCAACCTGAGAATCGTCATTCCCGTTACTTCCTTCCAGAAAATGTTCGGGGCCCACCGATCCTTGACGGTTGCAATAAAGCCCGCAAACCTCGAGCAGGTTGCTGCTTGTGTAGATCAGACCCGCATGGCTATGCGGACCTTGCGCCGCTTGGGGCCCAAGCGCGAAGATAATTTCGCGATCGTCACCCAGGACAATTTGCTGAAGCTCTGGAGTTCCATCAGTTCGAGGATCTTCCAGGTGCTGATCGGGATCGTCTCCATCAGCCTGGTCGTCGGCGGAATCGTCATCATGAACATCATGCTCGTGTCGGTTACCGAACGCACGCGGGAGATCGGGATCCGCAAGGCCGTGGGCGCGACGCGCATGAACATTCTCTGGCAGTTTCTGGTGGAAGCGGTCACGCTTTCGAGCATCGGCGGAATTCTTGGCATTGCGGCGGGCTTCGTCATCGCCGCTACCATCGCTTTGCTGTCGCCTCTCCCGTACGCGATCAAACTGTGGTCCATCGCGATCAGCCTGGGCGTAACCTTCGCCGTAGGCGTCTTTTTCGGGGCTTATCCGGCCGTGCAAGCGGCCAGGCTCGACCCAATTGAGGCATTGCGCTATGAGTGATCGCAAACGAGCAGGATTTATCGGCGAAAGCCTCCTGATCGCAGTCGACGTCCTCCGCGCGCACAAGCTGAGGAGCGGGCTGATCATCCTTGGGGTCGCGATCGGCGTGGCGTCGCTGATGGGCATGGTCTCGATTCTGATCGGCCTGAAAGAAAGTATTACCAAAGACATCAGCAGCTCCGAGCAAACAGTGCTCCAGGTGCAGAAGTTCGATGTTTTCGTCGGCGGATTCGACGAGTCGATGCTCCACCGCAAAGAAATCACCGAGCAGGATGCGCAAGCGATACGCGAGCAGTGCCCATCCTTGGGCCATGTCGTATTTGTCGTCGAGCCGGCGGGACTTCCGCCCACGCTGCGCTATAAAGATGAAAAGAGCCGCATGGCCCAAGTGATCGGAACCGAGCCCTCACTGCTTTACATCCAAAGCCTCGATCTGGAGGAGGGCAGGATGTTCACCGACGAGGAGGTCTTCCATAGCGCCAGGGTAGTCGTTCTCGGTCACAGCCCGCGCCGCGACCTGTTCCCCAGTGTCGACCCGATAGGAAAGAAAATCAGGATCGCAAACGACAACTACACGATCGTCGGGACCTTCGCCGAGCGCAAGACCTTGTTCGGCAGCATGGGCGAGAACTTTGCCATGGTCCCCTACACAACTTTCAAGGCCACCATGGGGACAGAGCGGGATACGCACGTTGTAGCAGCCGCCGTAAGGGAAGGAATTCCCGTCGATGTGGCGCGCGATGAAATCATCCGGGTCATGCGCATGCAGCGGAGACTGAAGGCGAACCAAGACAATGATTTTGCGGTCATTACGTCCGATGCCGCGCTTCAGTTCATCAGCGAGATCACGGATCCGATCGCCGTCGTTCTCTCGGCAATCTCGTCCATCGCGCTCCTGGTCGGAGGCATCGGCGTGATGAACATGATGCTGGTCTCTGTCACCGAGCGCACCAGCGAGATCGGCATCCGCAAAGCAGTGGGGGCCAGACGCCAGGACATCCTGTGGCAGTTTCTGATCGAGGCCGGCGTCCTGACGGGCTTCGGCGGCATCGTCGGCATAATACTCGGCCTCTCGGCCGCATTTAGCGTGTCGCTCATGACCGGGCTTCCCTTCAGCCTGTCTCCGATCTACATTACGCTGGCCGTAATGTTCTCGGTTGCAACCGGCATGTTCTTCGGTCTGTATCCTGCGCATCGCGCAGCGAAGCTGCAGCCCGTCAACGCCATCGGCTACGCCAAGTAACTTCTCACGGCTGCGAGCGCAGAGAAAAACTCCCGTTTTTATGCGTCCCGTCCGCCGCCTGCGGTGATATTTTATTAGCGATGAATTGGAAAAGGATAACGGCTGAAGCTACTGTCCTAATCATTGCTGCGGTTCTGGTTGGGGCCGGGACGAACTACATTCGCCCGGAAGCCAGAAAGCTCGCATGGGTGGCCGACTACCGCGCGCCGGAATCGGGATCTCGAACGCCCGGATCCTCCAACCCGGGTCGAGAATCCGGCGTGCCGGCACTTGAGAATCCGGCTGCGCTGGCCCCTCCCAAGGATCCAGGCCTCCTATATCTCGATATTTCCAGCGAGGTCGCGTTGCGCCTCCATAGCGCAGGAGCAATATTCATCGACGCCCGCCGGAGCAGTGCATACGAGCAGGTCCATGTCGAGGACGCGGTCACCATCCCGGTCTGGGAGCGTGATGCCGACAGCCGGATCTCCGCATTCCAGGCAAAGGGAGTCAAGCCCGATGCTGTGATCGTAGTGTACTGCTCTGGCGGCGCCTGTGAAGACTCGGCCATGCTCGCGCTGAAGCTGGCACAGGCCGGCTTTTATAATATCTATCTTTACCGAGACGGGTTCTCCGTCTGGCAGAGCAGAGGGTGGCCGGTCACGCGAGGGAAACAGCCATGAGCAGGCTCCTGGAGACACGTTGGCTGTCGCTCCTGGTGCGGGTTTTCTTGGGGCTGATCTTCGTCTACTCGGCCTGGCCGAAAATCGCCGATCCTCCCGCCTTCGCGCAGATGATATGGAACTACCGGATTTTGCCGGCCTTTCTGGTGAATGCTCCCGCCGTGGTGCTTCCCTGGCTGGAGCTTTTTGTCGGCCTCGCGCTCATCTCGGGATTGCTTCGCAAGGGTGCCGCGCTGCTGGCCGGGATGATGCTGATCGTTTTCATCACCGCCCTGGCGACAGATCTGGCGCGCGGGATAGCGATCGACTGCGGCTGCTTTTTCATCACCGCACAAACAAAGACCCCCGCTGAGCTGGTGGCCGGCATGAAGCTCGACCTGCTGCGCGACAGCGGCCTGTTGCTGCTCGCATTCCAGGCCCTATTCTCGCGCACTAGAATCGGCGGCAGGTGACTACTTCACCATTTCGGTGCCGCGAATTTGATGAAGGGTTGCGTCGGCGGTCTTCGCCTGCTGCGCGAGATAGAATTCTTCGCCGGGATAGTAATTTGCGTTTCTTGGTGAGAGCAGGATAACATCGGTCGAGCCGCAATTCATGGAGAATTATCGCCGCAGCGGAGAAAGGAGTCAGCAACGTGAGTGACCGCAGAATTGCAGCACTGGCTGCGGCAAACGTTCCACGGCCACCCGTCCGCGACGAGTTCTTTGAGGATTTCACGACCGATGTCATGCCATACATCGAAAAGAGCTACCGGGTGCTGGCTGGCCAGTCGAACCGTGCGATCGCCGATCTTCAAGGAAAGCCCCGGGGCGCATACCTGGATCAACTGGCGCAACTACCTTAACGAGTTCGCGCAGCAGTTGTTCCGGTGACTGCCGAGGCGATCGCGAGCGAGGAAAGGGGAGATGGCGGCTGACAGTGAGGTTGGCTATGGCTCGGGCCTTTCGGTCGAACAGAACGGCATCAACGTCATCAGCGAGTCCGAGCGCAAAGGCCTTCCGCGCGATCTGTTCTGGCCGTGGTGCGCGGCGAACATCGCGGTGCTGGGTATCTCCTACGGATCGTTCCTGCTCGACTTCGGGATCTCCTTCTGGCAGGCGACCATCGCCGGCATGGTCGGCACGGTGCTGTCGTTCTTGCTGGTGGGCTTCGTCGCGCTGGCCGGCAAGCACGGGTCGGCGCCGACCCTGGCGCTGTCCCGGGCGCCCTTCGGGATCAACGGCAACACGCTGCCAGCGTTCGTCTCCTGGCTGTTGCTGGTCGGGTGGGAGACCGTGCTGGTCTCCCTGGCCACGCTGGCCACCGCGACGGTCTTCGGCCGGCTGGGCTGGGGCAGCGGCAACGGAGTGAAGATCGTGGCGTTCATCGTGGTGGCTGCGGTGATCGTGTTGGCCGGGGTGCTCGGCTTCGACCTGATCATGCGCCTGCAAGCGGTGCTCACCGTTGTGCTGGCCATCCTCACCGTCGGCTACATCTGGCTGACCATGAGCCACATCCACTGGTCGGTGATCTCAGCGATCCCGGGTGGCTCGGCGCAGTCGGTGATCGGCGCGTTCATCTTCGCGATCACCGGATTCGGGCTGGGCTGGGTGAACAGCGCCTCGGACTACTCCCGCTACCTGCCCCGTTCGTCCTCCGGCTCCGGGGTGGTCGCCTGGACCACCTTCGGAGCGAGCGTGGCGCCGGTGATCCTGGCGGTGTACGGGCTGCTGCTGGCCGGGTCGGACAGCGACCTCAGCAAGGCGATCGGCGCCGACCCGATCGGGGCGCTGACCACCCTGCTGCCCACCTGGTACCTTATTCCGTTCGCCCTGGTGGCCATCGGCGGGATAATCGGCGGTGCCGTGTTGGATATCTACTCCTCGGGGTTGGCGCTGCTCACCCTGGGCCTGCGCGTGCGGCGCTGGCAGGCGGCTCTCATCGACGGGGTCATCATGATCATCGGGACGATCGTCGTGGTCTGGGTGGCCAAGAACTTCATCGGCCCCTTCCAGGGCTTCCTGATCACCTTGGGCGTGCCCATCGCCGCCTGGTGCGGGGTGTTCCTGGGGGACATGGCGCTGCGCCGGTCGGACTACGCCCAGGCGGAGCTGTACGATGCGCGCGGTCGGTACGGAGCGATGAACCCGGTGGCGGTCGGTGCCATGGTGCTTGGCACGGCGCTCGGCTGGGGGTTGGTCACCAACAGCTTCGCGCATTGGCTGTCCTGGCAGGGCTACCTGCTCGGCCCCCTGGGACTTGGCGGCAAGCAGGAGGCATGGGCCTACGCCAACCTCGGCGTGCTGGCGGCACTCGCAGTCGGTTTCCTCGGCCAGCTCCTGCTTGCCCGGGGAACGGTACGCCGGCAGGAATCGTTGACCGGCGCCCAGCCCCCGGCGGCAAGCAGGTAACCGGTGCCGGCTGGGTTTCCCTGCGATTAGCGTTCCGACGGTCAACTTCGATAACAACCAGCACGGGGAGAACGAAAACCTGCGTCTCGGCCACTTCTGGGATGCGATCGTGACGCTGTCCGCTCTGCACACGATGTGATTCTCCGGCGGCGGCTGTTCGACCCTGTCTTGGATTACCGCACTTGGTCTTCGCCCGTTAGCCGATCGAGGATATTGACCTGCTGCATCAACAGAAGCTCCTGATCTCATCCTCCGCATGACTTCGTCTATGATGCGAATTTCTTCCGTGGACTGGCCGAGTGAGGCGGGTTTTCCTGCGCTCGCCTGATGGTTTCCGGTTCAGGCCGTGGGCGAAGCCTGCCGCATGCAACGCCCTGGCACAAGACTTCGCCTCCCTGTTTCCACTGCTCCCCTCTTGCCAACGCAGAGCATCTCCTGCTTTACCCGCAATTTCCCCCGTCCAGCACCGATTCTGCCCGATCAGGTCGCGCATTGACGGGAATTGCGCCGCGCTGCCGCCGTCCCGCCCAGCCTCCCTCGAAGCAAATTCCTATCAGGTAAATCCACGAGAAGACTTACGTGTCCTTCATGTATTTCGTGGTCCCCACCGCCCCTTCCCCACGGTTCATGGGGATATTTTCAGCAAATGTTCCAGCCAGATCTATGCTATGCTTTATCCTGGCTTTAGAAGCGATTTCCTATCATCAGGAGGGCACGGGTATGAACCGACGCCTCATACTTCGGCTCACCGTCGTCGTTGCTGTTACCTCCCTCACTCTTGTCGCGAGCGTGACCGCTCGGCCAGCCCAGACGCGACCGGGCCCCGAAGCTCGCATCGTGGACCCGAAGGCGCTCCCCATTCTCGAAGCCATGGACGCGGCGTTCCTGCAAGCTCAGGGGCTCGTCGCGACCTATCGCAACGAGACCTTCCGGCGCAACGGCCAGTCCGCCGGCGTTGAGACCACGACGCTTCGCCTCGGCCGGCCGAACGTTTATTACATGGAGATGACCACGGCCGGGAGTTCGCAAGGACACATCCTGGCGTCGAACGGCACGACGCGATTCGACGTCATGAGCGGCACGCCGAGCCGCTGCTCGACTTCGGATGTGGCGCCCCTCAACGACACAAGAGAAATCGATTCGTTCAACCCTCTCTACTGGAGCTTCTACGACCTCGGCCAATGGCAGATCCGCTCGGCGATGCTCGGCCACTGGGTCACGAAGTGGCGACTGAACGACCCCGGCTTGCGAAGCGTGAGGTACGTCGGCCGCGAAAACGTATCGGGTGTTCCCGTTGACGTCGTCGAATGGACGTACACGATCGGCTACAGCCGTCCGGAAGACGACCCGCTCTACACCAGTCGCTTGTCGATCGGGATCGACGACCATTTCATTCGCCGCATCGAGACGACGTCGACCAGCAAGAACGAATACGAGGGCCGCCGGATTGTCGAGACCGTCACGGACATTCGAGCGACGCCGCGGCCCGCGAAAGAGGAATTCGAGTTCCGGCCGCCCGCAGGAGCCACCTGCACGCATGTCAATCCCGAAGATGTGTACACGACCGGCAAGTTTGCCGACCTGCCGATCGGATCGAAGGCGGCGGACTTCACGCTGAAGACGTCAAGAGGCGAGACGATCCACTTCTCGGAGTTTCTCGCTCAGCACAAAGTCGTGCTGATGAATTACTGGGGCTACGGTTGAGCCGGCTGCCGTGTGGAGTTGCCACACGCCGAGAAGCTGTACCGCGAGCTGAAGAGCCAGGGATTTGCGCTGCTAACAGTCACGCAGGATCCAGCCGCCGATGTACTGAAGATGGTCGAGTATAACGGCATCACGCATCCGATCGTGAGCGACTCCAGAGAAGCTGCGACCGGAAGTGTCTACGACAAGTATCACGCCTACGACGGCAAGCACTACATCATCGGCAGCGACGGCACGATCCTCGCGGCGTTTTCAAAGCTGGGTGTGTCGTTGCCGATTCTGAGGAAGGCGCTCGCGAAGTACGGCGTCGAATCCGTCGACGGCTCACTCATAGAAGCGCCGCCGGCTCAGGCGGCGCACCAGCACGTCGTCTGGACCGGGACCGCGACGCCGACCGCGACCAGCCCTGGCGGTAAACTCTCGGTCACGCTCGCGGCGACGATGGATCCAGGCTGGCACATCTACGCCATCACGCAGCGTTCGGGCGGTCCCACTCCGCTCCGGCTCCTCGTCGGCGAAGGTCAGCCGTTCTCGTTGGCCGGCGACATCAAGTCGCCTGCGCCCGAGCTGAAGTTCGATCCCAACTTCGGGATCGAGGTGCAGACGCTCGATTCGCGCGCGGAGTTCGTCCTGCCAATTGCCGTGACGGCGGGCGCCGCGGCAGGCAAGCACACGCTCAAGGTGGAAGCACGATACCAGGCCTGCAAGGCCAGCATCTGTCTGCCGATCCAGACCGACGCCGTTGAGCTTCCCGTGACCGTCGCGCCGCGGAGATAGATCTCAATCACTTGCTCGGACGAAACTGGAAAATGGCGACTGTAAACTGGAAACTGCTTCAGGGATCGATCACGAGATCAGGGTCTTTCTTCGTCCAGCCTACGAAGATCGAGTAGGAACGGGGGTAAAACAGCCACCGATTCCAAGGAGGGCTCCGATCCGCTGACGGCCTGTTCCGCTCTGGATTGGCTCGCTGGCGTAGTCACCCATATCCCGGATAAGGGACAGCAGCTTCTGAGGTACTACGGCCATTATTCAAACGTCCGCCAGGCGCACACAAAGCGCACCGGCGCCCATTCACCCCTTCAGACTGCTGAGCAATCACCCGAGCAAGAAGAGGAATTCCGCCGACAGTCCCGCCGCGCGTGGGCCCGTCTTATCCGCAAAATCTATGAAACGGACCCTCTCGCCTGCACCCGCTGCGGCGCCATGATGCGCATCATCAGCATCATCGACCAGCCGCCGGTCGTTAAGAAAATCCTCCTCCATCTCAATCTATGGGATCTGCCCAAACGCTCGCCGCCTTCGAAAAACCCTCCGCATGACTTCGTCTATGATGCGAATTTCTTCCGTGGACTGGCCGAGTGAGGCGGGTTTTCCTACGCTCGCCTGATGGTTTCCGGTTCAGGCCGTGGGCGAAGCCTGCCGCATGCAACGCCCTGGCACAAGACTTCGCCTCCCTGCTTCCACTGCTCCCCTCTTGCCAACGCAGAGCATCTCCTGCTTTACCCGCAATTTCCCCCGTCCAGCGCCGATCCTGCCCGATCAGGTCGCGCATTGACGGGAATTGCGCCGCGCTGCCGCCGTCCCGCGCAGCCTCCCTCGAAGCAAATTCCTATCAGGAATGCACAGTATTTTATACGGGATGCGGCGTCGGTGCGCGCGAAGCTGGCGCTGCATCCGGCAGGGACTGATTCCGGATGAGCAGACTCGGATCCCAGGAGCTGCTGGAACCAGTGGTCCGAGTAACCGGTGCAGGGCAGAACCGCGACGCGGATTGGCGCGGCTGCATGGCTTTTCTTGAGGCAGCTGGACCCAATCTTCCGGTGAATAGAGAACAAGGAGGAACAGAAGTCCGGTCCTAATGCCAACTGCTTGAGTTCGCGGAACTCAGCGGGGCCGGGACCGCCGCAAAATTCTCTTGAAGCAGGCGTATTGAGGAGTCGCGCGACGAATGGTGTCACGTATGCAAAAGGGGACAATCAACGGCCCTTTTTGAGTGCGACTTGTCAAGCTTTCTCAGTGGTGCTAACCTTGGGTTGCGGCCTGTATGCAGAAAGGGCCGCCACGTGGCCCATTATGCGTACAAAGGAAATGAAAGTCGAGAGCCTCTCTGAGCTGGTCGACGCTTACCAGGCGAACGGGCGCTATGTTCTCAGGCGCGAGGAGGCGGTATCTGCCCTGGGTGTTTCAGACGAGGCACTCAAGAAGGCTGCACGCCGGCTTGAAGCAAAGGGACGCATTGCAATCCCACGTCGAGGATTCTTCGTGATCGTCCCGATCGAATACCGGAGCGCCGGAGCGCCCCCCCCGGCGTGGTTTATCGGCGAACTAATGCGGTTTCACGGCCGTCCGTATTACGTTGGTCTTTTGAGCGCAGCCGCCCTTCACGGCGCTGGACACCAGCAACCCCAGGAGTTTCAGGTCGTCACGAACGTCCAACTCCGAACCGCGACGGCCGGCCGGGCCCGGATTCGCTTCTTCACGAAACGCCATCTCGAGCGGACACCAACCACGGACGTGAAGACCGAGACGGGCTCGATGCAGGTGTCGACTCCCGAGGCGACAGCGCTCGACCTCATTCGATATCTAAAGGCCGCCGGCCATCTCGGCAGTGTGGCGACCGTTCTCTCCGAACTCGCCGAACGCCTGGACCCGGAGCTCCTGGTCGCGGCGGCAAAAGTGGACGTGGAGCTCTCGCATGTGCAGCGCCTGGGTTTCTTGCTTGATCGTGTCGGGGCGGCGCAGTCAGCCAACGCGTTGGCCGCCTGGCTTGCAGAGCAGCACCCACGCATAGTGCCCCTCCGGCCTGACCGGCCCGCAGCTGCTGCGACGAAGGACGCGCGTTGGCAGATTCTTGTCAACGACGTCACCGAGGCCGACGAATGATTCCGCGTGCGCACATCACCGCCTGGCGTTCCCGCACACCGTGGTCGAACGATGCCCAGATTGAGCAGGATTTGGTAATATGCCGCGCTCTCGTCGAAATCTTCTCTAATGGCCTTGCGGCACGGGAAGTTGCCTTTCGCGGCGGCACGGCTCTTCATAAACTGTATTTTGATACGCCCGGTCGCTACTCGGAGGATATCGACCTCGTTCAGGTAAACGCTGGCCCGATCGGCCCCGTCATGAAGGCCATTCGAGCGAGGCTTGATCCCTGGCTGGGCACGCCGCAATGGAGGCAAAGCACCGGGCGCGTGACCTTCTACTATCGGTTCGAGTCTGAGATGAAACCCGTCACGCCGATGCGCCTGAAGGTCGAGATTGCCACCCGCGAGCACTTCACGGTTCTCGGCTTCAAGCACATCGTCTTCTCTGTCGACAGCCCATGGTTCCGGGGCAGCGCGGACGTCCTAACCTATGCGCCGGAGGAGCTGCTCGGGACGAAGCTGCGCGCGCTCTACCAGCGGCGGAAGGGACGTGATCTCTTTGATCTGGCGCTGGCTCTCCAGCGCCTCCCGGGGCTGGATCGCCTGAAGGTCGTTGACTGCTTCAACCAATACCTGGACCGCGACGGTAGGCAGATTTCCCGTGCAGAATTCGAGGCCAATCTTGCGAGGAAGCTGAAAGATGTCGTTTTCACGAGCGATGTCCCGCCGCTTCTGGCACTGGGAATCTCGTTCAACGCGACCGAGGCCCATCAGTGCGTTCAGGAGGAGTTGTTGCGCCGCCTTGCGGGCGAACCATGGAAGCAACCGGACAATATGCCCAAGCGGGGGTAAGAAGACCGAGGTATCAGACTGAAAGATCAATTCGCTCGCGAGGCTATTAGGTTCCACCTCAGGTGAGTCGTCGAGACAGATTGGGGATCTGGGGATAACGTACTCGACGTGGCCAGGGGCGTTATCGATTGGGATACGGTCTTGTCGTACATCCTGATAGCCGAGGTAGCAAGTCATCACTACGAGAAAAGCGTGGGAACCCTCGCATCATCGCCATAGTTCGTCCAAAATTTGGACAATCTATTTGGCGGACATAATCCAACATCTGACTAGATCCGCCATAGATTTCGAGTTTCGAGCCGCGTCAGGGAAGCGAGAGTGTCGCGTGGCGCTGGATGCGGTTTTCCTGGTCGCGAATCTGCAAGGCGATTTCTACGCCTGCGTCGAGGACAATTTCGAGGAGCTCGAACGGGTCTACGATGACAGATATCAGAGACAGCACGGCTTCTGGCGTGCCGTCATTCACGATGTCCTCTGCAAGTTCCTCGACTGCGGGGATCTCCGCCAAGGTTTCGCCCGCGTTCGGTGTCCGTCCTGCCGCCTGGAGTTTTTGCTCGCCTTTTCCTGCAAAGGCAGGCATTTCTGCCCATCATGCCACCAAAAGAGGGTGGTCGCCTTCGCCGAACACGTCCGGAGCGAACTGCTCGAACAGGTGCCGCACAGTCAATATGTCGTTACCATCCCGAAAATGCTGCGCATTTACTTTAAGCACCAGCGCAAGCTCCTCGGCCTGCTCAGCCGGTCTTTCTACGAAACCCTGAAGGAATTTTTCCAGCAAGCACTGCAGGATCGGGAAGCCGTGCCCGGGGTAATCATATCTATCCAGACTTATGGCCGCGATCCGGTTGTTTTCCACCCGCATCTTCACTGTCTTGCCACCGATGTCAGCGATCATCTGAATCCGTACTTTTCTGAACACCCGCCGGAATAGATACCTTCAACATCATCCGCGCCGCAGGCGCGGCGCCCGTCATCATCTTCCTGTAGTCTTTTGCGGAAGGCCGAGCAG